>Ga0180221_1000587_pt1 | contig 30060 bp, 19 predicted proteins | sample eDN5th37CKraftMG_FD_151339 | JGI IMG/M metagenome (GOLD analysis project Ga0180221, IMG submission 151339) | Enriched Miracle-Growth compost microbial communities from Emeryville, California, USA - eDNA 5th pass 37_C Kraft MG (version 2) (version 2) ...
CGCCGTCATCGTGAACAACGAGTTCAGCGGCGCGGGAGCTGGCGCCAACAACGGCTCGGTGCTCGGCGGAGCAGGCAACGCCACGGCCAACCTGCAGAACAATGACATTCACGGAAACAATTCCGGCGCCGGCAACGGCAGCCTCGCGCTGGGCACAGGCGGCACGGCCTTCGCGAAGGTGTGGGACAACACCATCAATGGCGACAATTCCGGTTCGATGAACGGCACCGCAGGCGGTGGTTCCTCGAGCGCGACCGTCACCGGTAACACGATCAACGGCAACAACTCCGGCAGCGGCAACGGCGCCGGCATCCTGGGTGGCCTCGCATCCGTGACCAACAACATCATCACCGGTGACAACTCCGGCTCCGGTAATGGCACGGGCGCCGGCAGCGGTAACGCGCAGGTCGGCAACAACTTCATCACCGGCAACGGCTCAGGCAGTCTGAACGGGACCGGTAGCGGCAACGGCAACGCCGTGGTGACGGGCAACTGGATCAACGGCAATGCTTCCGGCAGCGGCAACGGTGTAAACGCTGGCGGCAACGGCAATGCAACCGTCACGCACAACCTGCTCTTCGGCAACAACTCGGGCAGCGCCAACGGTGTGCCTGGCGGCGACGCGACGGTGACCGACAACGTCGTCTACGGCAACGGCTCAGCATCCGGCAACGGTATCGGCGGTGGGGCCACCACCGTCTCGAAGAACTTCATCGTTGGTGACGGCTCCGGCAGCCTCAATCAGGGCAATGTGACCGGCAACACGATCTTCGGCGACCTGTCCGGCACCGGAAATGGCAATAACTTTGCCGACAACACGATCATGGGCGATGGGTCGGGCTCGCTGAACGGTGCCAACTTCAAAGACAATACCATCATCGGCAACGTCTCCGGCAACGGCGGCGGCGACGATGTCGCCAACAACACCGTCATCGGCGATTTCTCGGGCAACGGCTACGGCGACGGCGCAAGCTACAATACGGTCGTTGGCAATCTGTCGGGCAACGCCGTCAATGGCTCGGGAAATAGCGCGTTCGGATCGCTGTCGGGCAACTTCATCACCGGCGCGGGCAACACTGCCTCGGGGTTCGGCAGTGGCAACGTCGTCGATGGCGACTTCAACACCGCGGCGGGGTCGTTCTCCGGCAACGGCGTGACGGGAACGGGCAACAGCGCCTCCGGCTTCGGCAGCGGTAACGTCGTCGAAGGCGACTTCAACACTGCCGCCGGAACCTTCTCCGGCAACGGTGTGACGGGAACGGGCAACAACGCGTCCGGGTTCGGCAGCGGCAACGCCGTCGATGGCGACTTCAACACCGCCGCCGGAACCTTCTCCGGCAACGGCGTCACCGGCACGGGCAACAATGCCTCCGGCTTCGGCAGCGGCAACCTTGTCGAGGGTGACTTCAACACCGCCGCCGGAACCTTCTCCGGCAACGGTGTCACCGGCACGGGCAACAGCGCCTCGGGCTTTGGCAGCGGCAACGCCGTCGATGGCGACTTCAACACCGCCGCCGGAACCTTCTCCGGCAACGGTGTGACGGGAACGGGCAACAGCGCCTCCGGCTTCGGCGTCGGTAACTTTGTCAAAGGCGACTTCAACACCGCCACTGGGTCGTTCTCCGGCAACGGCGTCACCGGCACCGGCAACAGCGCCTCCGGCTTCGGCGTCGGTAATTTTGTCGAGGGCGACTTCAACACCGCCGCCGGAACCTTGTCCGGCAACGGTGTGACGGGAACGGGCAACAGCGCCTCCGGCTTCGGCGTCGGTAATTTTGTCGAGGGCGACTTCAACACCGCTGCTGGAACCTTCTCCGGCAACGGCGTCACCGGCACCGGCAACAGCGCCTCCGGCTTCGGCAGCGGTAACCTCGTCGAAGGCGACTTCAACACCGCCGCCGGATCGTTCTCCGGCAACGGCGTCACCGGCACGGGCAACAATGCCTCGGGGTTCGGCAGTGGCAACCTCGTCGATGGTGACTTCAACACCGCCGCCGGAACCTTCTCCGGCAACGGCGTCACCGGCACCGGCAACAGCGCCTCCGGCTTCGGCAGCGGTAACCTCGTCGAAGGCGACTTCAATCAGGCGGCCGGTGCGTTCTCCGGAAATCTTGTCCAGGGCGATGGCAACCAGGCATCGGGCACGGGCACGGGTAATATCGTGCAGGGCAACAACAACCAGGCCGCAGGTTTCGTTTCCGGCAACGGCGTGTTCGGCGACAACAATCAGGCCAGCGGCGCCTTCTCCGGTAATGGCGTCTTCGGCGATGCCAACCAAGCCTCGGGGGTGGGCTCGGGCAATCTCGTCTTCGGCAACGACAACATCGCCATCGGCAACTTCACCGGCAACATCGTCGACGGAAACGCGAACAACGCCGTCGGCGACGGGTCGGGCAATATCGTCGTTGGCAACAATAATAAGGTGTTCGGCGACGGATCCGGAAACGTCGTGATCGGCGATCGCAACAGCGCCAACGGGTTCCTCTCCGGCAACGCGGTCATCGGCAATGACAACAATGCGACGGGAACGCTCGCGGGCAACGTGGTTGTCGGCGACCGCAACACGGCGAACGGTGATGGGTCGGGCAACTTCGTCGCCGGCAGCGACAACCAGGCCTTCGGCACGGCCTCCGGTAACCTCGTCTTCGGCGACGCCAACCAAGCTTCGGGCCTGGGTTCTGGCAACATCGTCATCGGCGACGGCAACCAGGCGCGTGGCACTGAAACCGGCAATGTCGTGATTGGCGACAACAACCAGGGCAGTGGCCTGCGCGTCGGAAACGTCGTCATAGGCGCCGGCAACCAGTCGAGTGGAACCGATAGCGGCAACATCGTCGTCGGCAGCGACAACCAGGCCTTCGGCACCGCCTCCGGTAACCTCGTCTTCGGCGACGCCAACCAAGCTTCGGGCCTGGGTTCTGGCAACATCGTCATCGGCGACGGCAACCAAGCGAGCGGCACTGAAACCGGCAATGTCGTGATTGGCGACAACAACCAGGGCAGTGGCCTGCGCGTCGGAAACGTCGTCATAGGCGACGGCAACCAGTCGAGTGGAACCGATAGCGGCAACTTCGTCGCCGGCACCAACAATCAGGCATTCGGTGACACCACCGGCAACTTCGTGCTGGGCCGTGACAACCAGGCGGCCGGCTCGCGGAGCGGCAACATCGTCATCGGCGACGGCAACCAAGCGAGCGGAACTGAAACCGGCAATGTCGTGATTGGCGACAACAACCAGAGCAGTGGACTGCGCGTCGGAAACTTCATCGTCGGTTCGGGCAACCAGTCGAGTGGAACCGATAGCGGCAACTTCGTCGCCGGCACCAACAATCAGGCATTCGGTGACACCGTCGGCAACTTCGTGCTCGGCCGCGACAACCAGGCGGCCGGCTCGCGGAGCGGCAACTTCGTTCTCGGAGCTGGCAACATCGCGAGCGGCGTGCAGGCCGGAAACTTCGTCATCGGGCTCAACAACCAGGCGACGGGCGAGAGCGTCGGCAACTTCGTCGTTGGCTCCGGCAACCAGGCAAGTGGCACCGAGAGCGGCAACTTCGTACTCGGCTCCGGCAACCTCGCATTCGGCACGCGCACGGGTAACCTCGTTGCCGGGTCGGGCAATCAGGCATCGGGAACCGAGAGCGGCAACGTTGTCGCCGGCGTGAACAACCAGGCCAGCGGCAACGAGACAGGTAACTTTGTTGCGGGCGTCAACAACCAGGCTAGCGGGAACGAAAGCGGTAACTTCGTGATCGGAGCCGACAACCAGGCTTCCGGAAACAACGTCGGCAATCTGGTGGCGGGTTTCGCCAACCAGGCATCCGGCGCCTTCTCGGGCAACAACGTGATCGGCGTGAACAACCGGGCCGATGGTCTCGAGGTGGGCAACGATGTGCTCGGGGCCGGAAACCAGGCGAGTGGCACCGGCTCGGGCAACGCGGTTGCCGGCATCAACAACAGCGCAAGCGGCCTCGGCGTGGGCAATAGCGTGATCGGCTTCTCGAACCAGGCTGCCGGAGCGTTCTCGGGGAACGACGTCGCCGGAATTGGCAACATGGCCTCCGGCATCGGCGTCGGAAATCAGGTGACCGGCTTCGCAAACCAGGCGACGGGGTCGCTCTCGGGCAACTCCGTGCACGGTGTTGGGAACCAGGCCTCCGGCATCGGGTCCGGCAATCATGTCGCCGGCTTCGACAACCAGTCGAGCGGTGCAAATGCCGGCAACGGTGTGTTCGGCGATAGCAACGTCGCGATCGGGACCAATGCGGGCAATAACATCACAGCGTCGAACTCGCTGTCGGTGGGAACGAACGCGAGGGCCGCGGCGCAGAACTCGACGGCCATCGGCGCCAACGCGCAGGTCGCGGCGAACCACACCAACTCCACCGCGATTGGCTACGGCGCGCAGTCCGAGTTCAGCAATGAAGTCTCGCTCGGCGCGAAGAATGGCTCGGCAACGTACACCATGCCCGGCATCGCCTCGGATCTCAGCAAGTCCCGCCAGTCCGGACCGCTGGAGGTCGTAACCTCCGACGCCAATGGCCACCTCGCGACCGATGGCGGGCGGATCTACAGCGCACTCGGCGAGCTCGGCGGCGGTGTTGCCATCGCCATGGCGCTGGAGAATCCCGACCTCGTCGGCAGCGAGACCTTCGGAATCGCCGGAAACGTTGCCTACTGGGAGGAGAACGTTGCGCTCGGCTTCAGCGCCATCGGTGTCCTCGGCTACAACCTCCTCGGCACCGGAGATCGCCTCGCAGTGGCAGGCGCAGTCGGCGTGAGCGTCCATGAGAAGGATTATGCCGGCCGCGGCACCAGCAACACGGTCGGTGGACGCGCGGGCGCTCAGCTCACTTGGTAGGACACCCGAACGGATCCGGTAGCGGCCATCATCGCCGCTGCCGGATATCGGTCTTCGATGTAGGGGAGGGCGATCGTCATGGGAGCGTTTCGAGATGTAACCCGGTTTCTTACCTCGGCGAGTGCGTACCCCGGGCAGCTCGATGGCACCACGGGCTGGAACCCGATCGACGCCGGAATGGCGGCGGTGCGCGATCGCAACGTGGCGCGCGCGCGTGTGATACCGGTGCGTGAGGCGGTGCGCATCATCGCGCTGAATAACCTGAAGCCCGCGTGCGGTGTCTGGCACTTCTCGTGGGACATCGAACGGTTCTGCGAGACCATGATGCTGCAGACGATCGATGGCGCTCTCCACATCTGCGCGCCAAGGCCGCTCAACGAGTGGGCGCCGGTTGCCCATTTTACCGATAGTCCGGACCCGGTTCCGCTGCGTACCGGCAAGCGCGAGGCGCTGCCGTACTGGTTCCTGCGGCTCACGGCTTTTGAGGATTTTCTCGACCGCTGCTCAGCCGCGAACAGCCGCCCCGGCGACCATTTTCCATCCCGCGCAACCTATCCGCGCGCCGCAACGCGCCTCGGATGCCACCTCGAGCACATGAAGCTGCACGGCAACGAGGAGCGCTTTGCACGCTGGTATGACGCGCTCAAAGACGCCCGTTACAAGCATACCGGCGATGAATGTTGGCGCAGCGCGGTCGCGTCTAATCCCGGTGTCCCCCAAGGGTGGTTTACCGTCTCGGCGCTGATCGAGACCGACACCGGCGCCTGCAAGGCGGTTCAGCTGGCCGTGTCGGATCACCTCTCGCACTCGGGGATAAGCATCGCCGCGGCGCGCCGCAGCCGCTTTGGCTATGGCGTGATGCTGGCCGTGGAAGAGATCAAGCGTCTTTGCGCTGCGGGCGCGACGTCGTTCGACTACGGCGTGAGCGGAAATTACGGCGGGTACAAGAAGCAGATATTCCTCGACGCCGTGCCGACCGTCGTCGCGCGTTGACGACCGATCAACGCGGCGACGATAGTCGGGCGAGATTGGCGCACTAGCGTACGCTGATGCATGTGGGTCATGGCGCTTTGCTATACCCGGCCGTTGACCCTCGCTGACATGCACACCTAGGCTCGCCGATCGTTGGAGCGCATGCTGGGGCGGTGGGGCTATGCAAGACACGAAGCTCAGCGGGTTCGTCGATAACTTCGACGAGCACAATCTACAGGTTTACAATCTCGGTGGCGTCGTATCGGACTTCGGCGACCGGTCGTCCCTCTACCCTGCCGAAGCGGTGCTCCTCGAGAAATACCGTCTGGAAATCGAAAATGCCGACGTACTCGATATCGGCGTCGGCGGCGGAAGGACCACGCTGCATCTGCTGGCCAATTGTAGATCCTATCGGGCAATCGACTATGCGCCGGGGATGATCGAGGTCTGCCACAGAAGGTTCGTGGCGTGCCCGTCTGAAACATTCGCTGTCGGTGACGTTCGCGATCTCGCGGCCCACGCGGACGGCGCATATCGGTTCGTGCTCTTGAGCGGCAACAGCCTTGACTACATTCGCCACGAGGACCGGAACAGGGCTCTGCGCGAAGTGCGGCGCGTGCTCGCGCGCGACGGGCTGTTCCTGTTCTCCACCCACTCGCTGCACGCATACCCGTTCCGCGATCCGGTGATTCAGGCGCGGAACAGGCACGCGGATGCTGCGCGCATGGCATCGCAGGGATGGTATCACCTCGTCGACTACGCCGACCGCGTCGTCACCCACTATGTCTATCCCCATGTGCAGCTCCGCGACTTGGCGGCGGCGGACTTTGCCACGCTCGATGTGTTGGATCTGAAGGGACGGCCTTTCGATTTTTCATCGCCGCCGGACGATTGGATGGTGCACTTCATGTGCCGCGCGATCTGATTGCGCATCCATCGTGGCGCGGCGCTGCTCGAGGCGTGAGGGCGTACGCGTCCGCTGAAGCCTCAATAAACCCAATGTTTCTGCAACACGTAGGTTTGCACGCTGGCCAAGAGGTCGGCGAGGATGAACGCCAGCAGCGCCGGAACGCCCGCGGACGAGGCGAAATGGACGGTTGCCGTCGCAATCGCGAGACCGAGTCCCTGCGTCGCGACGTATCGCACCATCGCGATACGGTGTCGACGTGACGAGCGGAACGTGACCCGCCGCTGGCCGGCATAGGCGAAGGGGATGCACAGCAGGTACGAGGCGGCGGAGGCGGCTGTCGGTGACAGACCTGCCCAGTTCAGCAGCTTCGCGATGACGATGTAGCCCGCCGACGCCGAGGCGCCGATCAGCACGAACGCGGCTTTCTCCCGGAGTGCTAGGTCTCGCATGCCGGTTGCGGTATTCGGCGGTTGGCGGCGGGAAGCGTAGAGACGCCGGCGGAAAGCCACAGCAGCAGCAGTCCCCCGCCCACCGGCAACGCGTATGAGAGGAATGCCGCGCGGCGTTTGGCGCCGAGTTGCCTCACGACGAGGTTCGGAAGATCCTGGCGCACCAGCTGCGGCAGTAGCGTATCCACGACGACGTTGTCGACGTGCGAGCTCTGTCGCTGGTAGTCCCACGGCGAGAACATCTGGATGCCCGCCATCGCAAAGCAAAGAATGCCGCTTAGAATCGCGACGCTACCCATGATGCGCCGCGCGATGACACTGCTCCTGTCCCACAGCCAGCCGAATGGCAGCGCAACGAAAGCGAGTGCCGGCGCGATGTATCGCGGACCGGTGCTGGCGCCTGCATACCAGTTGACGTACGCCACGTTGATGAGAAGGAAAGCGACAAAAACTGCGAGGCAAAGGATAAGCGTCGACCGCGCACCGGCCCGCCACATCGCCAACCAGCTCAGCGGAGCGAGAAGCAAGACCGGCGACAGCCACAGCAGCCCGCGCCCACCGCCGAAGAGGAGCTGCGCAGCGACCGTCAGGCTCGGCGCCGTGAACGCGATGGCTTCATATCCCGGCGGGGCGATGGAGTGGCTGTAGCCGACGGAGAGGGGATCACCGAACAGCAGGAGGTTGTGCAGCATGAACGGGGCACCAGCGGCCAGTCCTCCGAGAACCGCTCCTGCCGCCATTGGGACCGTACGGAGCGGCGTCATGCGCCAGGATCGCCAGGCGCCGTAGAGGGCTATGCTGAGCACGGCGGGCGCGGATGTCAGCTCCAGCAGGATCGCGACACCGAGCAAGAAGCCCGATCCGACGCCCGCGCACCATGACTTTAGCGCCGTCCAATCATCTCCGACGCCGCCGCTGCGTGTCGTCGCCGCAACCACCGCCCCGAAACCGAAGACGAGGAACGCACCACACGGCGCGTGCGAGAAGAATGTCGTCGCCCAGCCCCATGTCGGCGTCGCGAAGCCATAGATCATTGCCGCAAAGAGCGATCCCTTCTCCGAGACGCCGAGAACGACTGCGGTGCGGAAGAGAACGACGACGGCGAGCGCGGTGAGGAGCGCAGAGGTCGAAACCGTCGCCACCCACTGCACCCAATGCAGCTCCGCTGTGAGGACGGCGCTGCCGCTACTCGCATCCATACTTATCCAGCGCGTGCCGGGTTCGAGCCATCGCAGAGCCTTCACGGCGGCGGCGGTTGCAGGCAGCGCGAGCAAGCTCAAGCCGGGCGCTTTGTCGGAAATGTAATGTCCGTGGGCCGCACCCTTGTCGTCGGTGAAGGGTGCGAACGCGTCGATGTAGAGCGAGCCGCGCTCGATCATCGCGAGTGTCATGGCGATGCGCGGCACCGTATTCCCGTTGCCAACGCCGCTGAAGATGAGCCCGAAGGCGAGATAGGCGACAAAGAACAGCGCCAGAGAAATGCGGCGTTTGGCTTCGCTCATCGGATCGCTCCTAGCATCCGCGATGGGCACCGGCGGTTGGATAGCCGGCGGCCGGTTGCCGCGCTCCTTCCGCCCACGATTGCAGGCGGCACTCGGCGCGAGAAGACATGTGCCATATGCGCGTTTCCAGCTCCGGCGCCGATAGAAGACAGCGAAGCTCTTCGCGGCGCCGTGTGACGACGGGGTCGAGACGGCTCAGCTCCGAATCGACATAGCCGGGATGACACATGATGAGGTGACGGCGCCCGGCGCAGCGAAATGATCGCTCGAATTCGTCGGTGAAGCTGATCCGTGAGTCGAAGCTCGAGAAACCGGAAAAGCCGCTGTTGGTTGGAAAGCCCGCGCGGCGCGCGGCGGTGCCGAATCCGTAGCTCAACGCAGCGACGGCGAGGGCCTTGGAAACCGCGCATCCTCGCGCGACAATTGCGGCAAATCTATCGCTCGGATCGCGCACGAGCGGACGGCGATCGGGAAATCGTGAGACGAGTGCACGCAGGAAACCCTCGCGAATACCTGGGAGCACGTGCACATGTTGATGACCGTCGATGAAATCGGGGAAATATCCCGTCGCTTCCTCGAAGCGATCGATCTGGCGTGTCACTTCAGTTGCAATTTCTTCTGCGGCGGGCCTGCGGCCGAACAGACAGCGCTGGAGAAGTGCGCCTAAGCTTGGCAGCGTGCCCGACGGCGCGAGATCGGGCATCGGAGCGAGCGGCGCGCCCAGCGTGAGATTGACGTGCAAGCCGATCGCGATGCCCTCGCGGAGCGCCGCGAGACGCAGAGCCTCGCGGGGCCAGGTGGGAAGCGTAACAATGGCGGTCGTCGCCGAGATGCGGCGCGTTTCTGCGAGTTCCTCGATTCCGGAGCTCACGCCCGAGCTGATGCCGAAGTCGTCCGCGCAAAGAAGGGGCGGGGTGCCGACGCTAAAGGTGGGCACGGTGCTCGCTCCCGATCGTTACGACGCGGTCCTCGGATTGGTGAGGTGGCGCGACGCCGATTTCGTCCGCCACTATGAAGAGCGGCCTGCCTTTCACTTCGTCGAATACGCGGCCGAGATACTCGCCAACGACACCCAGCGAGATCAGCTGGATGCCCGCGAGGAACAAGATCGAGATGATCAGCGTGGCGAAGCCGGGAGAGTCACGCCCGAAGGCGAGCGTCTGGAACAGCACCACCAGGCCGTAGAAGAACGCCACAGCCGAGATCATGATTCCGAGCAGCGACCAGACGCGCAGCGGCACCGTCGAGAAAGACGTGATGCCGTCGATCGCAAGGCGAGCCAGCCTCCGCAGCTTCCAGCGCGATGCACCGTCTGCGCGTTCCGACACGGTGTAGGGCACACCGAGCGTGCGGAAGCCGATCCAGGAATAAAGGCCTTTGCTGAAGCGCGCCGATTCGCCGAGCCGGTTCATCGCATCGACGGCGCGCCGGTCGAGCAGGCGGAAATCTCCCGATCCCTCCGGGAGCTTGACCTTGGCAAGTGCGTTGAACAGGCCGTAGTAGAGCTTCGATGAGTAGCGGCGCGATCGCGGGCGGCCGACCGCAGCGTCGATCCGCTGGCCGAACACGATCTGCCAGCCGTTGCGCCATTCCTTGACAAAAGTCTCCAGGAGCTCGGGCGGATGCTGAAGATCGGCATCCATGAGAATCACCGCATCGCCGCGCGCATACTTCAGTCCTGCAGCTAGCGCGATCTCCTGCCCGAAGTTGCGGCTCAACGAAATGGCGCGAACGCGCCTGTCGCGAGCATTCAGCTCTTTCAGCTTGGCGAGGCTATCGTCGGCCGAGCCGTCGTCGACACAAAGAAGCTCCCACCGCGTGCCGAGGCGATCGAGCACGGGAAGCAAGCGGTGGAACAGGCGTTCGAGATTCTGCGCTTCGTTGAAAATCGGAATGACGACCGTGATCAATTCATGCCGCATCCTGTCACCATTCCCTCTTCGATCCGAACCGGCCTGAAAGCGCACCCTAGCGACAGACACCTTCTCCGTTGAAGCATGCAGCAGGGCTCTGTGCGGTCCCGCACGGTTTTAGCTGTCGAAAGGTGCGAGGTGACTGCGCGTGCTGGATCACGGCGCTGCTGGTGATGCGCGGAAGCATCGGGATGTGCCGCTGATCGCTATGCAAAGCTGGATTGCAAAGTGCGCGGTTCAATCCGTGTCTGTGGCAATAGTGCGATTTTGGGTACGCAAGCGCACCGCCTCATCCAATGCGTGCGCTTGTGTACACCAATGCGTTTTGACGCGATTGCGCGCACCGATCTACGAACATGAGCGATGCGGCGCCGTTTGGTGTGCAACGAAGCATCGCATGATCTGCGTACCCGTAGCGAACAGTAGCTTTTGTGTAACTGCTGTTTGAATTCACGCGGAGTACGCGAAATGAATTACAGCGCCCATCGGCTGTTGCCGAATGCCGTCGAATGCATACCCGCGTTCTTTATCAACCGGGACCGGGATCGAGAGCGTCGTAGCTTCATAGAGGCGCAGCTCGCGTCCTGTGGCTTGCCTGCCGAGCGCATCAGAGCCATTGACGGGCGCGATGTGCCCCGGATTTTGCGCCACTATTTCCTTGAGAGCGGCAAGCTCACGTCCAAACTGAGCGCCGGCGAGATCGGCTGCTACGCAAGCCATCTCCTCGCTGCGCAGCGTATCGTGGTGCGTGGCCTGCCCTACGCACTGATCATCGAGGATGACGCCACGCTGCCGGCAACGTTGTGCCGCGATCTGCTGGAACTCCTGAGAGCACTTCCCTCCGACTGGGATATCGTCCAGCTCTGCGCCGAACCGACACACGCATTCAAGCCAATCAAGTGGCTCCGCCAGGGGCGCGAGATCATCCGGTATTCGCGTATCCCCGGCGGAGCTGTGGGCTACCTCATGAGCGAGGCGGGCGCGCGCAAATTTCTCGCGCGCCGCCCGCGCGAATGGCCCGTCGACACGGATATCAGGCAGCCCTGGGTGTTCAGCACGAACGTGTTCGGCGTCACGCCGAAGCTCGTCGGACACAGCGGCGTGCTGAAATCGGCCGTACTCGAATACGGCGAGCGGTCCCGCCGCCGGCGAGGCGTGCACAGGCCCACCCTGCGCTATCCGGTGGGAAGTCCATTCCATACCGTTGAGAGCGCCGCATTCAACATCCTGCAGCTCGGGCCGCTCACATGGGCGCGATGTCTCGCAGCGAACGCGAGCCGCCGGTTGAACCGATGGATGTTCGGCGCCGTGCCGATCGTTGCGCCACGCGAGACGAGCCAGCAGACATTGTAGCTTTTCGCTTATGGAGTGGGTCGCTCAATGCGGATACTTTTTGTCAGTCCCGAAACGCCCGACAACGGTGGCGCGGGCATCGCCACTTACATCGATCAGGCGACCGCGGCGCTATCGAAGCGCGGCCACGAGTGTCACGTCCTGACATGGGACGAGGAGATAGAGCAACCTTGTGAAAAGAATAGGGCGCATTACCGGCTGCATCGATATCCGAACCCGCTGTTCGATGGCGGAAACCGCTCCGGCGTGGACCCGGATCTGCGCGTTTCGGCCGCGCTTGCCGATTGGATCATCGATCTCCAGCGCCGCTTCCATTTCGACATCATCGAAGGCACCGATTGGAAGGCGCCGCTCTATTGTCTTCTGCAGCGGCGCAATGTCGAAGCGGAAATGGCCGATTGCCGGATCTGCGTCTTCAATCACGGACTAACGTACGCGATCGCCCGTCACGAGGGAACGTTTACGCCACGCTCGACTTTCCAGCGCGTCAACCTCGAATATCAGTGCCTGCAACTTGCGGACACCGTCGTTTGCCCCTCGCACGCCGCGGCCCGCGCGCTGACGGAAATCCATTCCGTTCCGTGCGATCGCATCGCGGTCGTGCCCGAGCCGCTCGACTTCCATCGCGAGCGCGTATCGGAGCAGACGCCGGATAGGTGCCTCCTGTTTTTCGGCAGCGTCGCCGTATCCAAAGGCCTGCGCGACTTCATCCGCGTCGCCAACCGATTTGAGGCCCAGAGCCCGGGCTGGTGCGTGGAGTTCATGGGGCCGTTGCATGGCAAGGGCCGCGCGCCAAAAGCCTTCGCGGAAGACATCCTTCAATCGCTGACAGCGCCAGCGGAGAAGGTGCGCATCACTGGCGCCCTACCGCGGGAAGAGGCGCTCGCCCGCATCGGCAAGCATCACACGCTCATCAACATGTCGAAGCGCGAAACGTTCTGCTACGCGTTCGTCGAGGGTTTGCTCAGCGGCGCCCGCCCTCTGGCGCTGGCCGCGTCGGCGCAAGCGGAATTCATCCCGGACGCGCTGCGGCCCGAATTCTCCATCGGTGCCACGGCGGCGGACGTAGACCGGTTTGATCCGGATGCGCTGGACCGTGCTTGGGCGCGCCATGCTGGCGAGGTTTGCGACTATGCACGGCGTCTTACCGCGCCCTCGGCGTATTGCGAAGCTTACGAGCAATTGGCGGGAAGCGGGCCGCGCGTTGCGTCCATCGTCGGGGGACGGTGGGCGCAAGCGCAGGTTTCGGTGCTCATTCCCGCACGCGAGCCGGAGAGCTATCTGCTCGACGTGATCGACTCGGTCCACGCGCAGACGGTCGAGGCAGCCGAAATCGTCGTCGGCGACGACGGCAGCAGATCGGAAGCGGCCAAGGCCATTCTCAGATCGGCGGCGCAGCGCCCCGGCGTGCGCGTCGTTCACTTCCCCTGGCGCGGCTTGGCCGATACGCGCAACCGGCTGCTGCAGGAATGCCGCACGCCGCTGTTCGCTTTCGTGGACGCCGACGACCTGCTCCAGCCGAATTTCATCGCCAGGAGCCGGGAATACCTGAGCGCGAATTTCGACGACGGCGTGCGCTGCGTGCAAGGCTGGTACGAGCTGTTCGGCACGCAGAGCGGCGTGAGAGGCCCCGTCATATACCAGCACTTTTCACACGCGCTCTGGAACGACCTCAAGAATACGGTGCTGGGCGTCACCGAAGTGTTCCGCGACCTCGGCTATGACGCCGAGCTGATGGGGGGCGAGGCGGAGGATTGGGAGTTCTGGCTGCGCTACTTCCGCCAGGGCTGGCAGGTGCGCATCATTCCCGAGGTGCTCTGGCGCTACCGCCGTCATCAGCATGCGCTTTCCGCCCATTGGTCCGAGGCGATGTCGCTTGGAACGGCGAGGGCGAACGCGCGGATACTGGGGTCGGGAGGCGCCGGCAGCATTCCACCGCACGTGTGGGAGTTCGTCGGCGAATACATGTATCTCGGCGAATCTTTCTTCGGCCAGCACCTTGGCGGAAGCCGCCATAAGGACCTGAGCAAGATCGCGACGCGGGTCTCTTCATTCTCGCGCGCCGGCCAGCCGTTGAATTTCCGCCAGCGCGCCGCCGTGCGGATCATGCGCCACCTGTCGCGGTCGCTGCGATGAGCGGGCAGCCTCAAAAGAGGGGACTTTCGTTCCCAGGGAACGCGATCCACCTCGATGCGTCGACCATCGAGATCGTACGGCGCTTGACCCTCGAGCACTTCTGGACCTATGCGCCGCGATATGCATTCGCATTCGTGCTCATGGCCGTGTTTGCCGGGTGCACCGCGATCACGGCGTGGCTGATGAAGGATGTGGTGAACCGCATCTTCGTCGCGCAGGATCGCGTGGCGATGGTCTGGCTGCCGATCGTGATCTGCTGCCTTTTCCTAGCGAAGGGCTTCGCCGCCTATTTCCAGGAAATCTCGCTCGCCCACATCGGCAACCGCATCGTGGCCGATACGCAGCGCCGCCTGTTCGCCCACGTGCTGCAGATGGATGCGAGCTTCTTCCTGCGCCAATCCTCCGCCGAGCTCGTCACGTGCATGAGCCAGCGGGCAGGCGCCGTCCGCGATGTCTTGAACATTCTCGCGCTCGGCGTGGGGCGGGATCTCTTCACGCTTCTCAGCCTGTTGGGCGTGATGCTGTCGCAGGACGTTCTGATGACTGCGATGGCCGTGGTGGCGGGACCGGCCATTGCGGTCGGCTTGCGGCAGCTCACCAAGCGCGTGCGCAAAGCAGCCGACAGCGAATACCAGTCCATGACCACCGTCATTGCGACGATGCGCGAGGCGTCCCAGGGAATCAGGATCGTCAAGTCGTTCCAGCTCGAGCCGCTGATGGAGCGCCGCATGGGCGATGCCATCGGTGCGGTGGAGCGCATAAACAACAAGCTGACGAAGATCCAATCCCTCACCAACCCGTTGATCGAAGCCGCTGGCGGTATCGCGGTCGCGGCGGTCGTAGCCTATGCGGGCTGGCGGAGCGTCGCCTACGGACAGACGCCCGGCGAGCTCTTCGCTTTCCTCACCGCGCTGCTCATGGCAGCCGATCCGCTGCGGCGCCTATCGCGCATGCAACTGCAGCTTGCTTCCGCCGCCATCGGCGCCAAGGCCCTTTACGCGATCATAGATACGCCGGCGCAGGAATCGAAAAGCGCCACGCCCGCGCTTGTGATCGACAGGGGAAGCGTGGCCTTCGAGAATGTATCGTTCGGCTATTTCGCCGACGAGCCCGTGCTGCGGAATTTGAGCTTCACGGCGCAGGGCGGCAAGGTGACCGCCATCGTCGGTCTTTCCGGAAGCGGCAAGACGACCGTTCTCAACCTCATCCAGAAGATGTGGCGCCCAGACACCGGAATCATCCGGATCGACGGGCAGTCCATTTCCGATGTGTCGACGCTGTCATTGCGTAGCCAGGTGTCTCTCGTCAGCCAGGATGTCTTCCTGTTCGAAGGGTCGATCCGGGAGAATATCGCGGCTGGATCGAAGGACCATTCCGAAGCGGCCATCAAAGCGGCGGCGCGCGCCGCCCATATCGACACGTTCATCGAAAGCCTTCCCGATGGCTATGAGACGCCTGTGGGCGAGCTCGGAGCGATGCTGTCCGGCGGCCAGCGTCAGAGGATTTCGATTGCCCGCGCGTTCCTGAAGGACGCACGCATCATCCTTCTGGACGAGCCCACGTCCGCTCTCGATGGCCATTCGGAGCAACGCATTCAAGCGGCGCTCGCCGGGCTCATGAAGGGCCGCACGACCATCGTGATCGCTCACCGGCTGTCAACCGTCGCGACCGCCGACCGCATTTTCGTCCTCGCGGAAGGAAGCGTTGCGGAAAGCGGCACCCATAGGGAGCTGATCGCGGAGGGGGGCCTCTACGCGCATCTCTACAAGGCGCAGTTCTCGCATCCCGTGGAACCAGAATTGCTGCAGGCAACCGCATAGTCTTCGACTGGAGGCGAGCGTGATCCCAGAAGTTACCGTGATGATGCCGGTCTACAACGCCCGGCCGTACCTGCGGGCAGCGGTCGGGAGCATCCTGACGCAGACGCTCGCCAATCTGAAACTTCTCATCATCGACGATGGGTCGGACGACGGCTCCGCCGAGCTCTTGCAGGAGCTGGCGAGCACCGATGCGCGCATAGAGCTCATCCGGCGCCACCGGATGGGACAGGTCGAAACGCGCAACGAGCTATTGTATCGGGCGGAAACCGAGCTCGTCGCCTGTGCGGACGCCGACGACATTTCAGTGCCGGCACGGCTGTCGGATCAGCTCGCGCGCATGAGGGCCGACAGCGGCCTCGTCGTGCTGGGAACGCAACTCCGCATCATCGATAGCAGCGGACACGTCCGCGGTCACATGGCAAGGCCGACGGGCGGGGCGGAGGTACGCAAGGCGCTGCTGCGGGGCGCAGCGATATCGCAACCCTCCACCATGCTCCGCAGGGCGGCGATCATCGCCGCCGGCGGTTATCGCAAGTGCTACGAGCATGCGGAGGATTACGACATGCTCCTGCGTGCCGCCGAGATGGGCAAGGTCGATAACACGGAACAGATCGGCATCGACTATCGCGTCCACGAGCAAAGCGTCTCGCATCGGCACGCCATTCGCCAGATGGCGTCCGCCGATCTCGCGCGGGCGACGCACGCGCTTCGCACCGCTGGCGAACGCGATCCAACCGCCGGCTTGCAGGCTGTCCCCGCCTACGATCATCCGGTGATGAAGGCTCTGGTCCCGTCGGCTGCACTCTATGCGGTGCTCGAGATGGTGCGCACCCACCCAAAGGAAGGGCCGCTTCAGGAGCTTCTGTCCGCCGCGATCAATCGGCGCCAGCAGCGCCATGTGCAGCGCGCGCTCATCGCTGCCGTGCGCCAGCGGGAGTTCGATGCATTGAGTGCCCGCGCGCTGCTACGCGCGGTGGCGCTCGGTCCTGGACGTTTCATTCGCTCCTATCGCGCGGCGCCCGGCCACCGGGAAGCGGTGACGCCGGCCGGCGCGCGCGAACCGCACCGGCCAGCGGAAGCGATTTCAACGCAGACCAATGAGCGTGGGAGGGCACGATGAGACATACCTTTCAATCCTTCTGGATCGGGGATCGTCTTTCGCCCTATGAGGCGCTGTGCATGCGCTCGTTCCTCGACCACGGGCATGCGTTCGCCCTCTATGCCTATTCCGATCGTCTCGAGGTGCCCCGGGGTGTCGAGTTGCGCGACGCTTCGGCGATTTTGCCGAAGGATCAGTGCTTCGCCTATAGCACCGGATTTGGCAGTGGCTCGTTCTCGGCCTGCTCGAACCTGTTTCGCTATCTGCTGCTGCACAGATTTGGTGGCTGGTGGGTCGATACCGACGTCGTCTGCCTCACCGGTCGCATTCCGTTCTACTATAGCTTCTTCGCCCACGAGGACGCCGACTTCATCAACGGTGCGGTGCTCTATTTCGAGCCGGGCGATCGCCTGATCGAAGAATGCCTCCGCGACGCGCTGGAGCTCGGCCGCGACGTGACGTGGGGGCAGATCGGGCCGAGGCTGATCACCAGGAAGGTGCATGCGCTCAACCGCGGATGGGAGGCCCAAGCCTCCGCCACCTGTTACCCTGTCCATTGGAGCGCTGCGCTTGACCTCGTCGATCCCCGCAAGACGGCGGAGATCGCAGCATCCACCTCGGACAGCATGCTGCTGCATCTGTGGAACGAGATCTTCCGCCAGGCCGGTCTGTCGAAGAAGTGCCTGCCGCCCAGCGGCTCATATCTTCGGATGCTGGCGGAGAGACATCCCGTTCCCGGATGGAAGGGTCTCTATCTACTGAACGCTGGTTCCGAAAGTGCCCTGCCCGGTGCGCTACAGAAGGTACGCCTTCCGGCACGCGACAGGATGAAATGCATAGCTGACAGGATCTTACACAACAGCCTGCGCCGTCCGATGCGCATAGAGCGTCCACCTTACTATGCAGCCGCCGAATAGCTTACGGCGGGATCCATGTCCGTAGTTGCCCTTGTCGGAGGTTGGATCACGAAATATTTATGAAGCGGTCGACCGCTTGCCATCGGTGGTGAGCATCGCGAGGACGTTGTAGCCCGCGCTTATGTATGAGACCCGCCATATCCTCGTCGTAGATGACGATAGAGAAGCGAGTGCGCTTCTGGAGCGGATCTTTTCGGAAAATGGATTTCTCGTCACCGTTGCCGGTAACCCAGCGGCGGCCATGCGGTGCCTGGAAGAATATGCGATCGACCTGATTACCCTAGATATCGGCCTGCGCGGCGGAGATGGATTGGCAATCGCCCGCGTTCTGCGAGAAACGCGGGACACGCCCATCGTAATGATTACCGCCAGAGCGACCGCCGATGATCGCGTCCTTGGTCTCGAGAATGGTGCTGACGACTACATCGCAAAGCCATTTGACCGGCGCGAGGTCGTCCTGCGCATCCGGAAGATCCTTGACCGTTACAATATTCATACCTCGTCGATGGCGAATGAGCGCTATCAATTGGATTTCGGCATTCTTGACGTCGCGCGGCGAGAATTGCGTTCGCTTGGCGGCGACCTGATGGGAATTACGGCTTCTGAACTGGATCTGTTGACTATTTTCGTTCGCCAGCCGAGCCGCATTCTCTCCCGTGATGAAATCATGCGGCGTCTGAAGGGCAGAGCTTGGTCGCCCATGGAGCGAACGCTGGACAAGCACGTAGCGCAGCTTCGCAAGAAAATCGAGCTGACCGGTGATCCGCCGCAGATGATCAAGAGCGTGCGGGCGATCGGCTACATGTATGCCGGAAAGGTGGAGCGCGCATGAGGCTTCCCGACCGTCAGCGTACAAATGGTAACAAAACTTCCCTTGCGAATTGCGGTCTGCAGGTGGAATTTTAACGGCTGACGGCAGTCGTATTTGTGTTGTCGTAATATGGAGATTTCCGGCGCCGATATGGGCCGGCATCGCACACATTGACTGGCTGTTAAACTGCAGCCACACGAACCCAGAACGTCAGAAGGTAAAAAGAACGCGGGCGACCTTGCTGGTCGCTGCGCCCCCCTTTCTGCGAGCAGCCAGCAAGGCTGATAATTTCCGGCACGAGGAAAATAAAGGGAGAATTGCCGCTAGCCGATCTTATCGGCGGGAATTTGATGCGCGGAGCGAGTTGTCGGCGCGGATGGGAGAGCGAATTCTCGTAAAAACGGAAATGAAATAAGTAATCAGACGTAACTTATCAAAGTTCGGTAATTCCTTTTGTACGATAGCGATCAGCGAACGTTGACCATTGCGCGGTTCCTTTTCGTACAATCGGTGTGTGAGATTGAGTTTAGAAGTGCTTTCCATTTTGCAAGCTCAGGGGGCATGCAATGGGGACTGGAAATCTTCTGCTGAATACGCTGGCGCCTGACCATCAGGAGCTGATCTATCGGAATATGGATTTTGTGGTCATGTCCTACCGCCAGCAATTGATGCGGCGGCGGTGCAGACCGGAATACATCTATTTCCCCGAAGGAGGGCTCGTTTCGGTCGTCGCCCGCTCGGTGCGCCGCGAACAGGCCGACGTCGGGACCATCGGCAGGGAGGGGTGCACGGCCGTCGAAGTCGTATTGGGTTGCGAGCGCGCCTACCAGGATGCGGTCGTGCTAATTCCCGGGCCCGCCTGGAGAATCGATACCGAGAAAGTGCTGGCGCTATGTCAGCATGGCTCGCCGCTCCGGCCGGTTTTGATGCGGTACGCCTACGTCACCTTGATGCAGGCGCGAGAGACCGCGCTAGTCAATGCTCGTGGTACGATACTTCAGCGCGTCGCCCGGTGGATTCTGATGGCGTCCGAAAAAATGAGCACGACGCATCTCACTCTCACCCATGATGAAATTTCGGCGGCTCTCGGCGTAAGGCGCGCAGGCGTCACCATTGCGCTGGGGCGTCTCGCCGATACGGGTGTCATTCAGATCGGGCGCGGACGCATCGACGTCGGAAATCCGCCGGGGCTAGTGGAGGCGGCAAAAGGCTATTATTCGGCGATGAATATGGCAGATCCCGGCCTAGTGCCCGCCGGCGCCGATTGACGCTTTCTCTGTCGGCAATAGGGCGCGAATAGACGCGTGCGCTTTCGCACGAAAGCGGCGCGGGGGTTCATGAAATACGCGCACAAAGCTCGCTAGGCCATCCCGGATGACCATATTCCAGCGCGTGTCCGCGCTATTCGCCCGGCATGCCGGCGACCGGCCGCCAAAGATACTGCTCATGCCCGATAAGCGGGGATGGATATTCGACAAGTGCGCCAAGGCCATCGCCAAGCACCTCGCAGACGAATTCGATTTCTCCATCCGGTACGTTGAGGACGGTCCCGGTTTTGACGCGCGCGAGTTTGACCTCGTCTATGTGTTCTTCTGGGGTGAGGCCATCTACAAGGGGATGAACGTCGACCCCCACCGGCTGGTGAAACACGTCGCGAGCCATCGATGGGAAGACAATCCGGCCTATGGTCCCTGCACCGCGCGCCAGTTTGGCTGGCGCTATCTGCGTGACTGCAGCGCCGTGCACTGCACGTCGAAAAAGCTCGAAGCTCTCATCAGGGATGAGCATCCGCATGTGCGCACGCTCCCGAGCGGCTACGAGACCGGCGAGCTCTTTCCGAAGCGACGCCGCAGCGGCCCGCTCGTCGTGGGTTGGGCAGGAAACGCCGCCGATGGCGTGAAGCAGGTGGACACGATCCTCGTACCGGCCTGCCAGGGGGCTTTCGACCTTCGCCTGGCGTCAGGATCGATCCCGCCGCTACGGATGAATGACTTCTACAACCAATGCGACGTGATCGCGATTACCTCGCGTCACGAGGGACATCCGATGCCGCTGATCGAGGGGATGGCGGCCGGGTGCTTTCCCGTCATGACGGACGTGGGGCTGGCGCCGGAGATCATCGTCAGCGGCCGGAACGGCCTGATCGTGCCGCCGACGCGCGAAGCCTTCAGCGATGCACTATCATGGTGCGCGAAGAACATAGAGCAGGTGCGAGCGGCCGGCCGGGAGAATGCCGCGTTGGCGAGTTCAAAATTCGCGTGGCCGGTCCTGAAAGATCGATACAGCCGCATGTTCCACGAGATGCTGCATCGGGCCGCGGCGCCGCGTTTTCGCAATGACGACGTGTCAGGTGACACCCCGTTGCACCGCTTCAAGGAATTCTGCGGGATCTTCTGGCGCCACGGCTATACGCAGGTGCACGGTGTGACGCTGAACGGGCGCACCTGCGACTTCCACACCCACGATGGTCTTCCGGTTCCCTACCCCGGTATCCGGCCGCTTTCGGATGTGCCGAACGACACGATCCGCGCGCTGGCCGGTGACATCAGCGTCGCGGACCAACCGGAGCTGGTCGCATTTCTCAACGCTTCGCCCGACGAGCTGGCCCTGCACGGGCTCCATCACGTCGACCACTCCGTGATGAGCGAAGCCGAGTTACGGGCGGACATCGGCCAGGGCCTCGAGATCATGCAGCGGATTTTCCCGCGCAAGCTCGTGCGATACTTCATTCCTCCGTTCAACCGTTCGAGCGCAACGCTGCAGCATGTCTGCCGCGCTTTCGACTTGCACGTTCTGGGCACGGAGGGCGTGCATTTCGAGGAAGCAATAGAAATGGGGAAGGTTGAGGGCGGCGTCTGGCATCGCTACCATCACCACCGTTTCTATCCGGAGAGCACGTGCCGCTACTACCCGACGACGTTCGCGACGCTTGAGGCAGCGTTGACGCGCTGACCATCATTCGGTGCCGCTATGAATGCGTGCCGGAACGAACGTAAAGATTGGCTGCCCAGCCAACAGCCGCCCAGCAGTCCAGCGCCTCAACATCCGGTCCAGAATTTGCGGAAGCACGTGTAATCCCGCGGCTGCGGGTCGAGCGTATCGGCGTATCGCGAGCAGCTATCGCTGATCTCCGAGTAGAGGACGTCGTCACTGGCAAAGACGCGCCCATGATGGAGCGCGACCACAAACCCATCGCGGGGCCAGACGAATTTTGCCAGGTGGGGACTTTCCGCGCGTGTGCGGTATGCAAGGCATCTCACGCCGTTCCGTTCCAGGCGCTCATATTGAGGTGCGCCCAGCAGGTGCACGACCTCATCGAGTGACATGCCGGATTGGACCGGTGAACGGAAAAAACCCGCCATGGCAGAGCCGCATAGAACCGGCCCGAGAAGGAGCATGGAGAAGGTGCGCGACATGCCGGCATCCTCTTAACCGCCGATTCGCCATGCCGAAGGTTAGCACGCGGGCACGCCCGGCCCCTGGACAACCCGGCAAATTGCTCCGGCCGCTGAGGACAATTCGTAACCTCGGCACTGCATAATTTCCGCCACGCTGCCGAGTGCGGGGTGAAGGATGGAGAACGAGGCAGGCGAGGCCGGCGCCGAAGTCGGCAAGCGCCCGAAGCGGCATCGTATCCTGTTCGCCGTGGCCTTGGCCGCGGCGATTGGCGCGGCCGCGGTTCAGCTCATCGTCCGCCCGGAAGGCCGCAACGTGATCAGTCCTCCGGCCCACAGTGCCGAGGCGCGCAGGGCCCAATCGTTCAAGCCCACGCAGGCCCAGTGGGCCGGCCTCGACATCGAAGAAATCTCCACCCGGGCCTTCCGCCCCGAGGTCGTCACCGACGGACGCATTGCCATCGATGAGGACGTGGCGACGCCGGTGTTCTCTCCCTATGCGGGCCAGGTGCACCGGTTGGCCGCCCAGCCGGGCGAGGCCGTGAAGGCCGGCCAGGTACTGTTCACCATCGAAGCCACCGATGCGATCCAGGCGGAGAACGATTTCGTCGTCGCAACGTCCGCCCTCGCCACCGCACAGTCGCAGCTCAAGCTCGCGACCATCACCGAGCAGCGCCAGAAGGAGCTGTTCAAGGCCATGGCGGGCCCGCTGAAGGACTGGCAACAGGCGCAGGCCGACCTCGCGAGCGCAAAGAACGGTGTCCGCTCGGCTGAGATCGCGCTGGAAGCGGTGCGCAACCGGCTTCGTATCCTGAAGAAGACCGACGCGGAGATCGATGCGTTTCAAAAGACGGGCAAGATCAATCCGGAGACACCGATCTTTGCTCCCATCAACGGCATCGTCGTGCAGCGCAAGGTGGGGCCTGGGCAATACATATCGCCGACGTCGAGTGACCCGGTGTTCGTGATCGGCGATCTTTCGAAGGTCTGGCTGATTGCCAACGTTCCGGAGGCAGCCGCGTTGAGTGTGTCGGTCGGACAGGAGATCGAGTTCCGGGTGCTGGCCGATACCGAGCGTGTGTTCAAAGGCAAGCTCGATTTCATTTCCGCCGCGATCGACCCGGGCACGCGCCGTCTCGCGGTCCGCGGCGCAATCGATAACCCCGAGCACATTTTGAAGCCTGAAATGTTTGCGCGCGTGACGATCCTGACCGGCAAGGAGCAAATCGCGCCCGCGGTGCCGGCAGGTGCGATCGTGTACGACGGCGATGCGGCGCATGTCTGGGTCGTGGGCGACGACAAGACGCTGTCCTACCGGGAGATCACGACCGGACTGACGTCCGGCAACTATGTCGAGGCGCGAAAGGGCATTGCAGCCGGCGAGAAGGTCGTCGCAAAGGGCGCGCTCTTCATAGACCGCGCGTCGAGCTGAAGATGTCTGCCGCCATGCCTTTGCACGCGCAGCGCGCCTTGCCCGCGGCTACCGCGGCACCCAGCTGCTGGCGGCGAAGGGAACCTCTTCAGCGCCTTCCCGGCGAATGAGATACGACCACCATCCACGCAGAGAGAGCTCGGCGGGAACGTCGCTGCGGTTCCACCAGCCGCCGCCCAAAGCCTGGAACAGCGCGATCGTGTCGGCATAACGCACCGCCTTCGCCTGCACGACCGCAAGGCTGGCGAGATGGAAGGTCTGCTGGGCGTTCAATATTTCGATGCCGCTGATTTTACCCAGCCGGAGCCTCTCGCGAACGAGATGCAGGCTTTGGTTCGCGGCGCGCTCGCCCTTCACCGCGGCCCGGACCGCGCGGGCATCGTAGTCGAGCGCCTCGAGCGCGTTCGCGACGTTCTGGTAGCCGACGACGACCGTGCTTTTGTACTGCGCGGCAGCCTGGTCGAGACCGGCCTCGGCGGCCCGCTGCCTCTGCTCCAGCGTGAAGCCGTCGAACAGCACTTGCCCGACGCTGCCGGCAACCGTCCAGAACGAATACTTGGTCGAGAAGTCGAGCACATGCGCAAGCAGCGACGACGTGGTGCCGCCGTTGGCCAGGATGTTGAATTGCGGAAGCCTGTTGGCGATCGCGACGCCGACGAGCGCACAGGCGGCATGCATGTTCGCTTCGGCGGCACGCACATCGGGCCGCTGGCGAACGAGTTCGAACGGCAGGCTGACAGGCAGCTTGTCGGGAAGCTGAAAGTCGGAGAGCTCGAACCGTAGCGGCAACCCTTCCCCTGGAAAGTGGCCCGCAAGCGCGATCATCTGCGTCCGCTGCTGGGCGAGTTGCTTTTCGAGCGGTGGCAGGTTGAGTTCCAGCTGCGCCAGCGCCGCCTCTTGGCCGGCAACGTCCACGCCGTCGATCTGACCGAGCGCGAACTGCTTCCTTTGCAGCGCCAGGATCTCTTGGACGATGGCGATGACCTTGCGGGTCGCCCGTATCTGGGCGCGAAGCGCAGCCTCCTGCACGGCGGCGAGGGCAAGGTTGCTCGTCAGCGAAAGCTGCACCGCCTCGAGTTGAAAGCGTTGCACTTCCGCGTTCGCGTTCAGCGCTTCGATCTGGCGCCGCGTGCCGCCGAAGACATCCGGCACGTAGCCGATATTGAGCTGGTCGGTGTACGTTGTGTAGTAGGGCGTGCCGGTCGGCGTCGAGGGCAGCAGCGGGTCTTCGGAGACCTTCTGGCGCGTCGCGGAAAAGTTCGTCGAGACCTGCGGGAAGAGAATGCCGCGGCCGGCCTGCGTGTTGGCCTGCGCCACCCTCAGGGCGGCCTCCGCCGCTTTGAGATCGTAATTCTCCTGCAGTGCCCCTTCGATCAGAGCGTTCAACTGCTCCGACCGGAAGAGCTGCCACCATTCGCCGGGAATATCGCTGCCGACAAAGAACTCCTGGCGTTCTCCGCCGGCCGATCCGGGCGACTTGAGTGTTCCCGTTACGAGGCTTTCGACGGCAGGCGGAGCCGGCTGATCGAAATCCGGACCGACCACGCAGCCACCCACGACGCCACTGAGCCACGGCAAGAGTGCCGCGGCCGCGCGACGGGCGCCGACCGTTCGAGAGCGTGTCGAAGCAGCCATCTTACCGCTTAGGAACCTTCGAGCCCGCAAAGCGCCGCGATGGTAGCCGAGTCGGAGTTATCACCAGCGTAGGGGCGCTGTTACGCACAAATTGCTTTGCACTACGCTCTCAACGGCCACACCGGTGACCGTTGGCCAGATATGTGCAGCCTATGCGGCTTCGGGCGCGGCCGATGGTGCGCGCTGGCTCGAGAACGTAAGCACCAGCGCGGGCAGTGCGAGCAGGATCAGAACCGGCGCCAGCATCATTCCGCCCACGACCACGATGGCGAGCGGTTTCTGGACCTGCGAGCCGATGCCGGTCGACAGGGCGGCCGGCAACAAGCCGACGCCGGCGATCACACAGGTCATGATGACGGGGCGCATCTGGTCGCAGCATGCGCGCAGCATCGCCTCGCCACGTTCGACGCCGGTCGCGATGAGCTGATTGTATTGCGAGATGATGATGATGCTGTCCATGACCGAGATGCCGAACAGGGCGATGAAGCCGATTGCCGCGGATATGCTGAACGGCGTTCCGGTAAGCGCGAGAGCGAAAACGCCGCCGATCATCGCCAGCGGAATAACGCTGAGACCGAGGAGCGTGTCGATCAGCGAGGAGAAATGGATGTAGAGGAGGATTGCGATCAGCAGGAGTGTCACCGGCACGACCACCTTCAGCCGCTCGATCGCCTGACTGAGGTTGCTGAACTCTCCGACCCACTCCAACCGATAGCCCGGCGGTATTTTCACCGCTTCGGCGATCTTGCGCTGCGCCTCCAGGACCGCGCCGCCGAGATCGCGGCCCCGCACGCTGAACTTGATGGGCAGGTAGCGTTCCTGCTGCTCGCGATAGATGAACGACGGCCCGGAAACGATCTCGACCTTGGCCACCTCGGTGATGGGAATCTGTGCGACGCCGTTACCCGACGGGTTCGGCGCGCCGACCGTGATCCGGCGGATGGAATCGAAGCTCTTGCGATACTCGGGCGCCAGCCGGACGATGATGTTGAAGTGCCGGTCGCTCCCGTATTCATAAAGGCTCCCGGCAGCCTGGCCTCCGATTGCGGCCTGCACCGTCGTGTTGATGTCACCCGGCGTCAGCCCATAGCGTCCGGCCTTCTCGCGATCGACCACGATCTGGATCGTCGGCTGGCCGAGCGAGGTCAGTATCGCGAGGTCCGTGATCCCAGGCACGGTGCTCATCACCCGTTTCATCTGTTCGGCGAGCTTGTTCAGCGTCTGGAGATCGTTGCCGAAGATCTTGACCGAGTTCTCGCCTTTGACGCCCGACGCGGCCTCCTCCACGTTGTCCTCGATATACTGGGAGAAGTTGAACTCGACGCCCGGGAATTCACCGTTGAGCCGCTTTGCCATGTCCTGCGTCAGCGTCTCCTTATCGACGCCCGACGGCCATTGGTGTCGCGGCTTCAGTGGCACGAAGAACTCGGCGTTGAAGAAGCCTGTGGCGTCCGTCCCGTCGTCGGGGCGTCCTTGCTGGGAGACCACCGTGATCACCTCCGGGTACGAGCCGATGGTGCGGCGCATCTCGTTGACGTAGCGGTTTCCCGCCTCGAGGTTGATCGAGGTCGGCAAAGTCGCGCGGATGTACAGATTGCCCTCCTCGAGCTTGGGCAGGAATTCCACGCCGAGGGATCTGACGGTCAATCCCGCAGCGGCGATCAACCCTGCAGTCGCGACGAGCGCGATCAGGCGATGGCGCAGGGTGAGCCGCAGCAGCGGATCGTAAAGTGCCCGCAACACCCGCACCGCGAGCGTTTCCCGTTCCGAAACCCTCTGCGGCAGGAGCACCGCGCTCATGGCCGGAGCCACCGCGAACGCGAAGATCAGCCCGCCGAAAATTGCAAAGGCATAGGTTTTCGCCATCGGGCCGAAGATCTGTCCTTCGACGCCCGATAGCGTGAACAGCGGCACGAAGCCGGTGATGATGATTGCCGCCGAAAAGAAGATCGCGCGCCCCATCTCGTCGGCGGCAATCTCTATGGTGGCGCGCTTGTCCGCCGGCTCGCTCGCGCCCGTGCCGGACCGCGTGGCGAGCGCGGCGTAGATGCTGGCCACCATGATGACGGTGGGATCGACGATGAGGCCGAAGTCGATCGCGCCGACCGATAGAAGATTGGCGGATTCCCCGCGTAGAACGATGATGCCGAGCGCGAATGCGAGCGCGAACGGTATCGTCGACGCAACGATGACGGCGCTCCTGAGGTTGCCCAGGAAGATCCACTGGAAGACGAACACCAACAGGATGCCCATCAGCATGTTTTCGAGCACGGTGTGCGTGGTGAGAGAGATAAGCTCGCGCCTGTCGTAGACCGGGATGATCTTGACGCCGGGCGGGAGAACCGATCCGCTGTTGATCTTGTCGATTTCCGCATTCACGCGCCGGATCGTCGGCAGGCTCTTTTCGCCGCGGCGCATCAGCACGATGCCCTGGACGATATCATCGTCCTCGTCCTTGCCCACGATGCCGAGACGCGGCAGGTTCCCCACCTCGACGGTCGCCACATCCCGCAACCGCACGGCGACGCCGTTCTGTTGCGCGAGCATCGTGTTGCGCAGATCATCGAGTGTGCGCACCAGTCCGATGCCGCGCACGACAGCGGACTGGTCGGATATATCGATCGTCTGGCCGCCCACGTTGATGTTCGAGTTGTTCAGCGTCTGCACGATCTGCGGCAACGTCAGCCCGTACGACTGCAGCTTGAACAAATCGACGTTGACTTCATACGCCTTCGTGCGTCCGCCGAAGGCCGTGACGTCGATGACACCCGGCACCGATCGAAAGCGCCGCTGCAGCACCCAGTCCTGCAGCGTTTTGAGGTCGGTCACGGAGTATCCGGGCGGGCCGATGAGCCGATAGCGCATGATCTCGCCGATCGGGCTCGTCGGCGAAATCTGCGGCTGTGCATTGTTGGGCAGCGTGTTGAGCTCGTTGAGCCGGTTGAGAACCTCCTGCTTCGCCTGCTCGTATGTGTAGTTGAAGTTGAAGCCCACCTTCACGTCGGAGAGGCCGAAGAGCGAGATGGTGCGTATCGAGGTGGTGTTGGGAATGCCCGACAGTCCAACCTCGATGGGAACCGTGATGTAGCGCTCGATCTCCTCCGCCGACTGGCCGGTGCTCAGCGTAATCACGTCGACCTGCGGCGGCACCGGATCGGGATACGCCTCGATGTTGAGGTTGAGGAAGGCGAGGAGCCCGCCCGCGAGCACGGCCGCGAACAGCACCATGACCAACACTCTCTGGCGCAGTGCTGTGGCGATGATGGCGTGCATGTCGCTCTACGCCGTTGGCTGCAACGGTGGTGCGGGTTGGGGGTTGCGATTCCGCTCTGACGCCCGTCTGTCGGTGCGCAGTGTGGACGATCCGAGTTAAAGTCGCCGAAATATGCCTTCGCTGTGCGGCCTCCGGAGCGAGCACGCTTTCTGCTTCCTGAAGGATGTTGCCGCCCTGGGCATCGGGCACCGGCGCGAGCGGCCTACGCCAAGGGTTCGGCTGCCCGATGAGAGACGTTCAGAAATCGGTGGGCAGTACCAGAGCGATGACCCGAGCCGGGGCGGCGGCGCACCCATCGAGCAGGGCCCTACCGCATGCCCATGGAGGCGGGTCGCAGCGGACACATCGGCTGCGGCAGAACGGCCCGAAAGAGCGCGGTCCGGATTGGAACTATAGCGTGCAGAGGACACACGCCGCTAAAAGGTGCGAAGAGGGTGGAAATCGAAGTTTTTGTGTGCACGTTGTGCACGTCCGCTTTACCCCGAGCCATAGGAACCGCGTGCCGCCTCCGCCCCATAGATTCTCGATCGCTCCGATGATGGATTGGACGGACCGGCATTGCCGGACGTTCCATCGCCAGCTCACGCGGCATGCGCTGCTCTATACCGAGATGGTCACGGCGCCGGCGGTGCTGCACGGCGACCGCCCACGCCTCTTGGGCTTAGCCGGGGAGCACGAGCACCCCGTCGCGCTGCAGCTCGGCGGCTCCGATCCGGGCGCGCTGGGTGAGGCGGCGGCCATCGGCGAAACGTTCGGCTACGACGAGATCAACCTCAACGTCGGCTGCCCCTCGGACCGCGTACAGGAGGGCCGTTTCGGCGCCTGCCTCATGGCGGAGCCGGATCTCGTCGCCGCGTGTGTCACAACGATGCAGCGGCAAGTCAAAGTGCCGGTGACCGTCAAATGCCGCATCGGCATCGACGACCAGGATAGCGAAGCCGATTTCCAGCGCTTCATCGACGTGGTCGCCGGCGCGGGCGTGACCACATTCATCGTGCACGCCCGCAAGGCATGGCTGAAAGGGCTGTCTCCGAAGGAGAACCGCGAGATCCCCCCGCTCGACTATGCGCGCGTCTACCGTCTCAAGGCGGCGCACCCGGAGCTGACCATCAGCATCAACGGCGGTATTTCCGATCTCGACGCCGCGGAAGAGCACCTTCGCCACGTCGATGGCGTGATGCTCGGGCGCGCCGCCTACCAGACACCGTACATTCTTGCGGACGTCGATCGCCGCTTCTTCGGCCGCGAAGCGCCCCCGGTCACGCGCCGCGAAGCGGTGGAGGGGATGTTACCCCACATAGAGCGGCATCTCGCTGCAGGCGGCCGCCTCAATAATGTTGTGCGCCATATGCTCGGGCTCTACCACGGGGAGCCGCGCGCACGCCTCTTCCGCCGCCACCTCAGCGAGAATGCCCCGCGGGAGACCGCAACGCTGGCGACGCTTCTCCATGCGCTCGCGCTCGTCGAAGAGGATCGGCGTCCCTTGACGGCTGCCGAATAACGGGAGCCGTCCACCCATGGAATTCGGCCTGTCCGTCGGCGATCTGGCGCTGCTCGCCGCGGGACTGCTCGCCGCCGGGCTCG
>Ga0180221_1000589_pt1 | contig 30056 bp, 35 predicted proteins | sample eDN5th37CKraftMG_FD_151339 | JGI IMG/M metagenome (GOLD analysis project Ga0180221, IMG submission 151339) | Enriched Miracle-Growth compost microbial communities from Emeryville, California, USA - eDNA 5th pass 37_C Kraft MG (version 2) (version 2) ...
TATGTCGGGCATGAAAGGGGGCAGGGCAAGGGACTTTGCTTCGGCTGCGAAAACTTCGGCCCTGTTTCCAATCGCCTGTCTGGCCTGACGCACGGCTCATCGCATGTGGAGCCGTCATTCCGGCGTCTTAAATTGACTTTAACCCTATGCGTTCACAACAGTGCGGCCTCGGCGCGGCGCGGGGGTCGTTGCCTTGTGGCGATGCGATGAACTGTCCCGGGGGGGACGCGGCTTGTTTCAGGAAAACCAGTTCGGAACGCAGCAGGGGGGAGCGACCGCTTCCCTATGGCTCGCCGACGCCCTGAAAAACCCGTCACGCACCGTGGACCGCCCGCTCGACTGGCGCGCCCGGCTCAAGGACTGGGCCGAGGATGTGGATCTTGTCCCCGACCTTGGCCAGCGCGTCGGCAGCCTCACATGGTTCCGCGGCCTTGCCACCTGTTTGGGCCTGTGCGCCACCGCGCTCTATCTCTCCCCCGGTTTTCAGCCCGTGCCCGGCGCGCCCGAACCGCTGATGGAACAGGCGCAGTTCGACGAAGTGCGCAGCCAGATGATAACGCCGCTCGCCATGGGCGCGGACAGCGGGCATCGCATGGGATCGACCGATGCGGTCCAGCCGCTGCGCCAGACGCCCGAACGTCCCCAGATCGAACTCAACGCCCAGATCGGCAGCAGCGACACGCTGCCCCGCGCCCTGTCGCGCGCCGGGGTCAGCGCCAATGACGTGGCGACCGTCAATGCGCTGGTCGGGGGCGACATGAGCGGCGGCGCGAAGGCAGGCACACGGCTCGACATCGTGCTGGGCCGCCGCGCCAGCCGCGACCGGCCCCGTCCGCTCGACCATCTCGCTTTCCGCGCGCGTCTCGACCTTGGGGTGGAGATCAACCGCGTCGGCGGCGTGCTTCAGGTGAAGCGCATCCCGATCCGCGTCGACGACACGCCGCTCCGCATCCAGGGCGTGGTGGGCGACAGCGTCTATAACAGCGCCCGCGCGGCCGGCGCGCCGCCCAAGGCAGTGCAGGCGTTCCTGCGCGTCATCGCGCAGCAGATGGACCTCGGTTCCATCCATGCGGGGGACCGCTACGACATCGTCACCGAATATCGCCGCGCCGAAACCGGGGACGTGGAAGTGGGCGACCTGCTCTATGCGGGATTGCGCCGGTCGCGGGGCAAATCCATCGACATGCTCAAATGGACGACGGGCGGCCGCACCGAATGGTTCGAAGCGTCGGGCGTGGGAGAACGGCGCGGCGTGCTCACGCAGCCGGTGGCGGGTCGCATCTCCTCCGGCTATGGCCAGCGCCGCCATCCGATCCTGGGCTATACGCGGATGCACGCGGGCGTGGATTTCGCCGCGCGTTACGGTTCGCCCATCTATGCGGTGACGGACGGCAGGGTATCCTTTGCCGGGCGGCATGGCGGGCATGGCAATTATGTGCGGCTGGAGCATGGCGGCGGTCTTGCCACCGGCTATGGGCATATGAGCCGCATCGCCGCCGTGTCGGGCCAGCGCGTGCGGCGCGGGCAAGTGATCGGCTATGTTGGATCGACGGGCCTGTCGACCGGCCCGCATCTGCACTATGAACTTTATCGCAATGGCCGCACGGTCAATCCGCTGTCCGTCACCTTCACGACCACCTCCCAGCTTGCGGGCCGCGACCTTGCCAATTTCCGCGCCCGCCTGGCGCAACTCAAGGGACTTCGGCCCGGCTTGCGCGAAAGTTTCGCGCAGACGGCATCCGCTGCGCCCGGCGCCGCCGGCATATAAGCCGCTTGGCGCAGGCGGCTGGCTTGGTCTAACGCACCGGCATGACCGATCCGGCTGCCTCGACCGTCACCGCCATCCTGCTCGCCGGGTCGCGTCCCGTTCCCGATCCGCTGGCGCAGGCGGCAGGCGTCGCCGCCAAGCCCCTCGTCCCCGTCGCGGGCATCCCGATGATCGACTATCCCGCCCGCGCGCTGGTGGCGCATCCGGCCATCGGCCGCGTCCTCATCCTGACCCAGTCGCCCGATCTCTTTACCGGCACCCCCGCCACCGCCTGGCTCGCCGACCATCCCAAGGTCGCGTTTGAGACGAGCGGCGCGGGCATAGCCTCCTCGCTGCTGGCGCTGATGGACCGGGCGGACCTGCCGTTCCCGCTGCTGCTGACCACCGCCGACCATGTGCTGCTGGACAGCGCCATGCTCGACCAGTTCATCGCGCAGGCGACCGGTGCGGACATCGCCGTCGCCATGGTGGAGCGCGACACGCTGCTCGCCCGCTATCCCGCCTCGCGCCGCACATGGCTTAAATTCCGGGACGGCTGGTGGTCGGGCGCGAATATCTTCTGGTTCGGCAGCGCGAAGGCGCGCCCGGTCATCGCCCTGTGGCAGGATGTGGAGCAGGACCGGAAAAAGGGCTGGAAGATCCTCGCCGCCTTCGGTCCCTTCGCTCTGATCGGTGCGGCGTTGCGGCTGCTCACCCTGCGCGGCGGCATCGCGCGCATAGGCCGCCGTTTCGGCCTCGTCGCGCGACTCGTCGCCATGGACAAGGCCGAAGCCTGCATCGACGCGGACAAGGCGGAGGATGTGGCGCTGATCGAATCCATCCTCGCCAGCCGGGCTTGATGTTCAGGCGCCGCCTTCGCGCGTTTGTTCGGCGGCCGCGTGCACATCCAGGGCCCGGCGGCTCGCCAGCCCCATCATCAGGAATCCCACGGTGGCGGCGATGATGTTCGCGGCGGCAGCGCCCATCGTGCCATAGATCGGCAGCAGCGCCGCCTGCAGCCCCAGCAGCAGCGCTGTCGCGATGAAGGTGATCCGCAATGACAGGCTCGCCCGGTCCGTCGCCATCAGCAACGGGCGGTAGCTCACCCCCACCAGATCGATGCAGGCAGAAACGCCCAGCAGCAGCAGCAGCGGATAGGCGGGCAAAAATGCCTTGCCCGCGATCAGGCCCAGCAGCGGATGGCCGATCGTCAGGATCAGCGCGATGATGACCGCCCCGGCGATCAGCGCCAGCCGGTTGGTCCGCCGGAACAGCGTCCGCAACGCATCCGCGCCATGGCTGCTGTGGGTGCGCGTCAGTTCCACGAAGATGCTGCGCGACAGCAGGCTGGAGATTTTCGTCAGCGAATTGGCGAGCTGGTTGGCCAGGCGATAAAGGCCCGCGCCCGCCGGCCCCACGAACAGGCCGACGATCAGCACCGCCACCTGCTGCCCCACCGACGACAGCGTGGTTTGCAGGTTGGTCGCGGTCAGGAAGCCGACGATGCCGGGATTTTCATGCCGCGCGTCCAGCGCCCGGCCCGCGTTCCAGCGTCCGATCCGCTCGCCCCCCTCGCGCAGCGCCAATATCCAGTAGACCGCCGCGCACAGCAGTTCCGCCGCCGCCCAGGCGATCAGAAAGCCGGTGATGGTCGGCATCAGCGCCAGCGCGATCCCCGCGCCGATCATCCGCCCGACCGGGATCATGGTTTCGGCCAGCGCGCTGGCATCGAAACGGTCGAACAGGCGCAATATGCCCATGGGGCTGGACCGGATCGTCATCATCATCACCATGCAGAACAGCCATGCCTGCCATCCCATGTCCGCCGACAGCTCCATCAGATTGCCGAACAGGATGATGATCGCGCCCGCGATCACCCCTCCGGCCAGCGCGGAGCCAAGGTCGATCAGGATGCAGAAACGCAGCACGCGATTGAGCGCATCGCCTTTTCCCGCCGCCAGATGCGGCTGGCCGTAACGCACGACGATCTGCCAGCTATCGAAACTGACCAGCGTCTTGATCACGTTGGCGGCGCTCAGCACCAGCGCGAAGCGGCCGAAATCGGCGACTCCCAGCGTGCGCGTGACGATGGCGAGATAGGCGAGGCTGAGCACCGCGCCCACGCCCTTGCCGCCCAGCAGCCAGCCGGTATTCGCCAGGATGCGCGCAAAGCCGTCGCTAGCCTCGCCCGATCCGCTTTTCCTCTTCACCCGTGCCCGGCCTTTCGCTGAAGCGTCGTTCCTCGACGCGCGCCTATCTAGGGGGTCGGGCGGCATTGGGCAAATGGGAGTGCATGTCGCTCATGTCCTTTTCCGTCATGCCGGGATGACGGACGTTGAATGGCTGGAAATGGCCGCTTGTCGCCAAACCGACTTTTCGCCACTTCCGCAAAAAGCCGTTCCCACGTCCCCGCCCGATGTTCTACAGCAGCGCCCATGAGCATCAGCAAAGCCATCATCCTATCCGCCGGGCAAGGTTCGCGCCTTCTTCCCCTGACCCGCGACATTCCCAAATGCATGATCGACTTCAACGGCCGCACCCTCATAAGCTGGCAGGTGGCGGCGCTGGCCGCGAACGGCGTCAGCGACATCGTGGTCGTCACCGGCTTCCGCACCGAGCGGGTGGAGGATCACGCGCTTCAACTCTACCGCGATACCGGCGTGCGGGTGCGGACGCTGTTCAATCCCTTCTTCCAGGTCGCGGACAATCTGGGCACCTGCTGGATCGCGCGGGAGGAGATGGACCGCGACTTCATCATCCTCAACGGCGACACCATCGTGTCGGATGAGATCGTGGGCCGGCTGATCGCGGGCGCGCGGGATGCGATCACCGTGACCGTCGACGTGAAGTCCGACTATGACGATGACGACATGAAGGTGAACCGCGACGCAAGCGGCCGTCTCCACGCCATCGGCAAGCGTCTGCTGCCGCCCGACACGAACGCCGAATCCATCGGGATGCTGGCCTTCACCAGCGAAGGCCCCGCGATTTTCCGCAACCAGATCGACCAGATGATGCGCACGCCCGAAGGGGTCGAGCGCTGGTATCTGCGCGCCATCGACATCATCGCCAAGGGCAACCGCGTGGGCACCGTCTCGATCGAGGGGCTGGACTGGCAGGAAGTGGACTTCCCGCAGGATGTGGACGCCGCCGATGCCCTGACCGCGCGCTGGATGGCGGAGGGGCGCTATGCGAAATGAAGCCTGACGCTCACGCGGCGTCGAAATATCCCTTCAACCATCCCACGAGCGCGTCCCGCTGCTCCGGGGTCAATTTCGCCGCGCTTCCCAGGTCCGGCTGACCCGGCCAACCGGCGTCGGCAATGCTGATGCCCGCATGACCACGCTCACCCTCATAACGCGGGATGACATGGAAATGCACATGGGGGTCCACCATCATCAGCATGAGGTAGTTGATCTTCGCATAGCCCATCGCCTGCGTCAGCGCGCTCTCAATGGCCTTCGTCACCGACGCCAGTTCCGCATGGGCCTCCGCAGGCAGATCGCCAAAAGCCGTCGCCTCGCTCTTCGCCGCCAGCATCAGCGATCCCAGCGTCGGCTGCGCGGGCCGCAGCAGCACGACCCAATGTTGGAAATCTCCTACAAGCGTCTGCGGAAAACCGAATCTCCTGACGGTTTCATTCATGATTTCGCTTCCATCCAGCTCACGATCGCCCGCCCCGACCGCTTCACGCCATAGGCTTGCGCCAGCCGCACCGCATGGACGACGAGCGAGATCACCGTCCACCAGGCCAGCGCGATCAGCCCGACATCCGGCCGTCCGAACAGCGTCGCGACGAACAGGATCACCATGTTCGGATTGCGCCGCGCCGTGATCAGCCGGAACCGGCTGTCGAAGGGCCGCCAGACATGGATGTCCATGCCGAAATCCTTGAGGAACATCCCTTCGATCAACCGCTGCAGCACATAGCCCGCGATCACCGCCGCCATCACCAGCGTGAAACCCGCAGGCGACAGCGCCAGCCCCCAAGCGCTCAATCCCACGCCCCAGAAATACCACCAGAAGGGCGGATGGACGAGGTCGATGCCATGGTCGAACACATTGCCCCATTTCGACGATGTGATGGTGCAGCGCGCCAGCTTCCCGTCCACCGTGTCCAGCACCATGAACACGAAACCCGCCAGCATCCCGCTCCAGTAAAGCCCTTGCGAAAAGAGGTAGGTGGCGAGCACGCACAGCGCCGCGCCGATGGCCGTCACCATGTTCGGCGTCATGCCCACGGACGCCGCCAGCCGCGTCAGCCACAACGCCAGTTCCGGCCAGAGATATTTGGTCAGCAGGTCGGTGACGCCCTTGTAAGCGCCGAAATAGCTCTTCCGCTCGATCTGCCGCCGGGTCGCTGGGGTCAGTCGTTGGATGAAGGGGCAATCCAGCTTGCGAAGCTGCCGGTTGTAGATCTGCGGATTGTCGCGATAATCGATGAACGCCAGTTCGCCGCGATGGCGCTCCAGATTATCGGGCGCGATATTTCCGGTTAAATGCGCCATCACCAGAGCGTTGCCGCCCGTCACCACCGTTCCGGGCCGCGTCATGATATGGCGCAGCCACACTGGATCGAACACATAATCGAGATTGACGTAGAGCCGCGCTCCGGTCTGCGGCGTATCGTCGGGCAATCCTTCCGCCCGCGCGAGACGGCGCAGGCGCTCCGCATTGGTCATGCCCCATAGATGCGTGGAATTGTCGCCGATCAGCGCAAGGGCGGGAAGGGAAGGCGTGTCGTTCATGATCCGCAGCTCTTATCGTCTGGGCCGGTCTTTGCAAGGAAGCGCAGGATCGCCTCGGCCCCGCGCCGGGCCGCGCCCGTTGGATCGCCCCCAATGGATTCGGCCAGCCTCTGCCTCTGCGCCTCGGCATATAGCGGGTGCCGTTCTTCCGCATGATCGAGCGCGTCGGGCAATCCCGTCAGGTCGTTAAGCACATCGCCCAAGGTCCAGAACAGATAGTCGGGATCGCCCCGCCATTCGACCCCATGCGCGTTCAGAAACAGGCAGGGGCGCGGCGTCGCAAGGAATTCGTAGACCTGACTGCTGACATCGCCCAGATAGATGTCGGCGCCTGCGGTATAGCTCATGTCGAACAGCCGGTCGGATTGCAGGTCGATCAGGATCTTGCCCGGCACCGCCAGCCGCATCGCCGCATCGATCTCGCCTTGGGAAGCGTCGGCGAACAGCCGGACATGCGGCGCGACCACCAGATTATAGCGATCCTGCGCGGCGAACCACGCGATGACGTCCCGCCCGAACCTGTCCCATGACGACAGCGACCGGCGGAAATGCGGCGCGTAAAGAACCGTGGGCCGATCATTGTCGAACAACGGCGCGCGCGTTTTCTGCATCCGCGCCATGAGGTCCAGCTTCACATAGCCGTTGACGGCATAATGACCGGCCCGGATCGTTCCGGCTTCCAGCAAGCGTTGTTCGCTCTTTTCCCCGGCCACCAGGACGAAATCGAAATGCCGGTCGCGCGGGTCCAGCATGATCGCCCGGTCCCCTGCGCCGTGGGGCGTGAAAATGAGGCGCGTCCTGCGCGGCAGGAAATGGCGGATGGCGGTCGTGGTCCGTTCCGGAACGACGATGGCGTCGAACCGCCGCAGCCAGGGCAGGGCGCCCAGCAGCGTCGGCAGGCGCGGATTGCGGCTGACATGCAGGGCCCGCAGCCATTGCGCCGGGCCGCGCCGTCCCAGCAGCGTCACCGGCGGGCAAAAGCCGGGATAGGCGCTTGTCACCTTCTCCACCATCCGCAGATGGGCCGCGCTGGCGACGGCGACCTGCGGCATCACGCCCATGTCCGCCATTTCAGCGGCGATGGGCAGGGCGTGAAGGAGCTGATGGGGTTCGCCGATGAACAGGAAGAGGATATGCATGAAGCGCCCGCTTTCAGGGGGATGAAGCCTCTTGGCACGGGCGGGCGGCGAAGGCCAGACGCATGTGCGATCCCGCTCGCGCGATATTCTATCCGATTACGCGGCTTGACTAAGCGGCCCCTATATTGTTGAGGGGCGGGGAACCGGGAATAGCAGGACTGATACAGCGATGGCCGAATTTGCGTTGCCCAAGAACAGCAGGATCACAGGCAAGGGCGCAGTGTATCGCGCGCCGGAAGGCGCGACCAACGTCAAGAGCTTCAAGGTCTATCGCTACGATCCGGATTCGGGCGAAAATCCCCATTACGACACGTTTGAGATCGATCTCGACAATTGCGGCCCGATGGTTCTGGACGCGCTGCTCAAGATCAAGAACGAATATGATTCGTCGCTGACCTTCCGCCGCTCCTGCCGCGAAGGCATTTGCGGTTCCTGCTCGATGAACATGAACGGCAGGAACGGCCTGGCCTGCACCACCGCGATCGACGAATGCGCGGGCAAGGAAGTGCGGGTCACGCCGTTGCCGCATATGGACGTCATCAAGGACCTCGTCCCCGACTTCACGCATTTCTACGCCCAGTACAATTCGATCAAGCCGTGGCTGCAAACCGTCAGTCCCCCGCCCAGCGGCAAGGAACGGCTCCAGTCGCCCGCCGACCGCGAGAAGCTGGACGGCCTTTACGAGTGCATCCTGTGCGCCTGCTGCTCGACAAGCTGCCCCAGCTACTGGTGGAACAGCGACAGGTTCCTTGGCCCGGCGATCCTGCTTCAGGCCTATCGCTGGCTGGCCGACAGCCGCGACGAATATACCGGCGAGCGTCTGGACGAACTGGAAGATCCCTTCCGCCTCTATCGCTGCCACACCATCATGAACTGCGCGAACGTCTGCCCCAAGGGCCTCAGCCCCGCCAAGGCGATCGCGGAAACCAAGAAGATGATCGTCGAACGGCAGATCTGATGCGGTGACGGACAGGGGTAGCTGGAACAAGTGTCGGCCATCACCGTTGATCTTTCCATGCAATATTGCGGTTCAGGCACGGTCGGCCCCCATGTCCTGGCGGAGGCCGAGACCCTTCGTAAAACCGGGCGGCTGCCCTTCATGCGGCTGACCATCGGGCAGGAGGATAATCTGATCGCCGCCTCCACCGCGATCATCCGAAAGGCGGCCATGCCGTAATGACCGGCGTCATCGACCGCTACAGGGCGCTGGTCGCGGCGGGCGAACTGCGCGCAGACCCGGATCAGGAAGCCGCTGCGCGCCGTCTCGACCAGTTGCAGAAGGAACTGGAGGCCGCCCCGCCGCGCGGGTCGACGCTCTGGAAATTGCTGCGGAAAGCGCCGGAGCCGCCGCGGGGACTTTACATGTGGGGAGGCGTCGGGCGCGGCAAGTCGATGCTGATGGACCTGTTCTTCGACGCGGTCCAGGTAAAGCGCAAGAAACGCGCCCATTTCCACGAGTTCATGCTGGACGTCCACGCCCGGCTGGCGCAAGCGCGCAAGTCCGAAACGGGCGATCCGATCCCACCCGTGGTCGATTCGCTGACGGAGGAAGCGCGGCTGCTCTGCTTCGACGAGATGGTCGTCAACAATATGGCGGACGCGGCGATCATGTCGCGGCTGTTCACCGGCCTGCTGGACAAGCGCGTCACCATCGTCACCACGTCGAACCGCGCGCCGGACGATCTCTACAAGAACGGCCTCAATCGTCAGCTCTTCCTGCCGTTCATCGATCTTATCAAGGAACGGCTTGACGTCATGACGCTGAACGGGCCGACCGACTATCGGCTCGACCGGCTGGGGGATGCGACCTTGTGGCATTCCCCTAACGGACCGGAGGCGACAGCGGCACTCAGCGAGGCATTCTTCCGCCTGACCGACTATCCGCCGGAAGACCGCGCCCATGTGCCGTCCGACGATATCCCGGTGCAGGGAGGCCGCCTGCTGCATGTGCCCAAGAGCCTCAAGGGCGTCGCCGTCTTTTCCTTCAAGCGGCTCTGCGCGGAGGCGCGCGGCGCTCCTGATTATCTCGCCATCGCGCGCAAATATCACACCGTCATCCTGGTCGGCATTCCCGTGCTCGGCCCCGAGAACCGCAATGAGGCGGCGCGGTTCGTGACGCTGATCGACTCGCTCTACGAATATAAGGTGAAGCTGCTGGCCTCCGCCGATGCCGAACCCGCGCGGCTTTATCCCGAAGGGGACGGCGCCTTCGAATTCGAGCGGACCGTCTCGCGCCTGATGGAAATGCAGTCCGACGATTATCTCGCGCTGGGCCACGGCTCCAGATAACCGCCCGGCTCCTTGCGGGGGCTTTTTATCGCTATTGTCATGAAAATAGCCCGGATGCCTCCCAACACGGGGAGGCATCCGGCAGGCGGCCTTTGCGGGAAGAAGGTCAGACGCCAGGGTAGGAGCGCGTGAGCAACAAAGGCGGATCGATCACTAATGCAATTGCGAATGAATTGCAAAGATAAATTTCACCTTAGCCCTCTGGCAGGTTGAATCAAAGGCGAGATCGGCCTAAGCGGGCGGGCAATTCCAATATTTCGAGCTTGGAGGATGATTGCATATGGCCCGTAAGAAGATCGCGCTCATCGGCGCTGGCAATATCGGCGGCACGCTCGCGCATCTGGCGGCCCTCAAGGGCCTGGGCGACATCGTCCTGTTCGACGTGGTCGAAGGCGTGCCGCAGGGCAAGGCGCTCGACCTGTCGCAATGCGGCCCCGTCGAAGGCTTCGATGCGAAGATCACCGGCACCAACGATTATGCCGACATCAAGGACGCCGACGTCATCATCGTCACCGCCGGCGTCGCCCGCAAGCCGGGCATGAGCCGCGATGACCTGCTGGGCATCAACCTCAAGGTCATGAAGGCCGTGGGCGAGGGCATCAAGAACAACGCGCCGAACGCCTTCGTCATCTGCATCACCAACCCGCTCGACGCGATGGTGTGGGCGCTGCGCGAATTTTCCGGCCTGCCGCACAACAAGGTGGTCGGCATGGCGGGCGTGCTCGATTCCGCGCGCTTCAGCCACTTCCTGGCCGAAGAGTTCCAGGTGTCGGTGAAGGAAGTGAACAGCTTCGTGCTGGGCGGCCATGGCGACACCATGGTTCCGGTCGTGGAATATTCGACCGTCGCGGGCATCCCGATCCCCGACCTCATCAAGATGGGCCGTTCCACCAAGGAGCGCATCGACGCGATCGTCCAGCGCACCCGTTCGGGCGGCGGCGAGATCGTCGGCCTGCTCAAGACCGGCTCCGCCTTCTATGCACCCGCGACCAGCGGTATCGCGATGGCCGAAGCCTATCTGTTCGACCAGAAGCGCCTGTTGCCCTGCGCCGCGAACCTGACCGGCCAATATGGCGTCGACAATCTCTATGTCGGCGTGCCTGTCATCATCGGCAAGGATGGCGTCGAGCAGGTCGTCGAGATCGATCTGGACGCGGAGGCCAAGGCCAATCTCCAGGTGTCGGTCGACGCCGTCAAGGAACTGCTGGAAGCCTGCAAGGGCATCGATTCCTCGCTGGCCTGACGGCCTTCAAGAACTGCATCGGCCCGTTTCAGGCAAGTCGGCATCCTGAAACGGGCCGCCCACCCAAAATGCCACGCCATTGAGACAATGAAGGGGCTTTCATGTCCATTCTGGTGAACAAGAACACCAAGGTCATCACCCAGGGAATGACCGGTGCCACCGGCACCTTCCACACCGAACAGGCGCTGGCCTACGGCACGCAGATGGTCGCGGGCGTGACCCCCGGCAAGGGTGGCACGACCCATATCGGCCTGCCCATGTACGACACGGTCGCCGAAGCGAAGGCGAAGACCGGGGCGGACGCTTCGGTCATCTACGTTCCGCCGCCATTCGCGGCCGATTCGATCCTGGAGGCGATCGACGCGGAAATCCCGCTGATCGTCTGCATCACCGAAGGTATTCCGGTGCTGGACATGGTCAAGGTAAAACGCGCTTTGTCGGGCAGCAAGTCGCGCCTGATCGGCCCGAACTGCCCCGGTGTCCTGACCCCGAACCAGTGCAAGATCGGCATCATGCCGGGCAGCATCTTCAAGCAGGGCAGCGTCGGCGTCGTCTCGCGCTCCGGCACGCTGACCTATGAGGCGGTGTTCCAGACCTCGAATGCGGGCCTTGGCCAGACCACCGCTGTCGGCATTGGTGGCGATCCGGTCAACGGCACCAACTTCATCGACGTGCTGGAACTGTTCCTAGCCGACGACGCCACCGAATCGATCATCATGATCGGTGAAATCGGCGGCGACGCGGAAGAACAGGCGGCGCAGTTCCTGATCGACGAGGCGAAGAAGGGCCGCAAGAAGCCGATGGCTGGCTTCATCGCGGGCCGCACGGCGCCTCCGGGCCGTCGCATGGGCCATGCGGGCGCGATCGTGTCGGGCGGCAAGGGTGACGCGGAAAGCAAGATTGCCGCTATGGAAGCCGCCGGCATCAAGGTTGCGGCCAGCCCCTCCGAACTCGGCACAACCCTGCTGGACGTGCTGAAGGGCTGACCGGAAGACAGGCAGCCGGGCTGCACCCCGGCTGCCTTTCCCGTTCCGCGATGCGCGCGGCAGTGATGGGACGACGACGATGGGTTACGAGAATCAGGATTTCGAGGTTGAGCGCGGGCCGAGCTGGGCGCGCACCAACTGGCCGCCGATCGATACCGACGATCTGACCGGGGCGCTGGACCCCATGCAGATGCAGGTGGCGATCAAGGCCGCAGCGAAATCCGTGGGCAAGATGGCGGGCGAAGCCGAAGTCGCTGAAGCGGCGGAGGACGCGATCCGCGCCCAGATGCTGATCCGCACCTATCGCGTGCGCGGCCATCTGGCGGCCAATCTCGACCCGCTCGGCCTGACGCAGCGCCAGCTTCCGGCCGACCTGACGCCGGAATATCATGGCCTGAACGATCCCAAAAAGAAGATCTATCTCGGCGGCACGCTGGGCCTCGACTATGCGACGGTCGAAGAGATCGTCGCGATCCTCCGGCAGAATTACTGCGGCAATGTCGGCCTGGAATATATGCATATCGCCGATGTGGAGGAACGCGTGTTCCTTCAGGACCGGATGGAAGGCAAGGACAAGGAGATCCACTTCACCCCGGAGGGTAAGCGGGCGATCCTGTCCAAGGTCATTCAGGCCGAACAATATGAAAAGTTCCTGGGCCGCAAATATGTCGGCACCAAGCGCTTCGGCCTGGATGGCGGCGAATCCATGATCCCCGCGCTGGAAGCCATCATCAAGCATGGCGGTGCGTCGGGCATGCGCGAGATCGTGTTCGGCATGGCGCATCGCGGCCGCCTCAATGTGCTGGCCAATGTGATGGCCAAGGGTTTCCGCGTCATCTTCCACGAATTTTCGGGCGGCACCGCCAATCCCGAAGATGTCGGCGGTTCGGGCGACGTCAAATATCACCTCGGCACCTCCACCGACCGCGAGTTCGACGGCATCAAGGTGCATATGAGCCTGGTGCCCAACCCGTCGCACCTGGAAACCGTCGATCCGGTGGTGCTGGGCAAGGTCCGTGCGCAGCAGGTGTTCCGCGACGACCTTGAAAGGCATGAGCAAGTCCTGCCCGTGCTGATCCATGGCGACGCGGCTTTCGCGGGGCAGGGGATTGTCTGGGAGTGTTTCGGTTTCTCCGGCATCCGCGGCTACAATACCGGCGGCTGCATCCACTTCGTCGTCAACAATCAGGTGGGTTTCACCACATCGCCCCAATTCGCGCGCTCCTCGCCCTATCCGAGCGACGTTGCGAAGGGCGTCCAGGCGCCGATCCTGCACGTCAACGGCGACGATCCGGAAGCCGTCACCTTCGCCTGCAAGCTGGCGATCGAATATCGCCAGACCTTCCACCGCGACATCGTGATCGACATGTGGTGCTATCGCCGCTTCGGCCACAACGAAGGCGACGAGCCGAGCTTCACCCAGCCGTTGATGTACGCGAAAATCCGTCAGCATCCGCCGGTGAGCGATGTCTATTCGGCGCGCCTCAAGACCGAAGGCGTGGTCGACGACGATTATGTCCAACAGGTGACCGGCGATTTCGTCAATCATCTGGAGGAGGAGTTCGAGGCTGCCAAGAGCTACAAGCCCAACAAGGCCGACTGGTTCACCGGCCGCTGGTCGGGTCTGCACAAGCCCGCCGATGCGGAAACGACCCGTCAGAATGTGGAAAGCGGGATCAGCCAGAAGCTGTTCGACAGCCTGGGCAAGACGCTGACTACGGTTCCCGAGGGCGTCAACGTCCACAAGACGCTGCGCCGTGTGATCGATGCCAAGGCGGAGATGTTCAAGACGGGCGCGAATTTCGACTGGGCGACCGGCGAGGCGCTGGCCTTCGGATCGCTGCTGTCGGAAGGCTATGGCGTGCGCCTGTCGGGGCAGGACTCCGGTCGCGGCACGTTCAGCCAGCGTCACTCGGTCTGGGTCGATCAGGACACCGAAAACAAATATATCCCGCTTTCGACCGTGCCGCACGGCCGGTTCGAGGTGCTGGACAGCCCGCTTTCCGAATATGGCGTGCTGGGCTTCGAATATGGCTATGCGCTCGCGGACCCCAAGAGCCTGGTGATGTGGGAAGCGCAGTTCGGCGACTTCGCCAACGGCGCGCAGATCATCTTCGACCAGTATATCGCTTCATCGGAAAGCAAGTGGCTGCGCGCGAACGGTCTCGTCTGCCTGCTGCCGCACGGCTATGAAGGGCAGGGGCCGGAGCACAGCTCGGCGCGTCTGGAACGCTATCTCCAGCTTTGCGCCGAAGGGAATATCCAGGTCGCCAACTGCACCACGCCGGCCAACTATTTCCACATCCTGCGCCGCCAGATGCTGCGGCCGTTCCGCAAGCCGCTCATCCTGATGACGCCCAAATCGCTGCTGCGGCACAAGCTAGCCGTCAGCAAGACGGAGGATTTCCAGGGCGAAACGCATTTCATGCGAATCCTGTCGGACACCAACCCCGCGCCCGACAAGGATACGAAGCGCCTGGTGCTCTGTTCGGGCAAGGTCGCCTACGACCTGATCGAGGCGCGCGACGCGGCGGGTGACGAGAACACCCAGATCGTCCGCATCGAGCAGCTCTATCCCTTCCCGACCGAAGCGCTTGCCACGCGCGTCAAGCGCATGACGAGCCTTGAGGAAGTGATCTGGTGTCAGGAAGAACCGCGTAACAATGGCGGCTGGTTCTTCGTCGAGCCCTATATCGAGGAAGCGCTGGCTTTGGCTGACAAGGCGCCGATGCGCGCCCGCTATGCCGGCCGCAAGGCGTCGGCCTCGCCCGCCACGGGCCTCGCCAAGCGCCATGTCGCCGAGCAGGGCGCGCTCGTCGCCGATGCGCTGGGCCACAGCGTCCGTGAAGAAATCCGCCGCCAGAAGAAAGGCTGAAGAAGCTCATGGCAACCGAAGTCAAAGTCCCGACCCTGGGCGAATCCGTTACCGAAGCAACCGTTGGCCAATGGCTCAAGAAGCCCGGCGAAGCCGTGAAGGCGGACGAGCCGATCGTGTCCCTGGAAACGGACAAGGTCGCGGTCGATGTGCCCGCGCCGGTCGCCGGGACGCTGGGCGACATCATTGCCAAGGAAGGCGATACAGTCGAAGTCGGCGCGCTACTGGCTACGATCAATGAAGGCGCGGCGGCTACCGCTGGGCCTGCTGCGCCCACCCCGGCCCCTGTCGCCAAGGCGGAAGCCGCCGCGCCCGCGCCTGCCGCTTCGGCTCCGGCGGATGAGGAAGGCGATGCTGGCAACCTGACGCTTTCCCCCGCCGTGCGCCGCCTAGTGCTGGAGCATGGTCTTGATCCGAGCAAGATCAGGGGCACCGGCAAGGATGGCCGCCTGACCAAGGACGACGTGGTGGCCGCCGCCGCAGCGGGCACCGCCAAGGCCGCTGCTTCGGCGTCTTCCGCCGCTGCTGCCGCTGCCGATGCATCCGCCGCCGGGCCGAGCCGTAAGCAGGAACGCGTCAAGATGACCCGCCTGCGCCAGACGGTCGCCAAGCGTTTGAAGGAAGCGCAGAACAATGCCGCGCTGCTCACCACCTTCAACGATGTCGACATGTCCGCCGTCATCGAAGCGCGCGGCAAGTACAAGGACCTGTTCGAGAAGAAGCATGGCGTCCGCCTGGGCTTCATGGGCTTCTTCACCAAGGCGGTCTGCATGGCGCTCAAGGATGTGCCGGGCGTCAACGGCCAGATCGAGGGCGACGAGATCGTCTATAATGATTTCGCCGACATTTCGGTCGCCGTATCCGCGCCCAACGGGTTGGTCGTGCCGGTCATCCGCAATGCCGAGAGCATGAGCGTCGCGCAGATCGAGAAGACCATCGGCGACTTCGGCAAGCGCGCCAAGGAAGGCGCGCTGACCATGGAAGATATGAAGGGCGGCACCTTCACCATCTCCAATGGCGGTGTCTTCGGCTCGCTGATGTCGACCCCGATCATCAATCCCCCGCAGTCGGCGGTGCTGGGCCTCCACCGGATCGAGGACCGCCCCGTGGTCCGCAACGGCCAGGTCGTCGTCCGCCCGATGATGTATCTGGCGCTCAGCTACGACCATCGCCTGATCGACGGCCGTGAAGCGGTGACTTTCCTTGTCGCGGTCAAGAACGCGATCGAGGACCCGACCCGCCTGCTGATCGACCTGTAGTCACCGCCGTCACCGTTCGGGCCGAGCCTGTCGAAGCCCCGTCCTTTTTGTGTCAAACGGACAAAAGAAGAAGTACAGCCCTTCGACAGGCTCAGGGCGAACGGAGATTGGTATGGCAGACTTCGACTACGACGTTCTGGTGATCGGGGCCGGCCCCGGCGGTTATGTCGCGGCGATCCGCGCGGCGCAGCTTGGCCTCAAGACCGCCTGCGCCGAAAGCCGGGAGACGCTGGGCGGCACCTGCCTCAATGTCGGCTGCATCCCGTCCAAGGCGCTGTTGCACGCTTCGGAGCTTTATGAGGAGGCGGCTGGCGGCGCGCTCGCGAAGCTGGGCGTCAGGATCGACAAGATGAGCCTGGACCTCGACACCATGCAGGGCCAGCGCAAGGATGCGGTCAAGGGCCTGACCGGCGGCATCGAGTTCCTGTTCAAGAAGAACAAGGTCGACTGGCTCAAGGGCCTTGCCACCTTCACCGGCGCGAATACGGTCGAGGTCGCGGGCAAGGCCGTGACGGCGAAGAATATCGTCATCGCCACCGGATCGTCGGTGACGCCGCTTCCCGGTGTCGAAGTCGACAACAGGAAGGGCCTGATCGTCGATTCCACCGGCGCGCTGGAACTGGAGAAGGTGCCCGATCATCTCGTCGTCATCGGCGGCGGCGTCATCGGCCTGGAACTGGGCAGCGTGTGGCGGCGTCTGGGCGCGAAGGTCACGGTGGTCGAATATCTCGACCAGATCCTGCCCGGCATGGACGGCGAAGTCCGCAAGGAAGCGAATAAGATATTCAAGAAGCAAGGCTTCGAATACAGACTCGGCACGAAGGTCACGGGCGCGCAGGCGGGCAAGAAGGGCGTGACCCTGACGGTCGAACCCGCGGCCGGCGGCGAGGCGGAAACGATTGAAGCCGACGTCGTGCTGGTGTCTATCGGCCGCCGCCCGAATACCGAAGGACTGGGCCTCGACAAGATCGGTCTGGAGCTGAATGGCCGCGGGCAGATCGAAACCGATCATGACTTTGCGACCAAGGTTCCGGGCGTCTGGGCCATCGGCGACGTGATCCCCGGCCCGATGCTCGCGCACAAGGCCGAGGATGAAGGCATCGCCGTCGCGGAGAATATCGCGGGCCTCACCGGCATCGTGAACCATGACGTGATCCCGTCAGTGGTCTACACCAGCCCTGAAATCGCGGGTGTGGGCCTGACGGAGGAAGCCGCCAAGGCGCGCGGCGCGGTCAAGGTCGGCAAGTTCCCGATGCTGGCGAACAGCCGGGCCAAGACCAACCATGAGCCGGACGGTTTCGTGAAGGTCATCGCCGACGCGGAAACCGACAAGGTGCTGGGCGTGTGGATCATCGCCAGCGTCGCGGGCACGATGATCGCGCAGGCGGCGCAGGCGATGGAGTTCGGCGCATCGAGCGAGGACATCGCTTACACCTGCCACGCGCACCCGACACACAGCGAGGCGATCAAGGAAGCGGCGATGGCCGTGACGGGCAAGCCGATCCATATGTGATCGGCGGGGCGGCCGGATGTGTCGCAGGGCGACGCGGTGGATGGCGGCGCCCCGCTTTTCATCTGGGGATTGCAGGGCTGTCCTATGGGACAGATTTTGGCTGCTTCCGCCAGAAGCGGACATTCCATATCCGTCATCCCAGCGAAATCTGGAATCTCCCTTAGGCTGGGTCGCGCCTGAGAAGAGAGATGCCAGCTTTCGCCGGCATGACGAATAGCTATGCCCGTTCACCACCCAAACCCGTCATTGAACGCGGGTCGGCAAGCTATCCAATCCCTGAAAGATTGGAAGGTCGATCCGCTTGGCACTCCTGCCTTTGCGGGCGCATGGTTTGCGTGGGGATGCGCTGGCGGGCCGCCTGTGTAAATGGTTGCGTTCCAGAGCCGCGATGGCACTGTGCTGGCTACCCGACTCACGGGAGATGGAGGAACAGATGATCGTCTATGGTGCGCGGCCTTCGCCTTTTGTCCGCAAGGTTATCGTCTTCGCCGCCGAGAAGGGAATCGCGCTGGATGTGCAGCCCGGCGGTTTCGGACAGGGCGGGGACGTGTTCGCGCAGGCTTCGCCCTTCGGTAAGATGCCGGCCTTTCAGGATGGCGATTTCCTCGTCAGCGACAGCACGGCCATCATAACCTATCTGGATACGCTGCATCCCGAACCGCGCCTGATCCCGGCCGAGGCGAAGGCGCGGGCGCGCGCGATCTGGTATGAGGAATTCGCCGACACGATCCTTCAGCCGGTGGGCGCACAGGTCTTCTTCAACCGCGCGGTCGCGCCCTTCATGGGATTGCCGAGCGACCCGGCGGCGGCGGACCGGGCGGAGGCGGAGGAACTGCCGGGCATGTATGACTATATCGAGAAAGCCTTGCCCGATAGCGGATGGCTGGTGGAGGATCGCTTCACGCTGGCGGATATCGCGGTGGCCTGTCCGCTCATCAACATCGGCTATTGCAGCAAGGGGCAGGACGATGCGCGCTGGCCGAAGCTGAACAGGTGGCTGGACGCGGTGCGCGGCAGGCCGAGCTTTGCCGACGCGCTGGCGGTCGAGGCGAAGGCAATCAGCCGGATGATGGGAAATTAATTTACCTATTTGGAACATTTCTGTTGACATCGTCACGCTGTTCCGGCATAAGGGCCGACACTGGAAAATTGTGAGTCGCCGGGGTGCGATGCAAGGGGCTGGTCCTGACGGGCCGGCCCCTTTTGCTTTGCGCAAGGGCGGCGAAAGGCGGAGCGATGACGGGGGAGCGGGAGAAGGCGAGGCCGCGCTTTGACGGCCGGGTGGGGGACAAGGCGGAAGCGCTGACCGTGCAGCGCGGCCAGCGCGGCGGGCTGGGCGCGGGGCCGCAATTGCGGGCGGTGCGCAAGGACGGGTGGACGCCCGCGAAGCGCAAGGCATTCTTCGAAACGCTGGCGGCCACCTGCAATGTCAGCGAGGCGGCGCGCACGGCGGGCAAGAACCTGGCCAGCGCCTATAATCAGCGGCGGCGCGATCCGGGCTTTGCGCGGGAATGGAGCCGGGCGCTGAACGTCGGCTATGCCGAACTGGAGGCGCTGCTGCTGCGCCAGTCGCTGTTCGGCGTCGAGCAGGAGGAAGTGACGCTGGACGGCGAGGGTGAGGTCAAGAGCCGGAAGATGAAGCGGGGGCATCCGCATGTCGTGGCGGTGCGGCTGCTGCTCGCCCATCGCGGGGCGGTGGAGAAAATCCGGGCGGAAGAAGTGCGGGACAGCCCGGAAGGGGAAGATGCCGTCGCGAAGATGCGCGCGCTTCTGGACGATGTGCGGCGCCGGCGCGAGGCGGCAGGGGAGTGACGCGGCGGGGTTTGTGATCGGGGACAGGGTGCCGGAGGGTTCGCGCGGAGGCGCGGAGGCGCGGAGATAAGACCCTCGGGCAGCGGTGTCCCTTGGAAGGCGATGGTTGGGCGGAGGCGAGGGCATCGGTTTTTCGCTTTGCGTCTCCGCGCGAACGAAGGTGGGAGCGCGGCTCCGCTGTTCGGGTCAAATCATGGGAACGGGCGATGCGGATTTCGGACATGGAATGGCTCGCCGGGCAGGACGGGGCCGTGCGGGAGCGGGTGCTGGCGCATCTGGACGGCGCGGCGGCGGAGCGGCTGGCGCATGAGTGGCGCTGGACGGCGCGGGCGGAGCAGGTCGCGCCGGAGGGTGACTGGCGCATCTGGCTGATGATGGCGGGGCGCGGCTTCGGCAAGACGCGGGCCGGGGCCGAATGGGTGCGCGGGATCGCGGAGAATGATCCCGGAGCGCGGATCGCGCTGGTGGGGGCGACGCTGGGCGAGGCGCGCAGCGTGATGGTGGAGGGGCCTTCGGGTCTGCTCTCCATCGCGCCATGGTGGTGCAGGCCCGCTTATGCGCCCGCCTTGCGGAAGCTGATGTGGCCCAATGGGGCGGTGGCGACGCTGTTCGGCGCGGCGGATGCGGAGGGGCTGCGCGGGCCGCAGTTCAGCCATGGTTGGGCGGACGAGATCGCCAAATGGGCCTGCGGCGAAGCGGCGTGGGACAATCTGATGCTGGGGATGCGATCGGGGATGCGGCCGCGCGTGCTGGCGACGACGACGCCCAGGCCCGTGCCGCTGGTGCGGCGGCTGGTGGCGCGCGAAGGCGTCGATCTGGTGGTGACGCGGGGGCGGACGGCGGACAATGCGGCGAACCTGGCGGACGGTTTCATCGCGGCGATGCAGGACAGCTATGGCGGCACGCGGCTGGGGCGGCAGGAACTGGACGGCGAACTGATCGAGGAGGTCGAGGGCGCGCTGTGGACCCGCGACCTGCTGGAGCGGTGCCGGGTGCGGTATGTGCCGGGCGATGAGAGGGACGGGGCGCTGCTGAGGCGCGTAGTGGTGGCGGTCGATCCGCCCGCGTCCGCGCATGGCGACGCCTGCGGGATCGTCGTGGCGGGGCTGGGCGCGGATGGGCGCGCTTATATATTGGCCGATGCGAGCGTCGAGAGGGTGCGGCCGGAGGGCTGGGCGCGGGCGGTGGCCGTGGCGGCCGCGGCCCATGGCGCGGATCGCGTCGTCGCCGAAGCGAATAATGGCGGGGCGATGGTGGAAAGCGTGCTGCGCGCGGCGGAAGCCGGACTGCCGGTGAAGCTGGTCCACGCCAGCCGGGGCAAGGTGGCGCGGGCGGAGCCTGTGGCGGCGCTCTACGAGGCCGGGCGCGTCGCGCATCGCGGGGCTTTCCCGATGCTGGAGGATGAGATGTGCGGGCTGATCGCCGGGGGCGGCTATGAAGGGCCGGGACGCTCGCCCGACCGCGCGGACGCGCTGGTATGGGCGCTCACCGAGTTGATGCTGGGCCGGCGCGGCGAGGCGCGGATCAGGGCGGTGGGATGAGGAACCCTTCGCCGCCGCGACTCGTTTTCACGGGATATATCGCTGATCGAATGGAGTATGTGTGATGAATATGGGCAAGGTCATGGCGACCCTGGCCGGCGTGTCGCTGATGGCATCGCCAGCCCTTGCGGCATCGCTGAACGGCAAGGAAAGGGCGCGGGTCGAACGCGCCCATCCACGGGATCGCGACGATGTGCGCTATTGCCTGTTGCAGGCGAAGAAAGGCCGGGACAAGGGCACCGTCATCGGCGCCGCCGGCGGCGCGGGCGTCGGTGCGGTCGCGGGCGGCAATCTGGGCGAATCGCTGCTGGCGGGCGCGGCCGGCGCCGTCGCGGGCCGGGTGATCGGCAAGAGCGAAGGCACCAATGCGACATGCGACCGGGTGCTGGCGCGCAATCCGTAAGCACAATCCGTAAGACAGGGCGAAGGGGCTGTCCGGTCCCTTCCCCACGAATTTCATCATCCTCGCTTCCCATCTGGAAGCGGGGATTTTTTGCGCGGGGTTTGGGCATGAAGTGGTTCGGGACGAAAGCGGCGCGGGAGGGCGCGCGGCCGGTGCTGGCGCGGGCATGGGGTTCGGGCGCCGTGGCCCTGGGCGAATGGCCCGCCTCCTATGAAGCGCAGATACGGGCCGGGGTGATCGGCAATCCCGTGGCGCAGAGGGCGATGCGGCTGGTCTGCGAAGCGGCGGGCGGGACGGCGCTGAAGGCGGACGGCGCGCAGGGAGAGGGCGCGGCGCGGGTGCTGGCGCTGGTCAACTGCTGTTCGTCCGGGCAGGCGCTGGTCGAGACGCTGGCGAGCCATCTGCTGCTGCACGGCAATGGTTATGTACAGATCGTGGCGGGCGCGGATGGGACGCCCGTAGAGCTGTATGCGTTGCGCCCCGAACGGGTGAGCGTGGAAGCCGATGCGCGGGGATGGCCCGCCGCCTATCTCTATCGCGTAGGCGACAGCGTAACCCGCCTGACGCCCGAGGACGGCGCGGGGCGCACCAGCATCATCCACATGAAGGCGCTGCATCCGCTGGACGACCATTATGGGCTGGGCTGCGTCGGCGCGGCGGCGGGCGCGGTGGCGATCCACAATGCCGCGACGGTGTGGAACAAGGCGCTGCTGGACAATGCGGCGCGGCCGAGCGGGGCGATGGTCTATGATCCGGGCGACGGGTCGGTGATGTCGCCCGAGCAGTTCGAGCGGGTGAAGCAGGAGATGGAGGCCGCTTTTGCCGGCGCGGCCAATGCGGGGCGGCCGATGCTGCTGGAGGGCGGGCTGGACTGGAAGGCGTTGAGCCTGACGCCGGCGGAGATGGACTTTGTGGGGCTGAAGGCGGCGGCGGCGCGGGAAATCGCGCTGGTCTTTGGCGTGCCGCCCATGCTGCTGGGACTGCCGGGCGACAACAGCTACGCCAATTACCGCGAGGCGAACCGGGCCTTGTGGCGGCAGACCGTGCTGCCGCTGGTGGCGAAGATCGGCGCGGGATTGTCGCAGGGGCTTTGCGGATGGTGGCCGGGGGTGAGGATCACGGCCGATCTGGACGCCGTGTCCGTCCTGGCGGAGGAGCGCACGGCGCTGTGGGACCGCGTGGCGGCGGCGGACTTCCTGACGGCGGAGGAGAAGAAGGCGATGCTGGGGATCGCCTAAAACGGCCGGGCGAGGGAATCGAGGCGGCAGAAATGCCCGCTCCAGTTCCAGCGCCCGCCCTGCATCAGGCAATCGCCCACGGTGAAAAGGCCCGCCCACCAGGCGATGGCGCCCAGGGCGAGGAGGACGAGGACGATCAGCCATTTCCGGTGCGCGCGCTTCATGGGCGGGGAGATAGGCATGGGGCGGATGAGGAGCAAGGGCGATGAAATATGACGGCGAGATGCTGGCGCGGCTGGTCGCGCAGGCGGAGGCTCAGCCGGTCGGCATGGACATGGTGATGATCCGCGCGCTGATCGAGGAAGCGAGCGAACTGGGCGCGGGGCGGGCCTTGGAGCGGCTGGGGCTGGCGGACCGGCGGGCGGAGGGCGACATGCGGGAGTTGCGCGAATTGCTGTCGGCGTGGCGCGACGCGAAGAAGGCGGCGCGGGGCGCCGTCGTCGGATGGGCGGTGCGGATCGCCATGGCGCTGGTGCTGCTGGGGCTGGCGGTGAAGACGGGCCTGCTGGGGCTGGTGCGCGGATGAGCTGGGGCGATGTGCGCTTTGCCGGTTATGCGGCGGTGTTCGACCGGGTGGACCGGGGCGGCGACGTGGTGCGGGCCGGGGCTTTCGGCAGCGCGCGGGCGGCGGGCGTGCCGCTGCTCTGGCAGCACGGGACCGGCGACGTGATCGGGACGGTCGAGCGGCTGGAGGAGGATGCGCGCGGGCTGCGCGTGATCGGGCGGGTTTCGGGCCGGACGGCGGCGGGACGCGCTGCGGCGCGGATGCTGCGGGAGAAGGCGGTGGACGGGCTGTCCTTCGGATACCGGGTGCGGGAGGCGCGGGGCGCGGGGCCGCGCGAGCTGCTGGGACTGGACCTGATGGAGGTGAGCATCGTCACGCATCCGATGCAGCCCTTGGCGCGGGTGATTGCGGTGGAGGAAAGCGCACAGGCCCCCTCATCCAACTTCGCCTAGCCAGCAAGCTGGCAAGGCTTCGTATCCTTCTCCCCCGTGGGGAGAAGGTTTGGGCGGTCCTGCGGGGCCGCCTTTTTCGTTTCGTGGCAAGGAGAAGTCGATGACGGACGTGGTGACAGGCGGACTGGAGAACAGCTTTGACGCGGTGCTTCAGGGGGAGAGGATCGCGGTTCTGGAAGGTGATCTTGCTGCGCTGAAAGGTCGGGTGGACGGCGCTTTTCTCTCCGGGCAGCGCCCGGCGCTGGATGGCGTGAAGGGCGGGGCGGTCGATCCGGCGCGGGCGGCCTTCGTGGATCGCTATTTGCGGCAGGGGCTTGAGGCCGGGGTGGAACTCAAGAGCTTTTCGGGGGCGAGCGGGGCCGCGGGCGGCTATGCGGTGCCGCGCGAGATCGATCAGGTGATCGACAGCACGTTGAAGGCGATCTCGCCGATCCGTTCCATCGCCCATGTGGTGCGGACGGGAAGCGCGGGCTATCGCAAGCTGGTGAGCGCGGGCGGCATCGTGTCGGGCTGGGCCAGCGAGACGGGCGCGCGGGCCGAGACGGGGACGCCGAGCTTCAACGAGATCGCGCCGCCTTCGGGCGAGCTTTACGCCAATCCGGCGGCGTCCCAGGCGATGCTGGACGACGCGCAGTTCGATGTCGAGGGCTGGCTGGCCGGGGAGATTTCCCGCGAGTTCGCGGCAGCGGAGGGCGCAGCCTTCGTCAACGGCAATGGCACGAACAAGCCCAAGGGGTTCCTGACCTATACGACCACCACGAGGCGGACGGGGTGCGGGCTTTCGGGTCGCTGCAATATGTGGCTTCGGGCGCGGCGGGCGGTTTTGCGGCGTCCAATCCGCAGGACAGGCTGATCGATCTGGTGCAGAGCCTGCGCGCGCCCTATCGGCAGGGTGCGTCGTTCGTGATGAATTCGGCGACCCTGGCGGCCATCCGCAAGATGAAGACCAGCGACGGCGCGTTCCTCTGGCAGCCTTCGCTGAGCGCGGGGCAGCCTGCGACGCTGCTGGGCTATCCGGTGGTGGAGGCCGAGGACATGCCGGACATCGGCGCGAACAGCCTGTCGATCGCGTTCGGCAATTTCCATGCGGGCTATGTGATCGCGGAACGCAGCGAGACGAGCATCCTGCGCGATCCGTTCAGCAACAAGCCCTTCGTCCACTTCTATGCCGTCAAGCGGATCGGCGGCGCGGTGGCGAACAGCGAGGCGATCAAGCTGATGAAGTTCGCCGCGTCCTGATGCGGGGGTGACGGCGGATTACCTTCGGGGGGCGTTCGCGTCCCCCTTTTTTGTTGGCGGGGGAGACGGGCGTGGCGATCACGGATTGGGAAATGGCCGATCTGGTGCGGGAGGTCTGTTACGATGTCGGGACGGGGCCGCTGGCGCTGGGCGGCGCGATGGCGGGCTATCGCGCCTTTGCCGATGCGGTGGGGGCGGGCGCGTGCTTTCCCTATGTGATCGTAGGCGTGACCGATGCGAGCCAGTGGGAGACGGGCAGCGGGATGCTGGACGGCGAGGGGCGGCTGGTGCGGACGGTCGGCGCTTCGTCGGCGGGCGGCGCGGCGGTGGATTTCGCTGCGGGGGAGAAGCGGGTCGCGCTGGCGCTGCACGCGGCATGGGCGCGGGCGGTGGAGGCGCATGATCATGCGCCGCCGGACCTGAGCGCCATCGAGGCGGCGCTGGCGGGCAAGCAGGCGGCGAGCGGTGTGCTGGACGCGCTGGCGGGCGTGGAGGCCGGGGCGGACCGGCTGGCCTGCTTTACCGGCCCGGACAGCGCGGAGGCTGTCGCCTGCACGGCCTTTGCCCGGTCGCTGCTGGATGATGCCGACGCGGCGGCGGCGCGGGTCACGCTGGGCGTGCAGGACGCGGACGGCGGCTGGACGGTCGGCGGCGACATGCTGCCGGACGAGGATGGGGCGCTGGCGCTGGGCGGTCCGGCGCGGCGCTGGTCGGCGCTTCATGCGGTCTCCATCGTCAGCGATGATGCGCGGATCGGCGGGGGAAGGATCAGCGGCATAGACGATCTGGCCGTCGCGGATGGCGGGACGGGCGCTTCCACCGCCGCGCAGGCGCGGGCCAATCTGGGGCTGGGCAGCATGGCGACGCAGGATGCGGGCGCGGTGGCGATCGGCGGCGGGAGCGCGGTTTTCGACAGCCTTGGCGTGGTGACGACGGGCGACCCCTATTTCCACCGCCATTCCGCCACGGCGGGCAGCGGCGCCGGGGTTCTCATGCGCCGGGCGCGCGGCACCAGCGGAGCGCCCGCCCATGTCAACGCTTCCGACGTATTGGGCGGGATTTATCTTGGCGGATATCAGTCCGTGACGAACGGGTTCACCGGCGGCGCCGCGGCGATCTATGCCTATGCGACGGAGGATTATTCCAGCGGCGGCTTTGGCACCGAGATCGCCCTGGCCACCACCGCCATGGGCGTGACCAATCGAAGCGTGCGGGTGCGGGTGGGGGACGATGGCTTCCGCCCCGCCGCCAACAATAGCTACACGCTGGGTTCCGCCACCAACCGCTGGTCCGTGGTCTATGCCGGCACCGGCGCGATCAACACGTCCGACGCGCGGGAGAAACAGGATGCGCAGGACATCCCCGACGCGCTGATCGACGCATGGGGCGATGTGGCATGGCGGCGGTTCCGCTTTGCCGATGCCTTCGCGCAGAAGGGAGAGGATGCGCGCTGGCATGTCGGCCTGATCGCGCAGCAGGTCCGCGACGCGATCGACGCGCGCATGGGCGAAGGGGAGGCCGTGCGTCTGGGGCTGGTGTGCTTCGATAGCTGGGAGGCCGAGGCGGAGGAACGCGACGAGGAAGGGAATATCCTTCGCCCCGGCCGGGATGCCGGCGACCGATGGGGGCTGCGTTACGAGGAATGCCTGGCGCTGGAAGCGGCGTGGCAGCGCAGGCGGATCGCGGGGATCGAGGCGGCGCTCGCCCAACTGAGCGGAGGCGGCGGCGATGGAGGGTGAGGCGCTGGGCGCGTTGCCGATCGGCGATCCGGGCGCGGCGCGCGCGCCATTGGCCTGGCCGGGGAGCTGGCTGGCGGGAACGCGGCCCGGCCAGACGCAACGCATGGATGGCAGGGCAGGCGCCACAAGACCCGAAGCGGCGGGAGGGAACAGGATAAGATGAACCTCTATCTCAAGGATCCGCAGGCGCGGATCGACCATGAAATCGACTGGTCGGCCTATCTGGCCGGTCAGCATGTGATCGCCAGCGCATGGCATGTCGGCCCCGGCGAGGCGGGCGGCATAGCAGTGGAGGCGGACGCCTTCGAGGAGCGGAGGACCAGCGTGCGGCTGAGCGGCGGCGTGGTGGGGCGGCTCTATTGCGTGACCAACCGCGTCACCTTGTCCGACGGGCAGGAGGATGAACGGTCGATCCATGTCCGGGTGGAGGAACGATGATGACGGCGCAAGGGGAAGCGGGCGCGCTGGCGGCTTCGCTGGCGGAACTCAAAGCCTATCTGCGGATAGCGATGAGCGATGAGGATGCGGTGCTGGCCGGGCTGCTGCGGAGCGCGGCGGCGCTGTGCGAAGGGTTTATCGGGCAATGGCTGATCGTGCGGGAAGCGCGTGAGACGGTTTCCGGCGATGGCCGCTGGCAGCGCCTGTCGGCGCGGCCGGTGGCGGCCGTATTGGATGTTCGGGCGGTCGATGGAGCGGGAGGGGAGGAGGCTTTGCCGCCGGAGCGCTATGCGATCGACATCGACGCATCGGGCGAAGCCTGGGTGCGGACGAGGGCCGTGAGCGACGGGCGGCGGCTTTGGGTGCGTTACCGGGCGGGCATGGCGGAGGACATGAACGGCCTGCCCGAGGCGATCCGGCAGGGGATCGTGCGGCTGGCGGCGGACCATTATGCGGCGCGCAGCGGAGAAGGCGCGGCGCCGCCGGCGGTGGTCAGCGCGCTCTGGCGGCCATGGCGGCGGATGCGGCTGGCATGAAGGGGGCGTTGCAAAGGCGCATGATCGCCCTGGCGGAAGCGGGCGCGGCGCGGAGGCGGGTCGCGGTCGTCGAGGCGATGGGCGAGGCGGGCGTGGCGACGGTGCGGGTGGACGGCGAGATCGTCCGGGCGTCGGGACGCGGGCTGATGGCGCGCTGGATGGATGATCCGGCGCTGCGCGAAGCGGGAAGGGGCAGGGCATGAGCGCGGAAATAGCGGTGCGCGCCGCCATGATCGCGGCGTTGAAGGGGGATTTGGCGCTGATGGACGGGCTGAACGGCCTGTTCGACGGCGCGCCTGATCGGGCGGCGGCGCCCTATGCCGTGGTGGAGGAATGCCAGGGCGCGGATTGGGGCGCCAAGGGGATCGAGGGACGCGAGGTGCGCCTGTCGATCAGCCTGCATGATCTGGGCGAGACGCCCGCGCGCATCGCGCCGCTGCTCGCGCGGGTCGACGCCGTCATGAGCGGGATGGCGGAGGCGGGGGACGGCTTGCGGATCGTCACCGCGCAACTGCTGCGGTCCCGCGTCGCCAGGCAGGCGGGGCGGGACCGCGGCTGGCGCGCAATCGCGGACTATCGGCTGCGCGTGGTGCGGGAGGCGGGGTGAGGGAGTCCCGATGCGGTGATGGTTTTCGGCCGGTTGCGGTCATCCAACCTCCGTCATCCCAGCTTTCGCCGGGATGATGGAGGAAAGAGGACTCGGCGGCGATCGATCGCGTCAGGCCGGGCTGAGATAGTCCTCATATTCGGCGGTGATCTTGTCCATATATTCCGACACCTGATCGTTGGCGTCGGATTGGGCTTCCTGCTCCGACATGCCGCTGGTCTTGTCGTCCGCCACGATGGCGGCGCGGAAGGCGGCTTCCTTGTCGCCGCATTTCGCCTTTAGCGCGGACTGGAAATCGCCCAGCGCCAGCTTCTTTTCGAGGGAGGGCTGTATCTGGGCCGAAAGGCATTGGGAATAAGCCTTGCGTCCCGCGCCGACGGGGTCGGCCGCAGGCGCGGCGGCAAGCATCATCACCAGGGGAACTGCAACAAACATCGGAACCTCTCCACAGCCTGATTCTGGCACGGGTTAACGAAAAGGAGAATGCGCCATGGGCGTCGAAAAAGGAAGTGCGTTTCTGCTCAAGGTCGGCGATGGCGGCGCTCCGCCAAGCTATGCCACCGTGGCGGGGATGCGCACCACGCAATTGTCCGTCAATGGCGAGGCGGTGAACGTCACCAGCAAGGACAGCGGGGGCTGGCGCGAGTTGCTTTCCGGCGCGGGCGTGCGGTCGGTCAGCGTGTCGGCGGCAGGCATCTTCACCGGATCGGCGGCGGAGGTCCGCATCCGCAACCATGCCCTGTCGGGCACCATCGACGAATATGAACTGAGCTTTGAAAGCGGGGAGCGGATGCGGGGGCGGTTCCTGGTCACGCGGCTCGACTATGCGGGCGACTATAATGGCGAGCGCAACTATGCGCTGAGCCTGGAAAGCTCCGGCCCGGTGGTGTCGCAATGAGCGCGGCGGCGAACGAGGCGCGGGGCGAGGCCGCGCTGGAACTGGGCGGGCAGGTGCTGACGCTGCGCCCCAGCTTTGCCGCGCTGGTGGCGGCGGAGGAGGAAGTGGGGCCGCTGTTCGAACTGGTGGAACGGGCGGCGGACGGGAAGCTGTCGCTGGGTGATATGGCGGCGCTGTTCTGGCATTGCCTGACGGATCGCGGCGGCGGGCTGACGCGCGAGGCGCTGGGCGAGGCGATCTTGGCGCTGGGGCTGGCGAAGGTGACGCCGGTGCTGCGGACCATATTGCAGCAGATATTGGCGGGCAAATGAGCGCGGCGACGCGCTTCGCGGAGCGCGCCGCGCGGCTGGCGGGGATCGCGGGCTGGCTGCTGGGATGGCGTCCCGACGAGTTCTGGCGCGCGACGCCCGCGGAACTGGCGGCCGTGCTGAAGGCGGCGCGGGGCGAGGACGGGCCGGAGGCTGGCGTGGACGCGGGCGATCTGGAGCGGCTGCGCGCGATGATGCCGGATCGCTGAGGCCGGGCAACAGGGGAAATCCGATGGAAGAGGAAGTCGACACGCTGGTCGTGCGCGTGCGCGCCGACACGCAGGGGCTGGCGCGCGATGTGGAAGCGATGCGCGCGGGGATGGAAGGGCCGCTGGCGGCGGGCGCCGAACGGGCGGGACGGCGGATCGAGCAGGGGCTGCTGGGCGCGGCGCGGACGGGCAAGTTCGGCTTCGAGGATCTGCGGCGCATGGCGCTGTCGGCGCTGGACGATATCGCCCGTGGCGCTTTGCGATCAGCGATGGGATCGATTGGCGGTGGAGGCGGCGGCGGGTTGCTGAATGTAGGGGCTTCGCTGATCGGG
>Ga0180221_1000591_pt1 | contig 30049 bp, 26 predicted proteins | sample eDN5th37CKraftMG_FD_151339 | JGI IMG/M metagenome (GOLD analysis project Ga0180221, IMG submission 151339) | Enriched Miracle-Growth compost microbial communities from Emeryville, California, USA - eDNA 5th pass 37_C Kraft MG (version 2) (version 2) ...
CGTCCCGCGGGCCGAAGACGCGGAGCGCGTCCGCGTCGCTCGCCGCCGACCGCAGGTACTCGTCGGCCCACGCCCGCGCGTCGGGGTACGCCGACCCGGCGACCACCGCCTCCACCGCGGCGTCCACGTCGACGGCCGTGTGCCGCAGCTCGACCTGGCCGTCGCGCAGCAGCGCCCACGACCCGCCGGCACGGCCGTACGGCATCCCGACGCTGCCCGGGTTCACGACGAGCCGCCGGTCCACCAGCCGCACGAACAGCGTGTGCGTGTGCCCGCACAGCACCGTCGTGACGTCGTCGTCGAGCCCGCCGAGCACCTCGGCCCATCGCTCGAGCGAGGAGTCGACGAGCACGACCTCCTCCTCGTCGCGCGGCGTCCCGTGGCACGCCACCACCCGCCCGAACCCGCGCACGCGCAGCTCCACGGGGTGCGGCAGCCCGGCCAGCAGCTCGACGTCGACGGGCCGCAGCTGCGCCGCCGCCCACGGGGTGACGGGGTCGGGCACGGGGCCGGAGCCGTCGCGGGCGTGCGCCACGAGCTCGCGGTCGGCGTTGCCGCGCACGAGGACGGCCCGCTCCCCCAGCGCGCGCAGCCGGTCGAGCACCGCCACCGGCTGCGGTCCGGCGGCGTGGTCGCCCGTGACGACGACGGCGTCCGCCCCGCGCACGTCCGGCTCCGCCAGCACGGCCTCCAGCACCGGCAGCACGCCGTGCACGTCCGACAGCACCGCGACGGTGCCCAGCTCGCTCGTGGTCATGGTCGTCGCCTCGCTCATGCCGTCACGGTCCCAGGCCCGGCCGCCCGGCGCACGGCGTTCTGCCCAGGGCAGCAGGTCGGCGCGCCGCCGTCGGGGGCGGGTGCGACGATCGGGGGGTGCTGCTCACCGAGCTGGTCACCACCCACGCCGCCGTCGCCGCGACGCGCTCCCGCCTGCGCAAGCGCGAGCTGCTCGCCGACGCGCTGCGCGCTGCTGAGCCCGGCGACGAGGTCGAGGTCGTCGCGGCATTCCTGTCCGGGCGCCCGCGCCAGCGACGCACCGGACTCGGCTGGCGCACCCTCGGCAGCCTCCCGGCGCCCTCCGTCGAGCCGTCCCTGACGCCCGCCGACGTCGACGACGCCCTCGGTCGCTTCGAACGGTTCTCGGGCGCGGGCTCGCAGGCCGCACGTCGCGCCGCCGTGGACGAGCTGTTCGGGCGGGCCACCGCCGACGAGCAGGAGTTCGTGCGGCGGCTGGTGCTGGGCGAGCTGCGCCAGGGCGCGCTCGACTCCCTGCTGCTCGACGCGATCGCCGCCGCGGCCGACGTCCCGCCGCCGGTGGTGCGCCGGGCCGCGATGTTCAGCGCCCTCACGGGGCCGATCGCTCGGGCCGCGCTCGACGGCGGGAAGCCTGCGCTGGAGGCGTTCCGGCTGGAGCCCGGCCGCCCCGTCCGGCCCATGCTGGCGGCGTCGGCCCCCGACGTCGCGGCCGCGCTGGAGCGGTTCGACGGGGCGTCGGTCGCCGCCGACACCAAGCTCGACGGCATCCGCGTCCAGGTGCACCGCCGCGGCGACGACGTGGTCGTGTTCACCCGCTCGCTGGACGACGTCACCCCGCGGCTGCCCGAGGTGGTCGCCGTCGCGCGCTCCCTCGACGTGGAGGCCGTGGTGCTCGACGGCGAGGCGATCGCCCTCGACGACGACGGCCGCCCGCGCCCCTTCCAGGAGACCGCCGCGCGCACCGGCAGCCACGACGCCGAGGCGGGCAGCGCGTCCGTGCCCCTCAGCGTGCGGTTCTTCGACGTGCTGCACCACGACGGCACCGACCTCATCGACGCACCCGCGGCCGAGCGGCTCGAGGTGCTGGACCGCGTGCTGCCGCCGGAGGTCGTCGTGCCGCGCCTGGTCTCCGCGGACGTCGGCGAGGTGGAGCGGTTCTTCGCCGACACCGTCGCCGCCGGTCAGGAGGGCCTGGTGCTGAAGTCCCTCGAGGCCCCGTACGCCGCCGGCCGGCGCGGCGCCGGCTGGGTGAAGGTCAAGCCGCGGCACACGCTCGACCTCGTGGTGCTGGCCGTCGAGTGGGGCTCCGGCCGCCGCGAGGGCTGGCTGTCGAACATCCACCTCGGGGCGCGCGACCCCGACACCGGGGAGTTCGTCATGCTCGGCAAGACGTTCAAGGGCATGACGGACGAGGTGCTGGCCTGGCAGACCGAGCGGTTCACCGAGCTGGCGACGTCACCGGCCGACGGGTCGTCCCCGGTCGTGCGGGTGCGCCCCGAGCAGGTCGTCGAGATCGCCTTCGACGGCGTGCAGCGCAGCACCCGCTACCCGGGCGGGATGGCGCTGCGCTTCGCCCGCGTGGTGCGCTACCGCGACGACAAGACCGCCGCCGAGGTGGACACGGTCGACACCGTGCGCACCCTGGCGGCGGCCTCGCGCCCCGCAGCGGACTGAGCCGGCCGGATCGTCAGGCGGCGCGGCGCTGACGGGTCCACATCAGCGCACCCATGCCCGCGCCCACCAGCGCGACGGCGGCCATGACCAGGCCGACCACCTGCGGGCCCGTGACGGGGAGCGACTCGGGCGTCACCGCGGCGTCCTGCGGGACGCGGCCCAGGCTCGTGCCGTCGTTGATCGACGGAGCCTCCTCGATCGCGGGCACCGCCTCCGCGTAGTCCGGGCCGCCCATGCCCGGGGCGGAGCCGTCCGGCGGCGCGGTCGGGAGCGCGGACGGCGCCGGGGCGGCAGCCTCCTCCTCGACGGGCTCGGGGGCATCCACGACGGGCGGGGTCGTCTCCTCGACCGGCGGGGTGGTCTCCTCGACCGGCGGGTCCGTCTCCTCGACCGGCGGGGCCGTCTCCTCCACGGGCGGCGTCGTCTCCTCGACCGGCGGGTCCGTCTCCTCCACGGGCGGGGTGGTCTCCTCCACCGGCGGAGCGTCCACGTACGCCACGGCGTAGTGGCTGATCGCCTTGCACTTCCCGCCCGTCGGGTAGGCGATGGTCAGCGTCGCGACCGGCTCGTCCAGGACGACGATCTTCGGGCCCTCGCCCTGCTTCGCCGACCCGGACTTGACGCAGTACGCCGAGATCAGCTTGCCTGCGGGCGCCTCCAGCACCACGGTCTTCGGGCTGCCGGAGGTGTCCTTCTTGGGCTGGTCCATGTCCGGGCAGGTGTTGTCCTGCCACGACCGCGTGCTCGGGTGCCAGCTGTAGGTCGTGCCCCCGGTCACCGCCGAGCCGCCGTCCCACGACGCGCCCGTCCGGGAGTCGTGCGGCCCCTCCCACGGGACCCGGTTCGTGGCCGCGGCCGGGCTCGTCGCGGCGAGGGAGGCGAGCAGGAGGAGCGAGGCTCCGAGGACGGCGGGTGTGCGCACGAGCACTCCAAAAGGGCAGGCGGAATCGACCGCGCATGGCAGGGGGAGGTGCGGCAGAGTGCCGCGCCCGCATGCTAGGCGAAACCGCCGATGTCCGACGTCACCGAGATAGGGTGAAATTTCGGACGATTGCCTCGGCCGAGCGCTTCGTCAGCGCTTCCCGCGTCCCCCACGGGGGCGTCCGCGCCCCGGCCGGCCCCCGCGCGGGTGGGGCGTGCGACCGCCCGGACCGCGGGGGCGTCGCTCGCCGTCGCCGCGCCCGGAGGCTCGTCCGCCCGCCGCGCCGCGCGCCGGGGCCGCCTCGTCGCGATCCCGGGCACCGCGACCCCGCGAGCTGTTGACCGTCCGGCCGCGGACGATGCCGATCATCTCCTCCACCAGCTCGCGCACGTCCTGGGGCAGGCCTTCGACCAACCACGCGAGGCCCACCGGCGCCCCGGGACCGCCGTCGAGCACCCGGTAGGTGACGTCCTTGCGATGGTGCAACCGCGCGAGGGACATGGGCAGCACCGTGACGCCCGCCCCGGTCGCGACCAGCGCGACCGCGTCCGCCGCGCTCGCAGGCCGCTCGGGCTCGACGAGGGCGCCCGTGCCGTCGTCGTACGGCTCGGGCGCGCGCCCCGGCACGGCCTCGCCCCCCGGGTAGAGGACGTCGTCCGCGGGCAGCCACACGACGTCGTCGGCGACGTCGTCCGCGGTGACGACCTCGTCCTCCGTGGTCGCCGCGAGCAGGTGGTCGCGCGAGACGGCCACCACGGGCAGCTCCGTGTACAGCGGGATGGCGTGCAGCAGGTCGCCGTCGACGGGCAGGCGCAGGATCGCCCCGTCCACCCGGCGCCCGGCCAGCGCGGCGGGCGCGTCGGCGGCGTCGACCTGGACCAGGTCGAGCCGGACGTCGGGCAGCCGGTCGCGCCACGTGCGGGCCCAGCGCCCGGGCGTCGCGCCCGGCACGTACCCGAGCCGGAACACGGGACGGGCGTCGTCGGGCGCACCGGCGTCGTCGAGAGCGTCGTCGGAGTCGTCGTCGGAGTCGTCGTCGAAGGCGTCGTCCGGCTGGTCGGTCACGGCACCAGGCTACGTGGGCGTGCCGCGCCGTCCGCCGCGACTACCCTGGTGCCATGGCCGGAACCCCCTTCTCCCAGCAGGTCCTCAAGCCGACGAACGCGGCGAAGAAGCTCGGGGTGTACCTGCCCGCGACCCCGCCGGAGTTCCAGGAGCGCGGCATCACGCGCGCCGAGCTCGAGGCGCTCGAGACCGACCCGCCGGAGTGGCTCGCCGAGCTGCGGCGCAACGGCCCCCACCCGCGCCCCGTCGTCGCGGGCCGCCTCGGCATCTCCATCGCCGGCCTCGCGCGCGGCGGCATCACCGAGGCCCTCACCACCGAGCAGATCAACGAGCTGCGCGACGACCCGCCCGCCTGGCTCGTCGCCGAGCGCGAGACCGCCGCGAAGGTGCGCGAGGAGGAGGACCGGGTGCGGGCCAAGGCGGCCGAGCAGGCCGAGCGCCAGGCCCGCCGCTCCCGCTGAACGGCCCGATCTGTTCGGCAGCGAGCTGATCTCTTCGGCACACCGGCGTGCCGAAGAGATCGACGCCCTGCCGAACTGATCGACCCGTCAGTCGCGGCCGGCCCGGTCCGTGTGCCCCAGCGAGAGGTCGGGCGCGACGGCGTCGCGGATCGCCTTCTTGAGCGGCGGGATCTCCGGGAACCCACCCTCCGCGGCGCGGTCCCACAGCAGCACGGCATCACGCCCGTCGCCGGGGTCGAGCTCCACGCGGAAGACGCCACCCGTGCCCGGCACCAGCGCGACCTCGGCGAGCCGCGTGCGGAACGTCTGCAGCAGCTCCTGCGCCACCCACGCCGCCCGCATCAGCCAGCGGCACTGCGTGCAGTAGGTGATCGACACCCGCGCGGTCGACGTCGGATCCGGGACGGCGGACGCTTCGCTCATGGCGCCAGGGTAGGGGCGCACCCCGCAGCGCGTGGTCGAGCGGTCCGCGAGGGTCGGGGAGACTGGACGGGTGCACGAGCCCGACTCCCCCACCCCCGACGCCACCGACACGACGCCCGGCGCGGCACCCGCCGCCCGGCTCGCCGCCGTCCTGGGCGCGCTGACCCCGTGGCCGGAGGACGGTTCGCGCCCCGACGGCCCGGTCGCCGTCGACGCCACCGACCGGCTGCTCCTCGACGAGGCCGCGCCGCTGCTCGCCGCCGCCGGGCCGGGCGACGTCGTCGTCATCGGCGACCGGTTCGGCGCGCTCACGCTCGGCGCCGTGACGCTGGGCGCCCCGGACGTGCGCTCGTGCACGGACACCGTCACGGCCGAGGCGGCGCTGCGCCAGAACATGTCCGCCGAGGGGGTCCTCGACGTCGTGCGCGGCGACCGGCCGGCCGTGGAGATCACGGTGCGCGACCGCGTGGACGAGCACCTCCTGGCCGGCGCGCGCGTGGTGCTGCTGCAGCTCCCGCCGTCGCTCGCCGAGCTCACGGAGGTCGCCCAGGCGGTCGCCCGGTACGCCGCGGACGACGTCACGGTCCTCGCGGGCGGGCGGGTCAAGCACATGACGCGCGCGATGAACGACGTGCTGGCGGCGTCGTTCGCCGACGTGCGCGCCACGCTCGCCCGGCAGAAGTCGCGCGCGCTGGTCGCGACCGGCGTGCTGCCCGGGGCGTGCGACGCCGCCCCGTCCTTCCCGGCCCGTGCCGAGCTGCGCGACGCCGAGCTGCTCGCGGCGGCGTCCCCGGCCGCCGGGGCGCCGCCGGAACACGTCACCGTGGTCGCGCACGGCGGCGTGTTCGCGGGCACGGCGCTCGACCTCGGCACGCGCTTCCTGCTCACGACGGCGCAGCGGTGGCCGGGAGCCGACCGCGTGCACGACGCCGTCGACCTCGGCAGCGGCTCCGGCCTGCTGGCCGCCGTCCTCGCGCTCCGCTACCCGGACGCCCGGGTGGTCGGGACGGACCGCTCGGCCGCGGCGGTCGCGTCGACCCGCGCGACGGCGGAGGCGAACGGCGTCGGGGACCGCGTCGTCGCGCTGCGGGGCGACGCGGGCGAGCACCTCGACCCCGCCGGCGCGGACCTCATCCTGCTCAACCCGCCGTTCCACGACCGTGCCGCCGTGCGCACCGACGCCGCCCATCGCATGTTCCGCGCCGCCGGGCGGGCGCTGCGCCCCGGCGGCGAGCTGTGGTGCGTCCACAACACGGCGCTGCACTACCGGCAGGCGCTGACCCGCGCCGTCGGGCCCACCGTGCACGTGGCGCAGAACCCGAAGTTCACGGTCACGCGCTCCACCGCGAGGTAGTACGAAAGCTGCCGAGGTAGTACGCGCGTGCCGAGGACTACCTCGGCACGCGCTCGTACTACCTCGGCAGCTTTCGTACTACCTCGCGGTCAGCAGTTCAGCGCACGCCGACGACGTCGACGACGAAGACGAGGGTCGCGCCGCCGGGGATGCCGGCCTGCGGCACGCCGCGCTGGCCGTAGCCGTGCTCGGACGGGATGGACAGCAGCACGCGGTCGCCGACGTTGCGGCCGACCAGGCCCTTGTCCCAGCCGCCGATGACGGCGCCGACGCCGATCGGGAAGTCGATGGTCTGGCCGCGGTCGTAGGAGTTGTCGAACACGCCGCCGCCCCAGGTCTGGCCGAGGTAGTTGACGACGATGGTGCGGCCGGCGTCGACCACCGGGCCGGTGCCCTCCTCGAGCACCTGCACCTGCAGGCCGGCGGGGGCGTCGCCCTCGGGGAAGGTGATCTCGGGCTTGTCGCCGAAGCCGCCGGTGGCGGTGGGGAGCGTGGTCACAGGAGTACCTCGTCTTCGTCGTGGTGCGGAAGTCCCGCCGGGCACCCGGCGGAGATGCGCCGTCCAGCCTACGCGGCCGCGCCGACCGGCGAACCGGCGACCTCGCGCAGCGCCGCGAGGGCCGCCTGCACGGGCGGGGTGTCGGCGACGGCGTCCTGCACCAGGGCGTAGATGGAGCGCACGGGCACCGGTCGCCGCACCGGCACCGCGACGGTGCCCGGGGCGGGGTGGACGGCGCCGAGGGCGGGCAGCACGGTGATGCCGATGCCCGCCGAGACGAAGGCCACGGCCGTCGGGTAGTCGTGCGCCTCCACCGCGAACGCGGGGGCGAAGCCGGCCGCCCGGCAGGCTTCGAGCAGGTTGCGGCGGCACCACCCGCGCGCGAAGTCGTTGTCGATCCACCGTTCGCCGACCAGCTCGACCAGCTCGATCTGGTCGCGACCGGCCAGGGGGTGGGTCTCGGGCAGGACGGCGACGTACGGGTCGTCGAGCAGGTGGTAGGCGGTCGTGCCCGCCGCGGGCTGGAAGTCCGTCTGCGCGACGGCGAGCTGCAGGTCGGCGCGGCGCGACGGGTCGGCCGGGATCTCCTCGGTGAGCTCGAGCTCGAGCCGCACTCCCGGGAAGTCAACGGTCAGCGCGCTCACGACGGACGGGAGCCACGCGGCGCCGACGGACGCGAAGTAGGCGATCGACAGGGTGCCGGAGCGCCCGGTGCGCAGGTCGGCGACGAACGTCTCCACCTCCCCCAGGCGGGCCAGGAGACCATCCGCCTGGGCCGCGAGCGCCTTGCCCGCCGCGGTGGGGCGCACGCCGCGCCCGTGCCGGGCGAGGAGCTGCAGCCCGGTCTCGCGCTGCAGGGCCGCCACGTGCTGGCTCACGGCGGACGGCGTGTAGCCGAGGTTGGCCGCCGCGGCGGCGACCGAGCCGCTGGCGACGACGGAGCGGAAGATGCGCAGGCGGTGGACGTCGAGCATGGACACGACAGTACAGCGGGACTGAAGCATTCGGTAGATATATGAACTGGTGCTGCCGGGACGCGCAGGGCACCATCGAGACCATGACGACTCCGACCCGCGCCGCCGCCCCCGCCCCCGAGACCGCCCCGCCGGCGCGGGCCGCGCTCACGGCGGCCGCCATGGTGACCACCGTGGTGCTGTGGGCCTCGGCGTTCGTCGGCGTGCGGGCCGTGGGCCACGACCTGGACGCCGGCGCGCTGACGCTCGGCCGGGTCGCCGTGGGGTCGCTCGCGCTGACGGTCATCCTGCTCGTCGCGCGGGCCCGTCGCGGCACACCGGTGCGCCTCCCGCGCGGCCGGATCCTGCTGCTCGTGCTCGCCTGGGGCGTGGCCTGGTTCGGCGCCTACAACCTCACGCTCAACGCGGCCGAGCAGCACCTCGACGCCGGCACCACGGCGCTGCTGGTCAACATCGCGCCGATGCTCGTCGCGGTCCTCGCCGGGCTGGTGCTGCGCGAGGGGTTCCCCCGCCGCCTGCTGGTGGGCATCGCGATCGCGTTCACCGGCGTCGTCGTCATCGCCGTCGCCACCACGACCGGCCGGTTCGACGCCGCGGGCGTGGCGCTCGGTCTCGCCTCCGCCGTCCTGTACGCCGGGGCGGCCACCCTGCAGAAGCGCCTCCTGCCCCGCCTCGACGCGCTCACCATGACGTGGCTCGGCTGCCTGGCCGGGACGGTCGCGGCCCTGCCGTTCCTGCCGGCGCTCGTCTCCCAGGCGGCGGCCGCACCGACGTCGTCCCTGCTCGGCGTCGTCTACCTCGGCGTCTTCCCGACCGCGATCGCGTTCACCACCTGGGGGTACACGCTGGCCCGCGTCACCGCCGGCCGCGCGGCCGCCACGACGTACGCCGTCCCGCCGCTGGTGGTGCTGATGTCCTGGCTGCTGCTCGACGAGGTGCCCGCGCCGATCGTCCTGCTCGGCGGGGTCCTCGCCCTGGCCGGCGTCGCCGTCGCGACCCTCCCCCGTCACCGACCTGTCAGGGCCAGCGCCCGGCATCCCGTGCGCACGTCCTGACACGTCCCGGCAGCACCGAGCTGTCAGGGCCAGCGCCCGGCATCCCGTGCGCACGGTCTGACAGGTCAGAGGGCGGCGGCCTTCGCCTCCAGGACGGCGCGCTCGCGGGCGTTGCCGCACAGGCGGGCCGCGATCCGCAGCTCCTCCCGCGCCTCGTCGTCGCGGCCCAGCCGCGCGAGCAGCTCACCGCGCACGGAGGGCAGCAGGTACGAGCCGGTCAGCACCTCGCGCGCGGCGAGGTCGTCCACGAGGGCGAGCCCGGCGGCCGGCCCCGACGCCATCGCCACCGCGACCGCCCCGTTGAGCTCGACGACGGGCGACGGCGCCACGCGGTGCAGCGCCTCGTAGAGCACCACGATGCGCTCCCAGTCCGTCTCGGCCACGGACCGCGCCACGTCGTGCTGCTCGGCGATAGCGGCCTGCAGCCCGAACGGCCCGAGGCCGCGCCCGGCGGCGACCGCGCGGGCGAGGGCGTCCCGGCCGCGCCGGATCGCCGACCGGTCCCACCGGCGCCGGTCCTGGTCCTCGAGCAGCACGGGCTCGCCGTCCGGGCCCGTGCGCGCGGGGAACCGCGCCGCCGTGAGCTCGAGGAGCGCGAGCAGGCCGAACGTCTCCGGCTCGGGGGCGAGCCGCGTGAGCACGCGGGCGAGGCGCACGGCCTCGTAGGCGAGGTCCGGGCGCATCCAGTCGTCGCCGGCCGACGCCGTCGACCCCTCCGAGAAGATGAGGTAGACGACGTTGAGGACGGAGCCGAGCCGTGCCGCGCGGTCCTCGGCGACGGGCACCTCGAACGGCACCCGGGCCGCGGTGAGCGTCTTCTTCGCGCGGGTGATCCGCGCCTGCACGGTGGGCACGGGCACGAGGAACGCGCGCGCGATCTCCTCGCTGCCGAGGCCGGCCACGACGCGCAGCGTGAGCGCGACGCGCGCCTCCTTCGACAGCACCGGGTGGCAGGCGACGAACAGGAGCGCGAGGCGGTCGTCCTCGATCTTGTCCGGGTCCCACAGCAGGTCGTTCCCCGCCTCGGCGACGGACCCGGGCCCGCCGGTCAGCGCGTCACCCTCCCCGAGCTCGCGGGCGAGTGCCGCGTACCGCTCGTCCCGGCCCGCCCGCCGGCGGAACGCGTCGATCGCGCGACGCCGCCCGGTGGCGAGCAGCCACGCGACGGGGTCGCGCGGGACGCCGTCGCGCGGCCACGCGACGAGCGCCTCGGCCACCGCCTCCGACGCGACGTCCTCCGCGAGCGCGAAGTCGTTCGTGTACCGGGCGAGCGCGCCGACGATGCGGCTGGACTCGATGCGCCAGACCGCCTCGACGACGCGACGCGGGGCCGCGCCGTCGCCGGCGCGGCCCTCGTCGTGCGACAGGTCGGAGCTCACCGGCTCTGCTGGGCCTGCTGCTCGCGCCACCCCTGCTCCTTCTGCACCCACTCGTTGTCCTGGGGGAAGTCCTCGGGCCCGTTCACGCGGCGCACCTCGAGCTTCGTGCCCGGGCCGCTCAGCGGGGCGCGCTTGGCCCACTCGACCGCCTCCTCCTTGGAGGCCACGTCCACGATCCAGAACCCGTTGAACAGCTCCTTCGTCTCCCCGTACGGGCCGTCGGTGACGACCGGCGTCTCGGAGGAGAAGTCGACGACGGCGCCCTCGGACGCGTCGGACAGCCCCTCGCCCGCGGCGAGCACGCCGGCGTCCATCATCGACTCGTTGTAGCGGCCCATCGCAGCGATCACCTCGGTGAAGTCCATCTGCTCGAACAGAGCCTGGCCTTCGTCGGTCCCCCGCATGATCAGCATGTACTTGGCCATCGTCGTGCTCCTTGTCGTGATCACGGTCACCCTCGTGGTGACCTTCTCATCCCCAGGTCGAACGGGGAACCGCCGGATCGACACCCGCCGCGAACTTTTTCTCGGCGACCCCTTGCGCCGTTTGGCTAATGCTGTTAGCTTTACGGCTATGGACATCAATCGACTCGAGATCCACCGTCTCGCCCGCCCTGAAGGGCGCCTGGCCTACACGGACTCCGGCAGCGGCCCGCTCGTGGTCGCCGTCCCCGGCATGGGCGACCTGCGCTCCACCTATGACGACCTCGTCCCCCCGCTCGTCGCGGCCGGCCACCGTGTGGTCGTCGCGGACCTGCGAGGCCACGGCGACTCCGACACCACCTTCGCCACCCACGGCGACGTCGCCACCGGCACCGACCTCGTCGCGCTCGTCGAGCACCTGGGCGCTGGCCCCGCCGTCCTCGTCGGCAGCTCGATGGCCGGGTCGGCCGCCGTGTGGGCCGCCGCCGAGCGCCCCGACCTGGTCCGCGGCCTGGTCCTGCTCGCCCCGCACCTGCGCGAGACCGCCTCCCCCGGTCAGCTCCGCCTCAACCGGGCGCTCTACCGCACCCTGTTCGTCCGCCCGTGGGGCGCCGCGGCGTGGGCCTGGCTCTACACCTCGATGTTCGCCAAGGGGCGCAGGTCGGGGCGGCACGCCGAGCACGTCGCGCGGATCCGCCGCAGCATGTCCGACCCGGCGCACCTGCGGTCCTTCCGGGACCTCGCCCTCGGGCTCGACCACTCCGTGATCGAGCCGCTCGTCGCGACGGTGCAGGCGCCCTCGCTCGTCGTCGTCGGCGAGCTCGACCCCGACTACCGGGACGCCGCCGCTGAGCTCTCCCGGATGCGGGAGGCGCTCGGCGGCGCCGAGCTCCTCGTGCCCGGCGTGGGTCACTACCCGCAGCACCAGGCGCCCGAGGTGGTCGCCCCGGCCGTCCTCGACTTCCTCGCCGGGCTCCCCAGCGTCGCGGAGGCCGGCGCCGACGAGCGGGGCGCCCGTGCCTAGGGCCGGCCTGTCGCGCGAGGCCGTGGTCCGCATCGCGCTGGAGCAGGTGGACGCGGGCGGGCCGAGCGGGCTCAGCGACCTCACCCTCGCGAAGGTCGCCGCGTCCGCCGGGGTCGCCACTCCCAGCCTCTACAAGCACGTCGGCTCGCTCGCCGCGCTGCGCCGGGAGATCGCGCTGGTCGCGCTCGGCGAGCTGACGACGGCGAGCGCCGCGGCGACGGTCGGGCGCGCCGGCCCCGACGCCCTGCGCGCCCTCGCGCACGCCTGGCGCGACTACGCCCGCGCCCACCCGGGCCGGTACGCCGCGGTCCAGCTCGCCCCGGACCCGGAGGCGCCCGAGGACGCCGACCACCGGGCGGCGGGGGCGCGCGTCGTCGGGTTGGTCGGGGCCGTCCTGCACGGCTTCGGCCTCCCCGACGAGCGGACGATCGACGCGGTCCGCGTGGTGCGTGCCGGCGTGCACGGCTTCGTCGCTCTGGAGCTCGCCGGCGGCTTCCGCCTGCCCGAGGACCTCGACCGCAGCTTCGACGTCCTGGTCGACATGCTCGTCGCCGGCGTCACCGCCCTCGCGGACACGGCGACGGCCGGCCACCCCGCGGGGTGACCGGCCGTCGTGCCGGGCCGACCAGAGGCGGTCCGGAGCGTCAGTCGCCGCTCTGGAAGATCGCCAGCAGGCGCAGGAACTCCAGGTAGAGCCAGACCAGGGTGACGACCAGGCCGAACGCCGCCGTCCACGCGTACTGCGCCGGGACGCCGTGCTCGACGCCGCGCTTGATCGAGTCGAAGTCGACGATCAGCGACGCGGCGGCCAGGCCGACCGCGAACAGGCCGACGAGGATGCCGATCACGCCGCCGCGCATTCCCCAGCCTTCGAGGACGCCCGTCCAGGTCAGGACCACGTTGACGAGCGAGAAAGCCAGGTAGCCCACCATGGCGATGAGCAGCCAGCGGGTGAACTTGGGCGTGACGCGCACCTTGCCGGAGCGGAACAGGAACAGCGCGGCCGCGAACGTCGCCATCGTGGCGATGACGGCCTGCAGCACGATGTTCGTGAGCGGGGTGCCGGAGCTGCCGACGGCGATCGCCGCGAACGCGATCGAGATGCCGCCGAGGAACACGCCCTCCGCCACCGTGTAGGCGATGATCAGGGCCGGGCTGGGCTTGCGCTTGAACGCGTTCACCAGGCCAAGCACGAGACCCACGATCATGCCGACGGGCCACAGCTGGGGGGCGAAGTTCCAGGTCGCGGCCGCCACCACGACCAGCAGCGCGAGGAGGCCGCCGGTCTTGATGATGACGTCGTCGTAGGTGAGGCGCTTGGTGTCGGCCGTCGTCGCCGACGGCGCCTGGTACATGGCGTCGAGGCTCGCGGCGTCCACGGTCTGCGCACCCGCGGTGCCGGCACCGTAGGGGGCCTGGCCGTACTGCGGCTGGGCCGTGGCGGTACCGCCGCGGCGCGCGCCGGTGCGGCGGGGCTCGCCGAACACGTCGCTGTTCGAGAAGACGGGGTTGCTCATGAACTCCTCCTGGTCGCGGCTGCCGGGTGCCCGACGACGGGTCGTCGCGCGCGCAGTGCCGGGTCGCTGGCCGTGCGATCCATCGTAGTGAACGCTCGGAGGTACGTAGACGTTCCCGCGCGACCTCCCTGTGGGCGAGCGAGCATTGTCAGCAGCGTTCCGGACCTCCCGGAGACAAGGGGCACCGATGATCGAGGCACACGGACTGACCAAGAGGTACGGCCCGAAGCTGGCCGTCGACGACGTGACGTTCACCGTGCGGCCCGGGGCCGTCACGGGCTTCCTCGGCCCCAACGGCGCCGGGAAGTCCACCACCATGCGCATGATCATGGGCCTCGACCGCCCCACGGCGGGTCGCGTCACCGTGAACGGCAGCGCGTACGCCCAGCACGAGCGGCCGCTCGCCGAGGTCGGGGCGCTGCTGGAGGCGAAGGCGGTGCACCCCGGGCGCACCGCGCGCCAGCACCTGCTGGCCCTGGCCGCCACGCACGGGATCGCACCCGGACGGGTGGACGAGGTCGTCGAGCTCACCGGCCTCACGGCCGTGGCGGGCAAGCGGGTGGGCGGCTTCTCGCTCGGCATGGGGCAGCGCCTCGGCATCGCCGTGGCGCTGCTCGGCGACCCGCGCACCCTCATCCTCGACGAGCCGGTCAACGGCCTCGACCCCGAGGGCGTGCTGTGGGTGCGCAACCTGGCCCGTCACCTGGCGGGCGAGGGCCGCACGGTCTTCCTGTCCAGCCACCTCATGAGCGAGGTCGCGCTCACGGCCGACCACGTCATCGTCATCGGGCGGGGGCGCATCCTCGCGGACATGCCGGTGCAGGAGCTGGTCGACGGCGCCTCCCACCGGGTCGTGCGGGTGCGCTCGCCGCAGGCCACCGACCTGGCCGACGCGCTGCGCCGCGAGGGCGGCGACGTCGCGCCGGGCGACGACGGCGCCCTCGAGGTCACTGGCGTCGAGGCCGCCCGGGTGGGCGAGATCGCCGCCGCGGGCGGCGTCGTCCTGCACGAGCTGACCCCCGTCTCCTCGACGCTCGAGGAGGCCTACCTCGAGCTGACTGCCGACGCGGTCGAGTACCAGGCCGAGACGCTCGACGACCCCGCCGGCGTCACCACGGACGGAGCAGCCCGATGACCGCCACGACCGCACGCGGCCCCGAGACCGCGACGCCCGCCGTCGTCGTCCACCGCGTCACGTTCGCGCGCGTGCTGCGCGCCGAGTGGATCAAGTTCCGCACCCTGCGCTCCACGGTGTGGACCGTGGTGATCACGGCCGTCGTCATGGTCGGGCTGGCGCTCATGATGGCGGCCATCATGCGGGTCGCCGCGGACACCCCCGAGATGTCCGAGGGCATGTCCCAGGACCCGGGGCTGCAGGCGATCGGCCTCACCGGCACCACGATCGTGACCTTCGGCTACTCGTTCGGGGCGCTCGCGGTGGGGGTGCTGGCCACGCTGATCGTCACCAGCGAGTACTCCACGGGCACCGTGCGCTCGACGTTCGCGGCGGTGCCGCGCCGGCTGCCCGTGCTGTGGGCGAAGCTGGTCGTCATCGTGCTGGCCACCGCGGTCGTGGTGACGGTCGCCCTGGCGATCGCGTTCGTCGCGACGGCGCCGCTGCTCGAGGACGCGGGGCTGAGCGTGGACCTGTCCGACTCCGAGCAGGTGCGCGCGCTGGTGGGCTGCGTGCTCTACCTCGCCACGGTCGCGGCGTTCGCGCTGGCCGTGGGCACCCTGATGCGCCACAGCGCCGGCGCGATCTTCACGATCGTCGCGCTCTTCTTCGTGGTGCCGCTGATCTTCAGCATCGTCGTGCAGGCCTCCGACGCCGCCTGGACGGACTGGGTGAACAAGCTGCTGCCGAGCGTCGCCGGGGAGCGCGTCATCTCCCGCGGCCTGCCGACCGACGCCCTGCTCGACCCGTGGGTGGGCTACGCCGTCCTCGCCGGGTACACCGTGGTGCTCCTCGTGGCCGCGGCCGTCACGCTCCGCCGCCGCGACGCCTGACCGCCGAGCGTTGTGGGCGCGATCTCGGCGGCTATGCGGCCACGAACAATCGCCGAAATCGCGCCCACAACACTCAGGCGGGTTCGGCGGCCCGCTCCCGGTCCGCCAGTTCCGCCCTCTCGGCCCGGCGCGCCACACGCTCGGCGCGGCGGGCCCGACGGCGCTCCTTGCGCCGCTCGATGAGCTCGTAGAGCACGGGCACCACGAACAGGGTCAGCAGCGTCGAGGAGACGAGGCCGCCGATGACCACCAGCGCCAGCGGCCTGCTGATGAACGACCCGCCCCCGGTGAGCCCCACCGCCATCGGCGTCAGCGCGAAGATCGTCGCCAGCGCCGTCATGACGATGGGACGCAGCCGCTTGCGCGCGCCCTCGCGCACGGCCTCCTCCAGCGGCCGGGGGCGCCCGTGCGCCGGGTCCCGGTACTGGTTGATGAGGTCGATCAGCACGATCGCGTTCGACACCACGATGCCCACCAGCATCAGCACACCGATGAGCGCCGGGACCCCCAGCGGGGTGTCCGTGGCGAGCAGCGCCAGCAGTGCGCCGGTGGCGGAGAAGGGCACCGAGACGAGCAGGATCAGCGGCTGCACCAGCGAGCCGAACGTCGCGACCATCACCAGGTACACGATGGCGATGGCGGCCACCAGGGCGAGCCCGAGGTCGGCGAAGGCGTCCGCCTGGTCGGCCGCGACGCCGCCGACCTCGACGGTCGCGCCGGCGGGCAGGTCGAGGTCGTCGGTCGCGGCGGTGATCTCCGCGCTGAGCGTGCCGACGTCCTGCGTCTCCGGCGTCACGGACACCGTGGCCGAGCGCCCGCCGTCCGTGCGGGAGATCGAGGTCGGGACGTCCACCTTCTCCACCGTGGCGACGTCGGTGAGCGGCACCGTGCCCGTCAGGGTCGGGATCTCGATCTCCTCGATCTCGGCCTGCGTGGCGGGGGCGTCGCCGGTCCGCACGACGACGTCGATCGGGCCGTCGCCGAGGTCCACCTCGCCCGCCGTCTGCTCCGGGTCCATCGCGCCCGACACGATGCCGGACACCTGCGTCTCGGTGAGCCCGGCCTCGGCCGTCTTCTCGCGGTCGACCGCCACCTGCACCACCTGCTGCGCCGCGGCGAGGTCGTTGCTCACCTCGGCCACGCCGTCCAGGTCGGATACCGCGGACGTCACCTGCTGCGCGGCCTCGTCGAGGGCGTCGCTGTCGTTCGCCTGCACGACGAGGTCGACGGTGGTGGAGCCGAAGCCCGAGTCGCCGCCGGACACGCTCACCGCCGTGGTGACGCCGCTGTCGGCCAGGGGCTCGACGGCGGCGCGGATCTCGCCCTGCGCGGCCACGCCGTCGGCGTCGCCGTCGAGCGTGACGGCGAACGTCGCCTGCGGCGCGGACCCCCCGCCCATGAAGGCGGCCGTCGCGGCGTCGGCGGAGCCGACCGTGGTCTGCACGCTCTCCACGGCGTCCACGCCGGCCAGCGCCTCCTCGACGTCCGTGGCCGCGGCGTCCTGCGCCTCGAGCGACGCTCCGGGCTCGAACGCCTGCGTCACGGTGACGGTGTCCTGGCCGGAGTCCCCGATGAAGTTGGTCTCCAGGCGGGGCACCAGCGCGAGCGTGCCACCGAGGACGGCGACCGCCACCACGAGCGTGACCCACGGGTGGCGCAGCGCGGCGCCGAGGCTCGGCACGTACGCGCGCTGCCACAGCCCCCGGCGCTCCTTGGCCTCGGCGGCCTCGCGCACGCGCGCCGCCTCGTCCGGGTCGGTGGCCACCACAGGCGCCTTGACGAACCAGTACGCCAGCACCGGCACGATCGTCAGTGCCACCACCAGGGACGCGAGCATCGCGATCGCGACCGTCATCGCGAAGGGCCGGAACAGCTCGCCCACCATGCCGCCGACCAGCGCGATCGGCAGGAACACGGCGACCGTGCTGATGGTCGACGCCGTGATGGCGCCGCCCACCTCGCGCACCGCGGTGAGGATCGCCTCCTTCTTGTCCTCGCCGTACGACAGGTGCCGCTTGATGTTCTCGATCACCACGATGGCGTCGTCGACCACGCGGCCGATCGAGATGGTCAGGGCGCCCAGCGTGAGGATGTTGAGCGTGTACCCGGTGGCGTTCATGACCACGAACGTCACGGCCAGCGACAGCGGGATGGACACCGCCGAGACGAGGGTGGAGCGCAGCGAGACCAGGAAGACGAGGATGACGAGCACGGCGAACAGCAGGCCGAGGCCGCCCTCGGTCGCGAGGCCCTCGATCGACTCCTCGATGAACGGCGCCTGGTCGAAGACGACGGCGGTGGTGACCCCGGCCTCGTCGAGCTCCGGGCGCAGGTCGTCCATCGCGTCCTGGACGGCGTGGGAGACGTCGACGGTGTTGCCGTCGGGCGTCTTGGTGATGGCGACGCCCAGCGAGGACTCTCCGTCGAGCCGGGAGTACGACGTCGCGTCGACCGGCACGACCTTCACGCTGGCCACGTCGGCCAGTGTCACGGGCTCCGGGGCGGCCGGGGGCTGCGGGGCGGTCTCGGGGGCCCCCGCGGACTCGGGTGCCTGCTCGGGTGCCGGCGCGGTGGAGCCCTCGGGCGCACCCTCCGGGGTGGCGCCCGGTGCGGCACCGGCGGCGTCGGGTGCGGTGCCGTCGGCCGCGGGCGGCGCGCCGGTCCCGTCGCCGATCTCGCCCGTGGTGCCGCCGGTGGCGTCGCCGGTCGTCGCACCCGCCGCGGCCGGGTCCGGCACGAGCGGGAGCGCCTTGAGCTCCTTGACGCTGTCGATGCCGGAGCCGGCCTGGACGGAGTAGGTGACGTCGTCGTCCGTGATGGTGCCGGCGGGCAGCACGACGCCGTTGTCCTTCAGCACGTCGGCGACGTCCTGCGTCGTCAGCCCGGCCGCGGCGAGCTTCTTCGTCTTGACGTCGACGAGGACCTGGTCGGTCTCACCGCCGGTGACGGCGACCGACCGCACGCCGTCCAGGTCCTCCAGCGTGGGCACGACGACGGTGTCGACGGTGTCGGCGAGCGCCGCGGCGTCCACGTCCTCGCCGGAGCCTTCGCGGCCGGCGGCCGCGAGCTGGATGACGGGCAGGTCGTCGAGCGAGCCGGTGACGACCTGCGGCTCGACGTCCTCCGGGAGCTGGGACTGGGTGCGCGTGACGGCGGTCTGGAGCCGCTGCGTGGCCGCGTCCATGTCCGTGCCGTACTCGAACTGCACGGTCGTGACCGAGCTGCCCGTGGACGCCGTCGAGCCCACGGACTCGATGCCCTCCACGGACAGGGCGGCGGCCTCGAGCGGCTCGGTGACGCGCTGCTCCACCACCTCCGGCGACGCGCCCGGATAGGTCGCGACCACCGCGCCCGCCGGGAGCTCCAGGGACGGGATGAGCTCCTGCTTGAGGGAGCCCAGGCTCAGCGCCCCCAGGACGAAGATCGCGATCGTCGCCAGGGCGACGACGGCGCGGTTCGCCAGGGACAGGCGGGCAAGTCGGAACACGGCTCACTCCAGACAGGCGGTCGGCAGGACGGGGCACGACTCCGCTGTCGTGACGCACGGGCTGAACGGACGATACGCCGTGCGAGTTCCGCCCGCGTCCTCCGAAGGAACGATGCCCGCCGCGGCGGTCACAGCTCCGAGACGGCCTCCTCGGGCGTGCCCTCGACGGTGGTCGCGGCGCGGTTCCACCGCGCCCACAGCACCTTCTCGCCGAGCGGCCCCGCCATCCGGTGCGCCGTGAGCAGGAAGACGACGACGCCGACGGCCAGCACGCCCACGCCCACCCAGTACGGCGCGGACGCGCCCACGGGGTGCAGCAGGCCCGCGATCACCGGGGCCGGGGCGGCGAAGCCCCAGCGCACGAGGTTGAAGGCGCCGGTCGTGACGCGGCGGTCCGGGTCGCCGAGCGCGAGCGACAGGTCGGTGAGGATGGCGTTGGCGATGCCCATGAACACCCCCGCGACGACGAGGACGACGATCGAGGCCGCCGTCGGGAGGCCGAGGGCGAGCAGCAGCGTCGTGACGAGGACGCCGGCGACGGCGATCCCGAGCGTCTGCACGGCGCCGATGGTGTGGGCGAGCTTGTGCCCGACCACCAGAATGCCGAAGGCGAGGCCGAGACCCCAGGCGGTGAACACGAGGCCCAGGGGCACGACCTCGAGGCCGAGGAAGATCGGCGTGTAGCCGAGGATGACGAAGAACACGAAGTTGTACGTCGCGGTGACCACGGCCAGCGCGAGGAACGCGGGCTTGCGGAACAGGGCGAACACCTGGCCGACGCGCAGGGGCGCGGGCATGGTGGCCGGGTCCTTGAGCTTCGTGATCGACATGGCCAGCGCCACGATCATGAACAGGCCGCAGGCGAAGAACGGCACGCGCCAGCTGAAGCTGCCGAGCAGGCCGCCGATCAGCGGGCCGACGGCGAACCCGAGGCCGACGCAGGTCTCGAAGATGCCGACGACCCACTCGCGGTCGTTCGCGAGCGAGACGAGCAGCACCATCGCGGTGGCGAAGAACATCGCGTTGCCGAGGCCCCACAGGCCGCGCAGCGCGGCGAGCTGGCCGATGGAGGTGCTGAGCGCGGCGAGGATCGCGGCGATCGCGACGAGGCTGACACCCGCACCGAGGATCTTCTTGTAGCCGAACCGCCCCGTGGCGAGCACGGCGGGGATCATGCCCACCGCCATGACGGCGATGTACGCCGTGAACAGCAGCTCGATCTGCCACGTCGTGGCGCCGATGGCCTCCCCGATCACCGGGAGGATCGGGTCGACGACGGCGATGCCGGCGATCGCGAAGAACGCCGTCAGGGCGGTCGCGTAGATCGCGGTCTTGTTCGGTTCGTTGCGTGTGCCTGCCACGGACTCCTCGCTCCTGCCCCGCGGGTCGGCCGCGGGCCTGTCTTCCTGTGCTGGTCCTGGTGGGGGCCGGGGGTCGCCGTCGCCGACGGGTGCCGCTCCGTCCCGGAAATTGCCTGCATGATGCAGGTAATTAGCTGTAGACTACACCTATGACTGCCTCCCGGGGAAACAATCCGGCCGACGGGCGTCCCGCCGAGGGCGCGGACGAGCCTGCCCCGGACGTCGTCGCACGCGTCGAGCTCGGCCTCGCCCAGCTCCTGCGTCGCGCCGAGCGCACCTCCGCCGCGACGACCGCCCGCACCGGCGGCCACGACCTCGACCGGTCCGGCTACCTGCTGCTCCACGCACTGCGCGACGGCGGCCCCCAGCGCGTGCACGCCCTGGCGGAGCGGCTCGGCATCGACGCCTCCACCGCGACCCGTCAGATCGTCGCGCTCGAGCGCGCAGGTCACGTGCAACGCACGCGCGACCCCCACGACGGGCGGGCCGTCGTCGTCACCGCGACGCCGAGCGGGCGGGAGGCGCTGCGCGGCCAGCGCCGTCGTCGCGCCGCCACCTACTCGACCGTCCTGGCCGACTGGTCGCCCGCCGACCGGGAGCACCTCGCCGACCTCGTCGAACGCCTCAACGCCGACCTCGACCGGTACAAGCGCACGACCTGACCGTCCCTCACGAGCGACCGCCGAGACGAACTTGCGTGGGTCCGCCGTCCGGGGTAGCGCTCTCCGCTTCTCCTGGCTAGCGTCGGACGGGTGCCTGCGGCGACGACTGCCGCGGGCACCTGACCGAGCGCCCCAGAGAAACCGTTTCGAAGGAGATTCGGCGTGAGCACCCAGGTCACCGATCCGTCCGGCACCCCCAGAAGACATCACCTCAGACGGCTGATCGCCGCCCTCGTCGCGACGGCGCTCTCGCTCGCCGTATCGCTGGTCCTCGTGCCCGTCCCCCAGAGCGAGTCCGCCCCGAAGTTCAACGTGCGGTGCGACGAGCTCATCGAGGGGATCGAGGGCGTCGCGGACCTGGCCGATCTGCCCGGCGGCGGGCTGCCCGACGCCTACACCGAGGCGATCGACGACTACGAGTACGACAACCCGGCGGAAAAGCTCCGCCCGCGCAAGGAGCCGACCAAGGCCGAGCTCGACGCCCTCACCGGCAGCTACGAGGACTTCACCCCCGGCACGGAGGACCACATGCTGCGCCGGTGGAAGGTCTACGAGGGCGACTACTCCTGGGAGCGCTGGCGCAACACCTACATCCCCGCCGTGTCCAACGACTACCGCGGCGACGGGTACCACAAGAACGTCGCGAAGCGCCTCAAGCTCGGTGGCCCCGACTGGATGTGCGAGGACAACAAGCTCTGGGAGGAGGAGAAGCTCGAGACGCGGCGCCGCTACGACTCGGTGAACCGCAAGCACAAGATCGCCTACGAGCTCAAGTCCGGGAACTCCCCCCTCAAGAGGGAGCAGCTGCGCGCCGACCAGGCGCTGCGGGCCCGGGGCTGGCGCGTGGTCTACATCTTCAGCCAGGAGCCGCGCCCCGGCCAGGTCCGCCTGCTGCGGCAGTACGGCATCGAGCACACGAACCTGCGCTCGACCGCCGTGCCCAGGCGGTCCGCCCCGCCCGGCAGCAACGCCATGGACCCGCGGTGCTCGACGACCGCGCAGGCCTCGACGCTCGCCTGCCGCACCACCTCCGGCCCGGCCAAGCAGCTCGCCGGCGGGTCCGGTCGCAACGCGGCCGACGCCCGCGAGGGGCAGCGCATCCGCAACGACCTCGGGCAGGACAGCCGGCGTCCCGGCTTCGGCGCCCGCCGGCCGGGCGGCATCGACTGGCGCTCGCTCGAGCTCAAGTACGTCACCGACGACCCGAAGAACGAGGACTACGGGTACGCCTTCTCGGCCGACGAGCTGCCGGACGACGGCGAGGCCGAGCCCGGCTTCGGCGGCGAGGCGGCGCTCGACCTCTCCTCGGACGCCCTGTTCACCTGGCTCGCGCTGGACCCGAGCCAGTTCTGGGTGAACCTCAACCCCGACACCCCCGAGACGATCATCGACGAGCAGTTCGGCACGACCGACGCCGGCCGAGTGCTGCTGGAGGCCGACCTCCAGTTCAAGATGACCATCGCCGAGGGCATGAACCCGGACACCGAGCTCGGCCGGGACTTCTGGGAGTCCCTGGAGCGCACCGAGGACGGGGTCATCTGCTACGACTGGTACCGCTTCTGGGTGGACCCGAAGCCCGCCACCGTGCGCCAGGACGACGGCGAGCTGTACATCCTCGACGCCCCGCTGCGCGCCCAGATCGAGCCGGTCGAGGTCGACTGGGAGATGCCGGGCGAGGACCTGTGCGAGGGCGCGCCCGAGGACGTCGTCGAGCGCAACAACCAGCGCATCGTGGACACGTACGCGCCGTACCTCGAGGAGGCGGTGAACACCGACCCCGAGTACGCCGACCTGCGCCGCGTGTACACCGCGCGCGTCGCGGCGGAGTGGATCAAGGAGCGCGACGCCGAGCGGCCGGGCGCGTTCCACGACGTGATCGGCACCGGCGACGTCTCCGACTGGCCGGCCCGCACCCCGTGGGACCCGGAGGAGATCTTCGACAAGTACCTGGAGCGCCTGCAGACGCCGGTCTACCGGTACGAGTACGAGCACGGCGACATGAGCTACTGGCTGGAGATCACCGGCGGCGTCGAGTTCCCCGACGCGCCCCGGGAACCGATGGACGCCGAGACGTTCGAGCGCGAGCACCCCCGCCTGCCGGGCACGGTGCGCAGCGCTCGCCTCGAGGCGGCCAGCCTGCCCGTCGAGGCGTCCGGGCCGGGCGACCTCGGCACGCTGGCCGAGGGGGCCGAGAGCACGGCCTGGCTCGGCGGCGGCACCCTCCAGGAGGAGCCCGACCCCGACCCGACCGACCCGCCCGACGAGCCGGACCCCGACCCGACCACGCCGCCGGGTGACGACGGCGGCGACGACGGGGACGACGACGGCGGCAGCGCCGGCAGCGACGACGGCGCCGGGGACGGTCGCGGCGACGACGCGGGCCGGGCGGGCGACCGGCCGCAACCGCCGGCCGACGCCTCCGGGCGCGACGCCGCGCCGCTGCCCGGGAGCCTGCCCGCGACGGGGTTCACGGACGCCTGGCTGGCCCCGGCCGCCCTGGTGCTGCTGCTCGCCGGCCTGGGCCTCGTGCTGCTGCGGCGCCGCTGGAGCCGCTGACCCCGAGGGTCCGCGGGAGGGTTCTCTGCCCTGGGCAGATGCGCTGCGGGCAGAGAACCCTCCCACTCCGGCCGCCGGCGGCGGACGGTGGGGTCATGAGCACACGAACGAACAGCACTCCAGTCACCAGCAGGACCGACCGGCCGCCCACCGCGGACCCCGCCCTCCGTGCACCGGCGCCGTCCGACGCGGCAGGCTTCGACGACCAGCTCACCGCGCGGCTGCTGCACCAGCGGATCGTGGTCATCGGCACGGAGATCGACGACGCGGTCGCGAACCGCGTCGTCGCGCAGCTCCTGCTGCTGTCCGCGGAGGACGCGCGGTCCGACGTCGCCCTCTACATCAACTCCCCCGGCGGTTCGGTGACCGCGGGCCTCGGCATCTACGACACGATGCGGCTGCTGCCCAACGACGTCGTCACCGTGGGCTTCGGGTTCGCCGCCAGCATGGGCCAGTTCCTGCTCACCACCGGCACGAAGGGCAAGCGCTACGCCCTGCCGCACACGCGGGTGATGATGCACCAGCCCTCGGCGGGCATCGGCGGCACCGCCGTCGACATCGCGATCCAGGCGGAGAACCTCGAGCACACCAAGCGCGTGATGCACGAACTCACCGCGCAGCACACCGGCCGCACGGTGGAGCAGATCGCCGCCGACAGCGACCGCGACCGCTGGTTCACCGCCGCCGAGGCGGTGGAGTACGGGATGGTCGACCGGATCGTCGAGAGCGTCGAGGACGTGCGGCCGTCGGCCGCCGGCCGGAAGGCGGGGCTGTGATGACCGCGATGGACGAGCGGATGAGCTACGCGATCCCGAACGTCGTCGAGCGCACCCCGCTGGGCGAGCGCTACTCCGACGTCTTCTCCCGCCTGCTGCGCGACCGCATCATCTTCCTGGGCACGGAGATCGACGACGGCGTGGCGAACGTCGTCATGGCGCAGCTGCTGCACCTGGAGTCCGAGGCGCCCGAGCAGGAGATCGGCCTGTACATCAACTCCCCGGGCGGCTCCGCCACCGCGATGACCGCCATCTACGACACGATGCAGTACGTGCGCAGCGACATCGCGACCACCTGCATGGGCCAGGCGGCGTCGGCGGCGGCGGTGCTCCTCGCCGCGGGCACACCCGGCAAGCGCACCGCGCTGGAGCACTCGCGCGTCCTGCTGCATCAGCCGTCGACCCAGGGGCAGGGCACGGTGTCCGACCTCGCGATCCAGGCGCGCGAGGTGCTGCGCCTGCGCACCGAGACCGAGCAGCTTCTGGCCCGGCACACCGGGCAGACGGCGGAGCGACTGCGCGTCGACACCGAGCGCGACCTCATCCTGTCCGCGCAGGCCGCCGTCGACTACGGCGTGGCCGACGCCGTCGTCACCTCGCGCAAGCTCTCCGCCGCCGCCTGACCGCGAGGTAGTACGAGACTCGCCGAGGTAGTAGGTCCACAGGCCGCACGAGGTGCGCACCCCTGTGGACCTACTACCTCGGCGAGTCTCGTACTACCTCGCGGGGGTGGGTGCTGGCTCGTCAGGCGGCGAGGGCGACGACGTCGGACGTCGGGCTGGCGACGGTGGAGCGCACGGCGGTCGAGCGCACGTGCCGCGTGGACGACGTCCGCCCGCGCACGGAGGTGAGCACGCGGACGCGCTGCTGGTGCTCGGCGCTGGCGGCGAGCGCGTCGTGCGCCTGGGCGACGAGGTCCACGAGGCGGATGCCGAGGGCCGCGCACACCGCCGCGAGCATCTCGGACGACGCCTCCTTGCGACCCCGCTCCACCTCGGACAGGTACGCCGTGGACATGCGCGCCTCGCCGGCGACCTCCTGGAGCGTGCGACCCTGGCCCAGCCGGGCGCGGCGCAGGATGGCGCCGACCAGGTGCCGCAGCAGCGGCTCGCGCACGTGCTCCGTCTCGGCCCCGCCCTCGACCACGCCGACCGGTGTCTCCGTCGTCATGCCCACGACGCTACCCGCGGACGGCCCGGGCGGGCTCTGTCGGCGGCTCCGCGGGCGCCCGTTCTGCTGACGGCAGAAGGCGCCGCGCGGCGCGGCTGCTGCCGTAGAGCACCCCGCCGACGACGAGCACCGCCCCGGCGCCCTCGAGCGGGGACACCCGCTCGCCGAGCAGCACCCAGGCGGCCGTCATGCCGACCACGGGCACGAGCATGGAGAACGGCGCGACGACGCCCGCGGGGTGGCGGGCCATGAGCCAGGTCCAGACGCCGGAGCCCAGCACCGTCGCGACGACCACCGTGTACAGCAGGCCGACGACGGCACCCACGGCCGCCGGGTCGCCCCAGGACGTGAGCGACCGCGTGATCTCGCCGGGCCCCTCGACCAGCAGCGACAGCGCGAGCATCGGCAGCGGGGGTACCACCGACATCCACAGGGTGAGGCGCAGCGGGCTCTGCGGTTTCGCCTGGCGGTTGCAGATGTTGCCGATCGCCCAGCCGAACGCGCCGGCCAGCGTGAGCAGGAACGGGACGACCGTGGCCGTCGCGGCCTGCTGCCAGGCCACCAGGGTGAGGCCGCCGACGGCCACGAGGATGCCCAGCACCTGCCGCCCGCTCACGCGCTCGCGCAGGAACGTGGCACCGAGCAGCACGGTGAACGGACCGGACATCTGCAGCACGAGCGACGCCAGGCCGGCGGGCATCCCCGCCGCCATGCCCCAGTAGAGGAAGAGGAACTGCAGCGCGCCGAACCCGAGCCCGTAGCCGACCACCCAGCGCACCGGCACGTCCGGCCACGGCACCAGGAGCACCGTGGGCACCGCGATGAGCGCGAACCGCAGCGCGACGAGGAACATCGGCGGGAAGTGCTGCAGGGACGCGTCGATCGCGATGAAGTTCAGACCCCACATCAGGGCGACGAGGACGGCGAGGAGCCGGTGGCGGGCGGGCATGCGCCCAGCCTCACCCCGCGCCACCGTGAAGGACAAGCGAAAGTTGCTTCATCCTGTCTGTAGGCTGCCTTCATGGACGTGCGCCACCTCGAGCTGCTGCGCGAGCTCGCCGACCGGGGCAGCATCACCGCCGTCGCCCGCGCCACGCACCGCACGCCGTCCGCGGTGTCCCAGCAGCTGCGCACCGCCCAGCGGGAGCTCGGCACGCCGCTGGTCGAGCCGTCCGGGCGGGGGCTGCGGCTCACCGAGGCGGGCCGCCTCCTCGCGGAGGGCGGGGCCGACGTCGCCACCACGCTCGCCCGCGTCCAGGCCCGCTGGGACGAGTTCCAGGGCGAGCCGTCGGGCACCGTCACCGTGGCGGCCCTGCCCAGCGCCGCCACGTTCCTGCTGCCCGGCGTCCTGCGCGAGCTGGCAGGGACCGCGATCTCCCTGCAGGTGGTCGACGTCGACATCGCCGAGGCCGCGTACGGCCCGCTCACCGCCGACCACGACGTCGTCGTCGCGCACTCCCTCACCAGCGTGCGCCCCGCCGGCGCCGACGGCCTCACCGTGGTGCCGCTCGCGCGCGAGCCCCTCGACATCGCGATGGCCGCCGGCCACCGGCTCGCCCGCCGGCCGCGCGTGCGGCCGCAGGACCTCGTCGACGAGGACTGGATCGGCGTCCCCCGCGGCTACCCGTTCGACTCCGTGCGCCTCGCCGTCGAGCAGGCCACCGGCGCCGAGCTCCGCATCGCCCAGCGGCTGCGCGACAACCGTCTCATCGAGGCGCTCGTGGCCGCGAGCGACCAGGTCGCCGTGCTCCCCCGCTTCACCACGCCCACCGGCGACCGGCTCGTGCTGCGCGAGCTCACCGACATCGCGTCCGCGCGGCACGTCTCCGCCGTGCTGCGCCCCGACCGGGCCGAACGGCTCGCCGTGCGCCGCGTCGTCGAGGCGTTCCGACGCACGGGCACCGACGTCGCCGGGCAGATGACGCGCTGAGGTGCCCCCGCCCGGGTTCGAACCGGGACTGGGCCGGGTTTAAGCCGGCTGCCTCTGCCAGTTGGGCTACGGGGGCGGGACGACGAGCGGGCGCCGGCGACCCAGAGGTCGCCGACGCCCGCTCACGGTACCGGGGAGGTCAGCCCTTCGAGGCGCGCGCGGCCGAAGACTCGGCCTTCTGCTCCACCTTCTGGTCCGACTTCGGCGGCACGGAGGCCTTGCGGAACTCGTCACGCGGGTCGTGCAGCGAACCGAGGGACACGATCTCGCGGCCCATGAGGAACTGCCCGATCCAGCCGACGAGGATGCGCAGCTTGCGGTTGCCGGTCGGCATCGCCATGACGTGGTACCCGCGGTGCGCGAGCCACGCGAGCGGCCCGCGGAGCTTGACGAAGCCGAACAGCTCCGCGACGCCCTTGTACAGGCCGAGGGACGCGACGACGCCCACGCTCTTGTGGCTGTAGTCCTCGGGCTGCTCGCCCTTGAGGACGGCGACCATGTTGTCGGCGAGGCGGGTGGCCTCGCGGATCGCGTGCTGCGCGTTCGGCGGGCAGAACTGGCCAGGGTTGAGCACGTCCGGCACGGCGGCGCAGTCGCCCGCGGCCCACGCGTCGGGCACGATCTCGCCGTCCTCGGTGGCGACCTGCAGGGTCGGCTTGACGATGACGCGGCCCATGCGGTCGACCGGGAGGTCCGACTCCTCCTTGATGACCGGGTTCGCCTTGACGCCCGCGGTCCACACGATCGTCTCGGTGTCGAACTCGACGCCCGTCGAGGTCACGACGTGCCCGTTCTCGCAGGACGACAGGAACGTGTTGAGGTGGAACTCGATGCCGCGCTTCTTCATCTCCTCGAGCGCCCACAGGCCCATGGGCTCCGAGACCTCGGGCAGGATGCGGCCCGAGCCCTCGATCATGACGAAGCGCAGGTCCTCGACCTCGATGGTCGGGTAGTTGCGGGTGGCGTACCGCGCCATGTCCTCGATCTCGGCCAGGGCCTCGATCCCGGCGAAGCCGCCGCCGACGAACGTGAACGTGAGCATGCGCTTGCGCGCGTCCGCGTCCCACGTGGACGACGCGACGTCCATGCGGTTGAGCACGTGGTTGCGGACCGCGATGGCCTCCTCCACGTTCTTGAAGCCGATCGCGTTGTCCGCGAGGCCCGGGATGGGCAGCGTGCGGGACACGGAGCCGAGGCCGAGGACGAGCTGGTCGTAGGAGACCTCGTAGTCCGGGCCCTCCTCCGGGTGGATGGTGACCTTGTGGTGGGCGTGGTCGATGTGGTTGACCAGACCCTGCAGCACGTCGATGCCCTTGAGGGCCTTGCGGTGGGGGGCCACGACGTCGCGGGCGTCGATCGAGCCCGCGCCGGCCTCCGGCAGGAACGGCGCGTAGGTCATGTACGGCCGGGGGTCGACGACGACGATCGCCGCCTCCTGCTTGCCGAGCTTGCGGCGCAGGCGACGCGCCACGTAGAGACCGACGGACCCACCGCCGAGGACGACGATGCGGGGCACCTTGCGGGGCCGCGGGGCCGGTGCGGGCGCGTCCTGGACAGAGGTGTCCGACGACAGAACGTTCTGAGGCATGGGCACCATTCTAAGGCCGCCCCGGGCACTCGCAGTCGGGGCGTCCACGCTGCGACCCTCGCCCCCCGCGGGGCGCTCCGGCAGGCGTCAGGCCAGGGAGAGCGCGATCCCGTCGAGGATGTCGCTCTCGCTGGTCACGACGTCGGTGAGCTCGCCGCCCGCCGCCGCGACGTCGTCCCGCACCCGCTCCACGACCTGCGACCAGACCAGCGCCCCCGCGCCGATGACGTCGGCGCGCCCGGGATGCATGAACCCGAGGGCGAGCCGCTCCTCGCGGCTGCGGTGCAGCAGGTCGTCGCACGCGGCGAGAACCTTCTCGACGCCGAGGACGGCGCCGTGCACGGCCTCGCGCCGGTACGACGCCAGCCCGAGCGCGTGCGCGGTCACCGACGTCACCGACCCGGCGAGGCCGACGAGCGTCGCGGTGCGCCCGAACGGCACGGTCCGGGCGGCCTCGTCGAGAGCGGCGCGCACGTCCGCCCGGGCGGCCTCCACCTCGGCCGGCGCGGGCGGGTCGGAGTGCAGGTGCCGCTCCGTCATCCGCACCGAGCCGACGTCCAGCGAGAGCGCGGCCTCCGGGGTGGTCGTGCCGAGCACCAGCTCGGTCGAGCCGCCGCCGAGGTCGACCACGAGGTACGGGCCGGGGTGCTGGCCGGCGACGCCCGCGGTCGCGCCGCCGAAGGACAGCTCCGCCTCCTCGCGCCCCGTCACCACCTCCGCGTCGACGCCGACCGCCGCGCGGACGCCGTCGAAGAACTCCCGCCGGTTGCGCGCGTCCCGCGTGGCCGACGTCGCGACGAACCGGACCCGGGTGGCGCCCCTCTCGGCGATGACGGCCGCGTAGTCGCGCGACGCCTCGAAGGTGCGCGCCAGCGCCTCGGGGGCGAGCTCGCCCGTGCGGTCCACGCCCTGCCCCAGGCGCACGATGCGCAGCTGCCGGTCGATCTCGGTGAGGGTGCCGTCGGGGGCGACGTCGGCGACCAGGAG
>Ga0180221_1000592_pt1 | contig 29981 bp, 28 predicted proteins | sample eDN5th37CKraftMG_FD_151339 | JGI IMG/M metagenome (GOLD analysis project Ga0180221, IMG submission 151339) | Enriched Miracle-Growth compost microbial communities from Emeryville, California, USA - eDNA 5th pass 37_C Kraft MG (version 2) (version 2) ...
TGCGTGGAACGTGACCGACGCGGCGCCGGCCTCCGCGTACGCCGGCGCCCAGCGGTCCGGGTCGTCGATCATCAGGTGCGCGTCGATCGGCACGGGCGACACCTGCGACAGCCGCTCGAAGACCGGAAGGCCCAGCGTGAGGTTCGGCACGAAATGGTTGTCCATGACGTCGACGTGCGCGTAGTCCGCGGTCGCGATGGCCCCCAGGTCGCGCTCAAGGTTCGCGAAGTCGGCGGACAGGATGCTCGGGTTGATCAGCGCTGGCATGCGCCCAGCGTAGGCGGGACTGCTACTACGCTCGCCCCGTGCCACCGCTCCCCTCCCCCACCGGACCTGCGGCGTCGGCGGCCCGCCCGGTCGTCCGCGCCGCCGTCACCGACGACCTCCCGGCCGTCGCGGAGATCCTCGAGCCGTACGTCACCGGCACCGCCGTGACGTTCGACGAGCAGCCCCCGGACCTCGGCGCCTGGCGCCAGCGCCTGGCCGACCTGGACGCCCGCGGCCTGCCGTTCCTCGTGGCAGAGCTCGACGGCGCCGTCGTGGGGTACGCCTACGCCACTCCCTGGCGCCCGAAGGCCGCGTACCGGTACACCGTGGAGGACTCGATCTACCTGGCCCCCGAGGCCCAGGGCCACGGCGTCGGCACCCGGCTCCTGTCCGCGCTGCTCGACGCCTGCACGCTGGCCGGCGTGCGTCAGGTCGTCGCCGTCGTGGCCGACGACCCCGCCGCCGCCGGCTCGCTGCCGCTGCACCGGCGGCTCGGCTTCGAGGTGGCGGGCGTGCTGCGCGACGTCGGGGTGAAGCACGGGCGCTCCGTCAGCACGATGCTGCTGCAGCGCACGCTCGCCTGACCGACGGTCGTCCGGTCGCCGCGCCCCCGGTCAGCCCGTGCGACGCAGCAGCGTGAGGTGCATGGCGTCGGTGGCGTGCACGTGCGGCCACAGCTGCACGTCCAGCCCCTGCGCCCCACCGTCGTCCGACCCGAGGTCGATCCGCGCCCCCGGCACCAGCTGAGCACGCACCGCCGTCCGGGCGTCCATCCGCTCGGCGTCGCCGCGGCGGCGCAGCACGTCGTCCACCACCAGCCGCGTCTCCGCCAGGTGCGGGGAGCACGTGACGTACGCGACGACGCCGCCCGGGCGCACCGCGTCCAGGGCGGATCCCAGGAGCTCGCGCTGCAGGACCGTCAGGGTGCCGAGGTCGGCCGGCGTCCGGCGCCAGCGCGACTCGGGACGGCGGCGCAGGGCCCCGAGCCCGGTGCACGGGGCGTCGACCAGGACCCGGTCGTACGCCGCCGGCTCCTCGGCCCCCACCTCGCGGCCGTCGCCCGTGCGCACGCGCTCGACGGCCTCGGGGGGCACGGCGCGCAGGGCCTTCTCCACGAGCCGCGCACGGTGCGGCTGCACCTCGTTGGCGACGACCCGCGCTCCGCGCTCGCCCGCGAGCGCCGCGAGGAGCGCCGCCTTGCCGCCCGGGCCCGCGCAGAGGTCGAGCCAGCGCGCGTCGGGGCCGTCGAGCGGGGCGCCGGCGAGCGCGAGGGTGACGAGCTGTGATCCCTCGTCCTGGACGCCCGCGCGCGCGTCGGCGACGGCGTCGAGCGCGGCGGGGTCGCTCCCCCCGGCGAGGACGAGGGCGGTGGGGGCCCAGCGCCCCGCCTCGAGGCTGACGTCGGCACGGTGCGCCTGGTCCTGGAGCTCGGCGGGGTCGGCGAGGCCGGGACGGGCGACGAGGGTCACGCGGGGGGCGGCGTTGTCGGCGTCGAGGAGGTCGCCGATCTCGTCGGGGCTGCGGCCGTGGCCCGCGAGGGCCTCGCGCAGGGCGCGCGTGATCCAGAAGGGGTGGGAGCGGGTGGTGGCGAGGGCAGTGACGGGGTCGGGCGCGTCGTCGGCGAGGGTCGTGAGCCAGTCGTCGAGGGTGGTGCGGCCGACGGCGCGCAGGACGGCGTTGACCATCTGGGCGGGTCCGGCGCCGACGCGGTCGCGGGCGAGCGCGACGGTCTCGGAGACGGCGGCGTGGGAGGGGACGCGCATGCCGAGGAGCTGGTGGGTGCCGAGGCGCAGGACGTCGAGCAGCTCGGGGTCGAGCTGGTCGAGGGGGCGGCTGACGCGGTGGGCGAGGATCGCGTCGTAGCGGCCGCGCAGGCGCAGCGTGCCGTAGGCGAGCTCGGTGGCGAAGGCGGCGTCGCGGCCGGTGAGGCGTCGTTCGCGCAGGAGCGGCGGGAGGACGAGGTTGGCGTAGGCGTCCGAGCCGTCGACCTCGCGCAGGACGTCGTAGGCGGCGGTGCGGGCGGGGTCGGTGCGCCGGCGTCGCTCGCCGGGGGCCTGGGCGCTGCGGCGTGTCTCGCCGCGGGAGCGGGCGGCGCCGCGCTGGCGGCCCTTGCTGTCGCGCTGGGGGTTCTGGTGGGTGTCCTGCGGCCCGCGCCCGCGGCCGGTGCCGCGCCGGTCGGCGCTCATCGGGCGTCCTGGCCGAGGCGGGTGTCGCCCTCACCGGTGAAGAGCCCGCGGGCGCCGCGCGCCCAGTCGGCGGCGGGCATGGGCTTCTTGCCCACGGGCTGCACGTGCCCGAGGGCGACGGCATGGGTGGCGGTGCCGACGAGGACCTCCTTCTTGCCGGCGCGCACCTGCCCCGGGGCGAGGTCGGTGACGTCGGGGCGCGGGGTGACCGGGCCGATCCCGAGGCGGGCGCCGGGGGCGGCGTCGAGGCCGGGGGTGGAGGGCAGGGTGGTCCACGCCCCGGGGGCGGGGGTGACGGCGCGCACGCGGCGGTCGACGGCGAGGGCGGGGTCGCCCCAGCGGACCCGGGCGTCGTCGGTGGTGATCTTGGGGGCGAGGGAGGCGCCGTCGGCCGGCTGGGGCACGGGGGCGAGCCCACCGTCCTCGAGGGCGTCGAGGGTGGCCACGAGCAGGTCGGCGCCGCTGGTGGCGAGGCGGCCGAGGAGGTCGCCGGAGGTGTCCCAAGGGCGGATGGTCTCGGTCGTGGTGCCGAGCACGGGGCCGGTGTCCATGCCCTCGTCGAGGAGGAAGGTGGTGGCGCCGGTGACCTCGTCGCCGGCGAGCACGGCGTGCTGCACAGGGGCTGCGCCGCGCCAGGCGGGCAGGACGGAGAAGTGCAGGTTGACCCAGCCGAGGCGGGGCACGGCGAGGACGTCGGGACGCAGCAGGTGGCCGTAGGCGACGACGGGGGCGGCGTCGACGTCGAGCTCCCGCAGGCGGGCGAGGAACTCCTCGCCGCGGGGCGGGTCGGTCAGCACGGGGACGCCGGCCTCCTCGGCGGCGAGGCGCACCGGGCTGGGGACGACGCGGCGGCCGCGCCCGGCGGGGGCGTCGGCCCGGGTGAGCACGGCCACGACCTCGTGGCGGGACGCCAGGAGGGCGCGCAGGGACGGGACGGCGGGTTCGGGGGTTCCGGCGAAGAGCAGACGCACCACCCGATCGTAGTCGGGCGTCCTCGGGCGGCGTCCACGCGGGGTCGCACGCGGGAAGGGCCGGCCCCGGGCGGCGTGCGCCCGGGGCCGGCCGCCGTCAGGAGGCGACGGGGGTGGCGGCGCCGGTGAACGGGTCGAGCGAGATGTACGCGGCCTGCGGGTCGCCGTCGTGCACGAGCGACTCGTGCGCGCCGACGTCGTCGAACGCGAAGGCGTACGCCTGCCCGTCGGCCATCGCGGCGTGCACGGCCTTGGCGTACTCGTTGGTGACGGCGTCGGCGTAGAACCCGCTGTCGTCGGGGTCGGGCTGGTGGGCGTTGGTGAGCAGGGTGGTGCGGTTGAACCCGGCGCACAGGGTGCGCGCGATCGGCCCGACGACGAGGTCGTTCGGGGCGTGCAGGTCGCCCGCGCAGCCGAAGATGCTCTCCGAGGACGGCTCGGCGAACGTCGCGACGGTGGCGCCGGAGGTGTCGGTGAAGCTCAGGGTGTCGCCGGTCACCCGTCCGGTGAACACCACCGACGGGTCGTCGGAGAACGGCTGCACGACGAGGTCGGTCGTGCGGTAGTGCTCCCACACGCGGTCGACGTAATCGGCCATCGTGTCGTCCGCCAGGGCGCCGGTGCCGACGCCGTGGCCCGGGCTGAGCACGCGCAGCGGGCTGCCGTCGGGGGCCCGCTGCACGAGGCCGCCCCACGTGCCCGGGGCCGCCGAGACCTGGTCGACGACCGCGTCGAACCCGTCCGGCACGAGCATGCCTGTGCGCAGCACCGACCCGTCGGCCGTGCGCACCCCCACCTGGTAGGGGGCGGAGAAGAAGTCGACCTGCGTGCTGTTGATCCAGAGCCCCGCGTCGTTGAGCGTGTACTCGGTCCAGCTGAACATCACGTCGCGGTTGGGGTCGGAGTCGTTCTGCACGGCGGGCTGCACCAGCCGGCCGTCGTTGACGACCTGGAAGGTGAGCGGGGTGCCGTAGGAGAAGTACACGCGGCCCGAGAGCTTCGGGAGCCGGATCGTCAGGTCCTCGCCGTGGGCGGGGCCGGCGATCGCGGCGTCGGGTGCGGGCTCGGGGACGGGGCCGGCGTCCGGCCACGGGTGGAAGGTGCCGGCGGCGTCGGCGTACCCCATCTCCCCCGTCTGCAGGTCCTCCCCGAGCACGTAGAGGTACACGGGCCCGCGGCCCGAGTGGTTCGTCACGGTCAGCGGGATGGTGTCGGGCACCGCGTCGGGTCTCGCGTCGGCCATTGTGTCGGGCACTGCGGCCGCGGTCGCTCCCGTGAGCCCCGCACCGACGAGGGCGAGCGCGGCGGCACCTGCCGCCGCCCACGCCCGGGCGAGCTGTCGCATCGTCGAGTCCTTCCTGTCACGTCCTCGGGAACCAGGTCGGGCGCTCCCCGGCACACCGGTGTGCGGGGCGCGTTCCGACGACCGTAGCCACCGGAGGTGACACGTGCAACTAACGGTCAGCGGCGCGGTGCGTCGACCGGGACGCCCAGCCCACGCAGGGCGGTCCGCAGCGCGGTGGTGCCGGTGAAGCGCACCGCGTGGAAGCCCAGCCCTCGCGCGGTCTCGACGTTCGCCGGGCTGTCGTCGACGAAGACGGCACGCGCCGCGTCGACGTCGTGCGTGCGCACGAGGTGGCGGAAGATCGCGGGGTCGGGCTTGGCCAGGCCCACCCGCCCCGAGACGACCACGTGCTCCATCCGGGTCGTGGCCGGCGCGGCCCGGGCGGCGTGCTCGAACAGCTCGGCGGACCAGTTGGTGAGCCCCAGGAGCCGGAGGCCCGCGGCGCGCAGCTCCTCGACCAGGGCGGCCGAGCCCGGCACGGGGCCGGTGAGCGTGCCGGCGAACCCTGCCACGTACTCGTCCACCAGCGGCAGGAGGTGCGGCCGGTCGGCGACGCTCGCCCGCGCGTCGGCCCAGCTGCGCCCGGCGTCCTGGGCCCGGTTGAAGGCGGGGAAGTCGATCTCGGCCATCCAGGCGTCCACCTCGGCCCGCGAGCGCCCCGGGAACGCGCCGTAGGGGTCCCAGCCGACCAGGACGTTCCCGAAGTCGTAGACGACGGTGTCGACGGCTCCTGCGGGCATCAGAGCATCTCCTTGGGGTCGACCTGCACGCGCACGGTGCCGCCCTCGCGCCGCGCGGACCGCACCGCGAGCGAGGCACGCAGCTGGGCGGCCAGCTCGGCGCCCCGGGCGAGCGGCACGCGCAGCACGGTCCGCACCTGCGGCTCCAGGGTGGCGCCGCGGCGCGGGTCGGCGTCGGGCTGCTCGACAGGACCTAGCACCGTGTCGGGCCCCGCGAGCGCGACCCGGCCCACGACGGCACCCACGGCCCCCCGGTCGCCCGTGACGGCCGCGACGCGCACGGCGGGCGGCAGCGCGAGCTCGCGGCGCTCGGCGAGCTCCCGGTCGGCCAGGCCCGCGGGGTCGTAGCGCACGAGGGCGCCGGTGGGGGCGGGGGCGGCGTCGCCGACCAGGAGCACCTGCCCGCCGGCGCGGGCGGGGTGCACGAGGGCGGCGGCGGCGAGCCAGCGGTGCAGCGCCTCGGTGGCGGTGGCGAGGCCGGTGCCCGCGGTCGCGACGGCGGCGTCGAGCAGGAGGGCGACGCCGTACCCGCCGTCGGCGACGGGCTCCGCGCCGGGGGTGGCGACGACCAGGGCGGGCTCGGGCCCGACGCGGTCGAGCACTCCCCCGGGCGCGGACGAGGCGGAGACCCGCACGGGGGTGCCCGCGAAGGCGCGGCCGAGCTCCTCGGCGGTGCGATCGGAGCCCACGCGGACGGCGCGCAGCCGGGTGTCGCCGCACTCCTCGCAGCGCCACCCGCCGGCGAGGCGGCCGCACCACGAGCACTGCGGCGGGGCGCCGGTGCGGGGCAGGCCGAGGGGGCCGTGGCAGGCGGCGCACCGTGCGGCGGTGCGGCACCGCCCGCAGGCGACGACGGGCAGGTAGCCGGTGCGCGGCACCTGCACGAGGACGGGCCCGCGCGCCAGGCCCTCGCGGGCGGCGCGCCAGGCGGCGGTGGGCAGGCGCGCCGCCGCGCCGGGGCCCTCCGCGGCGAGCTCGACCGAGGTGAGGGCCCGGACCCGGGGGGCGCGGGCGCGCAGCACGTCCCGGGGGACGGCGATCTCGCGCGCCCACCCCGAGGCGAGCAGCGCCTGCGCCTGGACGGTGCGCCCCGGCGACGCCAGCAGGTAGGCGGCATTTTCGAGATCGCTGCGCAGCGCGAGCACGTCACGGGCGTGCGGGTAGGGGGCGTGCGGCTCGGCGAGGGTCTCCTCGCCGTCCCCCCACAGCACGACGAGCCCGAGGTCGGGCACGGGGGCGAACATGGCGGCCCGCGTGCCGACGACCACGTCGGCGAGCCCGTGGCGGGCCCGCAGGAACGCGCGGTACCGGGGCGCGGGGCCGTCGTCGGCGAGGAGGCGCACGACGTCCTGCACCCCGGCCTCCCCGAGCGCGGTGACGACGCGCTCCACGTCGCGCCCGTCCGGCGCGACGACGAGGACCCGCCGTCCCCCCGCGACGGTGGCGCGGGCTGCCTGCGCGACGGCGGCGGCCCAGTGCGGCACGTGCGCGGGCCCGTCCCCCGCGGGCGGGGCGAGGCCGGGCAGCGGCGTCCACACGGCCCGGGGCGCCTCCCCGGCGAGCAGGTGGCGGCAGAACGCCTCCCCGCCGAGATAGGGGCCCCACGCCGACACGGCAGCCTCGGCCTCCCCCGGCGTCGACGGCGCTGCGCCCGCCCCGGCGTCGGTCGCTGCCCCGACCTCACCGGTGGGCGCCTCCCCGGCCTCACCGGGGGGCGGCGCGGCGGGCTCGGTGGCGGGCTCGGTGGCGGGCTCGGCGTCCGGCCCTGCGGCCTCCTCGGCGAGCGCGGCCAGCACCTCCTTCTCCACCCGGGCGTGCCGCGGCGGGACGGCGAGGCGCAGCACGTCGGCGAGCGTCCCGGCGTACCGGTCCGCGACCGCACGGGCGAGCCGCAGCACGGGTCCCGAGAGCACGGGGTCGGCGGAGACGACCCGCCGCAGCGGCACCAGGCGTCCGTCGTGGTCGGAGGTCTCGCGGCGCTCCACGACGAAGCCCGCCACCTCCTGCGGCCCGAACCGGGCCCGCACCCGCACCCCCGGCTGCGCGTCGTCGGCCATCGGGGCGGGCACGAGATAGTCGTACGCGCGGTCCAGGTGCGCGGGCTGCAGGTCCAGCACCACCCGGGCGACGGGGAGCTCCTCGGCCACGGGCGTGGCCCCCAGGGCCGCCTTCCCACCCTTCCCGGTCTTGCCGCGTCCCTTCGGCCCGCTCTCGCGCGGGGCCGGGACGTCGTCGAGCCCGAGCAGCGCGGGCTGCTCAGGCTCGGGAACGTCGGTCACGAGGACATCCCATCACGCCCCGCCGACGTGCGGGAACGCCGCCTGCCGGCCCTCTCCGCCACGAGACGAGCGTTGCCAGATCGAGGCGGCCGAGCGACGACGCGCGGAGGACGAACGCCGAGCGTGGGGGCGCAACAGGCGAGGCGCGGCGAGAGCCACCGAGAGTCACACAGCAGCGCGCAGAGCCTCCACGCGGTCCGTGCGCTCCCACGTGAACCCGGGCAGGTCGCGCCCGAAGTGGCCGTACGCGGCGGTCGCGGCGTACACGGGGCGCAGGAGGTCGAGGTCGCGGATGATCGCGGCGGGACGCAGGTCGAACACGCTCTCGATGGCCGAGGCGATGCGCTCGGTGGGCACGGTCTCCGTGCCGAACGTCTCGACGTACAGCCCGACGGGGTGGGCCTTGCCGATCGCGTAGGCGACCTGCACCTCGCAGCGGCGCGCCAGGCCGGCGGCGACGACGTTCTTCGCCACCCAGCGCATCGCGTACGCCGCGGAGCGGTCGACCTTCGACGGGTCCTTGCCCGAGAACGCGCCGCCACCGTGCCGAGCCATGCCGCCGTAGGTGTCGACGATGATCTTGCGGCCGGTGAGGCCGGCGTCGCCCTGGGGGCCGCCGACGACGAACTTGCCGGTCGGGTTGACGATGAGGCGCGCCCCGGACGTGTCGACGCCGGTCTCCTGGGCCACCAGGTCCAGCACCGGCGCGATGACGTGGTCGGCGATCTCGCGCTGCAGCTTCTCCTGGACGACGTCGGCGTCGTGCTGGGTGGAGAGCACCACGGTGTCGATCCGCACCGGGCGGTCGCCGTCGTAGCCGACCGTCACCTGGGTCTTGCCGTCCGGTCGCAGGCCGGGCAGCTCGCCCGAGCGGCGCACGTGCGCGAGCCGCTCGGCGAGCCGGTGCGATGTCCAGATCGGCAGGGGCATGAGGGCGGGGGTCTCGTCCGTCGCGTACCCGAACATGAGGCCCTGGTCGCCGGCGCCCTGCGCGTCCAGGGGGTCGTGGGACACCGCCGGTCCGGAGGCGTCGTCGCGCTCCTCGAGGCTCTTGTCGACGCCCTGGGCGATGTCGGGCGACTGCTGCCCGATCGACACGGACACGCCGCACGAGTCGCCGTCGAAGCCGATGGCGGACGAGGTGTAGCCGATGCGGCGCACCACCTCCCGCACGATCTGCGGGATCTCCACGTAGGCGTCGGTGGTGACCTCGCCCGCGACGTGGACGAGGCCGGTGGTCACCATGGTCTCGACGGCGACGCGCGAGCGCGGGTCCTGAGCCAGGAGCGCGTCCAGGATCGCGTCGGAGATCTGGTCGCACACCTTGTCCGGGTGTCCCTCGGTCACGGACTCGGACGTGAAGAGGCGCAGGGCTTCGGTCATGCGGCACAGCCTACGGGCAGCGGGGTGCGCGACCGGGGCCCGCGGACGGGAAATGTCTCACATGCTGGGGTGAATCTCAGATGCCGGGCAGAGCCTTGGTCACGGCGTCCCAGATGCCGTCGGCGACCTCACGCTTGGTCCCGGAGGTCTCGCCCACCACCTCGCCGCGACCGTCGAGCAGCGTCACGGCGTTCGTGGGGGCGCCGAACCCGCGCCCGCCGCCGACGGCGTTCACGGCGAGGAGGTCGGCGCCCTTGCGGCGCGCCTTGGCGCGTCCGTGCTCCAGCACGGACCCGTCCGCGTCCCCGGTCTCGGCGGCGAAGCCAACCACGAGCTGCCCGGCGCGCAGCCGGTCGTGCGCCAGCTCGGCGAGCACGTCCGGGTTCTCGACGAGGGTGATCGGCGCGGGCCCCGCCCCGGGGACCTTCTTGATCTTGGCGTCGGGCACGGCCGCCGGCCGGAAGTCCGCGACGGCGGCGGCCATGACGACGACGTCCGCCCGCCCGGCGGCCGCGCGCACGGCGTCGCGCAGCTCGGCGGTCGTCTCCACCGGGACGACGTCGACACCGGCCGCGCGGGCGTCCGCGGTGACCCGGTCGTCCAGGTTGGCGGCCACGAGGGTGACGGCGGCGCCCCGGGCGCGTGCGGCCTCGGCGAGGGCGGTGCCCTGGCGGCCGCTGGAGCGGTTGCCGATGAAGCGGACGGGGTCGATGGGCTCCCGCGTGCCGCCGGCGGACACGACCACGGTCCGTCCGGCCAGGTCGTCCGTCACGGCGCCGGAGGGGCCCGCACGCCCCGCGGCGCGCGCGGCCTCGAGGGCGACGCGCGCGATCTCCTCGGGCTCGGGCAGCCGGCCGGGACCCGTGTCGGCCCCGGTGAGACGCCCGCTGGCGGGCTCGACCACGACCACGCCGCGGGCCCGCAGCGTGTCGACGTTCGCGCGCGTGGCGGGGTGCTCCCACATCTCGGTGTGCATGGCGGGCGCCATCACGACCGGGCACCGCGCGGTGAGCAGCGTCGAGGTGAGCAGGTCGTCCGCGCGCCCGCCCGCGGCGCGGGCGAGCAGGTCCGCCGTGGCGGGGGCGACGACGACGAGGTCGGCGCCCTGCCCGAGCGCGACGTGCGGCACGTGCTCGACGTCCTCGAACACCTCGGAGGTCACGGGCTCGCCGGACAGCGCCTCGAACGTCGGCGCGCCGACGAAGCGCAGCGCCGACGCGGTCGGGATCACCCGGACCGCGTGCCCGTCCTCACGCAGGAGGCGCAGCAGGAGCACGGCCTTGTACGCGGCGATGCCTCCACTGACGCCCAGCAGGATCCTCATCGCGGGGTACCTCGTCCCGAGGGTCGCAGGCCGGCGGCGGTCGTCAGAAGGTGATCTCGTCGCCGGGCTCGGCGGCGGGCTCCGCCGCGGACGCGGGCTTCTCCTCGACGGGGGTGGAGGTGAGCAGGCCCTCGTTGATCTCACGCATGGCGATGGAGAGCGGCTTCTCCTGGTTGCGGGTCTCGACGAGCGGGCCGACGTTCTCCAGCAGGCCCTCGTTGAGCTGCGAGTAGTAGGCGTTGATCTGCCGGGCGCGCTGGGACGCGTACAGCACGAGGCCGTACTTGGAGTCCGTGCGCTCGAGCAGCTCGTCGATGGGCGGGTCGGTGATGCCGATGGGCTGGGCCACGGTTCCGGCCATGGGTCACACTCCAGACAAAGTTCGGTGACGGGACGTCAGGGGGGTCAGCGATCCATCCTACCCGTGCTCAGCCCGTGACCTGTGGTGCGACGGACGTCACGCCCATCACGCGCGCGAGCTCGTCGGTGGCGTGGGTGACGTCGTCGTTGACGATCGTCACGTCGAACTCCGACTCGGCCGCGAGCTCGGTCCGCGCGGTGGCCAGGCGCCGTTCCCGCTCCTGGGCGTCCTCGGTGCCCCGGCCGACCAGGCGGCGCACCAGCTCGTCGAAGCTCGGCGGGGCGAGGAAGACGAACTGGGCCGCGAGGCCCATCGCCGTCACCGCCTCGCGCACCTGCCGCGCGCCCTGCAGGTCGATCTCCAGCAGGGTCGGCACGCCGGCGGCGAGGCGTTCCTCGACCGGGCCGCGCGGCGTGCCGTACCGGTTGCGGCCGTGCACCACCGCCCACTCCAGCATCTCCCCCTCGGCGACCATCCGGTCGAACTCCTCGGGCGAGACGAACAGGTAGTGCACGCCGTGCACCTCGCCGGGACGCGGCGGGCGCGTCGTCGCCGAGACGGACAGCCACACCTGCGGGTAGCGCGCCCGGATGTCGGCGGAGACCGTGCCCTTGCCGACGGCCGTGGGCCCGGCGAGCACGGTCAGGCGCGCCGGCGCCGGGTCCGCGGTGGCGGGAGCTTCGTGCGGTGCCGGACGCCCGGCGGGTGGTGCGGAAATGTCAGCCAAACCTCTCGATGAGCGCCGAAGCCTGGTGCGGCCCGAGGCCGCGGACCCGGCGGGTCTCGGCGATCCCGATCTCCTCCATGATCGCCCGGGCCTTCACCTTACCGACCCCCGGGAGCGACTCGAGCAGGGAGACGACCTTGAGCTTGCCCACGACGTCGTCCTTCTGCCCCTGCTCGATCACGTCCTTCAGGGAGCCCTGGGAGTACTTCAACCGGTTCTTGATCTCCGCGCGGACGCGCCGAGCCTCGGCCGCCTTCTCGAGGGCCGCAGCACGCTGTTCCGGGGTGAGAGGGGGGAGAGCCACGCAAGTCACCTACTCTGTCGGTCCGCCTGATGGGGAACTGCTCCCTCGAAAGTAGCCACGACCTGCGAAGGCGGCAATCCGTAGCGCACCACCGACCCCCCCGACGACCGGGAGGAAAACGGCATTCGGGTCAGGACATCGTCGCAGGTCGCGCGCCCGCCCGGAAAAAGCGTCCGTCCCGGCCCATGCCGCGACCTACGGTCGGGGCATGCCGACCGCCCCGAGCCCGACCCCGGACGATCTCCCGGACACCATCCCGGACACCATCCCGGACACAGCCGAGGACGGGTGGTTCCCCGAGAGCGTCGCCGCCGGCTACGACTCCTCCACCGACGACGAGTTCGACCCGGCGGTCGTCGCACGCACCGTCGACGTGCTCGCCGACCTCGCCGGCGACGGCGCCGCCCTCGAGCTCGCCGTCGGCACCGGCCGCGTCGCGGCGCCGCTGGCGCTGCGCGGCGTGCCCACCCACGGCATCGAGCTGTCCCGGGCGATGGCGGCACGCGTCGCGGACAAGCCCGGCGGCGACCGGGTCGAGGTGACGATCGGCGACATGACGACCACCCGGGTGCCCGGCGAGTTCTCCCTCGCGTACCTCGTGTTCAACACGATCGGCAACGTCACGACGCAGGACGGGCAGGTGGACTGCTTCCGGAACGCCGCGGCCCACCTGCGCCCCGGCGGGCACTTCGTCGTCGAGGTCGGGGTGCCGCCCCTGCGCCGGATGCCGCCCGGCCAGGACACCGTGCCCTACGCGGTCGCCCCGGACGGCGACGGTGGCGGGTACGTGGGGTTCGACCGCCTCGACGTCGTGACGCAGCAGTTCACCTCGAACCACGTGACCGTCGGGGCGGACGGCACGGGACGCTTCCGTCAGGTGCCGTTCCGGTACGTGTGGCCGGCCGAGCTGGACCTCATGGCGCGGATCGCCGGCATGCGCCTCGTGCACCGCTGGGCGGACTGGGAACGGTCCCCCTTCACCGCCGAGAGCGAGGGGCACGTGTCCGTGTGGCAGGTCACCGGCGCCTGACGCCGCAGCCCGCCTTCGACGGAGGCGGGCCCGCACCTGCGAGGTGCGGCCCCCGTCTCCGTCCGTGCGGCGCGGCGTCAGGGCCGCAGCGCGGCCTGCGCGTCGGCGACGGCGGCCGCGGCGGCGCCGCGCAGCCCCTCGGCGTCGGGCCCGGCGGCCAGGACGCCGCGCGAGGACGAGGCGAGCACCTGCCGGCGGGCGTCCCCGAAGGCGGAGGCCAGCTCCCGCTCCCCCGCGCCCTGCGCGCCCACGCCGGGCGCGAGCAGCGGGCCGTGCACCGCCACGAGGTCCGTGCCGGTCTCCCGCGCGGCGTCACCGACGGTGGCGCCGACGACCAGGCCGACCGAGCCCATCGGCAGCCCCTCGGCGACGGATCCCGCGTTCAGCACCGCCGCCTGGGCGGCGACCGACGCCGCGACGCTCACGCCGTCGGGCCCGACCGCGTGCTGCACCTCGTGCCCCTCCTTGTTCGAGGTGAGGCACAGCACGAAGATCCCGCGCCCGGTGCGGGCGGCCAGCTCGGCGGCCGGGGCCAGCGAGCCGAAGCCCAGGTACGGCGACACCGTCACGGCGTCGCCCGCGAGCGGGGACCCGTCGGACAGGAAGGCGTCGGCGTAGGCGCCCATCGTCGAGCCGATGTCGCCCCGCTTGGCGTCGACGATCGTCAGCGTGCCGACGGCCCGGGACGCGGCGATGACGTCCTCGAGGGCGGCGACCCCGGCGGAGCCGTGTCGCTCGAAGAACGCCGCCTGCGGCTTGAAGGCCGCGACGCGCCCGCCGAGCGCGTCCACGACCCGCAGGCCGAACTCGCGCACCCCGGCGGCGTCGTCGCCCAGGCCCCATGCCGACAGCAGCGAGGCGTGCGGGTCGATCCCCACGCACAGGGGCCCGTGGGCGTCCATCGCCGCGGCGAGCCGGGCGCCGAACGGCGCCGGCGCGCTCACGCCGGCACCCCCGCCGTCGTCCCGGCGCCGAGCCGCTCGCGCGTCGCGGCCGTGTGCTCCTGCAGGCTCGCGACGTCGAACGGGCCGCCGCGGACCGCCTCGATGCCCTGCACCGCCGCGGCGAGCTGGTCCACCGTGGTGATCATCGGCTTGTCGGCCGCCGTCGTGGCCGCGCGGATCTCGTAGCCGTCGGCGCGGGCGCCCTGGCCGGACGGCGAGTTGACCACGAGGTCGACCTCGCCGTCGGTGATGAGGTCGACGATCGTCGGCTCCCCGTCGGCGCCGCGGCCCGCGGAGAACTTGCGCACGACGGTGCTGCCGATGCCGTTGCGGCGCAGCACCTGCGCCGTCCCCGCCGTGGCGAGCACCTCGAAGCCCAGCTCCGCCAGCCGCTTGACCGGGAAGATGATCGAGCGCTTGTCCCGGTCCGCGACCGACACGAACACCCGCCCGGCGGTGGGCAGCCCGCCGAACGCGGCGGCCTGCGACTTCGCGAACGCGTGCGGGAAGTCCTTGTCGAAGCCCATGACCTCGCCGGTGGACCGCATCTCCGGCCCGAGGACCGTGTCCACGACCTGCCCCTCCGCGGTGCGGAACCGCTTGAAGGGCAGCACCGCCTCCTTGACGGCCAGCGGCGCCCCCAGGTCGAGGCCGCCGCCGTCGCCCTCGGCGGGCAGGACGCCCTCCGCGCGGAGCTCGGCGATCGACTCGCCCGTCATCACGCGGGCCGCGGCCTTGGCGAGCGAGGCGCCGGTCGCCTTGGAGACGAACGGGACCGTGCGCGACGCGCGCGGGTTGGCCTCGAGCACGTACAGGACGTCGGACACCAGCGCGTACTGCACGTTGAGCAGGCCGCGCACGCCCACGCCCTTCGCGATCGCCTCGGTGGAGCGGCGGATGCGCTCGATCTCCGCGTCGGACAGCGACACCGGCGGCAGCACGCAGGCCGAGTCGCCGGAGTGGATCCCGGCCTCCTCGATGTGCTCCATGACGCCGCCGAGGAACATCTCCTCGCCGTCGTAGAGGGCGTCGACGTCGATCTCCATCGCGTCGTCGAGGAACCGGTCGATGAGCAGCGGCGCGGGCAGCAGGCCGCCCGCCGTGCGCTCGTCCGCGGCAGCCGCCTCGAGCGCGCGCTCGACGTACTCGGTCAGCTGCTCGGCGGAGTACACGATCTCCATGCCGCGCCCGCCCAGCACGTAGGAGGGCCGCACCAGCACCGGGTAGCCGATGGTCTCGGCGACCTCGCGGGCCTGCCCGAGCGAGCGGGCCGTGCCGAACGCGGGGGCCGGCAGGCCGGCGTCGAGCAGCACCTGCCCGAAGATGCCCCGGTCCTCGGCCGCGTCGATGGCCTCGGGCGAGGTGCCGAGGATCGGCACGCCCGCGTCGGCGAGGCGCTGCGCGAGGGCCAGCGGCGTCTGGCCGCCGAGCTGCACGATGACCCCCTTGACGGGGCCGGCGGCGAGCTCGGCGGCGTAGACCTCGAGCACGTCCTCGAACGTGAGCGGCTCGAAGTACAGCCGGTCGGAGGTGTCGTAGTCCGTCGAGACCGTCTCCGGGTTGCAGTTGACCATCACGGTCTCGTACCGCTCCGAGAGGGTCAGGGCCGCGTGCACGCACGAGTAGTCGAACTCGATGCCCTGCCCGATGCGGTTCGGGCCCGAGCCCAGGATGATGACGGCCTCGCGCTCGCGCGGCGCCACCTCCGACTCCTCGTCGTAGGAGGAGTAGTGGTACGGCGTGCGGGCGGCGAACTCGGCGGCGCAGGTGTCGACCGTCTTGTAGACCGGGCGGATGCCGAGGGCGTGCCGGACCTCGCGGACGGTGGCCTCCCCCGCCGGGCCCATCCCCCGCAGCCGCGCGACCTGGACGTCGGACAGCCCGTGCCGCTTCGCGCGCCGCAGCACGTCCTCGGTGAGCGTCGGGCTGGCGGCGACCTCGGCCGCGACCTCGTTCATGAGCAGGATCTGGTCGAGGAACCAGGGGTCGATCCTGGTCGCCTCGAACACGGCCTCGAGCGTGGTGTGCCCGGCGACGACGGCGCGCAGCGCCTGCTGGACGCCGACCATGCGGTGCTCGGTGGGCCGGCGGATCTCGGCGAGCAGCTGCTCGAGGTCCGCACCCGACGGCGCGTCGCCGTCCCAGTGGAACGCGACGCCGCCCTTGTCGATGGACCGCAGGGCCTTGCCGAGCGCCTCGGTGAAGTTGCGCCCCAGGGCCATGGCCTCGCCCACCGACTTCATGGTGGTGGTGAGCGTCGGGTCGGCCGCGGGGAACTTCTCGAACGCGAACCGCGGCACCTTGACGACCACGTAGTCGAGCGTGGGCTCGAAGCTCGCCGGGGTGACCCGGGTGATGTCGTTGGGGATCTCGTCGAGCGTGTAGCCGACGGCGAGCTTCGCCGCGATCTTCGCGATCGGGAAGCCGGTCGCCTTGGACGCGAGCGCCGACGACCGCGACACGCGCGGGTTCATCTCGATGACGATGACCCGCCCGGTGTCCGGGTCGACCGCGAACTGGATGTTGCACCCGCCGGTGTCGACGCCCACCTCGCGGATGACGGCGATGCCGATGTCGCGCAGCTTCTGGTACTCGCGGTCGGTGAGCGTCATCGCGGGCGCGACGGTGACGGAGTCGCCGGTGTGCACGCCGACCGGGTCGACGTTCTCGATCGAGCACACGACCACGACGTTGTCGTCCTTGTCGCGCATGAGCTCGAGCTCGTACTCCTTCCAGCCGAGGATGGACTCCTCCAGGAGCACCTCGGTGGTCGGCGAGTAGTGCAGGCCCTGGCCGACGATGCGGCGCAGGTCCGCCTCGTCGTAGGCGAAGCCGGAGCCGAGGCCGCCCATCGTGAAGGACGGGCGCACGACCATCGGGTAGCCGAGGTCGGCCGCGGCGGCGACGGCCTGCTCCACGGTGTGCACGATGACGGAGCGGGCGGACTCGCCGCCGCACTTGGCCACGACGTCCTTGAACTGCTGGCGGTCCTCGCCCTTCTGGATGGCGGGGATGTTGGCGCCGATGAGCTCGACGCCGTACTGCTCCAGGACGCCGGCCTCGTCGAGGGCGATGGCGGCGTTGAGCGCCGTCTGGCCGCCGAGGGTCGGCAGCAGGGCGTCGGGGCGCTCCTTGGCGATGATCGAGGTGAGGACCTCGGTGGTGATCGGCTCGACGTACGTGGCGTCGGCGAACTCCGGGTCGGTCATGATCGTGGCCGGGTTCGAGTTCACGAGGACGACGCGGAGGCCCTCCTCCTTGAGCACGCGGCAGGCCTGCGTGCCGGAGTAGTCGAACTCGCACGCCTGGCCGATGACGATCGGGCCGGAGCCGATGACCAGGACGGAGGAGAGGTCGGAACGGCGGGGCATCAGTTCTCCTTCTCGGCGGTGGGGCCGGCGGCCAGTGCCGCCAGGGCACCGTCGGGGACGGTCACGGGCTCGCGGGTCCTCATGAGCTCCACGAAGCGGTCGAACAGGTAGGCGCTGTCGTGCGGTCCGGCGGCGGCCTCGGGGTGGTACTGCACGGAGAACGCCGGCACGTCGAGCGCGGTCAGCCCCTCGACCACCTGGTCGTTGAGGCCGACGTGGGACACGATGACGCGGCCGTAGGAGTGGCCGTCGGTGCGCTCGGCGTCGTAGGGCGCCGTGGAGACCGCGTCGAGGGGCGCGTCGACCGCGAACCCGTGGTTGTGCGCCGTGACCTCGACCTTGCCCGTGGTCCGGTCCATGACGGGCTGGTTGATGCCCCGGTGGCCGTACCCGAGCTTGTAGGTGCCGTAGCCGAGCGCGCGGCCCAGCAGCTGGTTGCCGAAGCAGATCCCGAAGAACGGGATGCCGCGGTCCAGCACGCCGCGCAGCAGCTCGATCTCGTGGCCGGCCGACGACGGGTCGCCGGGCCCGTTGGAGAAGAACACGCCGGTGGGCGAGCCGTCGGTGGGCAGCAGCGCCTCGACGTCGGCGATGGTGGCCGACTGGGGCACCACGTGCACCCGCACGCCGCGCTGCGCGAGGCGCGCGGGGGTCATCGCCTTGATCCCGAGGTCGACGGCCACGACGGTCGCCACCGGGTCCTGCCCGGCGAACTCGCCCGACGGCTCGATGACGTACGCGCGGTCGGTCGTGACCTCCGGGGACAGGTTGGCCCCCGCCATCTCGGGCGACGCCTGCACCTCGGCGACCAGCTCGGGGACGGACCGCTCGACGAGCGTGCCGCCGGCGACCTCGCGCACGAGGGCGTCGCCGGAGAAGATCCCGGCGCGCATGACGCCCAGCTCGCGCAGGTGGCGCGTGAGCTTGCGGGTGTCGACGTCGCTGATGCCGACGATGCCCTGCGCGGCGAGCTCCTCCTCGAGGGAGCGGTCGGCCCGCCAGGAGGAGACGCGGCGGGCGGGGTCGCGCAGCACGTAGCCGGCGACCCAGATCTTGCCGGACTCCGGGTCCTCGTCGTTGATGCCCGTGTTGCCCACGTGCGGGGCCGTCATCACGACGATCTGGCGGTGGTAGGAGGGGTCGGTGAGCGTCTCCTGGTACCCGGTCATGCCGGTGGAGAAGACGATCTCGCCGAACGTCGCGCCGCGGGCACCGTAGGCGCGGCCGCGGGCCACGGTGCCGTCCTCGAGGACGAGGAGGGCCGCGTGCGGCACGGCCGCGGGGCTGGGCGCCCGGCTGGGCTCGGGGCTCGGCACGGAGCCGGGCACGGAACCGGGCACAGAGCTGGGCGCGCTGCTGGTCAGGGAGCTGGAGGTCACTGCTCGTCCTTCGGTGCGGGGGCTGAGGTCATGAGGTGGCGCAGGGCATCGACCAGGCGGGAGCGGTCGGGCGCCAGGCGCGTGCGCAGGCCGGTGTCGAGCGTGACGGCGGCCACGCCGTCCGCCTCCGGGTCCTCCCAGGTGACGACGACCAGGCCGTCGGCGCCGACGTACTTGCCGGCCATGCCGGGTGCGAGGCCCACGCCCCGCAGGGCGGCCACGGGGACGAACACGTCGGGCGCGCCGCCACGCTCGACCAGCAGGCCGGCCTCGTGCACCGACACGCGGGCGGTGGACCGGTCGCCGAGGTGATGGGCGCCGACGCGGGCCAGCCAGTCCCCGGCGAGCGTCGAGGAGACGTACGTGGCGTCGAGGGGGCCGAGGCGCAGGTCGCCCAGGTGCTCCGGCACGGCCGGCGGCACGGGGACCGTGTCCCGGGTGCGGGCGGCGAGCCGGCGCCGGCCCGTGAGGACCACGAGCAGCAGCAGGACGCCGACGAGAACCCAGATCCCGACCGCGACGGGCAGGGGGAGGTTCATCGCGCACCCCCTCGACCGGCCACGGCCTCGGCGACCGGGCGCCCGTCGAGCACGGTCGCGCGGCCGCGCAGGAAGGTGGCCACCACACGGCCGGGCAGCTCGCGCCCCGCGAACGGGGTGTTGCCGCTCGCCGTGGCCTGGGCGGCGCCGTCGACCGTGCGGGTGGCGCCCGGGTCGACCAGGACGAGGTTGGCGGGCTCCCCCACCGCGACGGGGCGGCCGTGCGCGTCGTCGATGCGCCCGATCCGCGCCGGGTTGGCGGACAGCACGCGCGCGACGTCGGCCCAGGTGAGGCGGCCGGTGTCGACCATGGTCTGCTGCACGACCGACAGCGCCGTCTCGAGCCCCGTCATGCCGAACGCCGCGGCGCCCCACTCGCAGTCCTTGTCCTCGCGCGTGTGCGGGGCGTGGTCGGTCGCGACGATGTCGATCGTGCCGTCGGCGAGGCCCTGGCGCACGGCCTCCACGTCCGCGGCGGTGCGCAGCGGCGGGTTCACCTTGTACGTCGGGTCGTAGGTGCGGGCCAGCTCGTCCGTGAGGACCAGGTGGTGGGGCGTCACCTCCGCGGTGACGTCGATGCCGCGCCCCTTGGCCCAGCGCACGATCTCGACCGAGCCCGCCGTCGACAGGTGGCACACGTGCAGGCGGGAGCCGACGTGCTCCGCGAGCAGCACGTCGCGGGCGATGATCGCCTCCTCCGCCACGGCGGGCCAGCCGGCCAGGCCGATCTCGGCGGACACGACGCCCTCGTTCATCTGGGCGCCCTCGGTGAGGCGGGGCTCCTGCGCGTGCTGCGCGACCACGCCGTCGAACGCCTTGACGTACTCCAGCGCGCGGCGCATGAGGATGGGGTCGTGGACGCACTTGCCGTCGTCGGAGAAGACGCGGACCCGGGCGGCGGAGTCGGCCATCGCGCCGAGCTCGGCGAGCCGGTCGCCGCCGAGGCCCACCGTGACCGCGCCGACCGGGTGCACGTCGACCCAGCCGGCCTCCTGGCCCAGGCGCCACACCTGCTCCACGACACCCGCGGTGTCGGCCACGGGCGACGTGTTCGCCATCGCGTGCACGGCGGTGAACCCGCCGGCCGCGGCCGCGCGGGTGCCGGACGCGACCGTCTCCGCGTCCTCGCGTCCGGGCTCGCGCAGGTGGGTGTGCAGGTCCACGAGGCCCGGCAGCAGCACGTGCCCGTCGGCGGCGACCTCGACGACGTCCGCGGCGTCGTCCGGCACCTCGGCCGTGCCCGGCGCGGCGATCCGGGTGATCACGCCGTCCGCGAGGACGACGTCTGCGGGCTCGCCGCCGAGGGGGCGGGCCCCGCGCAGCACATAGGTGGTGGTCACAGGGCGGTCCCTTCGGTGGCGGACGAGGAGGTGCCGGACAGCAGCAGGTAGAGCGCGGCCATGCGCACCGCGACGCCGTTCGCGACCTGCTCCACGATGACGGCCCGGTCGGAGTCCGCCGCCTCGGCGGAGATCTCCAGGCCGCGGTTCATCGGGCCGGGGTGCAGGACGATCGCGTGCTCGGGCAGCAGCGCCAGGCGGCGGGCGTCGAGGCCGAAGTAGCGGGTGTACTCCAGCGGGCTCGGGAAGAACGCCCCCGCGCCGCCGGACATCCGCTCGCGCTGCACCCGCAGCATCATCACGGCGTCCGGCCGCCAGTCCGCGAGGGTGGAGTCCAGGTCGTAGGAGGTGCGGCACGGCCAGGTCCCGACCCCGACGGGCAGCAGCGTGGGCGGCGACACGAGCGTCACCTCGGCGCCCAGCGTGCGCAGCAGCCACACGTTCGCGCGGGCGACACGCGAGTGCAGGACGTCGCCCACGATCGCGACTCTGACGCCGGCGAGGTCCGCGCCGACGCCGTCGTCCCCGCTGCGGCGCAGGCCACCACCCTGCCCGGCGGCCCCGCCGACGACGTGCCGGCGGATGGTGTACGCGTCGAGCAGCGCCTGCGTGGGGTGCATGTGCGTGCCGTCCCCCGCGTTGAGCACGGCCGCGTCGAGCCAGCCCGCGTGGGCGAGCTGGTACGGGGCGCCCGACGCCCAGTGGCGGACGACGACGGCGTCGGCGCCCATGGCGTGCAGGGTGAGCGCCGTGTCCTTGAGCGACTCGCCCTTGGAGACGCTCGACCCCTTCGCCGAGAAGTTGATGACGTCGGCGGACAGCCGCTTGGCGGCCGTCTCGAACGAGATGCGGGTGCGCGTGGAGTCCTCGAAGAAGAGGTTCACCACGGTGCGGCCGCGCAGCGTCGGCAGCTTCTTGATCTCGCGGGACTGCGTGGCGGCCATCTGGGCGGCCGTGTCGAGGATCTCGATCGCCTCGTCCTTGGCGAGGTCGGCCGTGGAGAGCAGGTGCCTCATCGGCCCTCCCCCTCGTCCGGCGCTCCGGCGCCGGGCTCGCGCCCGCTGATCACCACGGCGTCCGAGCCGTCCACCTCGGCGAGCAGCACGCGCACCCGCTCGCTCTGGGCGGTGGGGAGGTTCTTGCCCACGAAGTCGGGCCGGATCGGCAGCTCGCGGTGCCCGCGGTCGACCAGGCAGGCCAGGCGGACGGCCTGCGGGCGGCCGAGGTCGCCGATGGCGTCGAGCGCGGCGCGGATCGTGCGCCCCGAGAAGAGCACGTCGTCCACCAGGACGACCGTCTTGCCCTCGATCCCCGCCTCGGGCAGGCGGGTCACGCCGACCGCGCGGGTGGGCTGGCGGCGCAGGTCGTCGCGGTACATCGTGACGTCCAGCTCGCCGAGGTCGCGCTCCGGGTCGAAGGCCGGGTCGATGCTCGCGAGGCGCTGCGCGAGGCGCGCGGCGAGCGTGACCCCGCGGGTCGGGATGCCGAGCAGGACGACGTCCTGGGCGCCCTTGGCGCGCTCGACGATCTCGTGCGCGATGCGGGTGAGGGCGCGGGCGACGTCGCTCGCGCCGAGCACGACGGTCCCCTCGGGGACGGCCGGCCGGTCAGGGGTTCCGGGCATGCCGGTGCCAGCAGTCACTGGCGACCTCCTTCTCCGCCTCACGGGACGGTGTTAAAGGGTGTCGGTATGTGCCGGAGGTGCTCCCCCCGACGCCGCCCACTGTATCCCGTGGCCGCCGCCCGGCCCGGGGGCCTGCCCACGATGCGGGCGCGGCGTACGTCACACGTCGTCCCCGACGCCGAACAGGCGGTGGCGCACGCTCTCAGGCCTGAGAGCGTGCACCACCGCCTGTTCGGGGCCGGGATGGGCGTGGGTCAGATGAGGAGCGTCGGCTTGATCTCCACCAGACGACCCAGGAGGCCGTTGACGAACGACGGCGACTCGTCGGTCGAGAGCTGGCCGGCGAGGTCGACCGCCTCGTCGACGGCGACCGCGTCCGGGACCTCGTCGTTGTACAGCAGCTCCCACGTGCCGATCCGCAGCAGCGCGCGGTCCACCGCGGGCATGCGGTCGACCGTCCAGCCCTGCGAGTAGGTCGAGAGCAGCTCGTCGATGCGCTCGCGGTGCGTCACCACGCCCTCGACGAGGTCGACGGTGTACTGCGGCACCGCCGCCTCGGTGTGCGGCTCGATCACCCGGTCGGCGACGAGCACCTGCGGGTCGAGCCCGCGCTGCTCGGCCTCGAAGAGGATGTCGACGGCGCGCTTGCGCGCCTTGGTCCGTGCGCCCATGTCAGCAGGCGCCCGTCAGTCGTTCACGCGGCCCAGGTACGACCCGTCACGCGTGTCGACCTTGACCTTGGTGCCCTGCTCCAGGAACAGCGGGACCTGGATCTCCGCGCCCGTCTCGAGCGTGGCGGGCTTGGTGCCGCCGGTGGAGCGGTCGCCCTGGAGCCCCGGCTCGGTGTAGGTGATCTCCAGGACCACCGAGGAGGGGAGCTCGACGTACAGCGGCGTGCCGTCGTTGGAGGCGACCATGATGTTCATGCCCTCGAGCATGTAGTTGCTCGCGTCGCCGACCGTGGCGGCGGGCACCGTGATCTGGTCGTAGGTGTCGGTGTCCATGAACACGTAGTCCGCGCCGTCCATGTACAGGTACTGGAAGTCGCGACGGTCCACGTTCGCGGTCTCGACCTTGATACCGGCGTTGAAGGTCTTGTCGACGACCTTGCCCGACAGCACGTTCTTCATCTTGGTGCGGACGAACGCGCCACCCTTGCCCGGCTTGACGTGCTGGAACTCGATGATCGTCCAGAGCTGACCGTCGATGCGGAGCACGGTGCCGTTCTTGATGTCGTTGGAGGTAGCCACGTTTCTTGTTCGTCCTCGGGGTCGGGTACGGAGAAGAGTCGACGTTCCGGGCCACAGAGGGCCCGGGACATTCTACAGCGCCGCGAGCAGCGCCCGTCCCGCGACGCCGAGCGCGGCCGACCAGGCGAACGAGGCGAGCGTGCCGACCACGAACCGTTCGCTGGCGACCGGGTGCTCGCGCAGCTCCGGAAACCGGCCGAGCCCCTTCACGGCGACGACCACGGCGACGCCCTCCGGGTAGCCGGCCAGCAGGGACCCCGTCACGCAGAGCCGCTCGAGCAGGCCGATCCAGGTGCCGCCCCGCAGCACGGTGAGCGCCTCGGCCGCCACCTGCGGCTCGCGCTCGGCGTGCCGCAGCACCCAGGGCACGAGCCAGGCGCCGCCGCCCACGCTCGCGGCCAGCCCCACGACCCAGACCGCGACGTCCGCCATCACCGCTGCCACGCTCATCCGCCCCGCGCCTCCCCTGCGTCCTCGACCTCGTCGTCCCGCGCCTCGGCACCCGCCGCACGGAGCAGCCGGGCGGCCAGCGGCCGTGCGGCGACGTCCTCGGCCCAGAGCGCCGCGCGCAGCCGCTGGCTCACGGCCTGCTCGCTCACGCCCAGCGCCCGTGCCGTGGCGCGCTGCGGGGCCGGACCCCGCTGCGCGACGAGCGTATCGACGGCCTCCCACCCTGCCGCGGAGCGCCGCGCGACGACGGCCCCCAGCAGCCGCATCAGCGCCTGGGCGTCCGCGGCGACGGTGGCCCGCGGCTCGTCGTCGGGCCCTTCGACCGCGAGGGGCACGCTCCGTCGGCCGTGCCTCTTGGCTCGCTCGACGGCCGCCCGCGCCCGGACGAACGCCGGCCCCGAGGCCGCCCGCGACGCGGCCGGGAGCGGGCGGTCGACGGCGCCGAGGCCGATGCCGACGGACCAGCCGCCGTCCCGCACGAGGTCGAGCACCAGGTCCACGGCCAGCGCGGCGCCCTCGTCGGTGGCGTCCAGCGCCCCCTGGAGCTCGTCGCCCACCGTGCGGTCGAACGGGAGCACGACACCCGGCCGGCCCCCCGTTCGCGCGTCGAGCAGCGCGAGAGCATCGGGCACCCGGTCGGGACCTCGCGAGCTGCCTCGCTGGTCAGCGGTCACGACGATCATGAATCAAGGCTAGGCGCTTGATCTTCCACCATCAAGCACCACGCCTTGAGGATGCACCAGGCTCCACCCTGGAGCCTGCCGACTTCAGCCCTGGAGCTTGTGCGCGATCGCGCCGAGCGCCAGGCGGTAGGAGTCGAAGCCGAACCCCGCGATCGTCCCCGTGGCGATCCCGGCGACCACGGAGTAGTGGCGGAACGACTCCCGCGAGGCGGGGTTCGACAGGTGCACCTCGACCAGCAGCAGGCCCGAGGAGGTGACCTGCGCGGCCGCGTCGCGCAGGGCGTAGCTGTAGTGCGTGAACGCGGCGGGGTTGAGGACCACGTGCGCGCGGGCGTCGACCGCCTCGTGCAGCCAGCCCACGAGGGTGGACTCGTCGTCCGTCTGGCGCACGTCGACGGTGACGCCGAGCTCGCTCCCCCAGAGCGCGGCCTCGCGCTCGAGGTCGGCCATGGACGCGTGGCCGTAGATCTCGGGCTCGCGCACGCCGAGCCGGCCGAGGTTGGGACCGTTGAGGACGAGGACGTGAGTCATGGCCCGAGGGTACGGCGGGCGCCGACCGCGCGTCCCGGCCGTCCGTCCCCACCGGCCGTGCCCCGCCGGCCGTACCCTGCCCGCCGGGCCCCGGTCAGCGGCCGGCGGGCTCCGCCTCGTCCTCGTCGAGCACGGGCTCGTCGACGAGCAGCCGGCGGGGTCCCGGCCCCTCGGCGCCGAGGGCGTCGTGCGGGTTGGCCAGCACGCACCGGCTCAGGGACAGGCACCCGCACCCGATGCAGTCGGTGAGGTCGTCGCGCAGGTGCTCGAGCTGCTCGATCCGCGCGTCGAGGTCCGCGCGCCACGCCTTGGACAGGCGCTCCCAGTCCCGCACGTTGGGCGCGCGGTCCGCGGGCAGGGTGTCGAGCGCCTCCGCGATGCGCGCCAGCGGGATGCCCACCCGCTGGGAGACGCGGATGAAGGAGACCCGGCGCAGCACGTCGCGCCGGTAGCGCCGCTGGTTGCCCGCGGTGCGGCGGCTGCTGATCAGCCCGCGCCGCTCGTAGAAGTGCAGCGCGGACACGGACACGCCGCTGCGGGCCGCCACCTCCCCCACCGTCAGCTCGACATGGTCCCACGGGACCTTCTCGGCCACCTTCTCGGTCGCTCGCCCGGGCATCGTGCACGTCCTTCCGTCCGCGTCTTGACCTCAACCATAGTTGAGGTCCGAGCATGAGCGCATGGACGCCATCCGTCACCATCGCTTCGGCCCGCCCGAGACGCTCGTGCTCGAGCAGGTCCCCGACCCGTCACCCGGTCCCGACCAGGTGCTCGTGGCGGCCCGCGCGCACGGCGTGCACCTGCTGGACACCACGCTGCGCCGGGGCGAGGGCTCTGGGCCGCTCCCGCCGCCCCGCCTGCCCGCCGTCCCCGGCCGTGAGGTCGCCGGGACGGTGGTCGCCGTCGGGCCGGGCGCGGACGAGGCATGGCTGGACACACGGGTCGCCGCGCACCTCGGCCCGACCCCCGACGGGGGCGGGTACGCGCGTCTCGCCGTCGCGCCCGTGGCGTCCCTGCACCGGTTGCCGGACCGCCTGGGGCTCGCCGAGGCGGTCGCGATGATCGGCACGGGGCGCATGGCGCTCATGACCCTGGAGGTCGCGGCGCCCGGCCCCGACGACGTCGCGGTGATCACGGCGGCCGCTGGAGGACTCGGTTCCCTGTTCGTGCAGTCGGCGCTCGCGGCGGGCGCACGCGTGCTCGCGCTGGCCGGCGGGCCGCGCAAGGTCCGGGCCGTCCGCGGCCTGGCCCCCGACGCCGGGCAGCGGCTCGCCGTCGTCGACGTGGCGGATCCCGCCTGGCCCGGGCACGCGCGGGCCGCCCTGGGCCGGCTGCGGGCCGACGCCGCGACCCTGCTCGTCGACGGCGTCGGTGGCGAGCTCGGCGCGGGCGCCGCCGCCCTCCTCGGTCGGGGCGGGCGCCTCGTCGTGCAGGGTTGGGCGTCCGGGGCGCCCAACCCCGTGGCCGCGAGCGCCGTCACCCCGGCGGGCGACCCGGTCGAGGTGCGTCCGGTGGTCGGGCCGGGCGCACCGGACTTCGGCGACCTGCACGGGTACCAGCGCTGCGCCCTGGATCGTGCCGCGTCGGGGGCGTGGCGGGTGCTGACCCATCGGGTGGCGTTCGCGGAGGCCGCCCGGGCGCACCGGGAGCTCGAGGAGCGGCGCACCGTGGGGAAGGTCGTCCTCGGATGACGGCGGCGTCCGCTGCCGGTGACGCGCTGCTGGGACCGCGGGAGCAGCGCACGGTCCTGGTCGGGATGGTGGCCTACGTCGCGCTCGGGGCGTTCGAGTCGCTGGCCGTGACGACGGCGATGCCCACGGTGGCGACGCAGCTCGACGGGCTGCGGCTGTACACGCTCGCGTTCGCGACGGCGTCGGCCGCGGGCGTGGTGGGCATGGTGGTCGCGGGATGGTGGACCGACCGGCACGGTCCGACGCCGCCGCTGTGGGCGGGGATCGGCCTGTTCCTCGCGGGTCTGGTGGTCGCGGGGCTCGCGCCGACGATGCCGGTGCTGCTGGTGGGTCGCACGCTGCAGGGCGCGGGCACGGGCCTCGAGGGCGTGGCGCTGTTCGTCCTGGTGGCGCGGGTCTTTCCCGAGGTGCGCCGGGCGCGGGTGTTCGCGTGGTTCGCGGCGGCCTGGGTGGTGCCCGGGGTGGTGGGTCCGCTGCTCGCGGGCGCGGTGACGCAGTACCTCGGGTGGCGGTGGGTGTTCCTCGGGGTGCCGCTGCTGGCCGTGCCGGCTCTTCTCGCCCTGCGTCCGGGCCTGGCGGCGGCGCGGCGGGCGCCCGGCACGGCTCCGACGGTCCGGGCGGGGTCGCCCGCACCGTGGCGGGCGGTGGCGGACGCGGTGCTGCGCGGCTCCCGGGGCCTGGGCACCGTGATCGTGGTGCGGGCTCTGGTGGCGGCGGCGTTCGTGGGGGCGGAGGTGCTGCTGCCGCTGGCGCTGACGAAGGAGCGGGGCCTCTCGCCGGCGTTCGCGGGCGCGATCCTCACGCTCAGCGTGCTGGGCTGGTCGACGGGGTCGTGGGTGCGGGGCCGCGGGGTGCACGGGCTGTCGCACGCGGCGTACCTGCGCGCCGGCGGCACGGCGCTGGTGCTGGGCACCGCCGGGGTGGCGCTGCTCGTGGTGCCGGGGGTACCGCTGGGGGCGGCCGCGGTGTGGTGGGTGCTGTCCGGCCTGGGGATGGGGTTGTCCTATCCCACGCTGAACCTCCTGGTGCTCGAGCTGGCGCCGCGGTCGGCGCAGGGGGCCGCGATGTCGGCCCTGCAGGTCGCGGACGCCGTCGCGTCGGCGCTGGCGCTCACGGGCACGGGCGCCCTGCTGTGGGCGCTGCACGACCGGGTGGGCGCCACGGCGTACGCGGTGTGCCTGGGGCTGGCGGCGGTGCTCGCGGCCACCGCCACGGCGCTCGCGGGTCGCACGCGTGCGCCCGGCCGCGACGTCGCGGGTGTCACCAATGCGCTCGCTTTCCCGTCGGGTGTACGGGATGCTGCCGATGAGGATGCCGCCCCGGCACGGTCGTCCTCCTGAGAGCAGCGCCTCCCCCTCCGTCCGTCGTCCGTCCTGGCCCCCGAGGAGCTCCGATGTCGTCGTCACCCCAGACCCCCGTGTCCCCTGACACCACGCCCCCGAACATCACGTCCCCGAACACCACGTCCCCGGACCTTCCCTCTCCCGTGGCCGCCGCCGACCTCCGTGCGGCGCTCGGAGCGGGCTCGCCCGTCCTCGGCCCGGACGACGACGGGTACGCCGCCGCCCGGGTGATCGAGCCTGGCGGGGTCGAGCACCGCCCGGCCGCGGTCGTGCGGCCCGCCGACGCCGAGGCGGTCGCCGCGGCCGTGCGTCTCGCCCGGGACGCCGGGGCCGAGATCTCCGTCCGCTCCGGCGGGCACTCGGTGTTCGGACTGGGCGCCGCCGACGGGGCCGTCATGCTCGACCTGCGTGGCCTGGACGCCCTCGAGCTCGACGTGGACGGGCGTACCGCGTGGGCGGGGGGCGGCATCACGGCGGGTGCGTACTCGCGTGCGGCAGGCGAGCACGGGCTGGCGACGCCGTTCGGCGACACCGGCGGGGTGGGGGTCGGCGGCATCACCCTGGGCGGCGGCATCGGGTTGCTGTCGCGCTCGCTCGGCATGACGATCGACAGCCTGCTCGGCGCCGAGGTCGTGACCGCCGACGGCGAGATCGTCCGCACGGACGCCGACCACGAGCCCGACCTGTTCTGGGCGCTGCGCGGTGGGGGCGGCAACTTCGGCGTCGTGACGCGGTTCCGCTTCGCGCTGCACGAGGTGTCGCAGGTGGTCGGCGGCGTCATGCTCGTGCCGGCGACGCCCGAGAGCGTCGCGGGGATCGTCGCCGCGGCCGACGCCGCCCCGAACGGCCTGACCGCCATCCTCATGGTGATGACCGCCCCGCCGATGCCGATGATCCCCGCCGAGTGGCACGGGCGCGTCGTGGTGATGGCGAACCTCTGCTGGTCCGGCCCGCTCGCCGAGGCGGACACGGCGCTCGCCCCCCTGCGGGACGTGGCCGCCCGGGCCGGCGGGGCGCTGCTGGACGGCGTCCGGCCCGCGCCGTACGCGAGCCTGCTGGAGGGCGGGCCCCAGGGCGGGCCGGTCGTCGCCACGGGGCGCACGTTCGTCGCCGACGGCGTCGACGAGGCGGCCGCGGCGCACCTGCTGGAGCAGCTGGAGAGCTCCGACGCGATGATGCGCGCCGCGCAGCTCCGGGTCCTGGGCGGCGCGGTGGCGGACATCCCGGCCGACGCGACCGCGTACGCGCACCGCGCCGCGCGCGTGGTGGGGAACGTGGCCGCGGTGGCGCCCGACGCGGCGACCGCCCGCGGGTACGCGCCCTGGGTGGACGCGCTGGCGGACCGCCTGCGCTCCGGCGACGGGTCGTACGTGAACTTCAGCCTCGACGGCGGGCTCGACGCCGCGCGGGCCGCCTACCCGGGCGCCACCTGGGAGCGGCTGCGGGCCGTCAAGCGGCGCTACGACCCGCAGAACCTGTTCCGCGGCAACGTCAACGTGCCGCCGGCGTGACCGGCCGGCGCTCCGGGGGCGTGCCGGTCACGTCACGCCGCGCCACGTCGTCGGCAGTACGGGCGGAACGGCCGCCCGCGGAAGGATGAGCAGCATGCCACGCACGGACAGACCCGCCCGCCGACGTCCCGCCCGCGCGAGGGAGGCGACCACCGACCTGGAGGACCTGCGCCGGGTGGCGTTCGGCGCCGCGTACCGGATGCTCGGCAGCGTCACGGAGGCCGAGGACGTCGCCCAGGACGCCATGCTGCGCGTCGCCCCCGTGGGCGTCGTCGACCCCGCGGTGGTGAACCCCGCCGCGTACACCACGACGGTGGCGACGCGGATCGCGCTGGACGTGCTGCGCTCGGCGCGCGTGCGCCGCGAGGCGTACGTGGGCGAGTGGGTGCCCGAGCCGCTGGTGGGCGA
>Ga0180221_1000594_pt1 | contig 29946 bp, 27 predicted proteins | sample eDN5th37CKraftMG_FD_151339 | JGI IMG/M metagenome (GOLD analysis project Ga0180221, IMG submission 151339) | Enriched Miracle-Growth compost microbial communities from Emeryville, California, USA - eDNA 5th pass 37_C Kraft MG (version 2) (version 2) ...
GCAAGCTGCAGGGCTGGGTGCCGGGCGCGCCGATCACGTTCCGGGGTTCGCGCGCGCTCGCGCTCGTGTCGGCGGTCGTGGCGGTCGCGGCCGGGGTCGTGGTGGCCGTCGTGGGCAGCGGTTCGAGCGACGGCGCGCGGACGGCGACGACCGTCGCGCTCGTGGTGGCGGTGGCCGCGGCGCTCGTGTTCGGGGTCCTCATGGTGCTGCCGATCGGCGGCGCCGACATGCCGGTCGTGATCTCCCTGCTCAACGCGTTCACGGGCCTGGCGGTGGCGATGGCGGGGTTCGTCGTCGACAACGAGGTCATGATCGTGGCGGGTGCGCTGGTCGGGGCGTCGGGCTCGATCCTGACGAAGCTCATGGCGGACGCGATGAACCGGTCGGTGGGGTCGATCCTGCTGGGCGGGTTCGGCACGGGTGACGCGCCGTCGGCGCCGGGCGGCCCGGGCGCCGGGCCGGGCGCCACGGTCCGCACGGTCGACGCCGACGACGTCGCGATCCAGCTCGCGTACGCGCACCGGGTCGTCCTGGTGCCGGGCTACGGGCTGGCGGCGGCGCAGGCGCAGCACGAGCTCGCGGCGCTGGCGAACCTGCTGTCGTCGCACGGGGTCGCGGTGTCGTACGCGATCCACCCGGTCGCGGGCCGCATGCCCGGGCACATGAACGTCCTGCTCGCCGAGGCGAACGTGCCGTACGAGCAGATGAAGGAGCTCGAGGAGGCGAACGCGGAGCTCGACCAGTGCGACGTCGCGCTGGTGGTCGGTGCGAACGACGTGACGAACCCGGCCGCCCGTCGCCCGGGGACGGCGATCTCCGGGATGCCGATCCTCGACGTCGACCATGCGCGGTCCGTGGTCGTGGTGAAGCGCTCGATGGGCCACGGGTACGCGGGCATCGACAACGAGCTCTACTCCGACCCGCGGACGGGGATGCTGTTCGCCGACGCGAAGGACGGCCTGGCCCAGCTCGTGGCGGCCGTCAAGGAGTACGTCAGCGCGGCGTGAGCCGGCGCGTCGGCATGCGGACCGCGCGGGCGACGGTCCCCCGGCGCGCCGCGCGCGCGGTCTCGAGCCTGGCCAGCACCTCCATGCGGCGCAGCTCGCGCTCCCACGGTCCGGGGAGGGCGGCTCGCCCTCGGTGCGTCGTCATGGCTGCCATCCGTCGTTCCTGTCGCCGGGGCCGCTCGGCGGCGCCGTGTCCCGTTCATGTGGACGGCGCCTTCCGCGGGCGCCGTCGAGAAGAGGGAGCCCCGGACCGTCGCTTCGTGACGGGCGTGACCAGGTGAGACGCGGGTGAATCAGTGGATCAGGTCGCGCCAGTTCTCCGGGACCCGCTCCGTGGGCCACGGCGCGCCCTGGTCGGTCGGGTGCGCGAGCGGCGGCGCGAGGTCCGGCCCGTCGGTGTAGTCGCCGGTGCGGAAGTCCCACCACCAGTCCTCGCCGGGCTCGTACGAGCGCATGACGGGGTGACCCGTCTCGGCGAAGTGCCGGCTCGCGTGCTGCTCGGGCGAGCTGTCGCAGCATCCGACGTGCCCGCACTCGGCGCAGCGTCGCAGGTGGACCCACCAGCCGCCCGCGGCGTCGCACTCGACGCAGCCCGCGCCGCTCGGAGGAACGGTCGGGTCGATCCCCGACGCTCGCGTCGGTCCGCTCGGCTGTGTCATGGAGTCTCCTCTCGCCGTCCCCACGGTAGGCCCCGCCAGGGGCGCCGGCACTGCGGGCCGGTCAGCCCTCCGCGAGGACCCCGATCCGCTCGATGTCGCGCCGGTACATGGCGGCGTGCGCGGTGAGGTCGTGCCGTCCCGTCTGGGCGGCGCGGTCCTCGGTGAACGCGGCCAGCTCCTCCAGCCGGGCGACCATGGTCCGCAGCACGTCCGACGGCGCGATCGGGTCCCAGCCGTAGACCTCGACGATGCGGTTGAGCCGGGCCGTCCGCTCGGCGTCGCCGCCCGTCCAGCCGGCGTCCTCGACGAACGGCGCGAGCCGGTAGGCCAGGTACGCGAGGTCCCAGACGCGCGGGCCGGGCGAGGCGGTGTCGAAGTCGATGAGCCCGACCAGGTGGCCGCCGCGGAACACCATGTTGTAGGGCGCGGTGTCGTTGTGGCAGATCACCTCGGCCGGCTCGTGCACGGGCAGGCGCCAGGCCGGCGACGCCGCCACGAAGCCCACGGAGGCGTCGTGGAGGCGGCGCAGGAACCGCACCGACTCGTCGAGGAGCTCCGGAGCCCAGAGCCACTCGGGGTTCTCGTGCGGGACGTCGCCCTCGAGGTACGACACGATCTCGCGGCCCCGGTCGTCGACGCCGAACGGCTCGGGGATCCCGGTCATCCCGGCGGACCGGAGGTGGCGCAGGTAGGACTGGATCGTCGTCGTCCAGGGGCCGGCGGCACGGCGCACCGTGTCGCCGATCCGCAGGACGGGCGTCGTGTTGCCGCCAGGCAGGTGCTCTTCGATCATCGCGTCCATCGTGCCTGACGGGACGGCAATCGCGAATTCGGCGCGTTTGTCGGGATCGGGGGTGCGGCCCCCGACGGCCGTGCTGGGGACGGCCGCGGCCGTCCACAGAACCGACCGGGCGGCCGCGCGAGAGGGCCGGGATGCGCCACGCTCGCCCGGTGCCCCGACCCACCGCAGCCCGTCCCCCCGCCCGACGCCGGACGCGTGCGGCCGTCGCGCTCACGCTCCTCGCCGCGGTGGTCGCCGTGGCGGCCGGCGCGCCGTACCTCGTCGCGCACGCCCAGGCCTCGCGGTATCCCGTCGCCGAGGCCGAGCTCGCCCGGGCACGTCAGGAGCTCGCCGACCTGCCGGTCCGGGACCGCGCCTCGTCCGACGGCTACTCACGGGAGCAGTTCGGCCAGGCGTGGTCCGACGTCGACCACAACGGCTGCGACACCCGCAACGACGTGCTGCGCCGCGACCTCGGGAACGTCACGTACAGCTCGGGGGGCGACGCTTGTACGGTCGAGACAGGGGTCCTCCACGACCCGTACACCGGCCGCACGATCCGCTTCCGGCGCGGCCCCGACTCGGCCGCCGTCCAGATCGACCACGTCGTCGCGCTCGCCGACGCCTGGGCCACCGGAGCCCAGGACTGGCCGGCCGCCACCCGGCTCGCCCTCGCCAACGACCCCGCCAACCTGCTCGCCGTCGACGGTCCTGCCAACCAGGACAAGAGCGCCGGCGACGCGTCCGAGTGGCTCCCGCCGAACGCCGGGTACCGGTGCGCGTACGTCGTCCGGCAGCTCCGCGTGAAGGCCGCCTACGGGCTCTGGGTCACGCGCGCCGAGCACGACGCCATGGCCCGCACCCTCCGGACCTGCGTGGTCGCGCCGTGAGCTCAGCGCGTGAGCTGGACCGACGCCTCCGCCGTGTACGAGAGGAAGGTGAACGACTCCTGCAGGTACAGCTCGACCGTGTCCGCGGTGTGCGCCGTGTACCCGATCGACACGTCCTGGCCGATCACCAGCTCGTAGTCGCCGCCACGCGTCGAGAGCAGGTACCCGCCCCGCAGCGCGGGCGCCCAGACGATGTCGCTGTCGACCATGCGCTCGAGCTGCGACCGGATCGGGTAGCCGTAGTCGCGCGTCTCCGACACCGCCGTGTACAGGTCGGCGTCCAGCACGAGCGCGTACGGGCCCTCGACGCCCGCCAGCCGCAGCTCCGTGACCGCGTGCGCCACGGCGTCCGGGAGCTCACGCGGATCCTCCGGGACCGGCACCGGCGCGTTGTCGGACCCCGGTCCGAGGCCACCGATCCGCGCGGCCTCGTAGCCCTCGAAGATCGCCTTGTCCTCCACGCGGGCCAGCACCGTCGCCGCGTCCTTCACGGACTGCCAGTCCGAGTCCCTCGACCCGCGCAGCACGTCGTCGACGGCCTGCCGGTCCACCGTGAACGGGACCCGCAGCTCCACCAGCGGGACGACCTCACGCAGGCGGGACCGCGTGCCCTCGTGCGGCGCCTCGATCGCCGACACGTGACCCGTGTTCGCCGCCGCCGCCTCCAGGCCGAGCGGACCCGTCACGTCCACCACGCGGCGGCCCGCCACGTTCCGGCGGAAGGTCCGCGAGGCCTCCTCCGCGATCTCCGACCAGGCCGCGTCGCTCACCGGCGCGAGCCAGCGGTGGAGGTTCGAGGCCCCCACGACCTGGGCCACCGGCTGGACCGTCACGTCGGGTTCGTTGGTGCTCATTGGGGTTCCTCTCTCAGGCTGCCGATGCGGAGGTCGTCGGTGGTCGGTCGGCTCCCGGGAGTGCTTCCGGGGGCGGACGGGGCGGAGGAGCTCGGCCCACCGTCCGGCGCGCTCGTCCCTCGGGCGCCTCCCGCCGGCCCCGCCCCGGCCGTCGCGTCCTCGGTGTCGGCGCGGGCCGGGCCCTGGCCGGCGATGCGCGCGAGGTCGGCCGACGTGACCGTCGGGTCGTCACCGTCGATCAACGACTCGAGGAGCGGGAGGGACGGGACGAAGAACAGGGAGCCCGTGATCGCGGTGGAGACGTCGAGGATCCGGTCATAGTTGCCCGGAGGCGCGCCCACGAACATGCGCTCGAGCATGAGCTCGGTGACGGACGGGTCGTCCGCGTACGCGATGAAGAAGGTGCCGTACTCGCCGGTCGACGGGTCGCCGAACGCCATGTTGTCGCGCAGGACGTCGTGCTCCACGCCGTCCTCGTCGACGATCGTGTTGAGCGACACGTGCGAGTTGCTGGGCTGCACGTCGTCGTCGAGCTCGACGTCGTCGAGCTTCGTCCTGCCGATCACCCGCTCCTGCTCCTCGACCGGGAGCGCGTGCCACGCGGCCAGGTCGTGCACGTACTTCTGCACGACGACGTAGCTCCCGCCCGCGAAGTCCGGCTCGTCGTCGGGCCCCACGATCGCGGCCGCCGCGGCGTCCCGGCCCGTCGGGTTCTCGGTCCCGTCGACGAAGCCCAGGAGGTCGCGCGAGTCGAAGTAGCGGAAGCCGACCGTGTGGTCCTCGACCTGCACGTCGTCCCCCAGCGCGTCCATCAGGAGCCGGGTCAGCTCGAAGACCAGGTCCTGGCGGTTCGCGCGGACGTGGAAGAACACGTCGCCCGGCGTCGCGACGGCGTCGTGCCGCGCGCCCTGGATCGCGCGGAACGGGTGCAGGTGCGCCGGGCGCGGGCCACCCGGCCGCACGCGGTCCCAGTAGCGCGAGCCGAACCCGACGATGCACGTCAGCCCGGCCTCCGACTGCCGGAAGCCCACGGCCCGCACGAGCGACCCGATGTCCGCGGCGACGTCGAGCACCCGGGCGTCGGCGCCCGCCGTGTCGCGCACGCTCACGACGAGGAAGGTGGCGGACGTCGTGAGGGTGCCGAGGACGGCCTGCGGCTCGGGGACCTCGGCGGGGACGCCCGGCGTGGTGCCGGTCCCTTCGATCGCGTTCAGGGGCACGGCACGAGCCTGTCATGCGGGCGGGCGCGCTGCACCCCTGGGCTCACGAGACGGACGTCACGCAGTCCTCCGACCAGCGCGGGAGCCACCGCTGCGAGAGGTCAGCCCCGGGCCGGGGCCTCCTCGGTCACGTCGGCGACGGTCGCGCCGAGGGCCCGGACGGCGTCGTCGGCGGCGAGGCGGATGCCCACGCCGTGCGCGCCGCCCCCGAGGGAGATGGTGCCCGCGACGCGCTCGTCGGCGATCACGGGCCACGCGCGCGACGCCCCGAACGGCGTGATGGTGCCTCGCTCGTAGCCGGTGACGTCCTTCGCGACGGCCGCGTCGGGCATCGAGAGCCGCGAGACGCCGAGCAGCGTCCGCAGCTTGGGCCACGAGATAGTCCGGTCGCCCGGCACGAGGACGAACAGGTAGTCGTCCTCGCCGCGGCGCACCACGAGCGTCTTCACGATCCGGCTCGGCTCGACGCCCTGGAGCTCGGCCGCCTCGACGAGAGAGCGGGCTCGGGCGTGCTGCGTCACCTCGTACGGGATGCCGGTGGCCTCGAGGGCGGCGACGACGGTCTCGGTGCTCATGACTGCGAGCGTAGGTGGTCGGCGCGGACGCGTCAGCCCGGCCGGGCGCCCGACGCCGTCAGTCCGTCTCCGGCTCCCGGGCCGCCTCGGTCGCGGTCGCCGTGGGGGTCGGAGCGTCCGTCGGAGTCGGCGTGGCCGCCGGCGTCGTCGGGTCCGGGGTAGGCGTCGGCGTCGAGCCGCCGGGGCCCGACGAGACGACTACGGTGACTGTGGTCCCGGCGTCCACCGAGGTGCCTGACTTGGGGTCGACGCTCAGGACGGCACCCGCGGGGATGGTCTCGGACGGCTGCTTCGTCGCGTCGACGACGACCTTGAGGCCGAGCCCCTCGAGCGTCGTCTGCACCGCTGCGGGGTCCTGCCCGACGAGGCCCGCCGGGATCCTCACCCGCTCGGTCGGCTCCTCGCCGAGCGACACGACGACCGCGACGGCCGACCCGACCTTGACCGAGGTGCCCGCCTTCGGGTCGACGCTGATCACGCCGCCCGCCGGGATGGTGTCCGAGTAGTCCTTCGTCGTCTCGCCGACCTTGAGGCCGAGCGCCTTGAGCTTGGCCGTGACGGTCGCGAGGGGCTGTCCGACCAGGCCGTCGGGGATCGCCACCGTCGAGGCGGGCTTCGGGCCCTGGGACACCACGAGCCGCACGGTGGAGCCGGCCTTGACCGACGCGCCCTCGCGCGGGGCCACGCTCACGACGGAGCCGGCCTTCACGGTGTCGGAGTACGCCTTCGTCGGCTTCGCGACGGTGAGGCCGAGGCTCGCGAGCTTCTTCTGCACGGTCGCGAGCGGCTGCCCGACGAGCCCGTCGGGGACGACCACCGTCGCCGCCGGCTTCGGCCCCTGGGACACCACGACCTTCACCGTCGAGCCGGCCTTGACCGTGCTGCCCGGTCCCGGCGTCACGCGCAGGACCCCGCCCGCGTCGACGGTGGCCGAGTACGCCTTGGTCGGCTGCGCGACCTCGAGGCCGAGCGCCCGCAGCTTCTTCTGCACCGTCGCGAACGGCTGACCCACGAGCCCCTTCGGGACCGTGACCGTGGTCGGCCCGGAGGACGGCGACCCGCTGGTGCCGTCCGACGGCGCCGGAGGCGCGTCCTCGGAGTCGACGGACGACGCCGGGCCGGTGTAGCCGGCGATCGGGGTCCCGGTCGGGAGCACGCCGCCGGAGTAGAACTCGAAGTGCCAGGGCTCGGGCTTGCTGCCGTCGGGGTGCGCCCACGACGGGTTGTCCCACCCGTACGCGGGCGCGTGCTGGCGCATCCACACGTATTCGGCGGAAGCACCGGTGGAGATGGGGTAGCCGAGGTCGACCGCGAGACCCCAGCCGTGGTTCGACGTGCCGGGCACCGCGGCGAGGGCGGGCTTCGTCCGGCGCAGCTCGATCTGGACGGCGATGGGACGGTACGAGTCGGTCATCGGGATCGGGTGCCCGAACTTCTTCTCGTACAGCTTGTCGAGGGCCTCGAGGCGGTTCGCGGCGTCACACCGGAGCATCTGTCCCGGGGCGAAGCTCAGCGGGCACAGGGCCGAGGCCGGGATCTCGCCGTTGCGGTACCCGTCGACGCTCGTCCCGTACTGCTGGGAGAGGACCTGGAGCTGGTGAGCGAGGGTACCCGTGACGGCCGTCGTGCCCGTCGCCCCCAGCGCCCCGAGTCCGGCCGGGTCGGTCGGGTCGGTCGCGGTCCCCGCGGCGTCGACCGCGTCGAGCGCGGTCGCGAGGCGCTCGGCCGCCGCGACGACCTCCGCCCACGTGACCGGGACGGTGCCGTCGCGGGAGCCGGGGTCGGCGAGCACGCCGTCGTCACCAGTGGCGGAGCCGTCGGCCGACCCGGTCGCGGCGTCATCCGGTGCGACCGTCGGCGACGCCGTCGGGCTCGTCGCCGTGGGGCTGCTCGTCGGCGTGGCACCGGGAGTCGTGGCGCCGGGCGTCCCGGTGCCGGTCGCGGTCGCGCCGGTGGGTTCCGCGCCCGCGACGCCGCCGCCCGCGGGCTGCGTGGGCAGACCGGCGGCACCGGCGGGGCTCGTCGGCAAGCCGGACGGCGTCGGGTCGCCACCGGTCGTCGGCACGCTCGTCGTGGGCGCCGCCGTCGGGACGGAGGCCGTCGCCGCGGGGCTCGGGACGACCGCCGCGGCGGTCCCGCCCGAGGGGCTCGGGGACGGCGTCGCCGTCGGCGCGGCGCTCTGGGTCGGGTCGGGGAGCGCGCCCTGCGCGTCGGTGCCCCCGAGGTCGCCCGCGGGGCTCGTGGGGTTGGCCTGGGGCACGTCCGTCGGCGCCGTGTCGGCACCCGAGGCGCCGGGGACGGAGCCGTCGCTGCCGGTCGCGTCGCTGGGCCCGGTCGCCCCGGGGTCGACGCTGCCCGCGACGAGCCCGGACCCGGTGCCGGCGAGGCCGGAGGTCCCCGTGGTGGGCAGGGTGTCGCCCGGGTTCGCGGCGTCGAGCACCCCGGTGGTCGGGGCGGTCGTCCCGGTAGGGCTTCCGGTCGGCGTCGCCGTGCTCGTGGGCGCCGACGTCGCGGTCCCGGTCGGGGTGGTGGTCGGAGCGGCCGTCGGCGCGCTCGCCGAACCGGCCTGGAGGTGAGCGCCCGGGGTGAGCGCGTCCTGGGACGTGTCGTGCCCGCCGACGACCTTGTCCCACGGCGACGTCGTCATCGGGTCCGGAGGTTCGAGCGCGCTGACCGGGAGGTCGACGGGGGGCGTCAGGGCGGCGGCCGCGGCCGTCTGCGCGTCGTACGTGACCAGGAGCATCCCGGTCTCGCTCGCGGCCTGCGCGACCGGCCCGCCGACCGCGTCGCGGTGCTGCGCGAGGTAGTCGTCGGCACGCGAGAGGAGCGCGAGGACGTCCGCCCGGTCCATCGTGGTCGCCGGCGCCGCGGTGGCCTCGTGCGTCGTCGTCACGACCGGCGTCACCGCGGGCGTTGCCGACGGGACGGAGGTCTCCATCACGGCGGGCAGCGATCCCGGGTGCGCGCTCGCGGCCCCGAGGGCACCGAGCGAGGCCGCGGCCGTCAGCGCGACGACCGCGCTCGCACGGCGCGCAGGTCCGACCGGAGGCTTGCGGGTGGTGCGATCGGTCAGCATGACTCCCCTGAAACGTACGGCGTCGCGCCCGGTGACCTCGGTCACACGTGTGGCGCCCATCCCAGATTGCGTCATCTTCGCGCTGACCGCCACGTCGCGTCTCACGTGACGCACCTTACGTCCTTCAGATGACCAGGTGACAACGCTGCCATCTCCAAGAGTTCACCCGGGCGCCACCGCGACGTCGACGGGCCGTGACCCGGCTGGTCAGCGACCCACGGCCGACATGTCCTCGTAGCGGGCGCCGGTCACGTTCTCGGGCCGGAACGTCGTCTCGAGCGCCGCGAGATCGTCGGCCGTGAGCGCGACGCCCACGCTGCCCACGTTGTCCTCCAGGTAGCGCTCGTGGCGCGTGCCCGGGATCGGCACGACGTCGTCGCCCTGGGCCAGCACCCACGCGAGGGCGACCTGCGCGGGCGTGGCCGCGTGCCGCTCGGCGACCCCGCGGACGACGTCCACGAGCGCGAGGTTGGCGTCGAACGCGTCGCCGGCGAACCGCGGGTTGCTGGCGCGGAAGTCGCCGGCGCCGAGGCTGTCGCGCGTCAGCGCCCCGGTGAGGAAGCCGCGCCCCAGGGGCGAGTAGGGCACGAGCCCGACCCCGAGCTCGCGCAGCGTCGGCAGGATCTCGTCCTCGAGGTCGCGGCTCCACAGCGAGTACTCGGTCTGCAGCGCGGTGAGCGGGTGGACGGCGTGCGCGCGCCGAATCGTCGCGGGCGCCGCCTCCGAGATGCCGAGGTGCCGGACCTTGCCCGCCTGCACAAGCTCCGCGAGCGCCCCGAAGGTGTCCTCGACGGGCACGGCGGGGTCGACGCGGTGCTGGTAGTAGAGGTCGACGTGGTCGAGCCCGAGCCGCTGCAGGCTCCCGTCGATCGACCGGCGCACGTACTCGGGGCTCCCGTCGACCGCGCGGTCCACCGGGCGCGACCCGGTCACCTTGATGCCGAACTTGGTCGCGACGACGACGTCGTCCCGGTCGACGCCCGAGCTGCGCAGGGCGCGGCCGAGCAGCTCCTCGTTGGTGTGGGGGCCGTACATGTCGGCGGTGTCGAAGAACCGCACGCCCAGCTCGAGCGCGCGGTGGATCGTGCGGACGGACTCGGCGTCCGTCGTCGAGCCGGAGCCCGACGACGCGCCGTAGAACGCGGACATGCCCATGCAGCCGAGGCCGAGGGCCGAGACGGTGAGGGCGGCGTCGCCGGTGCCGAGGACGCGGGACGGGAGGGCGGCGGCGGTGGTCTCGTGGGTCATGAGACCGAGCGTGGTCCTTCGAGCGCGCTCGAGGTCAAGCCCGCCCCTCGAGGTCGGCGCGCACGAGCCGCTCCTCGTAGAGGCCGATCTTGGTGTCGATCGCGCGCAGGTGGTCCCGCGTGGCCTCGAGCTCGGCCAGCACGCGGTCCCGGTGCGCGCGCAGGAGCGCGAGGCGCTCGTCCTCGTTCCCGTCGCCCGCGCGGCACAGCGCCGCGTACTCCCGCAGCTCGGCGATCCCCATGCCCGTGGCCCTCAGGCGCGTGAGCATGACGATCCAGCCGAGGTCCGCCTCCGAGTAGCGGCGGTGGCCCGACGGCGCCCGGTCGACCGGGTCGAGCATGAGTCCGTCGCGCTCGTAGTAGCGCAGCGTGTGGACGGTGAGCCCGGTCGCGGCGGCGGCGTCGGCGATGCTGAGGCCGGTGACGGCGGGGTGCACGGCGGTGGAGGTCACCCCTCCAGTGTGCGCCGCCGCTTCGCCCCCGGGTTCTGGCACGACGCCCACACAAAGGTCTCAGCGTTCTCAGGTGGGTGCGGCAGCATGGTTCCATGCCCTCCGATCTCGACGCGCTCCCGCACGCTCCCGCCCCCACGACGCCGTCCGGCTCGGACCGCGGTGGGCGCCGGGCCGTCGGCGGGGCGCGGGCGGCCGGCGTCGTCGTCGCGCTGGGGCTGCTGGCCCCGTTGGCGGCGTGCAGCTCGGCCGGCACGGTCGACACGGACGCGGTCCGCCAGTTCGTGCAGGACGCGAGCGAGCAGACGGAGCAGATCGCGTCCGACGTGCAGCGGCTCTCCGACCAGCTCGGCTCGATGAAGAGCCAGGGCAACGCGGCGCTGCGTCAGGCCCAGGACGCGGCGGACGAGGCGCGCAAGGCGCTCGACGACGCCCAGCGCTCGTCGTCGACGCTGTCGGCGTCGGCGCGCCAGCGGCTCGACGACGCCTACCAGGGTCTCGAGGACGCCCGCGGGACGCTCGAGACGCTCAAGGAGAAGCTCCCCACGGCGAGCCAGGCGCGCGCGACCATCGACGACGTCCAGAAGCAGCTCGACAGCCTCGCGACGTCGATCACGAAGACGGTGGGCTGACCTCGTCGTCGGCGTCGCCGCCGAGCTCGTCGAACACGGTGACGACGGTTCGCCAGTAGGTCGCGCCGTCCCGGGTGCGGGTCACCAGGCCGCGGTCGACGAGGTCGCGCCGGACGCCGACCGGGTCGTCGACGAACGTCGCGAGCCGGTCGGTGAGCTCGCGCTCGGTGACGAGGTCGTCGAGCACCAGGACGCGCGCCGCCACGTACGCGAACACGAGGTCGCGGTCCGCGGCGCGCCGCGGCAGCCGCTCGAGCCGGCCGCGGACGAGGAAGCGGGTGGGGTCGGGAGCGCTCACGACCCCACTCTCCCACCGGCCTCCATCGAACCTCCACGAGTTTGTAACCCCTACTCTGGTTTTACTCTGTCTTCTCGCAGGAAAGCACGGCAGACTGGTCCCGTGACGTCGCCGCTGACCTCAGGCTCGGCGTCGTGGCGCGAGGACGCGGCCACGACGTCCCTCGCGGCACGCTATGCAGCCGCCGGCCTCCTCGCGGTGGCCGCGCTCCTCTTCCTCGGCGGTGGCCACGAGGCCCTCGCCTCCGCGCTCCACGACGCCCGCACCCAGACCGCGGCCCTCGACGTCGACCTCGCCCGCGTGGACGGGCAGATCGACGCGCTCTCGGGCACGCTCGCCAACGAGGTCGCCGACGCCGTCGAGTCCGCCCGGGCCGCGACCATCTCCGCGGAGGAGGCCCTGGCCGGGGCGGCGGAGGACGTCGCGGACGCCACCGACGAGGCCCGCGCCGCAGTTGCCCTCTCGGACGCGCAGATCGCCCTCGAGGCCGCGGCCGCCCAGGTGCGGCACGTGCGCGGCAAGGTCGGGAGCGGCACGGTCGGCGACTCGCTCACCGCGCTCCTCGCGCACCTCGACGCGCTGCGCCTCGGCAAGCCCTGACCCGCCGACCAGCAGCGAGACGGGCGAGGACCCGCCGTCCTGCGTAGCGTCGGACCCGTGACCTCGACCGCGACCCCCACCGAGCCCGTCGGTCCGCTCTTCCGCCGTGCCTGGGTCCGCGCCCGGCTCGCGATCGGCGCCCGCGGCCGCCACGGTCCCTTCGCTCCGCACGACCGCTGGCCCGCGCTCGCCCGCCTCGATCGCGCCGTCGCGGTGCGCACCGACTGCCTCCACCTCGGGCGGGCGGCCGACGCGTCGCTGCGCGGCCTCAGCAGGCTCGCCGACCACTCGGTGCTCTGGGCCGGGACGGCGACGGGCCTGGCGTGCTGCGGGTCGCGCGGCCGGCGGGCCGCCGTACGCGGCGCGGCCACGCTGGTCGCCGCGAGCGCCGTCGCGAACCTCGTCGCCAAGCCGCTCCTCGGGGGCGAGCGCCCCGCGTCGTCGGGCCTCGACGTGCTGCGCCGCCTCACCGACTCCCCCACCTCGGGGTCGTTCCCGTCCGGGCACAGCGCGTCGGCGGCGGCATTCACGCTCGGCGTCGCGACCGAGTGGCCGGCCGCGGGTGCCGTGCTCGCCCCGGTCGCGGTGGGCGTCGCCTACTCGCGGATGCACGTCGGGGCGCACTGGTTCTCGGACGTCGTCGGCGGGGTCGCGATCGGTGCCGCCGCAGCCGCCGTGGGGCGGCTCGTGGTTCCCCGTCCCGTCCGGCGCCGCCCGCCGCCTCCGCCCGCGCCGGCGGCCGAGCTGCCGCCGCTGAGCGACGGCTCCGGGCTGTTCGTCGTCGTGAACCCGGCGTCCGGGCCGGACGACGGCGACCCCGCGGACGCCATCCGGGGCGCCCTCCCGGCGGCGGAGGTCCACGTCCTCGGCGAGGACGAGGACGTCGCCGCGCTCGTCGCCGACGCCGTGGCCGAGGGCGCCCGCGCGGTCGGTGTGTCCGGGGGCGACGGCACCGTGGGGTCCGTCGCGGCGGGCGCGCGAGCGCATGACGTCCCCCTGGTCGTCTTCCCGGGCGGCACGCTCAACCACTTCGCGAAGGCCCTGCACCTCGACGGGCGCGACGTCGCGGACCCGGTCGCCGTGGTCGCGGACGCCGTCCGCTCGGGCACGGGCGTCGCCGTCGACGTCGGAGATCTCGAGGTGCACGCGCCCGGCGAGGAGCCGGTCACCCGCACGGTCCTCAACACGTTCGCGCTGGGCGCGTACCCGACGCTCGTCGCACGGCGCGAGCGCCTCGAGTCGCGGCTCGGGAAGTGGGCGGCGGCCGTCGTCGCGGCGGCGCAGACGCTGCCGGGCGCGGAGCCGCTGCCGGTGCGCGGGCCGTCGGGCGAGCGCGACGTCTGGTCGCTGTTCGCGGGGATCGACCGGTACGCGCCGCGCGGGCCCGCCCCCGTCGAGCGGACCCGGCTCGACGACGGCATCCTCGACGTCCGGTCGGCGCTCGCCGAGCGACGGCCCAGCCGGACGCGCGTGCTGGTGCGCACCGCGCTCGACGGCGTCGGGTCGCGGCTCGCGGCGCGGGTCCCGCGGACGCGCGGCTGGCTTGCGACCGCCGCGGACGAGCTCGGGGAGGTCGAGCTCGTCGTGCCCGGCGGGACGACCGTCGCGCACGACGGCGAGACGCTGGTCGTGGGACGGGACGGATCGTCGTCGGTGCGGCTGCGGCTCGCGCTGGAGCCCGCGGCCCTGCGCGTCTACGCGCCGGCCGGACCGCACCCGGACGGGGCGACGAGCCCCGGAACAGCCAGAACACCCGTGGAGTTGAGGCAGCCATGACGCTGGAGCTTGGTCTCGACACGTTCGGAGACGTCACGAACCTGCCCGACGGCACCCCCAAGCCCGCGGGCCAGGTGATCCGCGACGTCGTCGAGGAGGCCGTCCTGGCCGAGCGGGTCGGGCTCGACTTCTTCGGGGTCGGCGAGCACCACCGCGCCGACTTCGCGGTCTCGGCGCCCGAGGTCGTGCTCGCCGCGATCGCCGGCCGGACCGAGCGGATCCGGCTCGGCTCGGCGGTGACCGTGCTGTCGTCCGACGACCCGGTGCGCGTGTACGAGCGGTTCGCGACGCTCGACGGCGTGTCCGGCGGGCGGGCCGAGGTCATCCTCGGGCGCGGGTCGTTCGTCGAGTCGTTCCCGCTGTTCGGCTACGACCTCACCGAGTACGAGGAGCTCTTCGAGGAGAAGCTCGAGCTGTTCGACGCGCTGCGCACCGAGAAGGCCGTGTCGTGGGCCGGCAGCAAGCGGAGCTCGCTCAAGAACCAGCACGTCTACCCCAAGACCGAGCGCGGGTCGCTCACGACGTGGATCGGCGTCGGCGGGTCGCCGGAGTCCGTCGTGCGGACGGCGCGCTACGGCCTGCCCATGATGCTCGCGATCATCGGCGGCGAGCCCGCCCGGTTCCGGCCCTACGTCGACCTGTACTGGCGCGCGCTCGGGGAGTTCGGGTGGTCGGCCCAGCCCGGCGGCGGCCCCGGCCGGATCGGCCTCCACTCGCCCGGCCACGTCGCCGAGACCGACGAGCAGGCCCGCGACGAGATCTACGAGCACTTCGAGGCGATGAACAACCGCATCGGCGCGGAGCGCGGCTGGCCGCCCTACTCGCGCGCCCGCTTCGAGCACGACGCCGGTCCCGACGGGTCCCTGTACGTCGGGTCTCCCGAGACCGTCGCGCAGAAGATCGCGGCGACCGTCGACCTCCTGGGTGCGACGCGCTTCGACCTCAAGTACTCGACCGGCACGCTCCCCCACGAGACGCTCATGCGGTCGGTCGAGCTCTACGGCACGGAGGTCGCGCCGCGCGTGCGCGAGCTCCTCGCCACCCCTGACGCGACGTAGACCCCCCGCGGCCCACCTCGGCGGCGGCGCCCACGCGGGCCCTCAGCGGCCCGAGGTCCCGTGCTCGGCGACGAACCGCTCGACCCGCCGGTCCGGGACCAGCCAGATCAGCGCCGCCGCGGAGTAGAGCCCGACCCCGACGTACGGCTGCCAGAACGACGCCGCGATCCCCGCGAGGTAGAGCACCGGCGAGAGCCGGCCCTTCCAGTCCCTCGTCCCGATCGCGCGCGCGAGCGGCCCGTCGCTGCCCTGTCGACGGATCAGCGTCCGCTGGAGCAGGAAGTACGCCACCGCGGCGAACAGCAGGTCGAAGCCGTAGACCGCCGTCGGGACCGGGTCGAAGCCCGTCTCGTCCATCCACGACGTCGCGAACGGCAGGAGCGACAGCCAGAACAGCAGGTGGAGGTTGGCCCAGAGCACCGCGCCGTTGACCTTCGACGCGAGCTGGAGCATGTGGTGGTGGTTGTTCCAGTAGATGCCCACGTAGACGAACGACAGCAGGTACGTGAGGAACGTCGGCGCGACGTCGCGCAGCGCCGACCACGTCGACTCCTCGGGCACCCGAAGCTCGAGGACCATGATCGTGATGATGATCGCGAGGACGCCGTCGCTGAACGCCTCGAGGCGGGACTTGTTCATGGCGGGTCACACCGCAGCGCGGATGACGTCGCCGCGCTGGACGGCGTCCCGGGCCACGTCCTTGAGCAGGAGCCCCACCGCACCGCCGCTCGCCTCGTCGACCCGCTTGCGCTTCGTCTCGATCCCGGCGACGACGACACCCGCCCGGTAGACCTCGCCGTCGCGGACGAGGTCCACGCGGTCGTCCCGGTGGACGGTGCCGGCGTCGACGGTCCCGGTCACGACCGTCCCGCGGCCGGTGATGGAGAAGGCGTCCGCGACCGTGAACGAGAAGGGGGCGGCCGGTGCGGGCGCGGCACTCGGCTCGGCCGGCACCGTCGACGTCACGGTCACGTCCGACGGCGCGGGCACGGCCTGGACCGCGGTCTCGTGCAGGTCGGACATGCCGGGCACCGGGGCGTCGGGAGAAGCCGTGAGGAAGGGCTCACGCTTGCGGCGGAACAGTCCCATGGGCCGAGCCTGCCACACGACGCTCGCGCCCACGCCGGGACGCGAGCGCACGTCGCTAGGGTCGGGCCGTGACCGAGCTGCTGTTCTCCTACGGGACCCTGCGCCTTCCCGCCGTGCAGCGGGCGACCTTCGGCCGTCTCCTCACCGGGACGGACGACGCGCTCGCCGGCTTCCGCCTCGCGACGGTCCGGATCACTGACCCCGACGTCGTGGCGCGGTCCGGCTCCGCGGAGCACCCGATCCTGGTCCGGACGGACGATCCGCGCGACCGCGTCCCCGGCACCGCGCTCGAGGTCACGCCCGAAGACCTCCTCGCGGCCGACGCCTACGAGGTCGACGACTACGTCCGGACCCTCGCGAGCCTGACGTCGGGCCGGACGGCGTGGGTGTACGTCGCGGCGAGCGCGGAGGGTTGAGCGCACCGGCGGGCGGCGCTCTCCGATAGCCTGAGGACGACGGCATCTCGGGTCGGCGCGCCGGGCACGCACAGCACGGGCGGCGCGACCGGACCCGCTTCCGGACGCCTGTCGTCGTGGTGCCGCACGGTCGGCAGACCGGGTGCAGGACGACGTCGAGCGCCCCTCCTGGGTGTGACCGGAACGCGCACCCATGCGACGTGCACGAGCGCTGGAGCTCGACGACCGAGGGGGTCCGAGATGGAGATGCTGGGCGACGATCAGATCGCGCGGGCGGAGCTGACCGACTGGCGCAAGCTGGCCCAGGGGCTGCACGCCCGGTACCTGGTCGACGACTTCGGGACGGGTGCCCGGTTCGTCGCGGCCGTGGGCGAGGCGGGCGACCTGCTCGGGCACCACCCGATCGTGTCCCTGGGCAGCGGGTACGTCGACCTCAAGCTGATCAGTGCGGACGCGGTCTACCGCGACGGCACGGGCACGGAGCACGTCGTCGAGTGGGTGACCCAGCGCGACGTCGACCTCGCCCGCTCGATCACCCGGGTCGCCGCCGACCACGGGCTCACGGCCGACCCGGGAGCGGTGAGCGTGGTCGAGCTCGGCCTCGACACGTCGCGGTCGGCCACGATCGCCCCGGTGTGGGCCGTCCTGCTGACCGGGAACCCGGCGGCCCAGGGGCACGGGTCCCCGAGCGACGAGGTCCGGGACGCCACCGGACGGGCGCCGAACCTGTGGTTCGGCGACACCGACGAGCACGAGCCCGCGCACCAGCGGTTCCACGTCGAGGTCTACGTGGCGCCGGAGGTGGCCGCGGACCGGGTCGCTGCCGCCGTCGCCGCCGGCGGGACCGTCGTGGACGACAGCAACGCGCCGTCCCTCACCGTCATCGCCGACCAGGACGGCAACACCGGGGTCGTCTGCGTGGCCTGAGTCCGTGCCACGTGCGGCGCGGCGTGAGCCGACCGCTCACCGATCGGCACCGCTCGGGTCGAATGAGGTTGCCAGGGCTTGAGAGAATGGAAGCCCGTGAGCACCGAACCCCGCACCCCGACGCCCGACTCCGGGCAGCGCGGCCCCGCGCGCCCTGACGCGGGCGGCGACGCGCGTCCGAGCGAGGGGCACGCCGAGGGCGGTCGGCGCTCGGGCGCCCGCTCGAGGCGCGGCAACCGACGCCGCGGGAACGGCCCGCGCGGCGACCGGCCCGCGACGCCCCGGGTGAGCACCGCCCACCTCGAACGCATGCGCGCGCGGCGCGAGGCCGTCGTCGTGCCGCCCATCACGTACCCCGAGCAGCTCCCCGTGAGCGCGCACCGCGACGAGATCGCGGAGGCGATCCGGGACCACCAGGTCGTCATCGTGGCGGGCGAGACGGGCTCCGGGAAGACGACGCAGCTCCCCAAGATCCTGCTCGACCTGGGCCGCGGGCGGGCGGGGCAGATCGCGCACACCCAGCCGCGGCGCCTGGCCGCGCGGAGCGTCGCGGAGCGCATCGCCGAGGAGATCGGGACGCCGCTCGGGCAGACCGTCGGCTACCAGGTGCGGTTCACCGACGAGTCGTCGGACGGGACGCTCGTCAAGGTCATGACCGACGGCATCCTCCTGGCCGCGATCCAGCGGGACCCGCAGCTCCTCGCGTACGACACGATCGTCGTCGACGAGGCGCACGAGCGGTCCCTCAACATCGACTTCCTGCTCGGGTACCTGTCGCGCCTGCTGCCGCAGCGCCCCGACCTCAAGCTCGTCATCACCTCGGCGACGATCGACTCCGAGCGGTTCGCGAAGCACTTCGGGTCCGACGACGTCCCCGCCCCCGTGATCGAGGTGTCGGGACGCACGTACCCCGTCGAGCTCCGGTACCGGCCGCTGACCGGCGACGCGACCGCGGACGGGAAGAAGCGGGAGGACCGCGACCTCGTCACGGGCATCGTCGACGCCGTCGACGAGCTCATCGCCCACGACCGCACCCGCCACGACCCCGGGCCGGGCGACATCCTCGTGTTCCTCTCGGGCGAGCGGGAGATCCGCGACGCCGCCGACGCTCTCACCGGCCACTTCGGGGACCGCACGCACGACGCCCGCCAGCCCGGGTACGTGGAGATCCTGCCCCTGTACGCGCGGCTGTCGGCGGCCGAGCAGCACCGCGTGTTCGCGTCGCACCCGGGACGCCGCATCGTCCTGGCGACGAACGTCGCCGAGACGTCGCTGACCGTGCCCGGCATCCGGTACGTCGTCGACCCGGGCACGGCCCGCATCTCCCGCTACTCGCGGGCGTCGAAGGTGCAGCGCCTCCCGATCGAGCCGATCAGCCAGGCGAGCGCCAACCAGCGCTCGGGACGGTGCGGCCGCGTGTCCGACGGCGTCGCGATCCGCCTGTACTCCGAGGAGGACTTCGAGGCGCGGCCGCCGTTCACCGAGCCGGAGATCCTGCGCACGTCGCTCGCGTCCGTGATCCTCCAGATGATCTCCGTCGGCGTGGTCTCCACGCCCGACGACGTCGCCCGGTTCCCGTTCGTCGACCAGCCCGACACGCGCGCCATCCGCGACGGCGTGCAGCTCCTCACCGAGCTGGGCGCACTCGAGACGACGTCCGCCGACGACGCCTCCGGCCGCGCGGCGTCGACCCGCCTCACGAGCACGGGTCGCGACCTCGCGCAGCTGCCGATGGACCCGCGCCTCGCCCGCATGATCGTCGAGGGCGCGCGCCGCGGCGTCGCCCGCGAGGTCACGATCATCGCCGCGGCCCTGTCCATCCAGGACCCCCGCGAGCGCCCCACCGAGGAACGCCCCCAGGCCGACCAGCTCCACGCGCGCTTCCAGGACCCGACGTCCGACTTCCTGACCTACCTCAACGTCTGGTCGTACGTGCGCGAGCTCCAGCACGACCTCTCGGGCAGCCAGTTCCGGCGCCGCGTCCGCTCGGAGTACCTGAACTTCCTGCGCATCCGCGAGTGGCAGGACCTCGTCACCCAGCTCCGCGACACCTCCAAGCCCCTGGGCATCCGCTGGGGCGACCCGGCCCGCGCGCACGGGACGTCACCGTCGGCGTCCAGCACGTCACCCTCGACGTCCCCGCGCGCGGATGCGGACGCGAAGGCGAGCCGGACGCACGAGGCGGCGGGAGGGGCCGACGGTGCGAAGGGCGTGGCGGGCCTGGCGGGAGCCGAGCGAGGAACGAGCGAGGCGGATGGTAGCCCGAGCGCCGTCGGCCCCTCCCGCCGCCGACCCGACCACACCTCACCGACCGACCCCTACAAGCGCGCCTGGGACGGCGACACCATCCACAAGGCGCTCCTCGCCGGCCTCCTGTCGCAGGTGGGGATGCAGCAGACGGCGGAGATCAAGGCGTCCGCGCGTACGGGCCGGGACGCGGCACAGCTCAAGCGCATGGCCCGCCAGGCGCGCAACGAGTACCTTGGCGCGCGTGGCATCCGATTCGCGATCTTCCCGGGCTCGCCGCTGAACAAGAAGCCTCCGGCGTTCGTCATGGCGGGAGAGCTCGTCGAGACGAGCCGCCTGTGGGCGCGTGACGTCGCGCGCATCCAGCCCGACTGGGCGGAGGAGGTCGGCGCGCACCTCGTGAAGCGCACGTACTCGGAACCGTCGTGGTCGTCGAAGCGCGGCGCGGCGACGGTCCGCGAGAAGGTGCTGCTGTTCGGGGTGCCGATCGTCGCGGACCGCCAGGTCCTCTACTCGCGCGTCGACCCGGAGGCTGCGCGCGAGATGTTCGTGCGGCACGCGCTCGTCGAGGGGCAGTGGACCACCCACCACCAGTTCTGGTCAGCGAACCAGCGCATCCTCGAGGAGGCCGAGGAGCTCGCTGCCCGCTCCCGGCAGCGCGGGCTCGTCGTCGACGACGACGTCCTGTTCGAGTTCTACGACGCCCGCATCCCCGACGACGTCGTGTCCGCGCGGCACTTCGACCAGTGGTGGAAGGGTGCCCGCCGGCGCGACCCCGACCTCCTCACGTTCACGCTCGACCTCCTCGTGCCGACCGCCGACGAGATCGACACCTCGCTCTTCCCCGAGCGCTGGCCGCAGGGCGAGCTCGAGCTGCCGCTCACCTACCAGTTCTCGCCCGGCACGGACGCCGACGGCGTCACCGTGCACGTCCCCCTCTCCGTCCTGCCCCGCGTGAGCCCTGACGGGTTCGACTGGATGGTCCCCGGCCTCCTCGACGAGCTCACCGTCGCGACCATCCGCGCCCTGCCCAAGCCCGTGCGCGTCCAGCTCGTCCCCGCCCCCGACGTCGGCCGCGACGTCGCCGCGTGGCTGCGAGAGAACACGCCCGCGTGGGACGACATGGCGCGTGCCGGCGACATGGCCGAGCCCTTCCGCGTCGCGTTCACGCGCGCCGTGCGGGACCTGCGCGACGTCGACATCCCCGACGACGCCTGGCCCGGCGTCCCCGAGCGGCTCCCCGCGCACCTGCGCGTCACCTACCGCGTCGTGTCCGAGCCGGAGCGCGGGGTGGCGACGGTGCTCGGCGAGGGGAAGGACCTGCTGTCGCTGCAGCGCCGGTTGGCGTCGCGGGCTGAGGCTGCCGTGCGAACTGCCGTTCGTGCCGCGTTGGAGGCGGCGGTTGCGGAGTCATCCGCGCCTGGGGCGGGCGAGCCGGGGGCGGCGGAGGGGCTCGGCCTACCATCCGCACCCCTCGTTCCTCGGGGTGCTCCCGCCAGCCCCACCACGGCCTTCGCGTCCTCGGGCGCAGCCTCCCCCTCCTCTTCCGGGTCGTCCGGTTCTCCGCGTGGTGCGTCCGACGACGGACGGGCCAGCAGTTCGCGCGGTTCGGTTCCGTCCGGCGCCGGGTCCGGCGCTGGTGCCGGGCAGCAGGGTGGGGGCGCTGCCGGCGGCGCTTCGGGGCTCGTCAGGGAAGTTGCTGTCGTCTCTGGGTGGGCTGCTGATCTCGGCGGTGCTGACGGTGGGGTGCTGCCCGCCGTCGTCGAGACGCGGGTCGGGGCCGGGACGGTCGTCCGGGGGTATCCCGCGCTCGTCGAGGAGCAGGACGCCAAGGGCAGCCCGGTCGTGGCGCTGCGGGTGCTCGGGGACGCCGCGAGCCAGGCCGCGGAGCACGCGCGGGGGGTCCGGCGGCTGCTGCTGCAGGAGGTCGGGCTGGCTCCAGCGCGCGTGACGAGCCGGTGGACCGGGACGCAGGCGCTGACGCTGGCCGCGAGCCCGTACCGGAACACCGACGCGCTCGTCGCCGACGTGCAGCTCGCCGCCGTGAACGCGCTCGTCCCCGACGCCGCCGACGTCCGGGACGCCGCGGCCTACGCGAAGGTCCGCGACCACCTGCGGGACGAGCTCGAGGACGAGGTGTTCCGCGTCGTCGGGCACGTCGTGGCCGTGCTCACCGCGGCGCGGACCCTCGACGGCGAGATCCGGGCCGGGACGTCGATGGCGCTGCTCAACACGCTCACCGACCTCCGCGACCAGATCGCCGGGCTCGTGCACGACGGGTTCGTCTCGCAGACCCCGCCCCGGCGCCTGCCGCACCTCGTCCGGTACGTGCGAGCCGCGTCGTACCGGCTGGAGAAGGCCCAGACCAACCCGAACCGGGACGCCGAGCTCGCGTGGCGCGTCCACGACGTCCAGCAGGCGTACGAGCGTGCGCTCGCCGCGTACGCGGCCGGCCGGCCCGACCCTGCGCGCGCGGCGGAGCTCGCGGAGGTGCGCTGGCTCATCGAGGAGCTGCGGGTGTCGCTGTTCGCGCAGCAGCTCGGCACCGACGGGCCCGTCAGCGAGAAGCGGATCCGGAAGATCCTCGAACCCGGCGGCTGGTGAGCGCTCCCTCGCGAAGTAGTACGGCCGCCCGTCTATCTCGCGGAGGCGACGTCAGACGGGGGTCCGCGCGGTGAGCGCCAGCCCCTCGCGGTGCCGGTGGACGGTGAGGTAGCGGACGCCGTCGGGCCCGGCGACGATCCGCCGCTCCGACCTCTTCGGGAGCCACACGACGTCGCCGGCCACGACCGGCACGTCGCCGCCCGCGGTCTCGATCGTCGCGGAGCCGTCGAGCACGTGGAACATCACGTCCACCTCGGGGCCGAGGTGCCGCCCGATCCCGCCGCCCGCCGGGAGCACGACCACGTTCGAGTCGAGGTCCCGGTCGGGCAGCCGCAGCGACCACACCGCCCCGCCCGACGGCGGCACCACGTCGGGGCCCGTGAGGGTGCTGGTGACCACGCGCGGGACGTCGGCGCGCAGGTCGGGAGCGCCGGACGCGTCCGGCCCGCCGGGGGTGTGAGAAGCGTCGCTCATGAGCCCATCGTGACCCATCCCACGCCCGGAGCCCCCCGCGCGGCGGGACGATGGGACCGTCGCACCCGAGCCGAACCGGAGGACCTCACCGTGACCAGCGCCGCCGTCGCCGTCACCACCGCCCTGACGTTCGTCTGGCTCGGCATGGTGCTCGCGATCTCGTTCCTCGAGGCCCCGCTGAAGTTCGGCGCGCCGGGCGTGACGCTGCCGATCGGGCTCGGGATCGGGCGGCGCGTGTTCAGGGCGCTCAACGCCGTCGAGGCCGTGCTCGCGGTCGGGATCGTCGTGGCGCTGCTCGTCGACGCGCCCGGGACCGGCGCGACCGTCGCGCTCGCCGTGGCGATCGTCGTGCTCGCGGCGCAGCTCGTGCTCGTCCGGCCGCGCCTGAACAAGCGGTCCGACGCCGTCCTCGCCGGGCACGAGGGGCCGCGGTCGCACGCGCACCTCTGGTATGTCGTGACGGAGAGCGTCAAGGTCGTCGCGCTGCTCGTCGGCGGGATCCTCGCGCTCGCCGGCTGAGCCCCTCCCCGGGGTGAGGCCCGGGTCGGTTCGGGGGTCTCCCCGATGGTCCCGGACGGCCCCGCGCGCCTACCGTCGAAGCATGAGCACGACAGCCGCCCCCACCACCCCGTCGCTGTCACGGCCGCGCTCCGGCCGCATGATCGCCGGCGTCTGCGCCGGGCTGGCCCGACGGTTCGGCCTCAGCCCGACCCTGGTCCGGTGGATCGCCGTCGCGTCGGTGCTCCTGCCCGGCCCGCAGGTCCTGGTCTACGTGATCCTGTGGATCATCATGCCGAACGACCGGGACTGACCGGACCTCCCCGGCGGGCGCCGTCCAGCAGCTCGAGCTGGCGCAGGTCGAGCGTGCCCGCGAGCACGCGCAGGCGCGTCCGGCCCGGCCCGCACGGCGCCCCGAGCAGGAAGGCCCGGGTCTGCCGCGGCCAGACGAAGCGGACGCCGTCCCGCCGGTCGAGCTCGACCCACGCGTCGCCGTCGGACCGCTCCAGGACCCACGACAGCCCGTCCGCGGGCTCGCCCAGGCTCACCGTGTAGAGGTCGACGCTCGACCCCGCGGGCAGCTCGTAGCCGGCCCAGTCGCCGGGCCGCAGCACGAGCCCGGCGTCGGAGCGGTCGTCGAAGACGAGCGCCGGGTCGCCGACGGACGACCGCGCGTGCTCGCGCACCCCGCCGAGGTCCGCCCGGTCGACCAGGACCGCAGGCGCGGATCCGCGCGTCGTGAGCGAGAAGGGTGCCGCGTCCGGGCCGGTGCCCCACGCGGACGGCTCGGGCCCGAGTGTGACCTCGATCCGCACCCCGGCGCGGACAGTCGCGACCGGGATCGTCAGGCCGTCCCACGGCTCGCCGTCCACGGTGACGGACTGGACGTAGACGTTCTCGGGGCTCAGGTCGTGGGCCACGATCGTGGTCTCGCGGCCGCCGCCGAGGTCGAGCGTCGTGCAGGCCACGGCCGGCGCGGTGAGGACGAGCTCGCCGCTCCCGGGCAGCAGCGGGTACAGCCCGATGGTCGCGAAGACGTACCAGGCCGACATCTCGCCGTTGTCCTCGTCGCCCGGGTAGCCCTGGCCGATCTCGGAGCCCAGGAAGAGCCGCCGCACGCTGTCCCGGACGATCTCCTGCGTCTTCCAGGGCGCGCCCGTGAACGCGTACAGGAACGGTGCGTGGTGAGCCGGCTGGTTCGAGAGCCCGAACATCCCGCGCCGGACGTTCCGCGCCTCGGTCATCTCGTGGATCACCGTGCCGTAGGACCCGGCGACGCTCACGTCGCCGGTCTCCTCGGTCGTGAAGTAGGCGTCGAGCTTGGCCTCCAGGGCGTCCGGGCCGCCGTAGAGGGCCGCGAGCCCGTGCCCGTCGTGCGGCACGGAGAACGCCATGCCCCACGCGTTCGTCTCGGTGTAGTCGCCGCCCCAGACGCGCGGGTCGAAGCCCCGTAGAGGACGGAACCGGCCGCGGTCGTCGCGCCCGACGAAGAAGCCGGCGTCGGGAGAGAAGAGCGTCGCGTAGCGCAGGGCCTTGGCGCGGAAGTAGACCTCGTTGGCCTGCAGCTCGTCGCGGCGGGGGTGGTCGGCCGGGAGGTGCTCGAGGAGCCACGCGGACGTGACGGCGAGGCCGTAGTCGGTGAGGGCGCCCTCCAGGGTCCACGACAGGCCCTCATGCGTCGCCGTCGAGACGTAGCCGGTGAAGATCGCGCGCGCGTTGTCCGCGCGGCCGACCCGGCGCTCGGGGCTGACGGTCGTCGCGTTGCGGAGCCCGGAGTCGTACGCCGTGAGCACGTCGCTGACGGGCACCCCGCTCGCGAGCGCGTCCGCGACGACGAGGTCGCTGCTCGTCCCGACCATCGAGTCGACCGGGCCGGGCGCCGACCACCGGTCGATCCAGCCGCTCGCGCGGTAGTGCTCGACGAAGCCGTCGAGCAGGTCCGCCGCGAGCTCGGGGGCGAGCAGCGCGTACGCGGGCCAGCAGGTGCGGTACGTGTCCCAGAACCCGTGGTTGACGCTCGACCGACCCTCGCGGACGTCGCACCCGGTGCGGGTCGGGCCGTGCGGGCGCGGGGGCGGCGTCGACGTGTCCGCGTGGACCCACCGCGGCTGCTCCGCCGTGCCGGCGTTCTCGCTCGCGTCGTTCGGATAGAGGAACAGCCGGTACAGGCTCGAGACGAAGGCGCTGCGGCGGCGGCGGTCCGGCTCGTGGACCGTGAGGCGGGCTAGCAACGCGTCCCACCGGGCGGCCGACTCCTCGACGAGCTCGTCGAACGTCGCCGACGGCGGTGCCTCGAGGTCGAGCGAGCGCTCCGCCTGCTCGTGGCTCACGAACGACGTCGCGACGCGGACGGTCACCGTCCCGTCCGGGCCGGGCGGTGTCGCCAGGACGGTGGAGACGTGCGGTCGGCCCGGGACGGCGGCGTCGCGGTGCCCGGCAATGCCGCCGTCGACCCGGACGACGAAGTACATGCGCGGCGCGTTCGCGTCGAGGCCGGGCCGCATGCCGTCCGTCCAGCCGCGCGCGTGCACGCTGCCCTCGGGCGTGACCTCGACGGCGCCGCGGTCGTCGGGCTGGTCGAGGACGACTCCCCCGCCCGGCGGCACGGCGAACCGCAGCACGACGACGTGGTCCGTCGCGGTCGCCTCCGCGACGACGCCGCCTGCGAGCTCGACCCGGTACCGGTGGGGTCCGGCGAGCTCGTCGTCGTGGCGGAAGGCGAGCTCGCGCGCGGCCCGGTCGACGTCCGGCGCGGACGCGTCGAGCAGCGGCATGACCTGCACGACGGCCCGGTCCCCGATCCACGGGCTCGGCGCGTGGGACACCGCGAGCGCCTGGAGCGGGGTGGACCCGTCGGGACGGTTGTCGGCGTGGTACCGGTACGGCCAGGTGTAGGTCGAGGCGTCGGTGACGGGTATCGCGACGTTGAATCCGTTCGGCCGGGCGACGGCGGGGACGGTGTTGCCGCGCGAGTACGCGCCCGACGAGTGGGTGCCGCGGCGGGTGTCGACGAGGTCCACGAGCCGCTCGGGTCCGGCGTGCTCGGGGGCCCGTGGCCCGAGGCGGACGTCGCTGAGCCAGCCGTGCGGGACGCGACGCCGCAGCCCGTGGCCGCGGTGCTCGTCGACCCCGACGGCGCGCACGTGGATCGCGACCGCGCGGCGGCCCGCGAGCGGGGCGAGGTCGACGGTCCGGAGGTTCCACTGGTCGACGACGAGCGTCTTCGCGCGGTACTGCGCCTCGGGCGTGGTGAGGTCGCCGGCCTCGTCGTAGACGCCCGCGGCGGCGGAGGCCCAGGTGCCGTCGTCGAGCAGGAGGTCGACCGCGACCGCGGTGGCCTCGAAGCCCTCGCCGTGCCCGGGCGCTCCCGACCAGGCGGGGAAGACGGCGTAGGTGAGCTGCGTCGTCGGGCCGAGCTCGACGTCGCAGGGCTCGAGGAGCGCGTCCGCGGCCTCGCCCGGGCTGAGGCCGGCGAGGCGGTAGAGCCGGCACGTCGGCTCGGTGAGCCCGGTGGACGGGCGGGACGACGGCGCGTGACGCGGTCCGGCGTCGTCGGTGACCTCCAGCATGGATGTTTCCCCTCGTCGCCGGTCCGCCCGCTAGCATGACAACGTTGACCCGACGGGTCAAGCACCACCTCGCGCGCCCTCAGCGTGCGGAACGACCTGTGAAAGTAGGGTGAGCCCGTGACCGATCCCGCGGCGGTGGAGCAGCCAGCCGAGGCACCACGGCGACCACGCCTGCGGGACATCGCGGCCTCGACCGGCCTGAGCATCAAGACCGTCTCGCGCGCCGTCCGCGGCGAGCGCGGCGTGGGCGACGAGACCCGGGCCCTCGTGCTCGCCGAGGCGGAGCGACTGGGATTCCAGCCCGACGACGTCGCGGCCGGGCTGCGGCGCAAGAACCAGACCACGAACACCGTCGGCGTGACCCTCGGCGACGTCACGAACCCCTTCTTCGCGCCCATGATCCGCGGGATTCACGGCGTCGCGGCCGAGCACCAGCACCTCGTGCTGTCCGCCGACGCCGAGAACGACGCCGGGCTCGAGCGCCGCGTCATCCGGTCGCTGCTCGCGCACCGCGTGGCCGGGCTGATCATCGCGCCCATCGGCCAGGACCTGCGCTACCTCGAGCAAGAGGCGTCGTTCGGGACGCCCATCGTCTTCGTCGACTCCCCGCCGCCCGGGCTCGAGGGGCAGATGGACGCCGTCGTCACCACCAACACCGAGAGCACCCGCGAGGGCATCGCCATGCTCCTCGCGCGCGGGCACCGGCGGATCGGCTACCTCGGCCACCCCCGGTCGGGCAGCGGCGCGCTCGAACGCTGGCGCGGGTACGAGCAGGCGCTGGCGGACGCCGGCGTCGCGGTCGACCCCGCGCTCGTCCGGACCGGGCTCGTCACCGAGGACGACGCCACGCTCGCCGCGCGCGACCTGCTCGCCCAGCCCGACCCGCCCACCGCGGTCTTCACCGACAACAACCGGCTGTGCGTCGGGCTGCTGCTCGTCGAGCGGGTCGTGCAGAGCGACCTCGACATCCTCAGCTTCGACGACGTCCCGCTGGCCGGGCTGTTCGGCGTGAGCGTCATCGACAGCGACCCGCACGAGGTCGGGCGCGTGGGGGCGACGCTGCTCTTCGAGCGCCTCGTCGACCGGGAGCGGCCCGCGCAGCGCGTCGTGGTCCCCGCGCAGCTGCGGGTGCGGGAGCGGGTCAGGTTCTGAGCCCTGCCAGGATCATCGGCGGGCGCCTCTGACGGCTCGGGGGACACCCCCTCCGGCGACCGTCCCGTGCGCCCCCGCCGGGCCCGGCCGTCAGCCGTGGTCTGAGGGTCCGAGCAGGACGCTGGCCTCCGACAGGCGGGCGATGAGGTCGTCGTAGCGTTCGCCGCCGAGTGCTTCACGGATCCGCGTCTCGGACGCGAGCTCCCGGTCGACACCGTCGGCGGAGGCAGCACGGCCGGCCTCGGTCGCGAAGAGGGCGACGGAGCGGCCGGGACCGACGCGCCGTTCGATGAAGCCGAGACGTTGGAGACGGTCCGCGGCCTGGCTGATCGCTTGCTGGCTCTTGCCCAGTCGGCCGGCGATGGCCGTCGCCGTGACGCCGGGCTCCGCCACGACGGCGTCGAGCAGGTGGTTCAGCGGCAGCGTGAGCGGGGAGCCTGTCATCTCGGCCTCGCCGCGCTCCTCGACGAGCCGGCTCACCGCGCGGAGATGACCTCGGAGCAGGCCCGAGAGCGCCGGTGCGCGGCGCGCGGAGTCCTCGCCCGGAACAGTGCTTCCCACGCAGCCGAGCATACTCAGCGCGCATGACGTACCTTGTGAACACAAGGCATTGTATTAATCGCCTGCGCGAGAGGGAGTTGCCATGCGGGTCTTCGTCACCGGTGCTACCGGGTTCGTCGGAACGTACGTCGTCGCCGAGCTGATCGGCGCCGGCCACGAGGTGGTCGGTCTGGCCCGTTCCGACGCAGGAGGCGATCGGCTCGCGCGCGCCGGCGCCACCGTCCTGCGGGGCGACGTCAACGACCTCGCCCTCGTCCGCGAGGCTGCCGACGACGCCGACGGCGCCATCCACGCCGCGTTCGATCACAGCGCGCCGGACGCGAAAGAGCCCAGCGAGAAGGATCGCAAGGTCATCGAGAGCCTCGGCGCGGCGCTCATCGCGACCGGTCGACCGCTCATCGTCACGTCCGGCACGGGGTTGGTGCAGTCCGCCACGGGTGGTCCGGTCGTCGAGAGCGACCCGCACGCGACGTCGGCCGTGTTCCCCCGGGCCGCGTCCGAGGAGGCCGCCGAGGCGCTGGTCGACCAGGGCGGCAACGTGATGGTCGTGCGGCTCCCCCAGGTCCACGACATCCACCGTCAGGGGCGCCTGCGCTGGCACATCGAGGTGGCCCGCGAGCAGGGGCGGGTCGCCTACGTCGGCACGGGCGACAACCGGGTCCCCGCGGCGCACGCGTCCGACGTCGCCCGGCTCTTCCGGCTCGCGCTGGAGAAGGGGCGTCCAGGCCACCGCTACCACGCAGTCGCCGAGGAAGGCGTGCCGCTGCGTTCGATCGCGGAGACGATCGGCGCGCGGCTCGGTCTGCCGGTCGAGTCGATCGCCCCGGACGCGGCGCCAGGGTACTTCGGCTGGCTGGCCGAGCTCGCGCAGCTGGATCTCCCCGCCTCCGGAGCCCTGACGGCGCGGGAGCTGGGCTGGCAGCCCACCGGCCCGACGCTTCTCCACGACCTGGAGAGGGCCGAGTACGACGAGGGCTGACCCACGTCCGGGGAACGCGGGGCTCGTCCGCACGAGGGACGCTCCGACCGGCTCGCGGAGGGACCGGAGCGACAACGTTGACGTACGACGTCCAGCGATGCCAGGATCACCCGGTGACCACCACCGTCGGTGCCTCCTCCCTGCCCTGGCTCGCTGACCTCTACGCGCTCGCGCAGGAGACGCTCGCGCGGAACGTCGTCGACGACGACTCCGGGACGTTCATCCGGGCGGGCGGTGGCTACCCCGACCCGTGGACGCGCGACGCCGCGCTCAACGCGTGGGGTGCCGCCAGCCTCCTGCGTCCC
>Ga0180221_1000595_pt1 | contig 29939 bp, 29 predicted proteins | sample eDN5th37CKraftMG_FD_151339 | JGI IMG/M metagenome (GOLD analysis project Ga0180221, IMG submission 151339) | Enriched Miracle-Growth compost microbial communities from Emeryville, California, USA - eDNA 5th pass 37_C Kraft MG (version 2) (version 2) ...
GATTGGGATAGGGCAGGAACAAGGCCGATCGCGCGCCCACCACCACCCGCGCCTCGCCTGCCGCGATGGCGCGCCAGGCCCGCCGCCGCTCGCTCTGGCGCAGACCGCTGTGCCAGTTGACCGGCACTGTGCCGAACCGCTTCTCGAACCGCTCCAGAAAAGGCTCCGTCAGCGCGATTTCGGGGAGCAGCACCAGCACCTGCCGCCCTTCGCGGATCGCGGCGGCGATGGCCTCGAAATAGACCTCCGTCTTGCCCGATCCCGTCACGCCGTCCAGCAGGAACGGCGCGAAGTCGCGGGCATGAACCGCCTCCACGAAGCTGTCGGCGGCGGCGCGCTGCTGGTCCGACAAAGCGGGGGGCGCATGATCGGGGTCGGGCTGCGGGAAGGGGGTGTCGACGCTCACCTCCATTGCCTCGAACGCGCCCGCCTTGATGAGGCCGCGAATCACCGCGTCGCTCACCCCGCCGATCATCGCCAGCTCGCGGATCAGCCCCTGCCGCTCGCCGATCCGCTCCATGGCCTGCGTGCGCTGCTCGGTCATGCGGTCGGGCAGGGTGCCGGTGGCGCGATATTCGATGACCGTCCGCGCGCCCTCCAGCGCCGCCATCGACGCCAGCGTCATCCGCAGCACGGCGGCGGGCGGCGCGAGATAATAATCCGCCGTCCATTCGATCAGCCGCCGCAGCGTCTCCGGCACCGGCGGCGCGTCGACCAGCGCGACGAGGTTGCGCAGGCGATTGTCGCCCACGCTCTCCACATCGGGGAAAGCATCCTCCTCCCACACCACGCCGACGATCTGGCGCGGCCCGAGCGGCGCGACGACGATGCTGCCGGGCTTGGCGTTCATCCCGTGCGGCACGCGATAATCGAGCGGCCCCAAAGCGGCGTTCAGCAACAGGACACGGGCGCGCGAATTCATGGGCATGTCCCTAACGCGCCTGGGGGAAGGAGGCAAAGCCGCCCGTTCAGATTTTCCAGGCGAGCGTCAGCCAGGGAACATGCGCCACCGCGTCCGGGCGATGATCGCGGAAATTCTGCTGGCGCATATAGAGCAGTTGCACGTCCATCGCCTTGCCCACCGCATGGCGCAGCCCGATCTGGTGACGCATGGCGGCAAGGCCGCTTTTATCCGAAGGCCGCGCCCGGTTGAGGTGGAAAAAGACTTCCATCGCGCCCACCAGCGCCCATCGCTTGTCGCGATCCACCGGCACGCTGGCCTGCACCCGCTGCCGCAATCGCCAGCTCGCGCGATCGGCCGTGTCGAACAAACGCTGCTCCAGCCGGGTGCGCGCCAGCCAGATGCCTTGGTTCAGCGTCACCTGCTGGAACAGGCGCATTTCCTCTTCCGCCTTGCCTTCCACATAAGCGATGCCGCCGCCGACCAGCACGCCCCGCGCCACGCGATGATCCAGCGCCAGCCGGAACAGCGCCTGCTCGTCGTCCGACTCCGCGCGCCGGAAGCGTTGGCTCATGTCCAGCGTCACGATGTCGGTCTCGCTCGCCCTGATCGCCACCGATTCGGTGATCCACGCCTGATTTTCCTCCCTCGCGGCAAGGGCGGGCGGGGCCGTCGGCAGGCCCAGCGAAAGGAAAACGCCCCACAACATGCGCGGACGCGCGAAAAAAGGCATGGATCGGTCCTTTGGAAAGGTGGCACCGCCATAATGTTGCGTCGCGTTCGATGCAAAGCCTTTGCGGGCAGGGCGATGGCGATTCCGGCGGTCAGCCGCTAAAGGGCAGGAACGATTCGTCCCTTCGCCCGGAGCAAAGTCCCATGAAGTTCTTCGTCGACACCGCCGACACCGCCGAAATCCGCGAACTGGCCGCCACCGGCCTGCTGGACGGCGTGACCACCAATCCCTCGCTGATCGCCAGGTCGGGCCGCAAGTTCATTGAAGTGGTGGAAGAGATCTGCGGCATCGTCGAAGGCCCGGTTTCCGCCGAAGTCGTCGCGCTCGACCATGAAACGATGATGAAGGAAGCCGCCATCCTGCGGAAGATCGCGGACAATGTCTGCATCAAGGTGCCGCTCACCATCGACGGCCTCAAGACCTGCAAGGCGCTGAGCGACGATGGCTGCATGGTCAATGTGACGCTGTGCTTTTCGGCCAATCAGGCGCTGCTGGCGGCGAAGGCGGGCGCGTCCTTCATCTCGCCTTTCGTGGGCCGTCACGACGACAATGGCTTCGACGGCATGAAGCTGATCGAGGACATCCGCCTCATCTATGACAATTACGCCTTCGATACCGAAATCCTGGTCGCGTCGGTCCGCCATCCGATCCATGTGCTCGAAAGCGCGAAGATCGGCGCGGACGTGATGACCGCGCCGCCCGCCGTCATCAAGGCGCTGTTCAACCATGTGCTGACCGACAAGGGCATCGCCGGGTTCCTCGCCGATTGGGAAAAGACCGGCCAGTCGCTGCTCTGATTATGGTCCGGGGGCTGGAAACATCTCCGGCCCCCGTTCATTCTCTCCTGTGCAACCAGGGGAGAAAAGGCCATGTTCGTCGCGATCTACTGGTGGCGCGTCCATCCCGGCAAGGAAGACCAGTTCCGTAGCGCCTGGCGACGCGGCACCGACCTCATCCGCGAAAAATATGGCAGCTATGGATCGCGCCTGCACCGCGATGCGGACGGGCGCTTCGTCGGCTATGCCGAATGGCCGGACGAGGCGACCTGGCGCGCGGCCTTCGACCGGAAAATGGTCTATGACGACCCCGAAACCCGCGCCGCCTTCGTCGACGCCATCGCCGAAGTCCCGCCCGATGCGGACCCCATCTTCACCATGACGGTGACGGACGACCTGCTGCTACGGTCCCGCCACCAGGACGGCCCATGAAAATGCGCGAGGGGCGTCCATTATGGCATCGGGAAGAGTGCCCAATGGGCCGGGATCGTGTTCAACGTGAATACAGCTATTCCCTTGCTCCAGCGCTCGCGCCGACGAGATAGCGGTCCCGCATCGCCTGAAGCGCGGCGCTGTCGAGGCCGAGGCCATCGCGAAGATAGGCGTCGAACGACCCATATCGGCGGTCGACGGCGGCGAAGGCCGCTTCCAGATATTCCCGCCGTACGGTCAATATGGGTTCAAGCTGCTCGCGGGTAAGCGGGGCCAATTTTGCATAGCTGGCGGCGTTCTTGTCGGCGAGGTAGCTATTGCTCGCCAGATAGTCGGCAAAGACCGTCTCGCGGGGCACCCCTAACGCCGTCAACAACACGGCGGTCGCCCATCCCGTGCGGTCCTTGCCGGCGGTGCAATGATAGACGAACCGCAATGGCGCGGCCGACACGCGCGCCACCAGGGCGTGATAGGCTTTCCGGGCGCTGTCGGTGACGACGAAATCCCGATTCAGTTCGATCAGGAACTCCGCGCCCTGTCCCGAGGCGATGGCCTCCATGGCGCGGTCGATATCGCCGCCCTTCTCGCCGGTCGATTGCATGACGTCCAGCACCAGGGGGGCGGCGCCGGGCGGCAGGCGGTCCGGCTCGCGGGTCCGTTCCTTTTCCGTGCGAAGATCGATGACGAGGTCAAGGCCCAGGGCGGTGATCGTCGCCATATCTTCCGTGCTGATCCGGTCCATCTGGTCGGACCGATAGATGGCCCCCATACGCACCCAGCGGCCATCTGTCGTCCTGTACCCGCCCGCGTCGCGGAAGTTGGGCGCCGTGACAAGGCCCAGGCCGCGGTCGGCAATCGTCAGCGGCGCGCCGGCTTCCGGCTTGAGCGTGAAATACCAGCGCTGCCCGCTGCCCGGCGAAGCGATCCGGATATCGCCGGCCGATCCGCCATGCGCCACGATCCGGCCATCCGACCCGTCGGCTTGCAGGCCCGCCAGCACGGTGACGGCGCCGGCCGCCGCCGGGGCTGACCAGCGGAGGCGATACCCGCCCCCTTCCTCGGCGTGCGCCTGCGCCTCGACGAAGGGGATGACGGCTTGGTTGACGGCCGCGGCGGTGCTGACCGGCCGATCGACCGGCTGACCGGCGCAGCCGGCCAGCGCCAGGGCGACGGAGAGGCCGGCCGCGAGAGAGGATTTGAACCGCAGCGCCATCAGAACCGCGTGCTCAGCTCGATGCCGTATGTGCGCGGATCGTTCAGGGCCGCCACCCGATCATTGGTCAACCCGCTGCCTCCAAAGTTGAATCGGAAGGTCTGGAAATCCTCATTGAACAGGTTTTTGCCCCAAAGCGACAGGGAAAGCTTGGGCGCGCCGCCCAGCGCGATGTCCGCCAGGGTGATGCGCGCATTGGTCAGCAGATAACTGTCCGCCAGGACCGGAGCGCTCGCGCTTGTCGCGAACGTGCCGGAATAGTTGAAATCGGCATGTAGTTTCAAGGTCATGTCGCCGACGGGCAGGGCATAGTCCGCCGAAAGACTGGCGGCATTGCGCGGCGTGAATTGGGGACGCAGGTTCGTGATGGCGCCGCTGAACGGGTTGACGAGCGGCGGGATCTTGGCGTCGGTGAAGGAATAGTTGCCGGTCAGCGTGAATCCCTGAAAGGGCGCCAGAGTCAAGTCGACCTCGATACCCTTGATCTTTGCCGTCGCATTCGTGTTCAACGTTTCGACCGCGGATGGATTGGCCGGATTGGAGAAATCGATCTGCATGTCGCGATAATCCATCGAATAGGCCGCGATGTTCAATCGCGCGCGCCGACTCCAGAATTCCGATTTCAGGCCGACTTCCCAACTGCGCACTTCTTCCTCCGCAAAGGGACGGAATGTGGCCGAACGCGAATTGGCGCCGCCGGCCCGATAGGCGATGCTATATTTGGCATAGGCGTTCACGTCGCGGCTGAAGTCGAACGCGATCGTGGCCATCGGGTCCAATCGCGATGAGGTGAATTTATAAGGCAGCGCCGCCGGCGCCCCGCGCAGCGCCGTGATGAGGCCATGTTTCTTGTCGTGGGTGTAACGCAGACCCCCCGTGAGGTGAAGGCGCTCGTCCAGAATGGCCGGCGTCCAGGTCGCCTGCCCGAACAGCGCGCGTGATCGTGCGTGGTTATCCGACGCCCGATCGGGCCAGGCGCCGCCCGACGGCGGATCGTTCACCGTATAGGCCGTTCCATCGTCGTTCCAGCGATAGACGAAGGAGGCATAGGCCCAGTCGCTGGCGTCCTCGTTGAACAAATAGGCGCCGAGCACATATTTGAGGTGATCCGTCGTGCCGATCAGTTGCAGTTCCTGGCTGAACTGATCCTGATCCACCCGCCCGGCGCTATTGCGGGCGAAATTGCCGTTCGGGCGATAGCCGGTCTGATGCCCTATGTCATTGTCCTCCTGGGTTTGGGACAATTTGCGATAGCGGTGATCGACCGCAGGGTCAGCGCGTCGGAAAGCTCCCAGCTCGCGTTGAGGCTATGCCCTGAAACCTTCGCGACGCTCGGCTCCAGCGGCACGCCGATACGCGCCCGGCGGACACGATCGGGTTCAAGGGAAAAGATGGGCGGAAGGGCGATCGGGGGGCCTCCTGCTATGGTGCCTTCGATCTGCATATAATTGGGGCTGGAGCGATCCCGCGAGACATCGAACGAATAGAGCAGTTCGATGGCGTCGGTCGGCTGCCAGAGCGCCTGGGCGCGAAAACCCTCCCGGCGATAGGCGCCCCAATCCCATGCCCCGCGCAGCGGATTGTCCACCAGCCCGTCGCGCCGCGACACCATGCCGTCCAGCTTGATGCGGATGCCGGCGAATTCGGGCAGATTGACATGCGCCTCCGCTGTGCGTCCGTCATAATTGGCCAGGCCGACCTTGGCGTCGACCCCGAACTCGCCGCTCGGGCGCTTCGATATGATGTTCAGTGCGCCGCCCACGGCGTTGCGGCCGAACAGCGTGCCCTGGGGACCGCGCAAGACCTCGATCCGCTCCAGGTCGAACAGCTCGGTGCCCAGCCCCTGGACGCGGGCGAGATAGACGCCGTCCACATAGAGCGCGATGGCGCCGTCACGGCTGATCTGGGAAGCGTCGCCGGAGATGCCGCGCATGGCGACGAAGAGAGCGGATGGCCGGCCCGCAAATGGCGCGATGCGCAAGGACGGAATAGCGCCGCCCATCAGATCGCGAAGCCCCGTAATGCCCTGCTGTTCCAGCGCGGACTCGCCCAGCACCGACATGGAAATCGGCGTGTCCTGGATATTTTCCGCGCGTTTCTGCGCGGTTACGATGATCTCTTCCAGCCCGCTATGCTGTTCGGCCGCGTCCTGCGCCCAGACTTCGGCCATCGGCATGGCCAACAACGATACGCCCGCGACCAGAGCCGTCCGAAAATTCGTTCTTGCAAGAATTTGCACGAGATGCATGGCGCCCTCCCCCATTTCATGTCCTGATCCGCCTCTGCTTACATAACAAGTGTGCGGCTCATTCATGGGGGTACATGGCGCACGGGATTCGTTCAATGCACCATGAATTTAATCATTCATGTGATCGAAGAGAATATTTTATAATGTTTTCAATTGTTTCTGCAACAGAGCAGATCATGGTTTTATCCCATGTCCCGCTTGTTATATGTGCGCCGGATGCCACCAGAGATAACACCTGTGCGGCTCCGATATCCATGTTTCCTGTTGCGGCGGCGCCCGGAAACACAATTCTGGCATGTCGGCCGCGGCGGCTGCGCGCCATTGCCGCGAAGGGAGCGAGAGCCGGGTCGCGCGCCGCTGCAAGACTGATTTGATGTCCCACGCGTGAAAGGGTTCGAACGACGGCGCCCGAGGCCGGGTCGAGAATTTTCCGGATACCCATGCTGTCGCGGGGACCGCGCGGCATGTCCTGCTGCAGTCCGTCCTGCAAAGCGGCATAGAGCCATTCGATCCCGGCGTGGAGAATATCCGCCCGCGTCCGAAAATAGTGCGCAACCGTGGACGGAGGAACGTCGGCCCGCATCGCTACCGCCCGATGGCTTATCGCGCCGACGCCGGATGTCGCGACCAGATCTCCGATTGCCTGGGAAATCGTCCCTCGCCGTCCACTATGGTCGGAAGGCTCGCGCCGCAATTGGGAATGGAGACGGTCGATAAGGGGCGCGAAGTCCAAAGCGTGGGAGGCCGGGAAAACGCCGTCCAACATGCGGGCGATGTTGGCGTTCCTCAGCAATCGATATTCCGGCAGGGCGCCCAGCGAAAGGCTGTGCAGCGTTTCTTCGGCAACGAATGCCGCTATGGCGGGTGCAAGCCAGCCGGCATGGGGATGCCCGCCTTGCTCCAGCAGCTCCTGCCACGCTGCGGTCTGCTCCTTGCGGACCGATTCAATCGCGGCAGCCGTCGCGTCGCTATGTTCGTGATCGAGCAGAAGCTCAAACCAACTGAGCGACAATGCCCTCCTGTTGGAAACGGCGTCATCGATGCAGAGGTTCGTCAGCGCCGCAAGGGTCTGCTTGTCCAGCGGCGTCATCAGTTTCGCCAATGCGGTGAAACCGCCTATTGCCTCAATCTGTTCTTTCGCTTCATGATCCGCGAAGGCGTCGAGCAGATATTGTTTTTTACCGAAGTGATACGTCAGATCGCCCAGCGTCCATCCAGAGGCTTTCCCCAGCGTGCGCAAGCTCAAGGCGGACAGGCCTTTCTCCGCAACGATGGAGCGGGCCGCCATCATCAAGCTGTTCATCTTGTCGTCGCTAGGGCGCGGGCCTTGCATGTCTTCCATTTCCGTGACCAGACTTGTGAGGGATGTGTCGCCTTAGAGCGGATTTCTACCGCCGTGTAGAGTGGCCCTCCGGGGTCCATTCCCATGAACGGGATGCGGTTATGGGCCGGCAATCTCCGATCTCGACCGCCCTCTCGCCATGGCCGGCTCGGCGATCGCACCCGCCGGGCCGGGAAGCACGCCTTGCTTTGCGTGGCGACCCCGGCAGGATTCGAACCTGCGACCATTCGCTTAGAAGGCGAATGCTCTATCCAGCTGAGCTACGGGGCCGTCGTTGCGCTCGATAGCGGCGCTTGCGTGCGCGCGCAATCGTCAGCGCCATTTGCAATCCCGCGCGCGCACGATATGCAGCGTGCATGAACGACGTGGAAGTCCGGAAAATCGATGCAACGGCGCTGGGTGCACGTCCGCTGCGCTATTTCGATTTCTTCATGGCGGCTTTCGTCGCGATCCTGCTGCTGTCCAACCTGATCGGCGCGGCCAAGCTGTCCTCGCTGGGCGGCGTCACCTTCGGCGCGGGCATATTGTTCTTTCCGCTGGGCTATGTGATCGGTGACGTCCTGACCGAAGTCTATGGCTATGCCCGCGCGCGGCGCTGCGTCTGGGCGGGGTTCGGGGCGATGCTGTTCATGGCGCTGATGAGCTGGGTCGTCGTCGCGCTCCCCCCGGCGCAGGGCTGGCCCGACCAGGCGGCCTATGAAGCCGTGTTCGGCAGCACCTGGCGCATCGTCTTCGCCTCGCTCGCCGCCTTCTGGGCGGGGGAACTGGCGAACAGCTTTGTGCTGGCGAAAATGAAGCTGCTGACCAAAGGCAAGCATCTGTGGACCCGCACCATCGGCTCGACGATCGTGGGGCAGGGGGTGGACAGCCTGCTTTTCTATCCGCTGGCCTTCTATGGCGACTGGACCAATGCGCAGGTGCTGACGGTGATGGTCACGAATTGGGCGATGAAGGTGACATGGGAAGCGGTGCTGACGCCCGTCACCTACCTTGCCGTCAACACGCTGAAGCGCCGGGAAGGGCTGGATGTCTATGACGAGGGCACGAACTTCACCCCCTTCCGCACGCGACTTTAGGGATAGTCCGCCCGCACGAAATACAGCCCGTCCGGCGGCGCGTTGAGCGCCAGCGCCGCCCGGTCCCGCGCTTCCAGCGCCGTCCGCATATCCGCCGCATTCCACCGCCCCATGCCGACCATGGCGAGGCAGCCCGCCATCGACCGCACCTGATGATGCAGGAAGGACCGCGCCGCCGCATGGATCGCGATCCGGTCGCCCGCGCGCTCCACGTCCAGCCGGTCGAGCGTCTTGACGGGACTTGCCGACTGGCAATGGGCCGAACGGAACGTCGTGAAGTCATGCAGCCCGACGAGGACTTGCGCCGCTTCCTGCATCGCCCCTTCGTCCAGCGGCTGGATCACCCGCCACGCCAGCCCGCTTTCCCATGTCAGCGGCGCGCGCCGGTTGGCGATGCGATAGACATAGGACCGCCCCACGCAGGAAAAGCGCGCATGCCAGTCATCCGGCACCGCCTCGCACGCCAGCACCGCGACGGGATGGGGCCGCAGCCGCGCATTGACCGCCTCCATCAGCCGGAAGGGCGGCATGTCCTTTTCGACATCGGCATGGCACCGCATCGCCAGCCCATGCACCCCCGCATCGGTCCGCCCCGCCGCATGGATCACGGCGCGCTCGCCCGTGACAGCGAAGATCGCGTCCTCCATGGCCTGCTGCACGCTCGGTCCATGCGCCTGCCGCTGCCAGCCCATGAAGGGCCGCCCGTCAAATTCCACGGTGAAGGCGAAGCGGGTCATGGATTATCGAACGGCCATGTGGGGTTCAGCCATCGACCCGGCTGCCCGCGGGCATGTCGAACCCGCGCAGCAACTCCCCCGCCGACATCGCGCCCTTGCCCGCCCGCTGGATCAGCGTGGGCCGGATCGCGCCATGCCCGCACCCGATCAGCAGGCTGTTGTCGAGCAGTTCGCCCGCCGCTCCGCCATGCTCCTTCACCTGCGCCGCCAGCACCCGGAACCGCTCGCCGCGATATTCGAAGAACGCGCCGGGAAAGGGATTGAAGGCGCGCACCTGCCGCTCGACCTGATGCGCGTCCCGCGAAAAGTCGATCCGCGCTTCCGCCTTGTCGATCTTCGCGGCGTAGGTGACGCCCTCTTCCGGCTGCGGCACCGGCGGATGCAGCGACAGGTCGTCCAGCACCTCCACCATCAACGCGCCGCCCGCCTCCGCCAGTTCCTGCGTCAGTTCGCCCGCCGTCTTGTCCTCGATCGGCGTCACATGCTTGGCGCGCATCGGGCCTGTGTCCAGCCCCGCCTCCATGTCCATGATCGTCACGCCGCTCAGATTGTCCCCTGCCAGGATCGCCCGCTGGATCGGCGCCGCGCCCCGCCAGCGCGGCAGCAGCGAGGCATGGATATTGAGGCACCCGAAACGGGGCGCATCCAATATCGCCCTGGGCAGGATCAGCCCATAGGCCGCCACGACCGCCGCATCGGCCTTCAAGGCCGCGAAATCCGCCTGCACCGCCGCATCCTTCAGCGTCAGCGGCGCCCGCACCTCGACCCCCATCGTCTCGGCGCGCCCGTGCACGGGGGAGGGGCGCAGCGCCTTGCCCCGGCCCGCCGGGCGCGGCGGCTGGCTGTAGACCGCGACGATTTCATGCCCGGCCTTTGCCAGCGCGTCGAGCGCCGGCACGGCGAAATCGGGGGTGCCCATATAGACGATACGCATAGCGGCCTCTCAAACTCTTTTGACCCTCAGCTTGCAAGCCCTTATCTCGGTTCCATGGCTTCTCCAGAAATCGACGCGCTGACGCAGGCGCTTTCCCGCCTGCCGGGCCTTGGCCCCCGTTCGGCGCGGCGGGCCGTGCTGCACCTGCTCAAGAAGCGCGAAACCGCGCTCGAACCGCTCCTGCGCGCATTGGGGGCCGTAAACGAACGGCTCGTCACCTGCGGCATATGCGGCAATGTCGACACGGTCGATCCCTGCGGCATTTGCGCCGATCCGCGCCGCGACGCCCGCGCGCTCTGCGTGGTGGAGGATGTGCCGGACCTGTGGGCGCTCGACAAGTCCCGCCTTTTCCCCGGCCGTTTCCATGTGCTGGGCGGCCGCCTGTCCGCGCTGGAGGGCGTGCGGCCCGAAGACCTCGGCATCGACACGCTCGTCGCCCGCGTGGAGGCGGGCGGCATAGACGAAGTCGTCCTCGCCATGAACGCCACGCTGGAGGGGCAGACGACCGCCCATTATCTCGCCGAAAGGCTGGAGCGTTTCCCCATCCGCCTCACCCAGTTGGCCCATGGCGTGCCGGTCGGCGGAGAGCTGGATTATCTGGACGAAGGCACTTTGGCGCAGGCTTTGCGCGCCCGCCGTCCCGTCGCTTGAAAAAAAACGCCGATCCGCTTATTTTGCGATCATGGCCATTCTTCCCATCCTTGAGGCGCCCGATCCGCGCCTGCGTACCATTTCGACGCCCGTTGAGGCGATCGACGACGATTTGCAGCGCCTGATCGACGACATGTTCGAAACGATGTATGCCGCGCCAGGCATTGGCCTCGCCGCGATTCAGGTCGGCGTGCCCAGGCGCGTGCTGGTGATCGACCTCCAGGAACCCGAATCGGACGAAGAAGGCGCGCCGGGGGTGAAAAAGCCCATGGTCTTCATCAACCCCGAAATCCTCGAAGGCTCCGACGACCTGTCGGTCTACAATGAAGGCTGCCTCTCCGTCCCCGACCAATATGCCGAGGTGGAACGCCCCGCGACCATCCGCGCAAGCTGGATGGACCGCGATGGCCGCATCCATGAGGAACGTCTGGAAGGCCTCCTCGCCACCTGCCTCCAGCATGAGATGGACCATTTGCAAGGCGTCCTCTTCATCGACCACCTCTCACGCCTGAAGCGCGACATGCTGCTGAAGAAGCTCGACAAGGCGCGGAAGGCGGCGGCCTGATCTGATCTAAAGCGCAAAAGGAAGCGCCCCGGCTGAAAGGCTGGGGCGCTTCCGTTTTGGCAGAATGGGCTTGGTCTGGTCACGGCCTTTTCCGCCATTCAACCCCCTGGCATCCCAGCGAAAGCTGGGATCTCACTTTCTTAAGGCGCGACCAAGCCCAAATGAGATCCCGGCTTTCGCTGGGATGACGGAGGAGTGGCAGCAATCCACCCAAACCCGCATGCTCTAACCAACCCCCTCCGTATCCAGCGCATAGCCCGCCGAGCGCACCGTCCGGATGATGTCCTGATATTTGCCGTCCGCGTTGATCGCCTTGCGGAGCCGCCGGATATGCACGTCCACGGTCCGCAGCTCGATGTCGCTGTCCTGCCCCCACACGCTGTCGAGCAGCCGCTCGCGCGAGAAGACCCAGCCGGGATGCTCCAGGAAATGCTTCAGGAGCCGGAACTCGGTCGGCCCCAGCGGCACCACCTGTCCGCTGCGCCGGACCTTGTGCCCCACCGTGTCCATCTCGACATCGGCGAAGGTCAGCGTCTCCCCCGCCAGCGCGGGCCGCACCCGCCGCAGCACCGCGCCCACGCGCGCCACCAGTTCGCGCGGCGAAAAGGGCTTGGTCACATAGTCGTCCGCGCCCGTCTCCAGGCCGCGCACGCGGTCCTCTTCCTCGCCCCGCGCGGTCAGCATGATGATCGGCACGTTCGCGGTCCCGTTCATGCGGCGCAGGCGGCGGCACACCTCGATCCCCGACAGGCTTTCCACCATCCAGTCGAGCAGCACGATGTCCGGCGCGTTCTCCTGCGCCAGCAGCAGCGCCTCCTCGCCGTCGACGGTATGGGCGACCTCGAAATCCTCCCGCTTGAAATGCCAGATGAGCAGTTCCGCGAGCGCCGCGTCATCCTCGACCAGCAGCATCTTGGCACGGGCCACGCTCAATCCTCCGCCTGGCCGCTGCCGCCGCGTTCGCGGTCGGGCGCCGTCTGGCCGGTCGCGGCGTAATAGACCATCTCGGCCACATTGGTCGCATGGTCGCCGATCCGCTCGATATTCTTGGCGACGAACAGCAGATGCGCGCATTCGCTGATCGTCTTGGGATTTTCGACCATATAGGTGACCAGCGAGCGGAAGACGCTGTCGTAGAAATCGTCCACCACCGTGTCCCGCTCGATCACCGCCACGGCCAGGTCCGCGTCCCGCGCGGCGAAGGCGTTGAGCGCATCATGCACCATTTCGCCCGCCACCTGCCCCATGGACGGCAGCATCGACATCGGTTCCAGCGTCCGCTTGTTGGTGGCGATGGAGGGCACGCGCTTGGCGATGTTCTTGGCATAGTCGCCGATCCGCTCCACCACGCTCACGATCTTGAGCGCGGCGATCACGTCGCGCAGGTCGTTTGCCATCGGCGCGCGCAGGGCGATGATCTGGATCACCAGCTTCTCGACCTCCGATTCCAGCGCATCGATGCGCTTGTCGTCGGCGACCACTTGCGCGGCCAGCTTCTTGTCGTGCCGTTGCAGCGCCAGCATCGCATTTTCTATCGCCGCCTCCGCGCGCCCGCCCATCTCGGCGATAAGGCCGCGCAGCTTGTCGATTTCCTCGTCGAATGCCTTGATCGTATGTTCAGCCATGTCTTGTCTCTCCCGCAGCGGATCAGCCGTAGCGCCCGGTGATGTAATCCTTGGTCCGTTCCTGCCGCGGATTGGTGAAGATGTCGGACGTCACGCCATATTCCACCAATTCGCCCAGGTGGAAAAAGGCCGTCCGCTGCGACACGCGCGCCGCCTGCTGCATATTGTGCGTGACGATCACGATGGCGTAGCGCCCCCGCAATTCGTGGATCAGTTCCTCGATCTTCGCCGTCGCGATGGGATCGAGCGCGGAACAGGGTTCGTCCATCAGGATCACTTCGGGTTCCACCGCGATGGCCCGCCCGATGCAAAGCCGCTGCTGCTGCCCGCCCGAAAGCGCCGTGCCGCTGTCGTGCAGCCGGTCCTTCACCTCGTCCCACAGCCCCGCGCGGCGCAGCGACTTCTCGACGATCACGTCCAGATCGGCCTTGCCCGCCGCCAGCCCGTGGATGCGCGGCCCGTAAGCGATATTCTCGTAGATCGACTTGGGAAAGGGATTGGGCTTCTGGAACACCATGCCCACCCGCGCGCGCAACTGCACCACGTCCATGGAAGGGGCATAGATATCCTCCCCGTCCAGCGTGATCGCGCCTTCGACCCGTGCGCTCGCCACCGTGTCGTTCATGCGGTTGAGCGTCCGCAGGAAAGTCGACTTGCCGCAGCCCGACGGGCCGATGAAGGCCGTCACATTGTCCATGTCGACGTCGATCGACACGCCCTTGATCGCCTGCTTGTCGCCATAGAACACCTTGACGTCGCGCGCGGTCATCTTGGTTTCGGTGGCGGGGGTCAGCGTTTGCGGTTCATGCATCATATTTACCACCGTTTTTCAAACTTGTTACGCAGGTAGATGGCGAGGCCGTTCATCGCGAGCAGGAAGACCAGCAGCACGATGATGGCGGCGGACGTTTTTTCGACAAAGCCCTTGGAGACTTCATCCGACCACAGGAATATCTGCACCGGCAATACGGTCGCCGGATCGGTGATCCCGCCCGGCGGCGTCGCGATGAAGGCGCGCATCCCGATCATCAGCAGAGGCGCGGTTTCGCCCAAAGCGCGCGCCATGCCGATGATCGTGCCGGTGAGGATGCCGGGCAGCGCCAGCGGCAGCACATGCTGGAACACCACCTGAACCGGGGAAGCGCCGATGCCGAGCGCCGCGTCGCGGATGCTGGGCGGCACGGACTTGATCGCGTTGCGCCCGGCGATGACGATGACCGGCATGGTCATCAGCGCGAGCGTCATGCCCCCCACCAGCGCGGCCGAACGCGGCAGGTGCATGAAGTTGAGGAAGATCGACAGCCCCAGCAGGCCGAAGATGATCGAAGGCACCGCCGCCAGATTGTTGATCGACACTTCGATGATGTCGGTCCACCAGCTCTTGCGCGCATATTCCTCCAGATAGAGCGCAGTCGCGACGCCCACGGGAAAGCTCAGCAGCAGCGTCACCAGCATGGTGAGCAGCGACCCCTTGAACGCCCCCCAGATGCCGACCTGCGTCGGATCGGTGCCATCGCTCCCGGTCAGGAAGCTCGCGTTGAACCCGGTCGACAACACGCCCTGCTGCTTCAGCCGCGCGACGGCGGCTTCGGCCTGCGGCGATCCCTTGCCCTTGGCGGCCAGGTCGATCACGGTCGAGGCGGGCACGCTGATGGTTTCGGTGCGGCTGAGAATCTTCGGGTCGGCTTTGATCGCGTCGCGGATGCTGGTCCAGGCGGTCGGCGACAGCAGCGCGTCGGCGTCCGGCCCCAGCGCCTTCTTCGCGACCTCGTTCGTCACCATGGGCAGGTTCGCGCCGACCAATCCCTGATCGGTGATATTGGCGGGGTCGAGCAGCAGCGGCGAGGCCGGGAAATCGACTTGCAGCGCGATCTCCGTCCGGGTGAAGCCGCGCAGTCCGTTGCCCAGCATGGTGAACAGCAGAAAGGCGAGGAAAGCGGCGGAGAGCATCACCGCGAACAGGCCCATGAGCTTGAAGCGCCGTTCGGCCGCATAACGCCGCGCGATCCGCTTCTGCATCACGTCCGACTTCCAGTCGGTGGGGTTGCGCGTCGCACTCATTCGTAAGCCTCGCGATATTTCTTCACGACCCGCAGGGCCACGATGTTGAGCAGCAGGGTGACGATGAACAGCACCAGCCCCAGCGCGAAGGCCGCCAGCGTCTTGGCGCTGTCGAACTCCTGATCGCCGGTCAGAAGCTGGACGATCTGCGTCGTCACTGTCGTCACGCTGGAAAAGGGATTGAGCGTCAGGTTCGCGGCAAGGCCCGCCGCCATCACCACGATCATCGTCTCGCCGATGGCGCGGCTCACGGCCAGCAGCACGCCGCCGACCACGCCGGGGAGCGCCGCGGGGATCAGCACCTTGCGGATCGTCTCGCTGGTGGTCGCGCCCATGGCGAGGCTGCCGTCGCGCATCGACTGCGGCACGGCGGCGATGCTGTCGTCCGCCATGGACGACACGAAGGGGATGATCATCACCCCCATCACCAGTCCCGCCGCCAGCGCGCTTTCCGAACTCGCGCCATGAATGCCGACGCTCACCGCGAAGTCGCGGAGCGCAGGCGCGATGGTGAGCGCCGCGAAATAGCCGTAAACCACGGTCGGGACGCCGGCCAGCACCTCAAGGATGGGCTTCATCCATTTGCGGACCTGCGGCCGCGCATATTGGGTCAGGTAGATGGCGCTCATCAGGCCCAGCGGGATGGCGACCACCATGGCGATGATCGCGCCGATGAAGATCGTGCCCCAGAATAGCGGCACCGCGCCAAAGGCGTCCTTGTTGCCATAACCCATCGCCGCCGACTGCGGGCTCCATTTGGTCCCGAACAGGAAGTCGACCGGGTTCACCATCGAAAAGAAGCGGATCGATTCCCACAGCAGCGACACGACGATGCCCAGCGTGGTCACGATCGCCAGCAGCGACGCGATCAGCAGCGACGCCATCACCAGCCGCTCGACCCGCGTGCGCGCCCGGAAATCGGGCCGGATGCGGGTGAAGGCATAGGCCCCGCCCGCAAAGGCGAGCACCAGCGCCAGCACCGCGCCGATGACGCCATATTCGCTGATCGCCGAACGATAGGGTTCGACCAGCGCCTGCGCGGCGGGGTTGAAGGCGGCGGCCTGCGCGCCCGACGCGATGTTGCGCGCCTCGCCCAATATGGCGGATCGGGAGAAGGCATCGGCGGGCAGGCTCTGCGCCGCCGGGTCGCTCAGCACCGTCTGGGTGATCAGGCCGGGCGACACATTGGCCCATATGGCGAGGAAAATGGCGGCGGGGATCAGTGTCCACAGCGCCACATACCAGCCATGATAGCCCGGCAGGCTATGCACGGCATCACGCCGCCCCGACGTCCGCGCCACGGTTTGCAACCGCAGCGCGCGTGCGCGTGCGCTGACCCAGGCGATCGCGCCAAGGCCAGCCAGCAGCAGGAAGATTGCAGGTCCGGTCATCGCTGTCGCTTATTTCAGGACCGAACCGTCCAGCACGGTCAGCGATTTCACCGCTTCCGCGCTCGCCTTCCGCACAGCGTCGGGCGCTGCGACCATGCCGCGCTTGGTCAGCGGGCCGTCCGGGCTCCAATTGGCGGCGAAGGCGTTCAGATAGGCCTGAAGCCCCGGAACCGCCTGCATATGCGCCTTCTTGACGTAGATGTAGAGCGGACGCGCGCCCGGATACTGGCCGGTCGACACCGTTTCATAGGTCGCCTCGACGCCGTTGATCGGCACGTCCTTCAGCGTATCCTTGTTTTCTTCCAGGAAGCTGAAGCCGAAGATGCCCAGCGCGTTGGGATTGGCGCCCAGCTTCTGCACGATCAGATTGTCGTTTTCGCCCGAGTCCACATATTTGCCGTCCTCGCGGATGCGGGTGCAGGTGGCCTTATATTCGTCCTCATTCTTTTCCTTGAGCGCCTTCATCGCCTCGTCGCTCTGGCAGCCCTTCTCCAGGATCAGTTCGGCAAGCGAATCGCGCGTGCCGCTGGTCGATGGCGGGCCAAAGACGGAAATGGGAATGGCCGGCAGGCTGGGGTCCACGTCCTTCCAGCTCTGCGCCTTGTTCGGACCCTTGCCATAGGGGTTGGCGGCCAGCGCCTCATAGACGATCCTGGGGGTCAGCTTGAAACCCGGTCCCTTGCTCGATTCGGCGAAGGCGAGGCCGTCGACGCCGATCTGGATCTCCACAATGTCCTTGACGCCATTTTGCTGGCACATCTCGAACTCGGCCTTCTTCATGCGGCGCGATGCGTCGGCGATGTCGGGATATTGCGCGCCCACGCCCGCGCAGAACAGCTTCATGCCGCCGCCCGTGCCGGTCGATTCGATGATCGGCGACTTCATGCCCGGATTGCCCTGAACGAACAGTTCGGCGACCGCCGTGGCGAAGGGATAGACGGTGGAGGAACCGACCGCGCGGATCTGGTCACGGGTTCCGCCCGCGCCGCCGCCGCCCTGATCGCCGCAGCCGGAAAGGGTGAGCGCGGCCACGGCCGTCGCGGCGAAGAGAGCGAAATGCTTCACGGAAACCTCCATCATTGCAAAGGCCGCGATTCGCTGGTCGCCGCCCCCCGATGGGTCTGCGCCTAGCTGCGGTTCATCGCGCCTTTGTGACACTCAGGTTTCAGTTTCATGACAATAGGATAGGAAAGCCGGAAAAACGCTATCCTTTCTTCATCTCACTCTTGATTTCGCCCGCAGGCATCTTCGGCAGCAGCACGGAAATCGTCGTGCCCTCTCCCACGATGCTGGCGATGTCCATCCGCCCGCGATGGCGCTCCACGATATGCTTGACGATGGCCAGGCCCAGCCCGGTGCCGCCCATGGCCCGGCTCCGGCCCGAATCCACGCGATAGAAACGCTCCGTCAGGCGCGGCAGATGATCGGGCGCGATCCCTTCGCCCTCGTCCGCCACGATGAGGCGCGTCATGCCGCTCGGCCCTTCCGTCAGGGTCACGCGGATCGGCGTGCCGGGGCGGCCATATTTGGCGGAATTGCCGATCAGATTGTGCAGCAACTGGGACAACTGCGCGCGATCGCCCCGGACGGGCGGCAGACCGGCGTCGATGCTGACGTCCACCTCCGCCCCGCGCTCGCCATGGCTGGTGCGGAACACGCCCGCGACTTCCGCCACCAGGCCAGAGAGATCGACCGCGCTGTCGGGCGCGCGATATTTGTCGGCTTCGATCCGCGACAGGGAGATAAGGTCGTCGATCAGGCGCTGCATCCGCCGCGCTTCGCCGTCCATGATTTTCAGGAAGCGCTGGCGGGTTTCGGTGTCCTTGCCCAGTTCCGGGTCGGCCAGCGTTTCGATGAAGCCCAATATCCCGGCCAGCGGAGTCCGCAATTCGTGGCTGGCATTGGCGACGAAATCGACCCGCATCCGCTCCGCCGCATGGGCGCCGCTATGATCGACCAGATGGACCAGCCGCCCCATATCCTCCGCCGCGCCAAAGGGAGCGATCCGCATCTGCCAGCGCTGTTCCCGCGTGCCGAGGCCCACCAGCTCCACCATGTCCGTTTCGGTCATCGCCGCCATGTCCGTCAGCCTTTCGGCGGCCGCGGGATGGCGGATGGCGATGCGGGCGTCCTCTCCCTCGATATGCGCGCCCAGCAGCAGCCGGGCGGCGCGATTGGCGCGCACTATGCGCCCTTTCCCGATCAGCAGAAGCGGATCGGCTATGCCCTCCAGCAGGTCGGCAAAACCTGGATGGTCGATCAGCCCGGGCGATTGCGGCACGTGCTCCGCGCTTTGTTCGGAGACGTCATGTTCGCCGCCCCGGGCGCAGATCAGCAGGACGAGCAAGCCCGCCAGCACAGGCAGCGCGATGGCCGGCGGCGATGCGCCCAGCAAAAGCGCGCCGCCCGTGCCGAGCAACAGCATGGCGATGGAAGCCGTGATCTGCGATATGCTCAGTCGATTCATGGTTACCGCGCTGGATTCTTCCCGCATTTGCTGCGATGGCTAAGGGCATAGCGCGTAGAATTTACGCTTTGGCAAGCGCGATAGCGGATCATGACGAAATGAGCGAGCCCATGACCGGACAGGACGATCCCCAGCAGCGCCTCCCGCAGGAGCGGGAAGACGCCGCGCACGAGCCGGTGTCGTCCCGGCGGCAGTTGCTGATGGGCGGCGCGGTCGCGGCGTCCGCCATCGTGTCGATTCGTCCGGCGCTCGCCAACACGGCGGCCTCCGTGCTCAATTGCACCATTCCCGTGCCGGATCAGGCGCGGGCGGGCAATTATATCGCGCCCAACGGGCAGGTCGTGCCTGCCGGAACGCCCGGTGCCTTTCCGGCGGCCGGGCGCAGCTATACCGGGGAACAGGTGAAGCAGGCGTTGCGGGGACGGCCGCTGCCCGGCGCCGGCTATGAGCAGAATCAGGCTTATCTGAACTATATCCGCCGCCTGCAATCGGGCACCAGCGGTTTTACCTGCTACGCCTCGCTCCAGATGCCGCGCTGATTGAAAGGGAGCGGATGGAGCTTCCGCGCGTTGACGTCGCCATATTGCGGCGCATCGTTGAGAGGCTTTCATGTTTCATGCCCATCCGCCGATGGCGGCGTCCCTTTTCATCGCGATCTATCTCTATGAGCCTAGCGACGGCGGGTTGGATCGGGTCGCGATTCTGTTCGCCAATCATCTCGTTCAGCGCGGCGTGCGGGCCGAATTGTGGATGGCGCGAACGGAAGGGCCGGTCGCGAGGCTGATCGACCCCGCCGTCACGGTGCGCCGCGTGCCTTCGCCGCCTCTGGAGCGGCGCTTGGCCATGATCGCGCAATTTCCCGGTTTGGCGGTCATGGTACGGCGGCATGGCCCCGATGTCCTCTATTCCGCCGGGAATCAGAGCAACATGCTGGTGGCCTTGGCGGCGCTGGGAACCGGCACGCGCGCGGTGGGACGCATTTCCAATCCCTTGATCCGTCCCGGTCAAAAGAGGCTGGCCGCTCATTTCCGCCTGCGGCGTTTCCGCGCCATAGCGCGCGTCAGCGCGATGACCATCGTGATGGGCGAAGCGGACCGCCGCCTGCTGACGGCGGCGGGGCCGTTGGCAGCGTCCGATGTCCGCCTGTTGCCGCGTCCCAGCGTGACACCTGCGATGGACGCTGCGTTCGCGGCGCGAAAGCCCCGCCAGCCGGGCGATCCTTGCCGCCTGCTGATGGTTGGCCGTCTTGCCGTGCAGAAGGATCATGCGACGGCGTTGCGTGCGGTGGCTCGTCTGCCGCACCTGGACTGGCGCTTGCAAATCGCGGGCGATGGCCCGTTGCGCGATGAACTGATCCAGCTTTGCGGAGCGTTGGGCATAAGCGACAGGGTCGCCTTTCCGGGTTTCATCGCCGATCCGCAGCATGTCGCCGCACTGATGGGACAGGCCGACCTGCTGCTCCAGCCGTCCCGCTGGGAGGGGTTGGCGGGGACCGTCATCGAAGCGCTGGGCTGCGGCGCCGGCGTGGTGGCGACCGACAGCACGCCCAACATCCGTCCCCTCCTCCAGGCCGCGGGGCAGCATGATCCTGTGCCCGTCGGCGATGACGCCGCTTTCGCGCGGGCCGTCGAATGGGCATTGGGCCATCCCGCGCCGCTCCCGCAACTTGCATCCGCCACCGCGCCCTATCGTCTGGCCGATGCGCTGGACGGATATGCCGGCGCTTGCCGCAGCCTGGCCGGAAACAGGCCGCACCGGTTCAGGGAAAGCTCGCTCATCCGCCCCTGATGCGTTAGGCACCTGCTTACCCCTTTGCGCTATGGCGGGGCGGCAATCATCGGGGGCAGGGCCGTGACAGTCGATCAACGCTATTGTCGGGAGAGGGAAGGGAACATCCTGTTTCGAACGCTTGGCGACATAGGGCTGCTCTACCATCGCCCTTCGGGTCAGACCCACATAGTCATCAGTCCCGTGCCGGAAATCCTGGAGGCGATGGAGGATGACAGCCCGGTTTCCGTGGGCGATCTGCTCCAGCGCCTCTCCCGGCGATTTGATCTTGGCCCGCAGGAGACCGCCTTGCCGAAGATCGCGGCGCATCTGGCCGATATGGCCGCGCTGGGCCTGATCCGCGCCGTCGCATGAAGCATCGCGTCACCCTTCGCATCGGTCCGGCGACGTTCCGTATCGGATCGGCATGGTCCGGACCGATAGGGGAGTTGAGGCGTCTCTATGCGGACTATCCCGCGCCTTCGGACGGCTCGGCCGATTTCACCGTCCGCCTGGAGCCTGCCGGCCTGCTGCGCCGCTGGCTGCGGCCGTCCATCTTCATCACTGGGGACCATGGCCTTGCGGACGCCGCGCCGATGAGCCTTGCCCATAGCCTGCTGGCGGCGGAAATGGGAATGAACCTGCAAATGGCGCTGGGCTGGCGGCGGCACCTGCTGCTGCACGCATCGAGCGTGGAGAAAGACGGGCGCGTCCTCCTCATGAGCGGCGAGTCGGGGTCGGGGAAATCCACCCTCGCCGCGCAATTGGGCGAACGCGGCTGGCGGCTGATGGGGGACGAGTTCGCGCTGATCGATCTGGCGGCGGGAGCCGTGCTGCCCTTTCCTCGCCTCGTCTCGCTCAAGAACCGGGCGATAGACGTGATCGCGGCGGACGTGCCCGCCGCGCGCATGGGACCGCTGCTTGAAGGCACGGCCAAGGGCGATATTCGGCACATGCGTCCCCGCGCCGATGCGGTGGCGCGGATGGATGAAGGCGCGCCGCCCGCGCTGCTGCTGTTCCCGCGCTTCGGTCATGCCTCCGCGATCCGGCCCATGGGACAGGGCGAGACATTCATGCGCCTGACGCAGGCGTCGACCAATTATGTGGCGCTGGGGGAAGCGGCCTTTGCCGCGCTGGGCCGGTTCGTGGACGAAGTGCCCGCTATGGCGATGGACTTCCCATCCGGCGACGAGGCCATCGCCATGGTCGAGCGGCTGTGGGAGGAGAGGGCATGAGCGCCCTGCCGCTCGTGCGCGCCTTGCGGAGGCCGGAGAGCGCCGCCGCCTTCTCGCCGGAGCAATGGAACGTGCTCATCGCCATGGCGCGGGCGGAACGGTTGATCGGCACGCTGGCCTTGCGGATCGGCGACGGGGCGGTGCCTGGCGGGGTGCGCGCCGTTCTGGCAGACGCGCGGCTGGATGCGGAGCGGGAGGCGCGGCAGGCTCTTTGGGAAGCGGATCGCGCAGCGGCGGCGCTAGCTCCGCTGGGCTTGCGGGTCGTGCTGCTCAAGGGCACGGCCTATGCCGCGGCGGGGCTGAAAGCGGGGGCGGGGCGCTTCATCGGCGATCTCGATATTCTCGTGCCGCGCGATTCCATGGATGCGGTGGAGAAGCATCTGATCGCGGCGGGATGGGAGTGGGTGAAGTCCGATCCCTATGACGACGCCTATTACCGGCAGTGGATGCATGAGCTGCCCCCGTTGATCCATCGGGATCGGGACCGGATGATCGACGTGCATCACACCGTCCTGCCCTTGACGGCGAGGCAGACGCCTGATGCCGAGGCCCTGATCGCCGACGCCGTTCCCGTATCCGATGGCTTATACATCCTGTCGTCGGAGGACCGGGTCTGTCATGCGGTCGCGCACATGCTGGCTGACGGCGATCTGGCGGGCGGCTTGCGGAACCTGTGGGACATATATTGCCTGCTGGGGGAGGCTGATCCGGCGGCATTGGAGACGCGCGCAGAGCGGCATGGTCTCTTGCCCCATGTGCGGCAGGCAAGGCGTCTGGCTGATGCGCTTTACGGCGAGGGGCGGACGCGGCTGACATTGTGGGACCGCATCGTCATTGCCCGCCTGCTGGCTCGCGACGGCTGGGGAAGGGAGACGCGCAAGGGGCTGCGATTCGCCTTCTATCTCCGCTCCCACTGGCTGCGGATGCCCCCGTTGATGCTGGCGCGGCACCTCCTGACCAAATGGCGCAAGGGGTATCGGCCGGCTTAGGCGAGGCGGTTATGGGGTGGGGAGCGGTCATCTCCCATCTCTCTTCCTAGGGCACAACCAAACCTAACGAGATCCCAGCTTTCGCTGGCATGACGGAGGTTGAAGGTCTGTTATGGCCGAAACAGCCGCAGGAACCCTGATCAGTCCGCCGCTCTTTCCTCGGCCTTGGTGGGGCCGCCCATGGCGACCGGCGGCCGGGTGTTCATCGCGATCAGATAGTCGGGACCGGCGACGAAGGGGATCGGGTTGATGGCCTGTCCGTCGACGCGGACCTCATAATGGAGGTGGCTGCCGGTCGAACGGCCGGTCGAACCCATCAGGCCGATGACCTGGCCGCGCCGCACATAGCTGTTCGCGGCCACCAGCACCTTCGACATATGGCCATAGCGCGTTTCCATGCCGTGACCGTGCGAAATCTGGACGAGGTTGCCATAGCCGCTGGCCCAGCCCGAACGGTTCACGATGCCGTCGGCGGTGGCGTAGATCGGGGTGCCGACGGGACCGGGGATATCCACGCCCTTGTGCATTCGCGCGCCGCCGTTGAACGGATCGGAACGCACGCCGAAATTGGAGGTCAGCGACAGTTTCTGAACGGGACGGCCGGAAGGGATATAAGCGGTCGACTTGGCGTTGCCATCCATGCGCTGGAGGCTGGAGAAAAGGTTGGAGAAACCGACATCCGACGGCCCAAGGGCGCTCATGTTGATTTCGGATGCGTCGCCATAGGGATCGTCGTCGTCCGAAGCATGGGCCGGAGCAGCCGCGCACAATGCGCCCGCGATGCCCGCGCCGCCCATGAATTTCACTGCTTTCACGGCAGAATGGAACAAACGCGCTCCACGATCATTTATCGAACGAATTGACATGCCGACCCCGACTTTTCCCGGAGGCTTATTGCCTCTCGGCCCTCTCCGTTTGACTTCAAGCGAACTCAATCACCCCGCGACTGAGTGCACAGTGCAAATACCGGCTCATGTTGCAAGCGCGTCATAAAAATCGCGCGTTAAACCGGCTTGTCGCCGCGCCGAGTCGTTGAACGGCGGTTTAATCGGACCACGAAAATGCCTTTTCACAAGGATTTGGTAATGATTGGCGGGGTCCGCCCCCATTCGTTCCGTCGCGGCGCAAAACCATTTCGTCCCTGCGGCGACATGGCGAATCTCATCTGTCATGATTCGGCCCAACATGCGCGCGGACGTTACGTCGCCCGCGCCTTCGAACCGCTCGATGGTGGCGGGCGTGATGTCGAGCGCGCGCGCCTCCAGCACCATCGGCACGATGGCGAGCCGGGCGAGCGCGTCGCCCGCTGTCTCTATCGCCGCCTGCCAGAGGCCGTCATGAGCGGGCAGCGCGCCATAGAAACTCCCCATCTGACGCAGCCGCCGGTCGAGCAGGGCGAAGTGCATCGCCTCCTCTGCGCCCACCTGCATCCAGTCGCGGGTGAAAGCCGCCGGGAATCGCCCACCGAACCGCCCGATCAGGTCGAAGGCAAGGTCGATGGCGACAAACTCGATATGAGCGAGCGCATGGAGCATCGCGATCCGGGCCCGCTCCGACCCGATCTTCCCCCGGCGCGGCATCCGGTTGGGCGGCAGCAGTTCCGGCGCGTCCGGGCGCGCGGGCCGATCCGGCATCGCGGCATCGAACCGATGCGCCAGCGTCCCCAGCCGCCACGCGCGCGCCGCCGCCCGCGCGGCCATCAGCTTGCCGCGCGGGTCGGGGGTCAGCAGCACATGGGCGCAGGCCGCCCCCACGCTGTCGATGGCGGCAGGCAGGGTCAAAGCGCCTTCGCCGCCTCCAGCACATCGGCGGCATGGCCCTTCACCTTCACCTTGGGCCAGACACGCGCGATCCTGCCATCCGCGCCGATCAGGAAGGTGGACCGTTCGATCCCCATATATTTGCGGCCATAAAGCGACTTTTCGACCCATGTGCCAAAGGCTTCGCAGGCCGCGCCCGGTTCGTCCGAGGCGAGCGTGACGGTGAGGCCGTATTTGTCCGCGAATTTCTTGAGTTTCGCAGGCTTGTCCTTGGAAATGCCGACCACCGGCACGCCCAGCTTCGCGAAATCCGCGCCCAGTTCCGTGAAATCCTTCGCCTCATTGGTGCAGCCGGGCGTGTCCGCCTTGGGATAGAAATAGACGACCGCCGGCTTGCCCCGATAGCGGTCCAGCGTGAAATCCGCGCCGTCCGCGTCCTTCAGCGCCACGTCGGGCGCGCTGTCGCCTTGTTCCAGCATCATCGGTTCTCCTCGAATGGCGCGGCAAGCGCTTGCCATGCCGCGCGCACGCTTTGCCGCGCATGGGCGTAGCTGTCCAGCAGCGCGTCCCAGCTTTCCTTGCCGCAGGCCCGCGCCACCAGCGCCCGGCTGGCTTCGCGCGGTTCGGTCGATTTGGGCGAGACGAGCCGCGACACCACCAGATAGCGGGTGATGAGGTCATGTGCGTCGACCAGATCGCGGGGAAGATGGCCTGCCTCGACCAATTCGGCCAGCGCTTTGCCCAGATCGGGATCGAACGCCATGCCGTAATGGAATTGCGAGATGTGGATCAGGAATTCGAGGTCCACAAGGCCGCCCGGCACCAGCTTCACGTCCATCTCGCCGACCGGCGGTTTGTGCTTCGCGATGTCGGCCCGCATCTTCACCGCATGACGCGCCAGATCGTCGAAATCGCGTGGCCGCTCCAGCGTTTCGGTGAGGATGGCGTTCAACGCTTCGCGGGCCTGCGCGGAGCCAAAGACAGGCCGTGCGCGGGTGAGCGCCAGATGCTCCCAATCCCACGCATCCTCCCGCTGATATCTGGCGAAGCTGTCGAGGCTGACGGCGAGCAGCCCCTGCGCGCCCGAAGGTCGAAGCCGCGTATCGACTTCATAGAGCGGCCCGGCGGCGGTCGCGACGGACAGCGCATTGGTGATCCGCTGTCCCAGCCGGTTGAAATATTGCGTCGCGCCCAGCGGTTTGCGCCCATCCGATTCCGCCATGAAGTTGCCGGTGAAGAGATAGACGAGGTCAAGGTCCGATGCGTGCGTCAGCACGCCGCCGCCCATCCGGCCAAGCGCCAATATGACCAGTTCGCCGCCCGGCACCTTGCCATGCTGCGCCTCGAACTCCTTGATGGTGGCCTGCCCCAGCGCCTCGATGGCGGCCTCCGCGACGCGGGCATAGCCGCGCCCGACCTCCAGCGGGTCGCTGCCCTGGATGATCTGCGCGCCCAGCGCAAAGCGCCGGTCGCCCACCTTCTGCCGCACCCGGTCCAGCAGCGTCTGGTAATCCTCGCCCCGTTCGAGATGCGCGAACTGCTCCGCCAGCGCCTCCACGCAAGGCGGCGGGTCGAAGGCGGATGTGTCGATCAGCCCGTCGAGCAATTCCGCCCGCCGCCCCAATGCATCGGCCAGCGTCGGCGCATGGCTCAATATCTCCGCCAGCAATTCGACAAGGCCGGGCCGCGCGGCCAGCAGCTTGAAGAAATTGATCGCGCTCGGCAGCCGCCCGATCATGTCGTCCAGCCGGTTGAGCGCCCGGTCCGGGTCCGGCGCTTGTCCCAGCGCGCGCATCAGGCCGGGCAGCAGTTCCTCCAGCGCCTCGCGCGCCGGGGCGCTGCGGAGCGCGCGCACATTGCCGCTGCGCCATCGGGCCACGCGGGCGAAGGGCGTTTCCGCATCGGCAAAGCCCATCTCGCCAAGCTGTGCCTTCAGCTTGCCCTCGTCATGGGAAAGGCCGGCATCCTCCTGCTCCGGGGTCAGCCGGTCATAATTGCGCCCGACCCATTCCACATCGGGCCGTAGCAGATTCAGCAGCGCGCCGCCGTCCGACAGCCCGTGCAGCCGCGCCACATTATCCAGCGCTTCGGCCTGCTTGGGCAGTTCGTGGGTCTGCCGGTCCTCCACCATTTGCAAGCGATGCTCGATGGTGCGGAAGAGGACATAGGCTTCGTCCAGCCGGGCCGAAACCTCCGGCTCGAACACGCCCGCCTGCGCCAGCGCCGCCAGCGCCTCGCGCGTGTTGCCCGACCGCAGCGCCGGATTGCGCCCGCCATGGATGAGTTGATGCACCTGTGCGAAGAACTCCACCTCGCGGATGCCGCCGCGCCCGCGCTTGAGGTCATAGCCCGGCCCGAAAGCCTGTCCCTGCGCATAATGGTCGCGGATGCGGCGCGATATGTCGGTGATCGCGTCGATAGCCCCGAAATCGAGATTCCGCCGCCAGACGAAGGGTCGGATCGCCTGCATGAAATAGTCGCCCAGCGCGATGTCCCCCGCGGCAGGGCGCGCGCGGATGAAGGCGGCCTGCTCCCATCCCAGGGCCGTCGATTCATAATAGCCGATGGCCGCCTCTATAGGGAGCGCGATGGGCGTGGCTTCGGGGGAGGGGCGCAGCCGCAGGTCCACGCGGAAGACATAGCCGTCCCCGTCCCGCGCGCTCAGCAATTCGCTCATCCGCCGTCCGATGCGGACGGCGGCGTCCGCCACATCCTCCCGCTCGCCATGGGGCAGGGTGGCGGGGTCATAAAGCAGGATGGGGTCGATGTCGGACGAATAATTGAGTTCCCGGCTGCCATGCTTGCCCAGCGCCAGCACCACGAAACCGCGCGGCTCCGCGTCGGGATAGCGTTCCGCCATGGCCGTGCGCAGCGCTTGCTCCAGCGCCTCGTCGGCGAAGTCGGACAGGGTGCGCGTCACGCGGTCGAGGCCCCATGCGCCCGCAAGGTCCGCCGCCGCCGTCACCAGCGCCAGCGCCCCGCGCCGCCGCCGCAGCGCGCGCGCGACATTGTCGTCGCCCTCCGCCACCGCCCGCGCAGCCATCATGGCCGCGTCGAGATCGCCGCTTGCCAGTACCTCCGTCACCGCCGGAAAGCGATCCGTCAGCCGCGCCAGAAAGGGCGAATGCGCCCGTATCCGCGTCTCCACGTCCGCCCACTCTTCCACCATTCCGTCTCCCATCGGCACAGCCTATCGCGTCCGCTTGCGACGAAATCCAGAAACTTTTGCGCCTTTTGGCCGTTCTCTAGGGCATGGATATGCATCGCAAAGCAGATGGCCGACCAGCGCAAGGCCCCGGCAGGGGGACCGGGATCGTGACCATCGCCCTGCCCTCGCCGGGAGAGGGAGTGAGCAGGGCGTTGCGGAACGCCTATCGTCTAGCAAGTGACGCCTTGCCCGACGACATGCTCGCGCTGCTGGCCAAGCTGGACAAGCACTGACCGGCTTGGCGGGGCGGGCCATATTTGTCAATGTGGCGGAATCCTTGGGTATCCGGCCTTTAAGGCAGGCGTTTCGGCGTTCGAAAAGGTGACGGACCGCTACCCGCTCCGCCCAAATGTGTCGCACTGGGCCGGATCGCCGCTGTCGAGGCCGCGCCGCAGCCATTCCATCCGCTCCTGGCTGCTGCCGTGGGTGAAGCTTTCGGGCACCGGCCGCCGTCCCGCCGCCTTCTGGAGGGTGTCGTCGCCGATCGCCTGCGCCGCCTTCATCCCTTCCTCCAGATCGCCCGCTTCCATAAGGCCTGTGCGCTTGGCCCATACGCCCGCATAGCAATCCGCCTGCAATTCGACGCGCACCTGCAACGCATTGCCCTGCGCCTCGCTGACGGCGCGCTGCTGCTTGTTCACCTGACCCAGAGTGCCTTCCAGATCCTGCACATGGTGGCCGACTTCATGCGCGATGACATAGGCTTGCGCGAAATCGCCCGGAGCGCCGAAGCGTTGTTGCAATTCGGTGAAGAAATCCGTGTCCAGATAGACCTTCTGATCGTTGGGGCAGTAAAACGGCCCCATGGCGCTCTGCGCCGCGCCGCATCCCGACGTGCCGCTCTGGCTGTAGAAGGAGAGGATGGTCGGCTGATAATTCTGCCCCGACTCCTTGAAGATCTGTCCCCACACCCGCTCGGTCGATCCCAGCACCTTCAGCGACCAGTGCTGGATATCGGACAACTGCCCGGGATCGCGGCTGGCGGGCGCGCTCTGCTGCTGGGGCGCGCCGCCGCCGCCTATCATGCTCAGCGGATTGACCCCCATCACCGCGAGGATGATGAGCACCACCACGATCCCGCCGCAGCCGAAACGGCTGCCGATCAGCGGCAGCAACATGCCAAGGCCGCCGCCCAATCCTCCCCCGCCAAAGCCGCCTCCACGGCCGCTTTGCACCTCGAAATTGGAGCTTTCCTGTTCGTCGTCCAGCCGCATCGCGTCCTCGTTCCTGTGCGCTTGCTCGCCCATTGCCTACGCGATTCGGGGAGGGCTGGGAACTGCCATGAAAGCATGGCGTATCGGAGATTAAGTTGGAATGCCGCCTGCAAAGACTATATTGCACTGCGATATGGCAGATATCGAAACAGAATCCGCTCCCTCCCGGCCCCGGCGGCGCGCTGCGCCTCTGCCGCTTCCCCGGCAGGTCGCGCTGTTGCTGCAGGGCGGCGGCGCACTCGGCTCCTTCCAGGCGGGGGTCTATGAGCGGCTGGATGCGCTGGGAATCGACGTGACGTGGGTTGCGGGCATCTCCATCGGCGCGGTCAACGCCGCCATCATCGCGGGCAATCCGCCGCACCGGCGCTTGAGCCGCCTCAAGAAATTCTGGCTGACCGTGTCGGGCGGAATACCCAATGTCGTCCTGCCGGAAATCGACCATATCCGCGAATTCGCGCATCTGATGGCGGCGGGCACGGTCGCGACCTTCGGCGTGCCGGGCATGTTCCGCCCGCGCCTGTGGCCTACGCCGCTGATGCCCGAAGGAACGCCGGGCGCGATCAGCTTCTATGACAGCGCGCCGCTCAAGGACATGCTGGACGCCTGCGTCGACT
>Ga0180221_1000596_pt1 | contig 29925 bp, 30 predicted proteins | sample eDN5th37CKraftMG_FD_151339 | JGI IMG/M metagenome (GOLD analysis project Ga0180221, IMG submission 151339) | Enriched Miracle-Growth compost microbial communities from Emeryville, California, USA - eDNA 5th pass 37_C Kraft MG (version 2) (version 2) ...
CGCTGCAGTTCGTGCTCTACCTCGTCGCCCTGCACCGGTACCTGCGGTGGCGCGTGCCCGGCTACGACCCGGACGTGCACCTCGGCGGCGGGCTGTACCTGTTCGTGCGCGGCATGTGCGGGCCGGGCACGCCGACGGGCCCGGACGACGCGCCGTACGGCGTGGTCGCGTGGGTGCCGCCGCGCGGCCTCGTGCCCGCGCTGTCCGCGCTGCTCGACGAAGGAGACGCATGACCAGCACGTCGGCCGCGGCCCCCGCCCTCGCGACCGCCGGCGACCCCCGCGTCGCCGCCGACGCGCCCGGGCTGCTGCGCGAGTTCAACCTCGCCGGCGTGGTCGCCGCGACGGACGTGCACGTCGCGACCCGCCTCGGGCGGATCACGGGCGAGGAGGACGCGACCGTGCTGCTCGCGGTCGCGCTCGCCGTCCGCGCGCTGCGCGGCGGGTCGGTGTGCGTGCGCCTCGACGACCCCGACGAGCTCGCCGCCCTCGCCCTGCCCGAGGACGCCGAGCGGGTCGACGGCGCCACCACCGCCGGGGACGGCACCACCGCGCCGCCGCCCTGGCCGGAGCACGCGGCATGGGTGCGGGCGATCGAGGCGAGCCCGGCGGTGGCCGTGGGCCCGGGCGGGGCCGACGACCGCCCGGCCCGCTGGGTCGGCGGGCGGCTGTACCTCGACCGCTACTGGCGCGACGAGCTCACCGTGCGGCGGCTGGTCGACGCCCGCCTGCAGGCGCCCCCGCTCGACCCGGAGGGCGCCGGCCGGCTGGACGCGGCGCTCGCCCGCCTGTTCCCCGCCGCGGGCGACGCGCACCAGCGGCTCGCGGCGGCGCACGCGGCCGGCCGGCGCCTGACCGTGCTGACCGGCGGGCCCGGCACCGGGAAGACGACCACGGTCGCCCGGCTGCTGGCCGTGCTCCAGGACGTCGCGGGCGAGCACGCCCTGCGGGTCGCGCTCGCCGCCCCGACGGGCAAGGCCGCCGCGCGGCTGCAGGAGGCGGTGCGGGACGTCGTCGGCGCCATGCCGCCTGAGGACCGCGAGCGCACGGGCCGGCCGGAGGCCACCACCGTCCACCGCCTGCTCGGCTACCGCAGCGCCACCCGGTTCCGGCACCACGCCGGGCACCACCTGCCGCACGACGTCGTCGTCGTGGACGAGACGTCGATGGTGCCGCTGTCGCTCATGGCACGCCTGCTGGAGGCCCTGCGGCCCGACGCCCGGCTGGTGCTCGTGGGCGACCCGGACCAGCTCGCGTCGGTCGAGGCCGGCGCCGTGCTCGGCGACCTCGTCGCCCGGCCGCCGGTGGTCGATCGCCTGGGCGAGCACCTCACCACCGCCACCCCGCCGGACGGCGGCACGGACGCCGCCCTGTCCAACGGCGTCGTGCGGCTCGTGACGGTGCACCGGCAGGGCGAGGACTCCGCGATCCTGCCCCTCGCCGCGGCGATCCGGGAGGGCGACGCCGAGGCCGTGCTCGACGTCCTGCGGGCCGGCGCCGGGGGCGTCGAGCTGGTGGAGGCCGACACCGAGCGCCTGGACGAGAGCGCCGTGCGGGGGCTGCACGACGACGCGGTCGAGGCCGGCCGCCGGCTCGTGGCCGCCGCCCGGGCCGGGGACGCGACGGGGGCGCTCGAGGCGCTCAGCGCGCACCGCGTCATGGTGGCGCACCGGCGTGGCCCGGTGGGTGTCGCCCGGTGGGCGGCGCAGGTCGAGGCCTGGGTGGAGGACGCCACGGCCGACGCGGGCGTCGTCCCGGGTGTCCCGGGGTCCCCGTGGGTCGTGGGCCGCCCGCTGCTGGTGACGAACAACGACGCCGACGTCGGGCTGTACAACGGCGACACGGGCGTGCTGGTGGCCGAGGGCGACCCGGCCGACGGCGCCGTCGTCGCGGTGTTCGGCGACCCCCGCGCCCCGCTGCGCGTGCGCACCCACCGGCTCCCACCGGTCGAGACGGTGCACGCCATGACCGTGCACCGGGCGCAGGGCAGCCAGTTCCGCCGCGTCTCCCTGGTGCTCCCGCCGCCCACGTCGCCCCTGCTCACCCGGGAGCTGCTGTACACGGCGGTCACGCGTGCCCAGGAGTTCGTGCGGGTCGTGGGGACGGCGGACGCCGTGCGCGCGGCCGTCGCGCACCCCGTCCGCCGCGCGAGCGGCCTGCGCGACCCTCTCCCCTGACGTTGTGGGCGCTCGTTGCGCGGTATCCACCCACCGAAAGCGCGAAACGAGCGCCCACAACGGCGGAATAGGCGGCCCGGCCGCGGAGGTTGTCCCAGGCGATGAACGCCGACGCCCGCACCCCTGCGCCCACCTCCCCCCGCCTGTCCGTGCTGGACCTGGTCCCCGTCCGCACCGGGCAGTCCAGCCCGCAGGCGCTCGCCGCGTCGCTCGCGCTCGTGCGCCGAGCGGACGAGCTGGGCTTCGAGCGGTACTGGTTCGCGGAGCACCACAACATGCCCGCGGTCGCGGCGTCCACGCCGCCCGTGATGATCGCCGCCGCCGCGGCGGCCACCGAGCGCATCCGCGTGGGCTCCGGCGGCGTCATGCTCCCCAACCACGCCCCGCTGGTCGTGGCCGAGCAGTTCGCCGCGCTGGAGGCCCTGGCGCCCGGTCGGGTCGACCTCGGCATCGGCCGCGCCCCCGGCTCCGATCCCGTGGTCACGGCGCTGCTGCGGCAGTCCGGCCCGACGTCGGACGTCGAGCGGTTCCCGCAGCACGTGCGCGACATCCTCTCCCTGATGAGCCCCGACGGCGCCGCGCTGCGCCTCGGCGACGGCAACCTCTACGACGTCCACGCCACGCCCGCCGCCGACGGCACCCCGACCGTGTGGCTGCTCGGGTCCAGCGACTACTCCGCCCGGCTCGCGGCCGAGCTGGGCCTGCCGTACGTGTTCGCGAACCACTTCTCGGGCGCGGGGGTCGACCAGGTGCTGGCGCTCTACCGCGACGGCTACCGGCCCAGCCCCGCCCACCCGGAGCCACAGACGTTCCTCACCGCCAACGTCGTCGTCGCGCCCACCGCGACCGAGGCGCACGAGCGCGCCCTGCCGCAGCTGCGGTCGATGGCTCGCCTGCGCACCGGCAAGCCCATGGGCCGCGCGGAGACGATCGAGCAGGCCGCCGCCGAGCCGCTGGACCCGATGGCGGAGCAGATTATCGCCGACATGCGCGCCCGCTGGGTGGTCGGCGAGCCCCACCAGGCCGCCGCCCAGCTCCGCGACCTCGCCGCCCGGCACGGCGTGGACGAGGTGATGGTCGTGCCCGTGGCAGGCTCGTACGAGTCCGAGCCCCTGGACGCCACGCCCGGGCGGGTCCGCACGCTCGAGCTTCTCGCCGAGGCGCTCGCCGCCTGACGTCCGCGCCACCGAGAGAGGACCGCACGATGCCCCAGGTCGCCGTCGTCCGCGCGGACAACCCCGGACCGATGACGCTGGACGGCACGCGCTCGTACGTGCTGCGCGCGCCGGACTCGGCGTCGTGCGTGGTCGTGGACCCCGGACCCGACGACGCGCAGCACCTCGCCACGCTGGCCGAGGCCGGGCCCGTGGAGCTGGTGCTGGTCACGCACCGGCACGCCGACCACACGGCCGGTTCGGCGCGGCTGCGCGAGCTCACCGGCGCCCCCGTGCGCGCCGCCGACCCGCAGCACTGCCACGGCGGCGACCCGCTGCGCGACGGCGAGACCATCGAGGCCGCCGGCGTGCGGATCGACGTCCTCGCCACGCCCGGGCACACCGCCGACTCCGTCTCGTTCGTCGCGACGTCGCCCGGCGAGGAGCCGGTGGTGCTCACGGGCGACACGGTGCTGGGCCGCGGCACCACCGTGCTCGCCGAGCCCGACGGCTCGCTGCGCGACTACCTGGGCAGCCTCGACGTCCTGGAACGCGTGGGCGACGGCCGCGTGGGGCTGCCCGCGCACGGGCCCGTCGTCGACGACCTCGGCGTGGCCGTCCGCGCGTACCGCGACCACCGGCTGCAGCGTCTCGACCAGGTGCGCCAGGCGCTCGTGACGCTCGGCCTCGACCCCGGCGACCCCGGCGACCCCGCCGGCCCCGCCGGCCCCGCCGGCCCCGGTGACCCGGACGCCGTCGCCGACGCCGTGGTCGCGCACGTCTACGCGGACGTGGACCCGTCGGTGCGCCGCGCGGCGCGGCAGTCCGTCGTCGCCCAGCTGGCGTACCTGCGCGACCCGACCGCCTAGCCCCTCCCCCGGCGCGCGTGTCGGTGGGCCGCGACACCATGGCGTGATGACGGTCAACCCTGCGCTGAGCCCGGAAGCCCGCCCCGCCGTTCGTCTCGGTGTCGCGTACGTCCCCACGATGACGCCCGAGTCGCTGCGGTCCCTCGCCAAAGCCGTCGAGGCCGCCGGCCTGGACGACCTGTGGGTGTGGGAGGACTGCTTCAAGCAGAGCGGCCTGGCGTCGGCGACGGCGGCCCTCGCCTGGACGGACCGGATCCGCGTGGGGATCGGCCTCCTGCCCGCCCCGTTGCGCAGCACCGCCGTGACGGCGATGGAGATCGCCACGGTCTCCCGGATGTTCCCCGGCCGGTTCGTGCCGGCCGTGGGCCACGGCGTGCAGGCGTGGATGGGGCAGGCGGGGGTCCGGGCGAAGTCGCCCCTCACCCTGCTCCGCGAGCACACGGAGGCGCTCCGGCGGCTGCTGGCCGGCGAGGAGGTCTCCACGGCGGGTCGCTACGTGACGCTCGACCAGGTCCGCCTGGAGTGGCCGGCGCCCGGGACGCCGCTGGTCCTCGGCGGCGTCGGCCCCCGCTCCCTCGCGCTCGCAGGCGAGCTGGGCGACGGCGTCATCCTCGCCAACGCGCTCACCCCGGACGACGTGCGCGCGGCCGCGGAGACGGCCGGCGCGGCCGCCCAGGCGGCGGGCCGGCCCGCGCCCGGCGTGTACGCCACGCTGATCGCCGCGACCGGGCCGGGCGCGCAGGAGCGGCTGGACGCCGAGCTGCCGATGTGGGGCGCGGAGCCCGGGCGCGGCATCGGCGCCGCCGGCGACGCGCGTGCCATCGCCGACGGCGTGCTCCGCCTGGCCGCCGCGGGCGCCAGCGCCGTCGCGGTACAGGCCACCGCCGACGAGCCCGACATCACCGGCTTCGTCAAGATGCTCGGGCGTGAGGTGCGGCCGATGCTCGACCACTCCTGACCCACCCGCAGAGACCGAGACCGACCGAGGAGCACACCATGGACTGGAAGATCGAGCTGATCCACGTGCCCGTGAGCGACGTGGACCGGGCGAAGGAGTTCTACGGGCGCGTCGGCTTCCATCCCGACCACGACCAGGTGGTGAGCGACGACCTGCGCTTCGTGCAGATGACGCCGCCGGGCTCGGCCTGCTCCATCGCGTTCGGCACCGGCCTCGGCGGCACGCTGCAGCCCGGCCAGCTCGACGTGATCCAGGTGGTGGTCCCCGACGCCGACGAGGCGCTGGCCCACCTGCGGGAGGTGGGTGTCGAGGCCCAGGGGGTGGACGAGCAGCCGTGGGGCCGCTTCGTCACGTTCGCCGACCCGGACGGCAACTCCTGGACCCTGCAGCAGCTGCCCGCCTGGGCCCCGAACGCAGGCTGAGGGTCAGAGCCGCTTGCCGTAGCAGCGCTGGCGCTCCGAGCCGACGTGGTCGCCGAACGACTCGATCGGCTCATACCCGATCGCCTCGTACAGGGCGATCGCCTCGGGCTGCGCGGTGCCGGTCTCGAGCACGAAGCGCCGGAAGCCGACCTGGCGGGCGGACCGCTCCAGCTCGGCCATCAGCCGCCGCGCGATGCCCCGCCCGCGGAGGTCGCCCGCCACGTACAGGCGCTTGACCTCGCCGGTCGCGGCCGGGTGCGTGGTGCCGCGGCCGCGCCGGTCGTCCGTGCCGGACACGTCGCGCACGGTGACCGTGCCGACAGGCCGGCCGTCCAGCCGTGCGACGAGGGTCACGACGACCGACCGGGGGTCGATCCCCGGCACCCCGTCCGCGCCGCCGTACCGCGCGGACATCTCCGCCTCCTGGGCGGCGCGCAGCGCCGCGGCCTCGGGGTCGTCCCAGGCGACGGCGTCGATCGTCAGGCCGTCGGGCCCAGGCGTCGCAGGCGTCGCAGGCATGGCGGCGGCGGTGGTGGTCATGCCGCGACGAGCGAGGCCAGCACCGACGTGAAGAAGCCGAGCCCGTCCGTGCCGGCGCGCGGCCCGGCCTCGCCATCCGGGCCGAACCCGGCCTCGACGGCGTGCTCCGGGTGCGGCATGAGGCCGACCACGTTGCCGCGCGCGTTGCTGATGCCCGCGATGTCCCGGCGCGAGCCGTTCGGGTTCCAGCCCTGGTAGCGGAACACGACCCGGCCCTCGCCCTCGAGCTCGTCAAGGGTGCGGTCGTCGGCCACGAACTGCCCGTCCTGGTTCTTCAACGGGATGGTGATGTGCTGGCCGGTTCGGTACTGGTTGGTCCACGCCGTCGACGCGTTCTCCACCGACAGGACCTGCTCGCGGCACACGAAGTGCAGGTGGTCGTTCTTCACCATGGAGCCGGGCAGCAGGTGCGCCTCGGTCAGCACCTGGAAACCGTTGCAGATGCCGAGCACCGGCATGCCGCCCTTGGCGGCGTCCACGACGGCGTCCATCGCGGGCGCGAAGCGCGAGATGGCGCCGGCGCGCAGGTAGTCGCCGTAGGAGAACCCGCCGGGCAGGACGACGGCGTCGACGCCCTGCAGGTCGCCGTCGGCGTGCCACAGGGACACGGGCTCGCCGCCCGCGAGCCGCACGGCGCGCGCCGCGTCGCGGTCGTCGAGCGTGCCGGGGAAGGTGAGGACGCCGATCCGCGCGGAGCCGAGCCCGGTGGTCATCAGGCCACGCCCTCGGCGGTGATCGTCCCGGCGGCGTCGGTCGCGACGTCCGCGACGCGCACGACGTCCTCGATGACCGGGTTGGACAGCAGCGTCTCCGCGGCCTCCTGCGCGGCGGCGAGCACCTCGGGCGTGACGTCGCCGTCCACCTCGAGCTCGAAGCGCTTGCCCTGGCGCACGCCGCTGAACTGGGTGAAGCCGAGGCGGGGCAGCGCCCCGACCACGGCCTTGCCCTGCGGGTCCAGGATCTCGGGCTTGGGCATGACCTCGACGACGACGCGTCCCACGGGTGCTCCTTGGATCGTGACCGGTAGCTGGCCGGGTGGTCCAGCGGCCGCCGCTCCGGGATCCCGGCACGGGCACCGCGGGGGCGCGCGCGTGGAGGGCGGGAGCACGACGGCGGGATTCCGCGACGAAGTCTACCGCCCAGACGCTAGCCTTCTGACGCCGCGGAGCGCAGCCGCCCGACAGCGCCGCCGACGCCGCGTCATCCACCACCGGAACCGACCCTGAGGAAGCATGTCCGCACCCACCCCTCCGCCCTCCGGCGGCAGCGTCCCCGACCCCTACGCGACCACCGGCGCCCCGGCGGCGCCCGACGCCCCGCCCACGCCGTACGGCGCGCCGCCCCCGTACGGGTACGCCCCGCCCCGCAGCACCGACGGCGTGTCGGTCGCCGCTCTCGTCACCGGCATCCTGGGCATGGCCCTCGTGCCGCTCGGCCTCGGCATCGCGGGCGTCGTCCGGACCAAGGACCCGTCCCGGTCGGGCCGTGGCCTCGCGATCGCCGGCATCGTGCTCGGCGCGCTGAGCACGATCGCGTGGGCCCTGTTCCTCGCGCTGGTCGTCTTCGTCGCGAACAACGACGACTTCCGCGACGCGTTCACCGAGGGCTACCAGGAGGGCGTCCGGGAGGAGCTGGCCCTCGGCTACGGCGCGGGCGAGTGCTTCGACGTCCCCGACGGCGCGGTCGACCTGACCGACGTCCAACCCGCCGAGTGCGAGGGCCCGCACTCCTCCGAGGTGATCGGGACCCACGACCTCGAGGGCGACGCGTTCCCCGGCGCCGACGGGATCGAGCGCAGCTTCGTCGAGCTCTGCCCGCGGACCTTCACGGTCTACGTCGGGTCGGACTACGAGTCCTCGAGCCTGTCGATGTACTACGTCGCGCCCGACGAGACCACCTGGACCCTGGGCGACCGCGAGCTGGTGTGCATCGTCGAGAGCGGGGACGGCACCCCGCTCACGGGCAGCGTCACGGCCTCGCGCATGTGACGCCCGCGCCGCTGCGCCGAGCGGACATCGCGTCCCGCCCGGTGCCCGCTCAGCGCAGCGGCGTCCCGGTCAGCCGCTCGTAGGCCTCGAGGTAGCGGTCGCAGGTGCGCTCGACGACGTCCGCCGGCAGCGGGGGCGGCGGCGCGTCGGACCCCCGGTCCCAGCCCGACGCGTCCGACGTCAGCCAGTCCCGCACGAACTGCTTGTCGAAGCTGGGCTGGGCGTGGCCGGGCTCCCACTCGGCCGCGGGCCAGAACCGGGACGAGTCGGGGGTGAGCACCTCGTCGCCGAGCACGGTCGCACCGGTGGCGGGGTCGACGCCGAACTCCAGCTTGGTGTCCGCGAGGATCACCCCGCGCGCGCGGGCGATCTCCTCGGCGCGGGAGTACACGGCGAGCGTGAGGTCCCGCAGCCGGGTGGCCGCGTCGTCGCCGATCCTGCGGGCGACCTCCGCGAACGTCACGTTCTCGTCGTGCTCGCCCTGCTCCGCCTTGGTCGCGGGGGTGAAGATCGCCTCCGGCAGGCGCGAGCCGTCGACCAGCCCGGCCGGCAGGGGGATGCCCGTGACCTCGCCCGACGCGCGGTACTCGGCCAGACCGGAGCCGGTGAGGTAGCCGCGCGCGACGCACTCGACGGGGAACATCTCCAGGCGGCGGCAGACCATCGCGCGACCGGCGACGACGTCGGGCACCAGGCCGTCGCCGGGTTCGGCGCTCGCCTCGGTGGTCACGACGTGGTTCGGCACGAGGTCGGCGAGCTGGTCGAACCACCACAGGCTGAGCTGGGTGAGCACCACGCCCTTGTCGGGGATGCCCGGGGTGAGCGCGTGGTCGTAGGCGGACACGCGGTCCGAGGCGACGACGAGCACGACGTCACCGAGCGGGTGCACCCCGCCCAGGGCCGGCAGGTCCGGCTCGTACAGGTCGCGCACCTTGCCGGAGTAGACGTGCCGCCACCCCGGCAGGTCGAGCGGTCCCCCGGCGAAGGCGTCCGTCTGGTCCGCACCGGGCTGGTCGACATCGTGCGTCTCGGTCACGACGCACAGTCTCTCACCGCGCCGCGCGGCGGTGCCGAACCTCTCCAGCAGGCAGGATCCCGGCCGTCAGGGGACGGTGACCTCGCCACGCTCGGCCTTGAGCGCGATGTCGCTGCGGTGGTGCGAGCCGTCCAGCGCGATCTGCTCCACGCCGGCGTAGGACGCCGCCCGCGCGGCGGCGAGGTCCGCGCCCCGGCCGACGACGGACAGCACGCGCCCGCCGGCGGAGACCAGCGCGCCGTCGACGATGGCGGTGCCGGCGTGCAGCACGTGCACGCCGTCGAGCGCCTCCGCGTCGGCGATCCCGGTGATCGGGTCGCCCTTACGCGGCGACTCCGGGTAGCCCTGCGAGGCGACGACGACGTTCACCACGGCGTCGTCCGACCAGCGCAGCGGCTCGATCTCGTCGAGCCGGCCGGTGGCGGCGGCGAGCAGCACCCCGGACAGCGGGGTGCGCAGCCGGGCGAGCACGGCCTGGATCTCCGGGTCGCCGAACCGGGCGTTGAACTCCACGACGCGGGTGCCGCGCGAGGTCAGCGCCAGCCCCACGTAGAGCACGCCGGAGAACGGGGCGCCCCGGCGGGCCATCTCGTCCACGGTGGGCTGCGCGATCCGGTCGACCACCTCGGCCACCAGGCCCGACGGCGCCCAGTCGAGCGGGGTGTAGGCGCCCATGCCGCCCGTGTTCGGGCCGGCGTCGTCGTCGCCGACGCGCTTGAAGTCCTGCGCCGGCACCATCGGCACGACCGTGGTGCCGTCGCACAGGCAGAACAGCGAGACCTCGGGGCCGTCGAGGTACTCCTCGACCACCACGCGGCCGTCGTCGCCGCGCGCCTGAAGCGCCTCGCGGGCGTGCGCGAGGGCGGCGTCGCGGTCCGACGTCACGACCACGCCCTTGCCGGCGGCGAGCCCGTCGTCCTTCACGACGTAGGGGGACCCGAACGCGTCGAGCGCCTCGGCGACCTGCTCGACCGTGGTGCACACGTGGGCCATGGCCGTCGGCACGGCCGCGGCGGCCATGACGTCCTTGGCGAACGCCTTGGACCCCTCGAGCCGGGCGGCCTCGGCGGACGGGCCGAACACGGGGATCCCGGCCTCGCGGACGGCGTCGGCGACCCCGGCGACGAGCGGCGCCTCCGGCCCGACGACGACCAGGTCCACGCCGAGCGTCCGGGCGAGGGCTGCGACGGCGCGGCCGTCGTTCGCGTCCACCGGGTGGAGCGTGGCCTGCTCGGCCATGCCCGGGTTGCCGGGCGCGGCGTGCAGCTCGTGCGCCGGCTGCGCGCCCCCGGCGGCCTCGGACGCGAGGGCGTGGACGATGGCGTGCTCGCGGGCACCGGTCCCGACGACGAGGATCTTCACGGGCGACCAGTGTAGGAGGCCGCGCCGCCCGGCGTCGGTGGCGACCGTCATGCTGGACCGCATGACCGCCGCCGCTCTGCTGCTCAGGTTCGCCGACCGCATCGACGCGCAGGACTGGGACGGGCTGTCCGCCCTGCTCGCTCCGGACTTCCGGGCCCGCTACGTGCACACCGGCGAGACGTTCGACCGCGACTCCTTCGTGGCGCTCAACCGCGACTACCCCGGCTCGTGGCGGTTCGAGCACGAGGACGTCGTGGACGCGGGCGAGCGCGGCGTGCTGCGCGCCCGGGTGAGCGACGCGACCGGCGCGAGCGGCGACGTCTTCCACGTGGCGACGTTCGCGACCGCCGGGGCCGACGGCCTGCTCCACGAGGTCGTGGAGGTGTGGGCGGACCAGGTGGCCGAGCCGCCGGCCCAGGGCCGGGCCTAGGCCCCCGGCGAGGGGACGGTCGCGTCCTGCCCGCAGCGGGCGAGGGACGCCGCGACGAAGCCGTCCGCCGTCAGCCCGGCGACGACGCCGCGCAGCCACGCGACGGCGGCGGGGTCACGGTCCCGGCCCGTGGCGACGGCCTGGCGGATCTCGGTGAACCGCGGCTCGACGACCCGCAGGCCGGGGTGCTCGGCCGCGTACCGGGTCAGCGGCTGCCGGATGCCGGCCGCCACCTCCAGCCCGTGCTCCTCGAACGCGACCGTGCCGTCGGCGCCGCGCACCACCTCCGCGTGCTGCAGGCTCCGCGTGAGGAACAGGTCGTAGGCCGACCCCTGCTTGACGCCGACCCGCACGCCGGGCCGGTCGACGTCGGCGGCCGTGCGCACCGGCGAGCCCTCCGGCACGGCGTACACGCCCTCGATGAGCACGTAGGGCTCGGTGAACGCGACCTGCGCGGCCCGCTCCGGCTCCACGGCGAGGAAGCCGACGTCCGCCCGGCCCTCGGCGACGGCGGCGAACGAGTGCCGCGCCGCGTCCACGCAGTCGAGCCGGACGGGCACGCCCAGGCGGCGCGCCAGCTCGCGGGCCAGGTCCACCGTGACGCCGGCCGGCGCGTCGGGCGTGCCCTGGGCGAGCACCGGGTTGCCGAGGTTGACCACCGCGCGGAGCTCCCCGTGCGGGGCGAGCGCGGCGACGACGTCGGCCGGGACCTGTGCGGTGGCCGTCACGTCAGCGCGTGTGGATGAGGTCGTGCACCGGGATGATCTCGTCGCGGCGCGGGCCGACGCCCACCGCGGAGATCCGGCAGCCGGACAGTTCCTCCAGCCGCGCGAGGTACGCCTGCGCGTTGGGCGGCAGGTCGTCGATGGTGCGGGCGCCGGAGATGTCCTCCCACCACCCGGGCATCTCCTCGTAGATCGGCTTCGCGTGGTGGAACGCCGACTGGTCGTCCGGCATCTCGTCGTAGCGCGTGCCGTTGACGTCGTAGGCCACGCACACCGGCACCCTCTCCAGGCCGGTGAGCACGTCCAGCTTGGTCACCACGAGGTCGGTGAGGCCGTTGATGCGCGACGCGTAGCGCGCGATGACGGAGTCGTACCAGCCGCAGCGGCGCGCGCGGCCGGTCGTGACCCCGTACTCGCCGCCGGTCTTGAGCAGGTACTCGCCCATGTCGTCGAACAGCTCGGTGGGGAACGGGCCCTCGCCGACGCGCGTCGTGTACGCCTTGATGACGCCGATGACGGAGTCCACCCGGGTGGGTCCGATGCCGGAGCCGGTCACCGCGCCGCCGGCGGTGGCGCTCGACGACGTGACGAACGGGTAGGTGCCGTGGTCGACGTCGAGCATGGTGGCCTGGCCGGCCTCGAACAGGACGTTCTTGCCGTCGTCGAGCGCCTGGTTCAGCACGAGCGGGGTGTTCGCGACCATGGGGCGCAGGCGCTCGGCGTGCGCCAGCAGCTCGTCCACCGTCTCGTCGATGTCGACGGCGCGGCGGTTGTAGACCTTGAGCAGCAGGTGGTTCTTCTGGTCGAGGGAGCCCTCGACCTTCTCCCGCAGGATCTTGGGGTCGAACAGGTCGGCGATGCGGATGCCGACGCGGTTGATCTTGTCGGCGTACGCGGGGCCGATGCCGCGGCCCGTGGTGCCGATGCGGCGCTTGCCGAGGAAGCGCTCGGTGACCTTGTCCAGGGTGCGGTGGTAGCCGGCGATGACGTGCGCCTGGCTCGAGACCAGCAGGCGGGAGACGTCCACGCCGCGGGCGATGAGGTCGTCGAGCTCCTCGAACAGCACGTCGATGTCCACGACCACGCCGTTGCCGATGACGGGGACGACGCCGGGCGACAGGATGCCGGAGGGCAGCAGGTGCAGCGCGTACTTCTCGTCGCCGATGACGACGGTGTGCCCCGCGTTGTTGCCGCCGTTGAACTTCACGACGTAGTCGACCCGGGACCCGAGCAGGTCCGTGGCCTTCCCCTTGCCCTCATCGCCCCACTGGGCACCGACGAGCACCACGGCTGGCATGAAATCTCCTCGCGTCGACGAGGCCCGGCGTGTCACGCACGTCGCCCGGACGGGCGGGCCTCCTGGGCCGGGCCGCGCCCGAGTTTACCCGCCCGTGACCTGGCCGCCGGTCGGGCGCGCTCAGCCCGCCGGGTGGTGCGTCGCGGGCGTCGACGGCGCGGGCGCGGACTCGCACCGGTGGTCGCGGTCGATGCGGAACAGGTCGAGGGCCCCGCACACCTCCAGCACGAACAGGTCGCGCTCGTCCGCGCCGCGCAGCACGGTGGCGCCGCCGCGCTTGCGGCCGGCATCGGCGAGGGAGATGAGGAACGCCGCCCCGGTCGAGTCCATGAAGGTGACGCGGCACATGTCGATCACCAGCAGCTGCCGACGCAGCCCGACGACCCGCGTGGCGATCTCCGGGAACTGGTCGCGCTCCGCGAGGTCGAGGTCACCGGCGATCACGAGCGTCGTCGTCGTCGAAGACGTCGCGATCTCGATCATGGGGTGAGCGTACCCGTGCGCGGCCGATCTCGGCGCCCCGGGCGCCGTACCACGGGCGCGGTCCACAATGGGGCCATGACCACCCCCGCTCGTGACCTGCTGGCCGGCCCGCCCCCGACCCACCTGCCCGACGACCACCCGCAGGTGCGCGAGGGTCTGGACACCGGCGAGGACCCGGCCCGGCTCGCGGCCGACCACCCGGCCTCGTCGCTCGCGTGGGCCGTGCTGGCGGAGGCCACCCTGGACGCCGCGGGCGCGGAGCCGAGCGCCGCCCGCTCGGTGACGGCCTATGCGTACGCGCGCACCGGCTACCACCGCGGCCTCGACGCCCTGCGCCGGGCCGGTTGGCGCGGCCAGGGCCCGATCCCCGCCGACCACGTGCCGAACCAGGGGTTCCTGCGGGCGCTCGCCGCCCTCGCGACGGCGGCAGCCGAGATCGGCGAGACGGACGAGGCGGAGCGCTGCGAGGCGTTCCTGCGCGACTCCGGCACCTCCGCCGAGGAGGTCCGCGCGCTGGTCGGCTGAGCCGGCGGTCAGCCGACCGTCGTCGCGTGCAGCTTGGCCCACACGAGCTTGCCGGACCCGGCGGGCCGCCACCCCCAGTCGGCGAGCCGCTCGACGATCTGCATGCCGAACCCGCCGACGCGGTTGGGGTGGCCGTCGGTGGTGACCGGCGGGGCGGGGTTGGAGTCCTCGACCTCGATGCGCAGCCCGTCTCCCGTGTCGAACAGCCGCAGCGCGATGTTGCCCCAGCCGTGCAGCACCCCGTTCGCCACCAGCTCGGAGACGACCAGCTCCGCGGACGCCGACTCCGGCAGGCCCCAGGCCTCGCACGTGCGCAGCACGGCGTGCCGGGCCCGGGCGATGGACGCCGGCTCGCTGGGCAGCAGCCACCGCCGCGACCGCGGGCTGAGCGGCTGGACCTGCGCGTCCGCGACCGGGTCGGGCACGCGCACGACGACGAGCGCGACGTCGTCCTCCGGGGCGTCCGCGAGCCGGGACAGCAGCTCCTCCCCCACCCCGGCCGCGTCCCGGGCGGTGATGCGGCCGGACGTCTCGACGAGGGCGTCGAGACCGACCTTGAGTGCCCGGTCGCGCCGCTCGATGAGCCCGTCGGTGTAGATGAGGAGCACGTCTCCGCGGCGCAGCTCCGTCTGGCCCGTGGTGCGCGGCTTGGAGCCGAACCCCACGAGAGAGCCCGCGCCACCGACGAGCTGGGTGACCTTGCCGTCGCGCAGCAGCAGCGGCGGCAGGTGGCCGGCGCGCGTGTACTGCACCGTCCAGGCGTCGCCGTCCTTCTGGTGCTTCAGCGTGGCGTAGACCATCGACGCCGACCGCGGGATGCGCATCCCCGTGACGAGCTGGTCCACCCGGTCCACGACGATCCCCGGCGTGGCGAGCTCGAACGCGTACGACCGCACCACCGAGCGCAGCTGCCCCATGGCGGCGGCCGCCTCGACGTCGTGCCCGACGACGTCGCCGACGACGAGGCCGACCGTGCCGTCGTTGATCTGCAGCACGTCGTACCAGTCGCCGCCGACCTGGGCGTGCTCGGCGTTGGGCGCGTAGTACGTCCACACGTCGAGCCCGGAGACATCGGCCTGCTCCGGCAGCATGGCGCGCTGCAGTGCCTCGGCGAGCCGGTGCTCGCGCGCGTACAGCCGGGCGTTGTCGATCGCGGTGCCGGCGCGGCGCGCCACGACCTCGATGACCGTGTGGACGTGCTGCGGCTCGTCGGGCCCGGGGCGGGCCTCCTCGGTGACGGTCCCGTCGGCCGCCACGCCCACGCCGTGCCAGGTGGCGAGCAGCCCGAGCACCCGGCGGCGGCCCGCGACGGCGTGCACGACGACGGCGCGCGGCAGCGCCCCGGTCTCCTCCACGACACGCCGGAGCAGATCGCGGCGCAGCCAGCCGGAGGCGGAGTGCGCCGGGAAGCCGGAGTCCAGGCGCAGCAGGACCGGCCCCTCCACGACGCCCTCCAGCAGGTCCTGGATCTCGTCCCGGACCGGCTCGCGGGCGTCGTCGGCCGGTCGCTCGGCGGGGACCCCCTCCGGGAGCTCGGGCGCGTAGCGCGCGTGGCGGCGCCCGCGGCCGCTCGGCGGGGACGCGACGTCGACGCCGTCCGCGAAGAGGAGCCCGTCGTCGTTCACGTAGAAGCCGGCCCAGGGCACGACCGCGCGCAGCAGGTCCGCGATGTCGCGCAGCGCGTACGGGTACTCGAGGTCGCCCAGCAGCTCCGTGGTCTGGGCGATGAGGTCGAGGTCGGCGCGCTCACGCCGCTCCACCTCGAGTGAGGCGAGCTGGTTCGCGTGCCGCTCCACGTGCGTCGAGACGTCGGTGGCGATGCCGAACCAGCGCTCGGCGGGCCCGCCCTCCCCCGGCACCGGGGTCATGGTGACCTGCCACCAGGTGGCCCGACCGGCGAGCAGGCGCCCGCTCACCATGCGGGTGCTGGCACGCCCGGCGCGCAGGTCGGCCTGGCTGCGATCCCGCTCGGCGTCGTCGCCCACGAGCGCCAGCAGCGGGTGCCGCCCGAGCGACGCGAGGTCCTCGAGGCCGATCCCGGACTCGCGGGCGAAGGCGTCGTTCACCCACAGGACGGGCATCCCGTCCTCCCACGCGCCGGTGACGAACGCCGGGACGACGGCAGCTGCGACCGCCGCGTCGAGAAATCCCTCGGGAAGGGGCGGCACAGGACCGGATGATTCGGTCATATTGCCTCCACTGCCGAGATTCCCCGCCCTGGTTGGTGTCTTTGCTGGTCATTCAACCGTAGATTGGTGTCCGCCGAGACTCGAGGTGAACGCCCCGCGCGTGGAAGGAGCACCGTGCACGACGGATCGAACACGACCCCACGTGACCTGCGGCGTGCGGACGTGAAGGAGGCAGACGCGGTGCCTGAGCTGGGAGACCCCGCGAGCGTGCACGTCATCGTGGGCGCGTCACGCGCCCGTGTCGTGCTGTCCGGCGAGATCGACGCCGACATCGGTGCGGAGCTCGGCGAGGCCATCGCCGACGCGGAGGGCTCCGGCCTCCCGGTCGAGATCGACGCCCATCACGTCACTTTCATGGATTCCTCGGGTGTGGCGTTCCTCGCACGCCTCGCGTCGCGCAGCCCGCACCGCGTGCGCGTGCTGCGGGCTCCCCCCACGGTCCGGTTCCTCCTGGAGGTCACGCGCATCGGCGAGCTCCTGGAGATCGTCGACGTCGACCCCGGGTTCGACCTGGAGTCCCCGGCCCCCCGGTAGCGCCGAGGTAGTACAGCACTCGCCGAGGTAGTACGCACGAAGCGGCCCGCAATGATTGCGGGCCGCTTCGTGCGTACTACCTCGGCGAGTGCTGTACTACCTCGGCGGGGTGGTCACATCTTCTGGCCGGCGGAGCGCAGCTGCTGCGCGGCCTCGACGATGCGGGTGGCCATGCCGGCCTCGGCCTGCTTGCCCCAGGCGCGCGGGTCGTACGCCTTCTTGTTGCCGACCTCGCCGTCGATCTTGAGCACGCCGTCGTAGTTGCGGAAGAAGTGGTCCGCGACGGGACGCGAGAACGCGTACTGCGTGTCGGTGTCGATGTTCATCTTGATGACGCCGTTGTCGACCGCCTCGGCGATCTCCTCGGCCGTGGAGCCCGAGCCGCCGTGGAACACGAGGTCGAACGGGTTCTCCTTGCCGATCTCGTCGCCGACGGCCTTCTGGATCTCCGCGAGGATCGACGGGCGCAGCTTCACGGCGCCCGGCTTGTACACGCCGTGCACGTTGCCGAAGGTGAGGGCCGTCAGGTAGCGGCCCTTCTCGCCGGCGCCCAGCGCCTTGACGGTGGCGAGCCCGTCGCCGGGCGTCGTGTAGAGCTTGTCGTTGATGGCGGCCTCGTGGCCGTCCTCCTCGCCGCCGACCACGCCGACCTCGATCTCGAGGATGGTGCGCGCGGCCTGCGAGAGCTCGAGGAGCTCCGTGGCGATGACGAGGTTCTCCTCCAGCGGGATGTCCGAGCCGTCGAACATGTGCGACTGGAAGGTCGGGTTCTTGCCGGCCTTGACCTGCTCCGCCTCCAGGGCGAGCAGCGGGCGCACCCAGGAGTCGAGGTTCTTCTTGACGCAGTGGTCGGTGTGGATCGCGATGTTCACCGAGTAGTTCTTCGCGACCTCGGTGGCGTAGGCCGCCAGCGCCAGGGAGCCCACGACGCGGTCCTTGACGGTGGAGCCCGAGGCGTACTCGGCGCCGCCCACGGAGACCTGGATGATGCCGTCCGACTCGGCCTCGGCGAAGCCCTGGAGCGCGGCGGTCACGGTCTGCGACGAGGTGATGTTGACGGCGGGGTAGGCGAACTTGCCGGCCTTCGCCCGGTCGATCATCTCGGCGTAGACCTCGGGGGTTGCGATAGGCATCTGCGGTACTCCAATGACGGGGCGTACGAGGATGCAGCGGGATGCTTCGTCGCGACGGGCGCCGTGCGACCCGCATGCATCCGGATTTTCTCACGTCCGGGTCATGCGAGTCACATGCCGTCGGCTCCGTGAGACGGCGCGAGCCAACGCGTCGCCCAGGCATGCATCGCGATCGCGCCCGCGGCGCCCGCGTTGAGCGACCGGGTGGAGCCGTGCTGGGTGATGTGCAGGACGGCGGTGCACACCCCCTGCGCCTCGGGCGTGAGGCCGGTGGACTCCTGGCCGAACAGCAGCACGCAGCGGGCGGGCAGGTCGAAGCCCTCCAGCGGCACCGACCCGGGCACGTTGTCGACGCCGACGACGGGGACGCCGGCGGCCGCGCCCCAGGTCGCGAGCGCCGCCGCGTCCGGGTGGTGGTGGGTGTGCAGGTAGCGGTCGGTCACCATCGCGCCGCGCCGGTTCCACCGCCGTCGGCCCACGACGTGCACGCCCGCAGCGTTGAACGCGTTGGCCGTGCGCACCACGGAGCCGATGTTGAGGTCGTGCGCCCAGTTCTCGATGGCGACGTGCAGCTCCCGCCCCGCCGGCCGGCGCGCGTCGAGGTCGGCGACGACGGCCTCGACGGTCCAGTACCGGTAGCGGTCGACGACGTTGCGCCGGTCGCCGTGCGCCAGCAGCTCGGGGTCGTACCGGGGGTCCGGCGTGCCGTCGGGGAGGCGCGGCCACGCGTCCGGGCCGCCGGGCCACGGGCCGACGCCCACCTCGCGCTCGCGGCCTCCCTCGTGCCCGGTCACCGGCGCGCCGGCCGCTGCTCGGCGGTGGAGGCACCCGCGGCGATCGTCGTCATGCGCCCCATCCTGGCGCACGCGCGGCGGCGTCCGGAGCACTAGGGTGAGCGGCGTGAGCGAACGACGCATCGAGTGCTGGCTGACCGACATGGACGGCGTCCTCGTGCACGAGGGCCAGGCCATCCCCGGCGCCCCGGAGTTCATCCGCGCGCTGCGCGAGGCGGGCCGGCCGTTCCTCGTCCTGACGAACAACTCGATCTTCACGGCCCGCGACCTGCGCGCCCGCCTCTCCGCGTCGGGCATCGACGTGCCCGAAGAGGCGATCTGGACGTCGGCGCTGGCGACGGCGCAGTTCCTCACCGACCAGGTGCCGCGCGGCTCGGCGTACGTGATCGGCGAGGCCGGGCTCACCACCGCCCTCTACGAGGCGGGGTACACGCTCACCGAGTCGAACCCGGACTACGTGGTGCTGGGCGAGACCCGCACGTACTCGTTCACCGCCATCACCAAGGCGATCCGGCTGGTGCGCGACGGCGCCCGGTTCATCGCCACGAACCCGGACACGACCGGCCCGTCGGCCGAGGGCCCGCTGCCCGCCACCGGTGCGGTGGCCGCGATGATCCAGGCCGCGACCGGGCGCTCCCCGTACTACGTGGGCAAGCCGAACCCCATGATGTTCCGCTCCGCGCTCAACCGGATCGACGCCCACTCCGAGGTGACGGCGATGATCGGGGACCGGATGGACACCGACGTCGTCGCGGGCATCGAGGCCGGGCTGGAGACGTTCCTCGTGATGACCGGCTCCACCACCGCCGACGAGGTGGACACCTACCCGTTCCGCCCGTCGCACGTGGTGGACTCGATCGCGGACCTGATCGACCGTGTCTGACGGCGCCGCTCCCGACGAGGGGTCGGCGGGCGGGTCCCGCGCGCGCCGGTCGGCTCAGGCGAGGCCCAGGTCGGCCAGGTCGTAGAGGTAGTGGTAGGGCACGCCGAGCGCCTCGATCTTCTCCCCCGCCCCCGTGGCGCGGTCGACGATCGTCGCGCAGCCGAGCACCTCGGCGCCCGCGGCACGCAGCGCCTCGATCGCGGTGATCGGCGATCCGCCCGTCGTCGTCGTGTCCTCGAGCACCACGACCTTGCGGCCCGCGACGTCGGGCCCCTCGATCTGTCGCTGCATGCCGTGGGCCTTGGCGGCCTTGCGCACGACGAACGCGTCGAGGTCCTGACCGCGGGACGCGGCGGCGTGCAGGAGGGCGTCCGCGATGGGGTCCGCGCCGAGCGTGAGCCCGCCGACGGCGTCCACCTCCGCCGTGCCGAGGCCGACCTCCTCGAGGTGGTCGAGCATGACGTGGCCCACCAGCGGCGCCGCGCGGTGGTGCAGCGTGATGCGGCGCAGGTCGACGTAGTAGTCGGCCTCCTTGCCGGAGGAGAGCGTCACCCGGCCGTGCACGACGGCGAGCTCGGTGATGAGGTCGCGCAGCTGCTCGCGCGGCGTCGGGCCGAAGGAGGAGTCGGTGGTCGTCACGGGCACCAGGGTACGGGGCGCACCCCGGCGGGACGACGACCCGTCAGCGGAACCCGCCGGCCGCGCGCACCGCGGCGCGCGGGGCGAGGCGCAGCAGCGCGGAGGCCGCCTTGTAGCGCACCGAGGGGGTCGAGATGACGGCGCCGCGGCGCACGTCCGCGAGCGCCTCGGCGACGACGGAGGGGGCGTCGAGCCAGCCGGCCTCGGGGATCGTGGTCGGGTCCAGCCCCGCCCGGTCGTGGAACTCGGTGCGCACGAAGCCGGGGCAGACCACCGTCGCGGTCACGCCCGTGCCCTGGAGCTCGACGGCGAGGCCCTCGGTGAACGTCCGCACGTACGCCTTCGCGGCGGAGTACGTGCCGCCGGCGGTGAGCGCGGCCACCGACGCCACGTTGAGGACGGCGCCCCGGCCGCGGGAGGTCATCTGGCGCGCCGCCGCGTGCGAGAGCACCACCACCGCGCGGACCATGACGTCCAGCGCCGCCAGCTCGCGCCCCAGGTCCCCGCGGACGAACGACTGCGCCGTCGCGAACCCGGCGTTGTTGACGAGCAGCCCCACGGGGCGACGGTCGTCGCCCTCCTCCTCGCCGGTGACGGCGAGCCGCTCGGCGACCCGGTCGAGGTCCTCCGGGACGCTCAGGTCCGCGGGCAGCACCTCCACCCGCACGCCCGCGGCGGCGCGCACCTGCGCGGCCACCTGGTCCAGGCGGTCGGTGTCGCGCGCGACGACGACCACGTCGTGTCGCGCGGTGGCGAGCTGCCAGACGAACTCCAGGCCGAGGCCGGCGGTGGCGCCGGTGACGAGCGCGGTACCCATGGGGGCAGCCTAGAGCGTCCGGGGGACGGCCCGCGGCCGGCCCCCGGGTACGCCCCGGTGTTGACCCTCACGCGACGTCAGGCTCCACGCTGGCCGCATGACCGACGAGACCTTCCCCGCGTTCAGCATCAGCCCCGTCCCGCGGCCCGGCGCCGGCGTGCCGCCGCCCGAGCAGTTCCGCGGCATCTACGGCATGCCGATGTTCGTCACCGTCCCCACCGACGACCTCGCCGCCTCCACCGACTTCTGGGTGCACGGCCTCGGCTTCTTCGAGCTGTTCGCCGCCCCGGGCACCGTGGTGCACCTGCGCCGGTGGGCGTTCCAGGACGTGCTGCTCGCGCCCGCCGAACCGGCCGCGCAGGCCGGCCCGCTGAGCGTGAGCTTCTCGTGCGTGCAGGGCGAGGTCGACGCGATCGCGGCCGCCTGCGAGCGCGTGGCTCCGGGCTCGACCACCGGCCCGCACGTGCAGCCGTGGGGCACCCTCGACCTGGAGGTCGTGACGCCGGAGCGGACGCGCGTCGTCATGACCGCGGCGCGCCCGTGGGACCCGGACAGCCCGGAGGCCCGGCGCGTGCGCGACGAGCTGGGCTTCGGCGCCGAGGGAGCGCACGGGGGCCCGGCCGCGCCGTGACACCACCGGGCAGACTGGACGTCATGGCGCCCCGACCCGTGCCCGCGACCGGCGCCGGCCTCGGTCCCGGGGCCGGCGCCGGCGCCGGCCTCACCGTGGGCGCTGCGGCGCGGGCGGCGGGCGTCACCGTCCGCACCCTGCACCACTGGGACGCGGTGGGGCTCGTCCGCCCGTCGGCGCGCACCCCCGCGGGCTACCGCCTCTACACGGCGTCCGACCTCGCCCGCCTGCACCGCGTGGCCCTCTACCGCGAGCTGGACGTGCCCCTCGACGAGATCGGCGCGCTCCTCGACTCGCCGGAGAGCGCGGACGACTCGCTGCGCCGGCAGCGCGACCTGGTGCGCGAGCGGCAGCTCCGGCTGGAGCGCGCGGCCGCCGCCCTGGACCGGCTGATCGAGGCCCGCGAGCGCGGCGTCCTGCTGCCGCCCGAGGAGCAGGTCGCCCTGTTCGGCGACCGGTGGCAGCCCGGCTGGGCCGCCGGCGCGCGCGAGCGGTGGGGCGACACCGACCAGTGGGCCCAGTTCGCCGAGCGGGCTGCCGCACGCACCCCCGAGCAGTGGCGCGACGTCGCGGCGGAGGCGGAGGCCGCGCTCGCCGCGCTCGCCGACGCGATGGGACGGGGCGTGCGGCCGGGCAGCCCGGAGGCGGACACGCTCGCCGAGCGGCACCGGGCGTCGCTCGGCGCGTACTTCGACGTCACGCACGCCATGCACGTGCTCATCGCACGGATGTACGCGTCCGACGCCGACTTCGCCGCCCACCACGACGCGCACCGCCCCGGCCTGGCGGCGTGGCTGCGCGACGTCGTCGAGGCGAACGCCCGCGCCCACGGCGTCGACCCGGACGCCGCCACCTGGGGGTGACGACGCCCGCCGCCGGCCCCCGGCGCGCGGGTAGCCTGGCGCCCGTGCGACTCGCCACCTGGAACGTCAACTCCGTCCGTGCCCGCGTCGACCGGGTGATCGCGTTCCTGGAGCGGTCCGGGACCGACGTCCTGGCGATCCAGGAGACCAAGTGCCGCGACGAGCAGTTCCCGGCCGCGGCCTTCGAGGCGGCCGGGTACGAGGTGGCGCACGTCGGCCACTCCGCGTGGAACGGCGTCGCGATCGCGTCGCGCGTGGGGGTCGAGGACGTCGAGACGTCCTTCCCGGGCCAGCCCGGCTTCGCCAAGCCCGCCGCCCCCGCGCCCGCTGACGGCGCGCCCACGGAGGCCCCGGACCCGAGCCCCGACGAGGCGCCCTCGACGCTGCTGGACGTGCCGCCGCCGGTCGAGGCGCGCGCGCTCGGCGCGACGTGCGCCGGGGTGCGCGTCTGGTCGCTGTACGTGCCGCACGGCCGCGCCGTCGGCGACCCGCACTACGCCTACAAGCTCGACTGGCTGCGGGCCCTGCACGACGCCGCGTCCGGCTGGCTCTCCGACGACCCGCGCGCCCAGGTGGCGCTCGTCGGCGACTGGAACGTCATCCCCCTCGACACCGACGTCTACGACCCGGCGGCGTTCCGCGGGCACACGCACGTGACCCCCGCGGAGCGGGAGGCGTTCGCCGCCTTCGCCGCCGCCGGGTACATCGAGGTGACGCGCGAGCACCTGCCCGCCGAGCACACCTACACCTACTGGGACTACCAGCAGCTCGCCTTCCCGCGGAACAAGGGGCTGCGCATCGACTTCGCCTACGCCTCCCCCGCCGTGCGCGAGCGGGTCACGCAGGTCGTCATCGACCGCGACGAGCGCAAGGGCAAGGGCGCCAGCGACCACGTCCCCGTCATCCTCGACCTGGCCGACGACCTGACCCACGACCTGGCCGACGCGCGATGAGCACCGACCCGCGCGACGACCCCCGCACGGAGCCGGACGACGAGCCGGTGTTCGCCGCCCCCACCCCGCCGGGCGCGCTGCCCGCCGAGGGACTGGCCGACCTGGGACTGCCCGGCGGCGACCACGGCGTCGCGGGCGGCGGGGGCGACGCTCGCGCCGGGGCGGGCCCGGGCAGCACTCCGGACGGCGCGCCGGCGGGCGGCGCGGCCCAGTCGCGGCGCGTCGCGCTCCGGGCGGGGGCGGCGGTGCTCGCGCTCGCCGTCGTCGGCGGCGCGGTCGCGGTCGGCGTGACGACGGCCGGCGACCGGGGCCGCGAGCCGCTCCCCGCCGCGGTCACCGCGCCGCGGGAGGCGAACGCCGTGCAGCTGGTGCTGGGGTCCTGCCTGCGCGACCTCCCGGCGGGCGACGTCGGGCGGGTGACCGTGGTGCCGTGCGACGAGGAGCACGTCGCCCAGGTGGTCGGCCGCACCGACGCCGATCCCGACGCCGCCTGGCCCGGCCGCGACGCCCTCGTGCGCGCCGTGTCCGCGACCTGCGGGCCGGAGCTGCTCGGCGCGGCGGGACGCCAGGTGGACGGCGAGGACGAGGGGCTGTCCTTCGTCGTCCTCACCCCGTCCCAGGACGGCTGGGCGGCGGACGACCGCACCTCGCTCTGCCTCGCGGTGAGCGCCGCGCCGGGAGCGGTCGACCTGCTGGACTGACCGCCCTCGGTCCGCTCGGCCACCGTGGCGGCAACGTGGGGGCGACGCGCCGATCCCTACAGTGGCGTTGGTCACATTGCGGCCGGGCGCGCTGCCGCCCGGTTCACCCCGGGATGACCCGACTCGTCCAGCGAGAACACCCTCCGTCGGTCGCCCGACCACACGGTTGCACCCGTTACCTGAACGTGACCTGCAGGGCTCAGCGGGGTTAGCGTCCCTCGACCGCACCCAGCGCGGGTGTCGGCCGACCGGGACGCAGCCGAGTGCTGCCGGCGCCCCGGTGAACACGACACCCACGGCAGCAGCGGGAGACCCACTTCCGGCCGGCCGCCCGGGCACGACGCCCCGGACGCACCCGGCCTTGGGGTTCAGCCACCACCCGGTGGCAGGCCAACGATCTCGGCCTCACCCGACAGCTCATCTCGCAGGCTGGAGGTCACCACCCATGTCCATGTCCCACGCCCCCGCGCGCCCTGACGGCGCCGTGGCCGCGCGCCGCCCCCGGCGGACGATCGTCGCCCTCGGCGTCGCCGCGGCCCTCACCGGTGGCGGCCTGATCGCCGCCGCCCCCCACGCCTCCGCCGCCACGGGCACGACGTCCGCGGGCGCCAGCACGGTGTCGGTGCAGGCCGCGAAGAGCAAGGTCAAGCCCCGCACCGTCTTCACCGCGTCGAAGCACACGATGGTGAAGAACTCCGGCCGCCACCGCCCCGCGTTCTCGATGAAGGCGACCCACGCCGGCAAGGCCGTCGCCGGCCGCGCCAAGCTCGTGATGAACGGCAAGGTCGTCTCGACCAAGCGGCTGAACGGGGGCAAGGCCACCTTCAAGCCCGTCTGGGGTCAGTACAAGCTCGGCAAGAACCGCGTCCGCATCGACGTCGCGCCGTCGGCCGCCAACCTGGCGAACAAGTCGTCGCGCACCACCGGCGTCCACGCGAAGAAGCCCGGCTCCCCCGTCGTGGCGATCGCGAAGAAGAAGGTCGGCTCCCGCTACGTCTCCGGCGCCACGGGCCCGAACGCGTTCGACTGCTCGGGCTTCACCAGCTACGTGTACAAGAAGGCGATCGGCAAGAAGCTGCCGCGCTCGTCCTCCGCGCAGAAGAACGTGGGCAAGCGCGTCTCGCGCGCGAACGCCAAGCCCGGTGACCTCATCTGGTCGCCCGGTCACGTCGCCGTCTACGTCGGCAACGGCAAGCAGATCGACGCCGGCAACCCGCGCGTGGGCGTCTCCAAGCGCGGCATCTGGCAGTCCAACCCGGTCTTCATCCGGGTGAGCAGCAAGGCGGTCTGACCCGCCCCGTGGCCTGCGAGCCACGAGAACGCGTCGACCTGACGCGACGACACGCCGAAGGGCGGGCCGCACCTGGTGCGGCCCGCCCTCTCGCGCTCCCCCGCCGGGGTCGGAACTAGCGCGGCGTCACGCCGGCACGGGGGCCGGCGTCACCACCAGGCCGGTGGCGTCGGCGCTGCGGTCCACGACCACCGACCCGCCGTCCGAGACCGTCCCGGCCAGCAGCTCCTTCGCGAGCCGGTCACCGATCTCGCGCTGCACCAGCCGACGCAGCGGCCGCGCGCCGTACGCCGGGTCGAAGCCCTCGAGCGCCAGCCACTCGCGCGCCGCGGGGGTGACGTCCACCGTGATGCGCCGGTCGGCCAGCCGCTGCGCGAACGCGGCGACCTGGAGGTCGACGATCTCGCCGAGCTCCTCGACGCTCAGGGCGTCGAAGACGACGACGTCGTCGAGCCGGTTGAGGAACTCCGGCTTGAACGAGGCCCGCACGGCGGCCATCACGGCCTCGCGGCGCGCGTCGTCGTCGAGAGCGGGGTCGACGAGGAACTGCGACCCGAGGTTCGACGTCAGCACCAGGATGACGTTGCGGAAGTCGACCGTGCGGCCCTGGCCGTCGGTGAGGCGGCCGTCGTCGAGCACCTGCAGCAGGATGTCGAAGACCTCGGGGTGCGCCTTCTCCACCTCGTCCAGCAGGACGACGGAGTAGGGCCGCCGCCGCACCGCCTCGGTGAGCTGCCCGCCCTCCTCGTAGCCGACGTACCCGGGAGGGGCGCCGACCAGCCGCGACACGGAGTGCTTCTCCGAGTACTCCGACATGTCGATGCGCACCATGGCGCGCTCGTCGTCGAACAGGAAGTCGGCGAGCGACTTCGCGAGCTCGGTCTTGCCGACGCCCGTCGGGCCGAGGAAGAGGAACGACCCGGTCGGCCGGTCGGGGTCGGACACGCCGGCCCGCGAGCGCCGCACGGCGTCGGAGACGGCGCGCACGGCGTCCGTCTGGCCGATGAGGCGTTTGCCGATGACCTCCTCCATGTGCAGGAGCTTCTCGGACTCGCCCTGCAGCAGGCGCCCGGCGGGGATGCCCGTCCAGGCGGAGACCACCTCGGCGATCTCGTCGGCGCCCACCTTGTCGGCGATCATCGGCCCCTGGTCGGGGCCCTCCTGGCCGGAGTCGCCCACGGCCGACGCCTCGGCACGCTCCGCCTCCGCCAGCTCGCGCTCGACCTGCGGGATCTCCCCGTACAGCAGCCGCGCGGCCGACTCGAGGTCGCCCTCGCGCTGCAGCCGGTCGGACTCGGTGCGCAGCTCGTCGATGCGGGCACGCAGGTCGCCGACGCGGTTGTGGCCGGCCTTCTCCGACTCCCACCGCGCGGTCAGCGCGGCGAGCCTCTCGCGCGTGTCCGCGAGGTCGGCCCGCAGCCGCTCCAGGCGCTCGGTCGAGGCGGCGTCGTCGGACTCCTTGAGCACGACCTCCTCCATCTCGAGGCGCGTGACGGCGCGCTGCAGCTCGTCGATCTCGACGGGCGAGGAGTCCATCTCCATGCGCAGCCGCGACGCGGCCTCGTCCACGAGGTCGATCGCCTTGTCGGGCAGCTGGCGGCCGGTGATGTACCGGTCGGACAGCGCGGCGGCGGCGACCAGCGCGGAGTCGGCGATGGTCACCTTGTGGTGCGCCTCGTACCGCTCCTTCAGCCCGCGCAGGATGGCGACGGTGTCCTCCACGGACGGCTCGCCGACGAAGACCTGCTGGAAGCGGCGCTCCAGGGCCGGGTCCTTCTCGATGTGCTCGCGGTACTCGTCGAGCGTCGTGGCACCCACGAGGCGGAGCTCGCCGCGGGCGAGCATCGGCTTGAGCATGTTGCCCGCGTCCATGGCGCCCTCGCCGCCGGCGCCCGCGCCGACGACGGTGTGCAGCTCGTCGATGAAGGTGATGACCTCGCCGTCGGAGGCGGTGATCTCCTCCAGCACGGCCTTCAGCCGCTCCTCGAACTCGCCGCGGTACTTGGCGCCCGCGACCATGCTCGCGAGGTCGAGCGCGACGAGGCGCTTGCCCTGCAGGGACGTCGGAACGTCGCCCTCGACGATGCGCTGCGCCAGGCCCTCGACGACCGCGGTCTTGCCCACGCCGGGCTCGCCGATGAGGACCGGGTTGTTCTTGGTGCGACGGCTGAGCACCTGCACCACGCGGCGGATCTCGGCGTCGCGGCCGATGACGGGGTCGAGCTTGCCGTCGCGGGCACGCTGCGTGAGGTCGCTGCCGTACTGCTCCAGGGCCTTGTAGGTGCCCTCGGGGTCGGGGCTCGTGACGCGGGAGGAACCACGGACGGCCGGCAGCGCGGCACGCAGGGCCTCGGCGGTCGCGCCGGCCTCGGTGAGCGCCTGCGCGGCGGGCGACTGCCCGGCGGCGAGCGCGATGAGGAGGTGCTCGGTCGAGACGTACTCGTCGCCGAGCGCCTCGGCCTCCTTCCCGGCGTTCTCCAGGACGGCGCTCATGGCTCGCGACGGCGCGGGCTGGGCGACGGCGGAGCCGCTCGCCTGCGGCAGCGCGACCAGGGCCGCACGGGCCCGCTGGCCGATCTGCCGCGTGCTGGCGCCGACGGCGTCGAGCAGGCCGACGGCGACGCCGCCGCTCTGCTGGAGCAGCGACTGCAGCAGGTGCACGGGCTCGAGCTGCGGGTTGCCCGCGGCCGACGCCGACTGGACGGCGTCGCCGAGCGCCTGCTGCGACATGGTCGTGAGCTTGATGTCCATGGGACCTCCGGGATGACGAGGGAGAACGTCTGTCGAAGGAACGTCGTCAAAGTTGAGTCTATTCCACTCAATTTTGCCTGCAAACCGCTCGGGCACCCCGCTGGCCTGGTGCCCTGACCTGCGGGATGCTGAACCGGTGACCACACCAGCCCTCGGCGCGCGGCGCCGCCTCCGCACCGTGATCGCGACCGCCCTCGCCGCCGTCGGCCTCCTCGCCCTGGCGGGCTGCATGAAGGTCGACATGGACATGACGCTGTCGGAGGACGACACCGTCTCCGGCTCGATCGTCATGGCGGTCTCCAACGGCCTCGCCGAGTCCATGGGCATGGAGCCCGGCGAGCTGTGGGACCAGGCCGGGGGCGAGCTCGCCCAGGGCGCACCCGAGGGAGCCACCCAGGAGCCGTACGCGGACGACGAGTACACCGGCACCCGGTACACGTTCACCGACACGCCGATCAGCGAGCTCTCCGGCGAGGGCGGCGAGGACCTCAGCATCACGCGCGAGGGCGACACCTACGTCGTGGACGGCACCATGAACCTCTCCGACGGCGCCGACCAGCTCGAGTCCGTGCCGCAGGACGTGCAGGACACCTTCGACGTCCGGCTGGCCATCACCTTCCCCGGGCCGGTCAGCGAGGCCACGGGCACCGTCGACGGCACCACGGTCACCTGGGCCCCGAGGGTCGGCGAGAACACCGAGATCCACGCCGTCGGCGCGGCCGAGGCCGGTGCCGCCGGCTTCCCGTGGTGGATCGTCGGGCTCGTCGTGGGCCTGGTCGTCATCGGGCTCGTCGTGTGGTTCGTCGTGCGGAACAACCGCCGTCCTGCCCCCGCCACGGCCCCCGCGACCGGGACCGTCACGGGCGACACCGCCCTGGCGGCCGGGACGGCCCCCGGCGCCGTGCCCGCGGCCGGGCCGACGCCCGAGGAGCAGATCTTCGGCGGCCCCACGACCGGTCCCGTGGCCGAGCCCTTCGAGCCCGAGCCCGCACCGGGGCCTGCGCCCGCCGCCGGGCCGACCACGGGACCCGTCGCGGAGCCGCTCGAGCCCGACGCCGCGCCGGACGAGCGTCCCGGCGAGCGGCCCGGCGACGAGGGCCGCCCGGGCCCGACGCCGGGTGCCTGAGGCGCCGGGCGCGCCGTCCCCGGGCTCCGGGGCCTGGCGCGAGGACGTCCTCGGCCCGCAGTTCCGGTCGCGCCCGCTCGCGCTGCCGGACGGGGCCGAGGCGGTGCTGGTGCGGCACGTGCCCTCCACGCCCCCGCCGCCCGACGAGCCCGGCGACCCCGGGGCGGCGCCGGCCCGCACGGCCGTCCTGTACGTGCACGGCTTCGCGGACTACTTCTTCCACCCGCACCTGGCGGCGGCCGTCGCCGGTCGTGGCCTGGCGTTCTACGCCCTCGACCTGCGCGGGCACGGGCGCGCCTGGGACGCCCAGGTGGCCGCCGGCGGCGACCCGAACCAGGTCCGCGACATCGCGGTGTACGCCCAGGACCTCGACGCCGCGGCCCGCGTCGTCCGCGCCGCGGGGCACGAGCGCCTCGTCGTCCTCGGCCACTCCACCGGCGGCCTCGTGGCGCCCCTGTGGGCGGCGGCCCGGCGGGGCCGGGCGGACGCCCTCGTGCTGAACAGCCCCTGGGTCCAGCTCAACAAGCCGGCCCCCGTGCGGGCGGCGGCCACCGCACTCGTCGAGACGCTCGGCGTCGTGGCGCCGCGCGCCGTCGTGAACCACCTCGACGACGGGTACGCGCGCGCCCTGCACAGCGCCCACGGCGGCGAGTGG
>Ga0180221_1000597_pt1 | contig 29913 bp, 29 predicted proteins | sample eDN5th37CKraftMG_FD_151339 | JGI IMG/M metagenome (GOLD analysis project Ga0180221, IMG submission 151339) | Enriched Miracle-Growth compost microbial communities from Emeryville, California, USA - eDNA 5th pass 37_C Kraft MG (version 2) (version 2) ...
ATACAGCCATACCGCCTCCGCGATAATCTCAGCAGGGAAACGATGGCGGTGATAAAGTGAGGAACGAGATTCGATCATGGCCTATTTTCGCAGCTTATGCTTGCGCCAGAGTTAAGGTAACTGTGCCCAGTCGAGTGCGGAGCCTTGCGGGTCGGCATCGATCAGGATGACGCGCTTGCCTTGCGCAGCCCAGGCTCCGGCGAGATGCAGCGCCAGCGTGGTCTTGCCCACGCCGCCTTTCTGATTGAGGAGCGCGACGATCATCGCTGTCCTCCTGGCTTGCCAAGAGGAAGTTCAGGCGTGTTTGTTGACGTGAGCGATCCCTGCTTTGGAGGTGCCAACTTGCCTTTGCGGGCACCCGATTTCAGCGCCGCGCCAGCCTTCGCGATGAGCTTTTCCACATCGCGCCGTCGCTCTTCAAAGTTAGATTCTGTGTTAGACTCTAAGTTAAGGGCGCGATTTTCGCTTTTGTTACCGAAGGATAGGAGGTGTTTGGGGTCCCGATAGCACGAGCCGCCGGTTCCTGATGGCACGATAGTCCGGGTTCCCGATAGCACGAGACTATCCACAGGTTTTCCACAGGCCGAAACAGGCTCGAAAGCAAGCAGCATCCTGCCGCCGGTCTCGACCTCGGCGAACAGAGTGTAGCCGGGCAGTGGCTGGCGGCGGATAATGTCGCGCAGCTCGAAGGCGAAGCGCTTGAACGGCGACAGACTTCCCGATTTCTGGTGCAGGTGACGGAAGTCGAACCGCCAACCGTTTTTCTGCCGCCCACCATGCTTGCGCACCAGGCGATAGAGCCAGCGATCCAGTCCTCCGGTTAGATCGAAATAGGCCCGGTCGATGGTGAGGATCAGGGCGTCATCCAGAACCACACTGTAAAACCAGTCGGGCACGATCATCTCGATGCCGTCCGGGCGGCCATTGGCATCGGTCCGCTCATGCCATTCGTTGATCCAGGAAAAGCGATGCCGCCGTCCGTTCGCGCGCTGGCGGATCGAGGTTGCAACCGTGGTCGATTGCAGCCGGTCCAGCGCCGCCTTCAGGCGCTGATAGTCACGCAACGATGTTCCACGCCCGGTGAATGTCAGGATCTCATAGGGCGTTGCCGCCATCAGGCGCGAAGTGCGCAGACCGGCGTCCCGCGCTTCGACGATCTGGCTGGCCGCCCAGATCAAAATATCGGCATCCCAGATCGTCGCCATGCCGTGATCAGGAACAGCTTCGACACGGATCGAGACGTTGCCCTTTAAGGTCGGCATGCCCATGCGGGTGACGATCCTTCGCGCAAGACTAAAGAAGGCTTGGGTGCCCCATGCAAAGCAGGCAGGGATGTGTGCATTCCAGCACATGGTTGCACTGGAATTTTTCTCTCCAATTTCCTCTGATCTTCTCTATACATCCCACACGAATCCGGAGGTATATCAGGTCATGACAGAGATACTCACCGTGCGTGAGGTGGAGGACCTTCTCACGATCAACGAAAAGACCGCCTATAAGCTAGCGGCCAAGGGAGAGATAATGGGCTTCAAAGAGGGTGGTTCATGGCGGTTTGATAGAGCGGCACTCGGATCACTTCTGCGTGGAAATCAACACATTCTTAATGTCGCGGGAGACCGCGTTCGATATATCTGCGTTGGATTGATGGCTCGCTCTTCGAGCAAACTTATTACCAAACACTGCATAAAATCGCGTGCGCATCATCAACTCAGTCCTTTGCAGGGATGATGACATCAGTTTGCAAATTCTCTAAAGCCGTTTCGGTAAAAACTCTGTCAGTGAATTTTTTGCGGCCGCAGGATGTCCTTTTGAAGAAAAAAGCCGCATCACGAGCGCACTTCATTCAAGCTCACCCTATACCATAATTGCATAGAGAAGCCTGATCCACTCATTGGACCGACATATTCCTGACCGTTAGGTTGGCCACAACAGGGAGCCAATCTATGAAAATCACTGGTCTAAATATCTACTTAGCAAAAATCGACGGTCGCTCGCCGGTGATCGTCGAAATGAAAACAGACGAGGATATAACCGGTCTTGGAGAAGCCGCTTTGGCATATGGCAGCGCAGCTTCCGCTGCCTGCGCAATGGTCACCGAACTGTCCGAACGTTTTGTGATAGGCAAGGACCCTTTTCATATCGAAGAAATATGGGCCGAACTATACGACCACACTTTTTGGGCGCGTGGTGGCGGCCCGGTGGTATATGCGGCAATCTCGGCTATCGAACAATGCCTGTGGGACATAAAAGCCCGCGCGCTGAATGTACCGGTCTATGATCTTTTAGGCGGCAAAATGCGCGATGACCATCGTGTTTATGCCAATGGTTGGTCGTTCCGGGCTACCAGTCCAAAGGAAATTGCTATTGCCGCAGAAAAGGCCGTTGCCGCTGGTTACAATGCATTAAAAATGTATCCGCTCAGCGAAGTTGATCCAAACCACCCCAACGGCATCTTCCGCCATGTCTCTCAACGCCGCTATGATCGGGCGATACGCGACCATGCTGTGGCGATGGTAAGCGCGGTACGCGATGCTGTCGGCGACAAAGTCGATATCATGGTGGATATGAGTGCCGAGCTAACCGCGGATGCAATCATCCAGGTTGGCCAGGCGCTCGAGAAATTCGATCTGATGTTCCTCGAGGAGCCGGTCGAGCCAACCAATATAGAGGCATTGAAAGCCGTTTCGCAAAAGCTGAATGTGACCATCGCCACCGGTGAACGGCTCTATTCGCGCTACGGCTTCCGTGAAACCATCGTTTCGCAAGCAGCAGGGATTTTGCAGCCCGATATCGGCAATACTGGTGGCCTGTGGGAGACCAAGAAAATCGCCGCGATGGCCGAAGCCTTCAGTCTGCGTATCGCACCCCATGTATGCGCCGGGCCGGTAGCAAGCGCTGTTGCGCTGCATCTGGATGCCTCGATACCGAATTTTGTCATTCAGGAACTCTATCCTTTCCGTGTGCCCGAACATTTTGCCTTGGTCGATGATCCAGTCGAACTGCGGGTCAAAGATGGTAAAGTCAGCCTGCCACAAGGCCCCGGTTATGGCGTCAATTTGGTTCCCGAACGTATCGCACCCCATCTCTATCACCAGATCGGTCGTTGATATGTCCAACCTTGCTCAACCTGCAGCAATGGTATCTGCACTCCTTAAACAACCGGACAGACTCAAGGTTTATATTGAAAATACCCCGGGCCGTGGGCCGGGCTATGATGTGACCGCGACCACGATCCACGATGCCTTTGCCGAGCAGGGTTTGGCCCTGCCCGCATCAATTACCGTGGCCTATTCGGATGCGCGCGATCATCAAGCCTGGGAGGCCGCCGACATCCTTGTCGCTGGTCGCCTCGACACCGACGCCATTGCGCAAATGCCCAATCTCAAATTGATCCAATGCACCAGTGCAGGGATCGAAAAATACCTCCCCTTGGACTGGTTGCCCGATGATGTAATCATGTGCAACGCCAGCGGTGCACATGCCGCCAAGATCCGGGAGTTTGGCGCGATGGCAGTCTTGATGTTGCATGAGCTGGTGCCAGCGCAAATGACAGCACAAGCGCAAAGTCGGTGGAGCCGCACCTTGCGGCCGACCAGCCGAGGTAAGCGCGTGCTATTCTACGGTGCTGGTGCGCTTGCAAGCGCTTTGGCCGAAGGATTGGGCCATTTCAATTTCACCAGAATCGCGATTGGACGTGAAAACAGGGCCTCTCGCCCACATTTTGACGAGAGCTTTGGTACAGACGCATTAGAAACCGAACTGTCCCGCGCAGATATTCTGGTGATTGCCGCCCCGTCCACGACCCACACGCGCGGCCGCTTTGGTGCGAAAGAACTTGCGCTATTACCTCAAGGAGCAGGTCTACTTAATATCGCGCGGGCCGATCTGCTCGATCATGATGCACTAAGCGATGCATTGGTGTGCGGCCATCTATCTGGCGCGATTCTGGATGTGTTTCCGCAGGAGCCCCTGCCAGCGAACAGCCCTTTATGGCGGGTGCCCAATCTGTTCATTTCGCCACATGTTTCGGCAGATGACCCGAGCAACTATGCCAAAAGCTGCATGGAAATTTTGGCACGCAACCTTGCTGCAATCGTCAAGGACGAACCCTTGATCAACCGAGTTGACCCTGAATTGTGTTACTGATCTCCCACTCGTCATATTAGCAATGAACCCTGAAAGGGGCTTGAGATTTAAGTCTCAAGCCCCTTGGGATTGCGGATCCAGGGGCCAGGCGGCGTGATCGGCCCCACGGCTTGTCGGCTCGCTTCGTCAAAAATTACTCCGTGCGACAACAAAAGCCCGTTCAGTACCGCGACCACCTTTTCATGTGCTATTTTGCGAAACGCCTGCGTAGGCATATTTAACGCACGATCAGGCGGATAGACCATCATCGTATTGAAATGTATCCGCGGAGAAAATGCGCGCGCCACTAGCGCATCGGCGCCAACGGAGCTTAGGCTGTAGGGGTTTATCAACCCCACACCCACGCCCTTGGCCACCACCTGACAGACCGACAAGGCAAAATGCGTTTCAAGAACGATACGGCGCGAAATTTTCAGCTTTTCAAACAGCACGTCTATTCGACGGCGCGTCCGATCAACGCTTGATAAAGAAACAAACGCCTCGTTTTCGAGATCTTGCGGCGTAATCACTGATTTTTCGGCCAACCTATGCCCTTTTGGCATAATGCAAACAACCGGAGGGGCGGCAAACCGCTCAACCACCAGACCCGAAATATCCACCTCATCTGCAACGAAACCCATATCAAACTGACCATTCGCCACCAAATCGCGAATGGTCGCGGAACTTGTTGTCTCCATCTTGATCAAGGTATTGGGATTACGGTCGACAAACTCCGCCACCACTTCCGGCATCAGCGAAAATCCCAGCGCAGGCAGAGCACCAACCCGCAGTTGGCCATTCTCATACGCCCTTATTTCATGGGCGATCAGCTCCAATTTCCGCAAGGAAAGAAATGCGCGATCAACCTCGCGATGAAAGGCATTACCCTCCCGCGTCAGATACATCCGTCCGCCATCACGATCAAACAGTAAAAGCTTGGTTTGCAGTTCAAGCTGCTTGATCAGCCGGCTGATCGCCGGCTGAGATATGCCCAGAAGCTCTGCTGCTTTCACTGTCGTGCCCATTGCGATAACGGCATTGAAGGCTTCAAGTTGGCGGTGATTGATCATGGAATAACATTTCGGAATAGCTGAGTGTCAATTCGGCATTTGTTTGATACTATCTTAGCGGGATAGGCTTCCCGGTGCCAATAATAAAAGTCCTCAAAATCAATGAGCTCTGTTCAAGTGCCGACGGAGGACAGATCTGAAAAAAATCCGGATAGCCGGCCACCAGAGAGGAATAAAATGACACGAGATATCAACGCAATTGCAGATACGCCCGTTAGCCGACGATCACTGTTGCGCGGCGCAACTGCGGCATCGCTCTTCACTATGATGGGCTTACCTGTGGGGATAGCGCGCGCCGAGGCAGCGGCCGCTGCCGGCACATTGCGCTTTGGCCTGTCAGCCTTTCCGCCAAATCTACACCCTTTTGAATACACCGGCACCGCTGCGCTGACGGTCAAGCTGACCATGCATCGCGGATTGCTGGCCTATGACAAAACCGGCGCGCTGCGCCCGGAACTGGCCGACGAATGGAAGCAGGTCGATGCATCGACTTATAGCTTCCGCCTTAGCCCCAATGCACGTTTTCATGATGGTTCGCCCGTCGAGGCCGAAGATGTGAAATGGTCATTCGAGTGGATTGCGGCCAAAGATTCGACTGCGCATCTGCGTTTGGATTTCCAGGCAATCGACAAAATTGAAATCGAAGGCAAGGATAAGATTACCATACGTCTGAAAGAACCGAGCGTGACATTTGCGCAGACCCTGGCGTCGGGCTACGCTCCAACCGTTTCGCGTAAGTCGCAGGCTCCCAACTTTATCGGTGCCGGTCCTTTCAAACATGAAACCAGCGAACGCGGCCAATCGATCACCGTGGTGAAAGCAGATAATTTCGTACGTGCAGACCGTCCACGCGTTGAACGAGTTTTTTTCAACGCGATGCCTGATGAAAGCCTACGCAATGCGGCGTTGGCCAGTGGTGACGTCGATATCATCGAATATGTCTCGACCCATCATATGAAAGGTATTGAAGACAGCGCCGATACCTACATCGAAAGCGTCAACGGACCCTTCATGTATCTGGTGTTCAATACCACCGACGGCCCGACCGCTGACCCGCGCGTTCGCCGCGCCATCGGTCATGCCATTGATCGAAACGCGCTGAACGCCTTCGCTTTTACCAGTATGGGCAGTGTAATCGACGGTTTGCCAACTCATGCCAGCGATGCGTATGATCCGAGCCTCGTCACCGAGCGCCTGACCTACGACCCGGAACGGGCAAAAGCTCTTCTGGCCGAGGCCGGAGCAACCAATATCACCATTGAGCTGCTATCCACCGCGCAATATCCACAACATAACGACACTGCGATGGTCGTGCAGCAGTCCTTGGCGGCGATTGGCGTTCAGGTGAATATGATGACGCCTGATTGGGCAACCCGCGTCGCGCAGGGGAATGAAGGACGCTATCACGTTGGTGTAAACGGCACTTCAGGTGCCTATAACGACCCGGATGCGATCTCGACGTGGCTGGCAGGCGGTCAAAGCCCCAGCTACAACCGCCCCTGGGGTTATGCTAATGCCGAAATCGATGCTTTGCTGCAAAAGGGCCGCGAGACCGTAGAGCCAGCTGAACGCGCCAAGATTTATGCGCAAATCGAAAAGCTGTTCATTCAGGATCTGCCGCTGCTTCCGCTGTTGTGGCGCCCGCAGGCTTATGGTTTGCGTAATGCCGTGAGCGATTTTAAACCGCTGCCTGGTTTCCTTTCGTTCCAATCTGCGCTGTCGCTTGACGACGCTGTTTTAAGTTAAGCGCATTGAAAGACGAGGGGGGCGGTTCCCCCTCGTCTTTTGATCTTTGTAACGGACCCTTCATGAGCTATTTACTCCGCCGCCTTCTGGCCGCCTGTGTAACGATTTTCGCTGTCGCCACGATTATCTTCCTGATTTTGCATCTGGTTCCCGGCGACCCAGCGGTTATTTTGCTGAGTAACGGCGGCATGGCCCCCTCTCAGGCCGCCGTTGAAGCTCTGCGCGAAAATCTTGGCTTGAACCAACCGCTCTTGACGCAATATGCCCAGTATCTGCAAAGGCTTGCGACCCTTGATTTGGGCAGCTCGTTCCAGGATGGAACACAAATTCTACCCGAAATCTTGAAGCGTCTTCCGCGGACAATCGAATTGGTTTTTGTCGCCGGTTTTATCGCATTGATCGTGGGAGTCCCAGCAGGATTGATCGCCGCCTTGCGCCGCGGTGGGCTTATCGATTCAGCATTTTCTGCGCTTGCCAGCCTTGGTCTGTCCGTACCGGTTTTCGTAACCGGAACGTTGCTGATCCTGCTGTTCTCGCAAAAGCTCCGGATCGTGCCCGCGGGTGGCTTTGTCACCTTCTCGCAATCGCCCACCCAACATTTGATTTATCTCGCCATGCCCGCATTATCGATAGCCATCAGCCTGATCCCGGTTGTATTTCGCATGATGCGCACGTCGGTACTTGAAGTGATGGAGCGCGAATGGGTCCGTACCGCGCGCGCCAAAGGCTTGAAAGAAGAGCGCGTGCTTCGCCGCCATATTGTTCGCAACTCGATCACACCAGTTATTTCTGTCTTGGCATTGCAGGTTGGCTCGCTCTTGGGCGGAACCGTATTGGTTGAATACGTGTTCAACTGGCCAGGCCTCAGCGGCATGCTGGTTCAGGCAGTAGAACAACGCGACTATCCCGCCGTTCAAGCGATCGTTTTGGTCATCTGCGTGTTGTTCGTCATCATCAATTTCTGCGTCGAGATGCTGTATGGCTTGCTTGACCCGCGCGTGCGTAGCCGCTGAGAGGTAGCTTTATGAAACTGGCTTTTTCCAGCCGCCTCGCCGCTGGTTTTCTGATCCTTCTCATTGTTTTGGCAATCCTTGCCCCGGTTTTGCCCTTGCATAACCCTGTGACCATGGATGTACTGAAACGCTTCGCCGCCCCCAGCTTGACCAACTGGCTAGGCAATGACGAATTCGGCCGCGATGTCTTTGCCCGCATCGTCTACGGCGCACGGGCATCGCTCTCGGTTGCGGTAGTTGCCGCGCTGTTCTCGGCTATCATCGGCATTGCCTTTGGCTTGGTTGCCGGGTTCTTTCAGGGCTGGACCGAACAAATCACTCTGCGCCCGCTGGACATTATTTTGTCGTTCCCACCGATGCTTCTGGCTCTGTTAGCCGTGTCCCTGGTTGGTCCGGGCGGGATGACGTTGATGCTTATGCTGTCGATCCTGTTCATACCGACCTATGCCCGCATCACCTATGGCGAGACGCTTAGCGTCCGCAATCTGGAATATGTCGACGCCGCGCGGGCCTTGGGCCATAGCAATCTGCGGATTTTGTTCCGCACCATTCTCCCCAATGTGGCAGGCCCGGTTTTTGTCCAGTTCTCGCTGGTGGTTGCCGCATGTATTGTTCTGGAATCGGGGCTTAGCTTTTTGGGCTTGGGTGTTACACCGCCGGCATCTTCCTGGGGACTAATGATCCGCGGCGCACGCCCGTTCATGGGGCAGAACCCCTTAGGCCTGATTTGGCCCTGCCTTGCACTCATCCTGACAGTTTGGTCTGTCAACCGCCTGTGCGACCAGCTTCGCGACATTCTGGACCCACGCGGTGCAGTCAAGCTGCTGCCCGTGCCGCACTTGTTTTCCCCCGGTGCCGAGAATCAGCGCGGAGAGCAAAGCCCCAACCCGCAAAAGCAATTGCTGGCAGTGAAAAATCTGGCCACCGAAGTCCGCACCCCGCGCGGCCCCATCTTTGCAGTGGACGGCGTTTCGCTAACGGTCAATCCCGGCGAAGTTCTGGCGCTGGTTGGAGAAAGTGGATCGGGTAAATCCATGACCGGTTTTTCGATCATGCGGCTTTTACCCTATCGCATTGGCCGCGTCGCATCCGGCGAAATCCATTACAGCCGCAATGCAGCAGAGGGCGGCGCGCTTGAACGCCTTGATACCCTTCCGCCACAAGCCTATCGGCAATATCGTGGCATTGAAATTGCCATGATATTTCAGGAACCAATGGCTTGCCTTAATCCGGTCTATACTATCGGCGATCAATTGATCGAGGCGATCAACGCTCACCGCCCACAAAGTCACTGTGCCGCGCGTGAACAGGCTGTTGCAGCCTTGCGCGATGTCGGCATCCCTGACCCCGAGCGGCGATTTAATGACTATCCGCACCAGCTTTCAGGCGGGATGCGGCAGCGGGTGGCCATTGCCATCGCCCTGTGCGGTAATCCAAAACTGTTGATCGCCGACGAGCCCACGACCGCATTGGATGTGACGGTTCAGGCACAAATCCTTGAGCTTCTGGATAAAATCCGGCGGGAGCGGAATATCGGCCTGGTCTTTATCACCCATAATCTTGGTGTTGTTGCGCAAATGGCTGACCGGGTGGTGGTGATGTATTGTGGTCAGGTCGTTGAAGACGGCCCAGTCGAGCAGATCTTTTACCATCCCAAACATCCCTATACGCGTGGTCTTCTCGATTCAGTCCCGCGCGAAGACAATGAACTGGATAAATCCGAGCGCCTGATGTCCATACCGGGCACCGTTCCCAGTGCTTTTGCCTTGCCAAAGGGATGCCGCTTTGCCCCGCGATGCACCTTCGCAACGCAACAATGCCGGGAAGCGATGCCGCTACTTGAATGTGCAGCTGCAGGCCAATTTCTTCGATGCCACCGTTGGAAGGAGATTACCCTATGACCCAACAGGCGGATAATGCGGGCTCAAAACCATTGCTTTCGGTGCGCAAACTGTCGAAGCATTATCACTATGGTTCCAGACTGTTTAGCCCGTCGCTGCCCCCGATCCGGGCGGTAGATGAAATCAGCTTTGATATCATGCCCGGCGAAGTGGTCGGGCTAGTAGGTGAGAGCGGTTCCGGCAAAACAACGGTTGGGCGCACGCTTTTGAATCTGCATCAGCCCACTTCGGGCGAGGTACTGTTTGAAGGCGAAGATCTGGTCACTGCGACGCCCGCGCGTATCCGGGCGCTGCGCGCCCAGATGCAGATGATCTTTCAAGACCCATTCTCCAGCCTGAACCCACGCGCAAAGGTTGAGACAATCATTGGCGAGGGGGTCGATCTACGTACCCGCCTGTCAAAAGCGGAGCGGAGGCGAGAAGTCATTGCTATGCTTGAGAAAGTCTCGCTAACGGCGGAGCATCTGAACCGCTATCCGCATGAATTTTCGGGCGGGCAGCGCCAGCGCTTGTCAATTGCGCGTGCGCTTGCAGTATCACCCAAGCTGATTGTCGCTGACGAGCCCGTTGCAGCGTTGGATGTATCAATTCAGGCGCAGATCATGAATTTGATCGCCGATTTGCAACGTGAAACCGGCGTGTCGATGTTGTTCATCTCACATGATCTTGGGTTGGTGCGGTTTATCGCAGATCGGGTAATGGTGATGTATCTGGGCCGCGTGGTCGAGATCGGACCAACCGAGGCTTTGTTCAAAACACCGCGTCATCCCTATACGCAGGCTTTGCTTTCCGCTGCACCCGAACCGGACCCGAAACGGGCGCGGGGACGCGCCCGGCAGCTTTTGGCTGGGGATCCCCCCTCACCCGCCAAACCGCCAAGCGGCTGTTCGTTCCGTACGCGCTGCCCATTTGCCATTGACGCATGCGCGGCTTCTCGTCCGCATTTGGAGCAGGTTGGCCATAGCCACGAGGTCGCATGCATTCGCGTCCATGAAATCGTGCCGCAACTCTTAGCCTGAGGGCGGGTACAGCCCGGTCACAGGCCGGGCTGACTAGGTCTGGCCTTCGGACAGTCCAAAGACTCGCTCAACACAGCCGCGCAAACGCAGAACGTCCGCATCTCCATCTTTGCGCGTCAATAAGAAAAGCGGCACTTCAGCTGAGTAATTTTCAAGGACCACAACTTTACCTGCTGTAGCATTGGCACGTGCCAAAGGCTCGCGCAGCACCGCAGCACCGAGTCCGCTGAGTAGCAACTCGGCAATCGTCGCTTCACGGTCTGCCTCGATCACTTGATGTGGGGTTGGATTGGACGGGCCAAAAATTTTGCGCACGACTTCGCGATAGGAGGCGCCTTTGGGCGCCCAAATCCATGGCAAATTGACCAAGTCACTCGGCGTCGGATTTGGAATTCTTTCCACCCAAGCCTGTGGCAAACACAACAGGTACCTAATTTGATGGACCAATAACGCGTCGAACATCGGCGGAGCGGACATACCCATGTAAAAACCCGCATCCAAACGACCATTTTCAACTTCGGCCGCCACCCATCCGGACAATCCCTGCGCCACATCTATCCGTACATGTGGCATATTTTTTGCGATTTCGCTTAACAATGCCGGCATGCGCACCGTTTCTGTGCCCACCACAAACCCAAGCCGCATCGCCCGCCGCGGAAGGCGGGCCACCTCGCGTGCCTTGTCCAACATCCGTCCCATATCGATCAGCACAGTCTCGGCATAGGTGCATAAAATGCGGCCAGCCTCGGTCAAATCAGCATGGCGATGGCCACGGGCAAAAAGAGCAACCCCCAACTCGTCTTCGAGTCTGCGGATATGCCCAGAAATTGCTGGCTGACTGAGGTGCAAAAGCTGTGCGGCCTTGGTGAAATTACCACTTTTTGCAACCACAACGAATGACTTCAACTGAACGAGGTTCATTTTCTAAGTACCTAAAAACTCTGTGAAATTTACTATCACGTTTTGTTATGGGATACCATTAGCAATCTCCGTTCAACAAAATTTTAAATACGCCCTAACGTCGATCTTAAAGAATTAACGGAGGCAATCATGTTTCGAATCGGCGTCGATGTCGGTGGCACATTCACCGATTTCACCCTGCTCGATGAAACCGACGGCGCGGTGCGCTTTCACAAGGTTTCATCGACCCCATCTGATCCTTCGCGCGCCATTGTAACAGGCGTCGACGAAATGCTTGAGATCTTCAATTTGAAGTCGACTGACATCAGTTTTGTCGGCCATGGCACAACGGTTGCTACCAATCTGACCATTGAACGCAAAGGCGCAAAGACTGCACTGATCACCACACGCGGATTCCGCGATGTGCTGGAAATTGGCCGTCAGACCCGACCCAATCTTTATGATTATCAGATCCAGAACCCCGCGCCGCTCGTACCGCGCAAATGGCGTTTTGAGATCACCGAGCGGATGCTGGCCGATGGCAGCGTAAAAATCCCCCTGGCGCTCGAAGAGCTGGAACCGATCATTGATTCGCTTAAAGCCGACGGAGTACAGTCGGTTGCAATTTGCTTGCTGCACTCTTACCGGAATGCCAATCACGAAAAGCAGATCGAAGCGCGCCTGCGCGAGGCGTTGCCCGATCTTTATATCACCAGCTCTTCGTCGCTGCTGCCAGAATTCCGTGAATTCGAGCGCCTGTCGACCACAGTGCTGAATGCCTATGCCGGTCCGCGCATGCAGAGCTATCTGGACGCAATGGCCGATGATCTGAAAAACATGGGCATGCCAGTGGCGCCCTATACCATTCACTCCAATGGCGGCTTGATGTCGATCCACACCGTACGCCAATATCCGGTGCGCACCTGTTTGTCCGGTCCGGCAGCGGGCGTGGTGGGTTCGGCTGCAGTTGCACGTGAGGCAGGTTTTCTGAATGTCGTAACCTTTGACGTCGGCGGCACCAGTACCGACGTTTCAGTCATCGTGAATGGAGTACCGCAGTTTACCTCAAGCCGCTCGGTTGCGGATTATCCGGTGAAAACCCCGATGGTTGATATCCATGTCATCGGCGCAGGCGGTGGTTCGATTGCCTGGCGCGATGATGCTGGCGCACTCAAAGTTGGCCCGCATTCCGCTGGTGCGGTACCGGGCCCCGTCGCTTATGGCCGTGGCGGAACCTTGCCCACCATTACAGATGCGAATGTGATTTTGCACCGGCTTAGTCCTGACACCCTGCTAGACGGCAAGCTGGAAGTGCGTGCGCAAGAAGCCTATGACGCAGTGCTCGAGCAAGTCGCCACTCCGTTGGGGCTGTCGGTCGACGAGGCCTCCATTGGCATCTTGCGCATCGCCAACGCCAATATGGCCCGAGCAATCCGCTCCGTATCGACGGAGCGCGGCCACGATCTATCGCAATTCGCCTTGATGGCCTTTGGCGGCGCCGGCCCGATTCATGCCTGCGATGTTGCGGCCGAATGCAATATTCCAACCGTGATCATTCCGCGTGAACCTGGCACCATGTGCGCCCGCGGTATTTTGCTCTCTGAAATCAGCCTTGATTTCGTACGCAGCTGCATCAACCTTGCCGATACAGACAACTGGCCTGAAACCTTGGCCCTTTTCGACGACTTGCGTGCCGAAGGGGCTGCATGGCTCGCTGGCGAGCATGTCGACGAAAGTATGAGCCAATTCCATCAAACCGTTGAGGCCCGCTATATCGGTCAAAACTTTGAGGTTGGAGTGGCGATCGCTCCCAATGAAGCGATCGATCTTGAAACCTTCACCAAGCGATTTGCCGAGGCCCATAGCGCTGAATATGGCTATGCTATCCCTGAGCGCGTAATCGAGATCGTGAATTGCCGTCTGAAAGCCATTGGTTTGGTACCCAAGCCATTTAACACCTATTCGCCCGATGCAGATGCCTCACTGGCAACAGCGCAGATAGAGACACGCACCGTTTGTTTTGACGCGCAGAAGCCCCGCGTGGAAACCCCCGTATATCGCCGCCTGAAACTTCCGGTTGACGTCAGCTTTGAAGGCCCTGCCATTATCGAGGAAATGAGTTCGACCACCATGATCCCGCCAGAAACCCGTTTCCGCGTAGATCAGGCCGGAAATATCATCATCACTCAGGTCAAGGTGTCCAAATGAACGCCCCCGTCATTGCAACGCCGCAAACTGCGGTTCACATCTCCGATCCCATTGCGATGGAGGTTTTCTCCAACCGGATGCTGACCATCACCGAAGAGATGGGCAATACGCTGATCCGCTCGTCTTTTTCGACCAATATCAAAGAACGCAAGGATTGCTCGGTTGGTTTGTTTGACCGCCATGGTCGTCTCGTCGCGCAGGCATCACACATTCCGATCCATCTGGGATCGTTGCGCGGATCGGTACGGGCGGTGTTGAACCGCTTCCCCGTCGAAGTCATTAAGCCGGGGATGGCCTTCATCTCGAACGACCCTTATCTAGCTGGTGGTACACACACGCCCGACATCTCAATCGTAACGCCAATGTTCTGGGATGGCGAACTGCGCTTTTTCACCGCCAATATTGCGCACCATTCAGACGTCGGCGGTACGGTTCCGGGCTCCGTCTCGGCGAAGGCCAAGACGATTTTCGAAGAAGGCATCCGTCTTCCACCGATCTTGATTGTCGAAAATGGGGAGGTGCGCGAGGACCTTTTGGATCTGATCGCCCAGAACACCCGCGAACCGGAAGAGCGCATTCTGGACCTTCGGGTGCAGATCGCCACCAATGACCAAGGCAATGTCGCGCTCGAAGGTCTCATCAAGCAGATGGGCATGAAAGACGTGTTGCAAGCGGTTGATGATATTCTGGCCTATACCGGACGCCGCCTTCAAATGCGGATTGACGCAATGGCCGACGCACCCAAAAGCAGTTTCACGGCTTATCTCGACGATGACGGGTCTGGCGGCCCTTCAGTGCCAATCACCACCACGGTCTGGGTGGAAAATGGCAAGATCATTATTGATTTCGAGGGATCGGCGCCGCAGGCCAAGGGTGGGCTGAACGTCTCGCGTACTGGTCTCGACGCGACGGTCTATTACGCTGTGAAAGCCCTGCTTGATCCCCAGTTGATGCCTAATGAAGGTATGTTCTCAAGCATCGAGATTCGCGCCGAAGAGGGCCTTATCGTCAATGCCAAATTCCCAGCAGCAACGGGTGCACGCACGCTAACCTGTCAAAAGATTGCGCGCGCTATCTTCGGTGCCTTCCGTGGCATTCTTCCACCAGAGCGCCTCATGGCTTCCGGCGCGGACGATTTGCCTACCGTCGTGTTTTCTGCCGATCATCTGCGCCGCGAAGGGACTTATGTCTATCTGGAAACGCTTGGCGGCGGTGCCCCGGCAACCGGCCGCACCGACGGGATGAACGCGGTTCACGTCCACGTTACCAATACATCCAACCTCCCCGTCGAGGCTTTGGAAAACGAATATCCGCTGATGGTTGACGAATATTCCTTGGTCGAGCGTTCGGGCGGTGCCGGGCTTTATCGCGGCGGCCTAGGGCTGGCTCGCCAATACACCTCTTTGCAGGACGGAACAATTTTCTCCGTCCGCTCAGATGGTCACATTCATCCAGCGACAGGGGTTAATGGCGGCGCCAATGGCCGCAATGCGCGACTGTTCTGGGATTATGGCAAAGAGAATCAAAAGCCGCTCGGTTCTAAAGAAACCCATCTCGTGATGGATTACGGCCACAACATTCGCATCGAAACCGGCGGTGCTGGCGGTTTGGGCGACCCGATCCAACGTCCACTTGAAAAGGTCCGCGCAGATTACGATAACGGCTTCATTTCAAGCGAGGATCTGGCTCTCTATGGCAAAGAGGAACTTGCCAAATGACCCAAACCCCACCGAAAGCGGTGTTGCATCAACCTTCTGCAACGTCATGGTGGTTTGATGAGGCCCTGAGATTCGAGGCTCGGGCCAGTTCCAACGGGGGCGTTTCCCCCGTTGACATCAAGCCAGTGGTGCTTGATCGCGACCTTGATGTCGATGTTGCCATTGTCGGCGGTGGCTTTACCGGATTGTGGACGGCAATCATCTTGGCCAGCCAATCACCCCAGTTGCGCATCGCGCTGATCGAAGCGGGTTTATGCGGCTCGGGAGCATCTGGTAAGAATGGTGGCAAAGTCCACGGCTATTGGGCGCAGCTACCTGCACTCAGCGGTTCATTGGGCTATGAGAAGGCGCTCGCCATGGCACAGGCTGGCACGCGGGCGCAAGATGCGATCCGTGCCTATGCTCAACAGGCTCCCCTCGATATCCAATGGCGCGAAGGTGGCAATATCCGCGTCTCGGCCAGCCCGTCGCAGGATGCGAAACTGGCCAGTTATGTACGACTTGCACACGAAAATGGCATCCCTGACAGCGCGCAGGCGATGACCAAAGCCGAATTGGACAATATCTGCAACTCGTCCGCTTTCCGCGGAGGGGTATTCTTTCGCGAAGGTGCTGCGGTCCAGCCTGCCCGCTTAGCCCGCGCGCTGCGTCTGAGCGCTATCCGGCTGGGTGTGCAGATCTTTGAAAACACGTCCATGCAAAGTTGGACTTCCGGATCGCCATGCAGGGTGCAGACGGCCAAACATCAGATCACTGCGCGCAAAGTGGTGTTGGCAACAAACGTTGCCTTAGGCAAAGAGGCCAGCATTCAGCCTTGGATGACGGTGTTTTCCAGCTATGCCGCGATGTCAGAGCCGACTGAAGCATTGCGCGCCATGAACTGGACTGGCGAGGCAGGTTTTGCCGATGCGCGCATGTTCTTACATTACTTTCGCAAGACCGATGATCAGCGGGTGTTGATGGGCTCGGGCTCTGGTCCGGTCGCTTTCAACAATAATTGGCAAGCGCCACCGATGACCATGGATCGTGTTGCGGCCGGGCGCGCTGTTACGGCCATGACCGCTCTTTTACCAGCAATGAAGGGTACAGGAATCGCCAAAAGCTGGGGCGGCGCGATTGATATCTCGTCTGACCGATTGCCAAGGGCTGGAAGTCTTGATGGCAGGCATGTGTTCTATGCGGCAGGCTATTGCGGACATGGGGTAAATCCCACCTTTATCGCAGGCCAATGTCTGGCCGAGGCAGTGCTGGAACAAAAGCACGAATGGCGCAATTTGCCGATCTGGGAACGCGAAATGCTTTCCTTTCCGCCCGAACCTTTTCGCACCATCGGAGCGCGCATGATCCGGCGCGCAATTTTACGCTGTGAAGATGCTGATGGTCTCGGTCAGCGTCCCAAAGCCGTCGACATGTTTGTCGCAAGTTTGCCCGAGCGTCTGGGCATCCGGGTGGGCACCCGATAAACTTAAAACTGTAGGAAATGAATGATGATCACCCGCTATGAAACCACCAAAATCCTTTCCAAAGTTCTAGTCGCCAATGGCTTTGCGTTCCTGTCGGGCTTGACTGCCAAAGAACGACCCGATGATGTGCGCGCGCAGACTGCCGATATTCTTGCCCAAATCGACAATTACTTGGCGATGGCGGGAACCGATAAATCACGTATCGTTGTTGCCAATATCTGGCTGAAAAACATCGAAGATTTTGACAAGATGAATGAGGCTTGGCTGGAATGGGTTGACCCCGATGCGCAGCCTGCCCGTGCGACGGTTGAATCGCGTCTGGCGCGTGAAAATATTTTGGTAGAAATCCAGGTTCAGGCTTTGGTTTAATTCATTTCGGAGGCGTTGGGACCAGTTCCTCGCGCTTTTGCACTGTGACAGCAAAAGCCTCCGCCTGATCGGCGGGGGCTTTCTCATCCCGGCATGTGTCCGGGGTCAGTCCTTGTTTAGCAATCTCCGCACACCAAGCGCACTGATATTGCGCGACGTTTTGCCATCGCAGACTAGATCGGCCATGATTACCCCGCTGATTGGCACCAGTTCGAAACCGTGTCCGGAGAAACCAAATACGTGCCAAAGCCCTTCTGCGACTGTTGATCGATCAATGACCGGTAGAAAATCAGCAGTTTTCGCCTCGATTCCAGTCCAACAGCGGGTAATCTGTACGGAACCAAGCTGAGGAAACAAATCAATTACCGCTTGAGCTGCGCGTGCCAAAACCTTGTAATCCACCCAGGACCGTTTTGCCGATACATCTGCGCGTCCTTGCAACCCCCCACCGATCACCAATCCGCCCTGCGCTGCCTGTTTAAAAGTGAGGTTGCGCCCAAATCCGGCAATAACCTGCGGCAAAAAAGGAGTGAGCTTTTCGGTCACGATCATCATCGAGGCCTTATGGCCCAATGGAATAGACTCTCCGGCAAGTTGGGCCAAAGCGGCAGCCCATGCACCTGCGGCGTTGATCACTTGCGGCGCTTCGAACACGCCACGATTGGTTGTAACTTTCCAAATAGTACCGCGTTTCATTAAAGCCTGAACTTGTGTTTGTTCAAGCAACTTAACCCCTTCGGCCACACAGCTTGCACGGAACGCCTTGATGGTGCGGTGGGGATCGGCGGCTCCATCGTTGGGCGCATAAATTGCACCCACGCAACGAGGACTGAGCGCAGGCACCAAAGCACGCAGTTCAGTCTGTGACAACATCCGTTCATGGTGATAGCCCAAGGCCTCAGTTTGCGCACATCGCGCGGCAAGTTTGGCCAAGCCCTCTTCGGTTTCTGCAACACTTAGCTGGCCATCGGCATGAAAACCGCAATTATCACCGACAATTTGCTCCATACTATGCCACATCTGCATGGACTCGAGCGCAATCTCAAGCTCACGATAATCGCGATTTAACGTGCGCACCCCTGCCGCAGTGGACGATGAGGCGTGGCGGCCGATCCAATCTGCTTCGAGCAAACATACTTTTGCGCCGCGGCGTGCCAGTTGCAACGCGGAAGAAAGCCCGTGCAAACCTCCACCGACCACAATAACGTCTGCCTGAAGGTTCATTGCACTTGCTCCGCATCGTCAAGCGCCGCAAGCTCTGCCAGCGTCAGCGGCTTTAAGGGCGGTCTAATCCGCATAATCCCGATTTCAACAATCGGGCGCGTTTGCGTGTGCGCCATAAGATGCGCAAGCGAGAGGCCGCATTGGCGTCCCTGACAGGGGCCCATACCAATTCTGGTCAAAGCCTTCATATGGTTCGCGTCCTGACATCCTGCTGCCGCTTGTAGGCGAATTTGGCCGGCCGTGATTTCCTCGCAGCGACAGATAATCGTATCTTCTGGCGGATTGAGAATATCAGAAGCGGGCCGGTAGAGCAGGTCAAGGAAACGGCGCAAACCCAGTTCACGCGACAAGGTTCGACGCGCTTTCAATGCCATGCTCTGCACCTGACCCGGCGACAGATGTGTGGCTGCTTGGGCTGCAGCAAGCCCTGCAATCTGCCCCCGCGCCCCCGCAGCTATCGCTCCTGCAATTCCTGCACCATCGCCCACAACATAAAGGCCCTTCAGACTGGTCTGCCCCCAATCATCCGTTTCCGGTATAAAACATTGGCCCTGCTCGCTCCACGTGATCCGACAGTTCAAAACCATAGGGATATGAAGCGATGGAACAAGCCCTTGGTGTACCAACAAACTATCGGCCGGCATAGTAACGCGATTGCCCCTAGAATCTTCGAAAGTGATCTGTGTCAGTCGCGTCTCACCACCGGCGTTCAAGGCTTTGACATTGCGGTAAATTTTTACCCTCTTGGCCGATAGACTAGCCTGCCAGCCCAACCCTTTCGCCAAAGCCATCGGATTACGCAGCGCTCCACCAAAGCTGCCTGCTCTCTTCGATAATGGTGCAGGACTGTTCAGCGATATAATACCGGCAATTTCACCTCCTGCCGCCAATAGCTGGGTTGCATAGAGCAGAACCAAGGGCCCCGCCCCGGCCAACCAAACCTGCCCTTGCGGGATTTGATCGGCGGTTTTGAGCAGGATTTGCGCCGCGCCCACCGTCATCACGCCCGGCAAGGTCCAACCGGGAAAGGGCGCTGGACGTTCTTGCGCGCCGGTGGCCAGGATAACCTGCGTGGCGATCAGGCTTTGCGATTTTCCATCGCGACTGAAAAAGAGGCGATACTTCCCCTCAAACGCCTCAATATGCCACAGCTTGCTCCCGGGCTGATAGCTACAGCCGGAGGCGCGAAATTGCTCAACTATCGCGCGCCCCTGCACAAAGGCATCGCCAAGTCGTGCAGCCGCATCCGTGCCTTTCATAGCCTCAATATTACGCCAGATTTGTCCTCCGGGACTTGGCTGGTCGTCCAGTACCAGCACGTTCACCCCCTGTGCACATGCAGTCATCGCGGCAGCCATTCCCGCTGGACCTGCACCGATCACCGCAAGATCAACTTGGATCATTTCAGCATTTCTCGCTTTCCACGCGGCCGTTCAATCCGCATCTCGGAATGGACTTGCACCTGGCAAGCCTGTTGAGAGGGCACACCGTCGATGGTAACTAGGCATTCAAAACACACTCCCATCAGGCAATAGGGTGCACGCGGAGCCTGTGAAACTGGGCTAAGGCGACTCCAAACTTGCGGTTGCGCCAACAATACGGCAGCAACAGTGTCCTGAGCATTCACCTCAATCGGATTGCCATCCAAATAGATCCGCACCCTTTGCCCGGTGGTAGAGGAAAGAGTTTTTCGAAACATGACCGTGTCGCTTTGCCAACAATCCGATAAAAAGCAGTTGGTTAAGCTTAGCCCGGACCGGTGATCGCATTCAAAGATCAAGTTTCGGCGGCGCAATTCAATATTGTTATAGGCGCTAGAATCCCTGATGTTGTAAATGCAATATCCGCGCTTTGCCACCAGGCTAAGAAACAATGGTCTTGCCGCTGCAAACCCCGCGCTTGGGATAAACAAGACCGTGCAGATCCTCGAATAACCGGACCAGCGTTAGGCGTTCGCGCGAGGCCTTTGCCTCATTAGCTAACAGCATTCCATCAAGGTGGTCACGCCAGGGACCAAGCTTTGGCTGCGGTTGACACCTGCGTTCATTTTTGAACTCAGTCCCTTCACCGCGCAGAAACTTCCGCACCACTTTGCGCGAAACGCCCAGTTCCCGACTGATCGCTTAGATCGTTTTGTCCTGCACATGAGCAAGGCGACGTATCGTCGAAAGAGTCTCCACGATAAGCATCCAATAGAAACCTCCGATTGAAATCGAAGGTCATGTTAACCGTTAAACAAGGGGTCCCGTTTGGATGCCTATCCACGTCAAGCGCATCTGCACGAAACAACTGAATGTCCGTGCCGCTCGCAGAATGCTTGTGGCGTCAGGTTGGCGGCGCTGGACGTAGACACTCGGCGTCCGATTTGAACGGCAGCATGCTGGAAGGCACCGTGCATGGCCCCGATATTCAGGATCGCGACGGTGCACCCGATCTGATTGAACACACCTGCAAGAACTATCCCACAGTGAATAAGCTCTTTGCTAATGGCGGATATAGACGCAAACCAAGGCTCTACCTGAAGGGCACGGCGCAAAGGGGTGTTAACAAGGTTCAGCGCCCGCCAGACGTAATCCCAGCCATCGCTTTGGCGTCTGGCAGTAGTGATTGCAGGTGGCGGATCGCCTCGGCGACCGAAAACACTTCTTTCGTCTCATCTTCGAAGTTTGAAGGAAGCCTCGTCCAAACGACCACATCTATCTCTTTGGACTGTGCCCACACGATGATGGCGGAAGGGACGTCCGGCTTGCATGTTCGACTGCCATCGGCAAACCAAGAGCCAATGCGGTTTATCACGGTGCCCTCGCGACAGCAGAGATCGGCAAACCATGTAGCCCGAAATATCGGTCATGTAAGAATGCCGTATCTTCGCGCCGACACTCGTTTAGTCAAAAACTTTTATTTGAATCAGGTTTCACTCACACCTGTTGCCACCCAGATTGCGACATCGTTGCGGCTGCGCTAATACCGCCTGTGAGGGCTAATCAGATCCGCACCAAGTAAGTCAAGTTGAGATGCGCAGCCAACTAGCCAAACTGCCAGTCTCTCGCCCGCTAATTCGACTTGATCGGGTTTCCGCATTGCACACTCCCAAACCATTGCCACGCGCCATCCATCTTTCAGAAAGGTGTTGCGAACAGCACTATCCCTTGCCACATTCGCTTCAAACTTTATCTGCCAATACTCCGGACGCGTCGATGGCGTGGTGGCATAGCGGCATCCCTCATGCCGGTGCCAGAAGCAGCCATGCACAAAGACCACCTCTCGATACTTAGGAAGAAAAATATCCGGCTGGCCGTGAAACTTGCTGGAATGCAGCCGGAATCGGAAGCCCCGTCCGTGCAATGCACGTCTGAGAACAAGTTCGTGTTTTGTATTCTTTCCCTTGATGCCCGACATCATCCGGGAACGGGTCTGTTAATTTACGATATCAGTCATAAGCGCTCTAGTCTTCGTTCAAAAAACTATTATACACCGTCTGAATGGAATTGGTCAGGAGTCTGATTTGCCCTCCACTTTCGGCATTGTCGATCTGTTTGCCGGTCCCGGCGGGCTCGGTGAAGGGTTCGCTTCTCTCGTCAAGAACGGTCGTGCGCCGTTTCAGATCGGCATTTCTGTTGAGAAAGAAGCATCGGCCCATCGGACCCTTACGTTGCGCGCTTTTCTGCGCGAGTACCGCGCCCGTTATGATACCTTACCAGACCAGTTTATTGAGTTTCATACGGGCTATATTCCTGAGCCTGATTGGTCGGCAGTTGACGCTGAAGCATGGCAGCTTGCCGTCAACGAAGCACGTGCGCTCGAACTCGGCACCGAGATTGCGGCTACCGCTATCGATAGCGCCATCACGAAGCTGAAAGACAAATTCGACGATACGATCCTGATCGGCGGCCCGCCTTGCCAAGCCTACTCTCTGGTGGGGCGCGCTAGGGCGAGAGGCAAGGTCGGCTACATTCCGGAAAAGGATTCGCGGCATTACCTGTTCCGCGAATACATCCGCGTGCTCGACAGGCTGAGGCCAGCCGCCTTCGTGATGGAGAACGTCATGGGCATGCTGTCCTCGACGATCGAAAGCCGCCTAGTCTTCGAGATGCTTATGGAGGACTTGTCATCGCTTGGCACCGGTCACTGCCATCACTACGAACTGCGTGCAATCAGGGTCGAGGATGGAAAAGCCAGTCTGCATGAGGCTGGCCAGCCGTCGGACTTCATCGTACGCGCCGAGGCGTTCGGAGTTCCACAGCGACGCCACCGTGTGATCATTGTGGGTATCCGCTCCGATCTTGCGGGCAGGACCGCTGACGCCGAGATTGCGGTTTCGGGCATGGCACGTACGGTAAGGGAGATCATCGGAACGATGCCCGCTCTGCGCAGCGGCATCAGCCGAGGCTGGGACGACGCCACTTCCTGGCAGAGCGAGGTCGCTGCCGCCGCTAGGCTGCTTGCTGACATCTATGAAGGGGAGGACGACAGTGGACTTGCCCTTATTTAGTGGAGAGGTTCTGTCACTAATTTGCGGTTTATCATCTCGAACTGGATCGGTGATTTATACCCGAGTGCAGAATGTCTGCGCACAGGATTATAGAAGCCGTCAATGTATTCGCCAATGGCTTTGATTGCATCCTGACGTGTGTAGAATACAGTTCGCCATATTAGTTCTGACTTGATCGTCTTGAAGACGGTTTCCACCATCGAATTATCGTAACAATTTCCTTTGCCGCTCATGGATGGAAGCATTTTGTGAGCTTCGAGAATTCTGCGATACTCATAACTGGCATATTGGCTTCCCCTGTCCGAGTGCTGGATCAATCCCGGCTTTGGTTGCCGGATAGCAATAGCCTTCTTCAAAGCACAGATAGCCAGATCCTTTTTCATCCGATCGCGCGCTTCCCAGCCAATGATGCGACGAGAAAATAGAGATCGACAACGATTGCCAGGTACAGCCAGCCTTCTGCCGTCCATATGTAACTGATATCAACACCCCATTTCTGATCTGGTTCGTCACAAGTGAAGTCCTGATCCAGAAGATTGGGAGCGACAGGCTCACCATGATTGCTGTCGGTCGTGCGTTTGAAGCGCGTTTTCTGCCGGGCTTTCAAACCATTTTCACGCATCAGTCGCGCCGTGCGGTGACGTCCTGCCCGAATACCTTCTTCGTTCAGTTCGACATGCATTCGAGGGCTACCATAGGTTTCACGTGACAGTGCAAACTGATTACGAATGTGGGCCAGAATAATCATGTCATCAAGCTGACGACGACTAGGCAAACGATGCTTCCATGCATAGTAACCGCTGATGCTGACGCCTGCGAAAGCGCACAGCCGTGACAGAGACATGTGGGCCTTCTCCGTGTCGATGAACGCAAACTTCATCGACTTGTCTCCCGAGCGAAGAAGGCCGTCGCTTTTTTTAGTAGGTCACGTTCCTGCCGTAGACGCTCATTTTCTTTTCGAAGACGGGCAAGCTCTTGGTTCATGTCCTCATGCGGACCAGAAAGCAAATCTTTCTCAGCAATATTACGCCGCCAGCGGTCAAGTGTTGACTTGCCAATGCCAAGGTCCTCGGCGACCGATGAAATGCTTCGACCACTCGTCGTTAAAATACGAACGGCTTCGCGTTTGAATTCTTCCGTAAATTCTCGCTGCTTCAATTCTAAGTCTCCTGTCAGTTTTATCTAACAGAAGCCCTCCACTTTTGAAGGGGAAGTCCAGTCTTTACGTCGGCAGGAAAACAGGAAATGGATGCGGCCGTGATGGATGGCCGTAACCGACAAGCAGGTGCGGTCGCCGGAATATTTGGCCCGCGCAATCCAATTCGGGTGGCACGGTTGGTCATGGACAGCCCACAAGTGATGTTGATTGGTGCGCCTGCGGTCGAACTGGCGCGCGACGCCGGATTACCCTTTGGCGATGGTGACTATTTCTTTACCGAGGCGCGTTGGAACGCGTTGCAGGAAACACTGGCTCTACGCAACGCCGGAAAGGCAGAAACCGACCCTGCCCGCAGGCATGGCACGGTCGGTGCGGTAGCGCTCGATCTTGCAGGTAATCTTGCAGCCGCAACTTCGACCGGCGGTATGACTGCCAAGGCTCCAGGCCGGATCGGTGATACTCCTGTGATTGGTGCGGGGACGTTTGCCGACAACGCCACTTGCGCCGTTTCCGGCACTGGACATGGTGAGATATTTATCCGCTGGACCGCAGGGGCAGAAATTGCCGCACGAATGCGTCATGCTGCGCAGACACTCGAACAGGCAGCAACATCGGTTGTTATGGAAGACTTGATGCCAAATGATGGATCCGGCGGCGTAATCTCCGTTGATCGTAGCGGCAATATTGCAATGCCATTTAATTGTGAAGGTATGTACCGCGGTATGGTCAGACAGAATGAAGAGCCCCGGACATTCATTTATCGCTGAATAGCTGCGACCGGCCGCATATCCCTGCCTTACAGTTCCTGCGCCAACCTTGTTACACGATCGGCAGGATTAGTCTGGTCTGTCGGGAGCAGGGCAATTAAATTCATGTTGAGACAATCGCGCGGATTTCTGCCTTTGGGTCTGCAGCAAAAGTTTCGTCGGCAGGATTTGGTAACTGTCGACCTTTTCGAATAAGCATGAGACCCGCGCCCTCGACTATGCAGTTTCGCTGGCGGCTGCGGTAGGTGTCATGACTTGCTGCGCGGCGATCACGCTTTTTTTTGGCGTGTTGAGGGATTCCGGGCAGGCTGCCCTCCTCTTCATCTTCTTCGGGGGCGGCCTGCTCTGCGCTGTCGCGGGCTTGTCCTGTTTCGTTCTGGAAATCGTGCTGGCGCGTCGGTCGCTACGCGACGAAGATACACAATGAACGTGCAGGCCGGATGTGCAATATCGCGCCGGATTTGACCGTCCATGCAATCCATGGTGACACCTCGCCAATGCCATGATAGTTGTACCAGACCAACAAGCCGGAGAGAATTCGATGTCCGACCAATCCAAAGCCAAACGGGAACGTGTAGCCTCGCTCGCGACGCCTACAGATCTTTCATCCGACGCGACCCGCGATATCAGCGGCGCGCTCAATGCCGTTCTCGCAGACGTTTTCGCACTCTATCTGAAGACGAAGAACTTCCACTGGCATGTCAGCGGTCCGCACTTCCGCGACTATCACCTCATGTTCGATGAGCAAGGCGACCAGCTTTTCGCCATGACGGATCCCATCGCCGAGCGCATCCGCAAGGTCGGCGGACGAACCCTTCGTTCGATCGGGCATATCGCGCGCCTGCAACGCGTGTTGGACAATGACGCGGATTATGTCGACCCGCTGGATATGCTTGCCGAACTGCGCGACGACAACAAGGACTTGGCGGCGCGCCTGCGTGAAGTCCACAATGTCTGCGAAGAGCATCGCGACATTGCCACTGCCAGCCTGCTCGAGGTCTGGATCGACGAAACTGAACGCAGGACCTGGTTCCTGTACGAGGCAAGTCGTCACGGCGCTTCGACCGGCCACTAGGTTTTTGGAAGCTTCCGGAGCGCCCCCACGATTGCTAATGCGGGGTTGGGTTTTCTGCCCGGCCTGTACGCATCGAGGGATGCTCTGGAAGCCAGTCATTGGAAAAGGAAACGCGGATGACCACAACACGAAATGTCGCTGTTCTCGTTGGAAGCCTGCGCAAGGCATCCTTAAACCGGAAGATGGCTCATGCCCTCTCCGCGCTTGCCGGGGCAAATCTGCGGCTCCAGATCGTCGAGATCGGCGACCTGCCCTTCTATAACGAAGATATCGAGGCATCCAGGCCACCGGAAGCCTGGACCGTGTTCCGCAAGGCAATCGCTGCGGCCGATGCGGTGTTGTTCGTCACGCCGGAATATAATCGATCGGTTCCAGCGGTGCTGAAGAACGCGCTCGACGTCGGCTCGCGGCCCTATGGGCAGAGCGTCTGGAACGGCAAGCCCGGCGCCGTTATCAGCGTCTCTCCGGGGGCGATCGGCGGCTTCGGCGCCAATCATCATCTGCGCCAGTCGCTCGTTTTCCTCAATGTGCCCGCCATGGCGCAACCCGAAGCCTATGTCGGTAGCGCTGGCACGTTGTTCGACGAAAATGGACAGATCACCAACGAAAGCACGCGCAGCTTTCTTGAGGGCTTCGTGAAGGCTTTCACCGCATGGATCGACGCCGTCCGGTCATCCTGATCCCCGGTGAAGGCAGTTTCGGTTTGCGACGCGACGATCGGGGGTACCTGCCGTCGCAAATTCTATAACTATAAGAAGATAACACATGCATGTCGCTCTCGGCGCTGCCCAAAGCGTGACGGACCTTTAGCGCCACCCACTAGCGAGCGTCGGAGTAGCTTCCATCCGTCCATGATCTGAATAGAGCGGTGAAATTCCCGCAAATAATCAAAGATTTATCTCGTCTTAACCAAGGAATTTCACGTCACTTTAAGCTGAACGATGCGTTAACTGCCATCATGGCAACACATGATGAATATCGAACGAAAAGATCGCGTATGGCAGAACAGGCTCTTCGGGCCGCAATCCTTGCTGGCCCGCTGATCATGGCACTGCTCTGTCTTATGATCGCCTATGGTACCGATCACCGCCCCTCGACCGTCATCGACAAAACCACGACCGGTTCTGTTTTCATGAAGTCACGTTAGGTATAAGCACCTTTATGCGCTCGTGGTTACTTGGACAGACCTGGACGATCAATGTTAAGTGAGGTTCAGTACGTGAAAACTCGTAATCAGCCTGTATCGCTGTCGTGAGACTTCATGTAAACTGACGACGAAACCCGGTCCCGGCAATCACGCTGACAACCGCCCGGGTGGGCTGGGGCATGCAGTATTTTCAGGAAATATCGCGGAAGCGGCTGCCCGCAACCATTCGCGCGGAGTATGACAGGGAGAGACACGATGCGCGTCTGCCTGTTTTGCGCACGATCACGCTGCTTCTTGCGCTGTTTTACTTCTCCTACACGGCAGTGGACGCCTGGTTCCTGCCGGATATCGCCTGGCGGACATTTATTCTTCGTTTCTCGATTATCGGCCCTTTGACGATATTGCTTCTGCGGTTTTATCGGCAGCCTGGTTCAATCCGCCTGAAAGAAGGCGCCAGTGTTTTGGTGGTATGCATTGCCACAGTTGTCTGGTGCGTGGCAATTGGCGGAACGGCAAGTCCGGTCGTGTTGAACTATTTTTATGCAGCGCTCGTTTTCCAGATGGTGGTCACGATTGTTCTGACACCACCCTTGGAATATGGCGTAGCGGCGTCGGCCGTTGTGACGGCGAGTGTATATACAACCATATGGTTTCTGCCAGGTTCGACGACCGACTACGTGCTTTTCCATCTGGCTGTGGGTGTACCGACAGTCGTCCTGACGCTGATCGCGAACTACAGGTTTTCCACGGAGGCTGTCCGGCTCTATCTGCAGAACAGGGATTTGGACCATCTGCATGGGCAATTGCTCAAGCAGCATGCTGAACTCGAACTGGTATCCCAGTCGGATCCCCTGACAGGTTTGACCAACCGTCGCAGTCTGAATGCCGAAGTACATCGCTTGATCGCGGCCTCGAACGGCACCGGGGTTCCGGTGACGGTCGTGCTCCTCGATATAGATCATTTCAAGGAATACAATGACCGTTTCGGTCATCTGGCGGGCGACGAATGTCTCAAACTGGTCGCCGATGTTTTGAAAAAGCTCGTATCGGATGATGATTTGGCCTGCCGGTTCGGAGGAGAGGAATTTTTAATTCTGCGGTCGGGAGCGGCTCCCGCCGCATCGATCCGAACATTTGCAGAGGAAATTCGGCAGGCGGTCGAGGCGCTGTCGATATGTCATCCTTTGGCCGGTAGAGATGGTATGGCTGTAACGGTCAGCGTTGGAGCTTCAGCCGATATTGTGACAACCGAGGAAGCATTCTTGCAACTGATAGCGCAGGCGGATGAGGCGCTTTATACCGCCAAACGGCATGGCAGGAATATTTCCCTGCTTCATCAGTCAATACGGTAAGAGAGCTTTGAACCGAGTCAATCGCAAACGAAGGTATCTGTTATTGCTCTCTTGGCGTCCGCTGTGCGGAGATATCCGTTCCAACACCGACAAAACTCTGCTCGCCATCATGTTCGAACCGCACACCGGTGAATAGATAGGGAATACGTTGTCCGTTCTTAAGCAGGAGGTGTGCCTCAATCGAACCATATCCTGTTTCGAAGACCCGTCTGATTGCATCGAATACTTCTGACGTTCATCTTCGACGAAGAACCTGGACGGATCAGTTCCGAGAAGTTCATCGGACGAATAGCCGGTGACGACTTCGTGATTACGGTTCCAGCGTTTCAGACGCAAATCCGGCCCATATTGATAGAAGATGCCCGGAAGACTATTGAGTATGGCTTCCGCATAGTCTCGCTCTCGCTTTAACTGGGCTTCATTTTCCGCTTGAACCTGGGTCAGTGCGTTTTTCAGCTTCATTTCGTCGGCCAGATCGATGATCACTACAGAAAAGCCGATGCTTTCTCCCGCGACATCTTTCACGCGGGTGTAAAAAGCAAGCCCACTGCGACGATGATTGTGGACCGGTCTGACAACAGGCAGATCCAAGCCCACAGCCTCACAGAGTGCCTGTTCCACATTTTCGAAAACCGGCATTTGCTCCGCCATCAGATCATGGATTGTTTTTCCTGTGATTTCTGAAAGCGGTCGCCCATGACGGGCTGCAAAATGTTCGTTCGCACGGATAATCCGATAGTTCATGTCGAGATAGGCCAAACCAACCGGCGCTTGTCGGTACAGAGCATCGAGCTGGTGCTGCTGCTGGAATAGTGACACATCCAGCGGCTCCTTGCGGGCTGACAGACTGCCACGGGCCATCAGCACTTCCGTCACCTTCACCGCCGGTTCACCCTTGCCATAATTCCAGCCTTGACCGAGATCGCACCCCAGATCGCGCAACACGGCTTCCTGGGATGCCGTCCCGATACCTTCGGCGACGACCGTAATCCCAAGACTGTGACCAAGCCCGATAATGGCGGCAACGATCCGCCACTTACTTGCTTCGGTTATGTCGCAAAATTTTTACTGTTTCTGCGTCCTGTCATGATCACAGCGTGTCATTGCGGGAGGTAAAGAGGAATGACGATCACTTTCAAAGGGTCTCATTTTCCCAAAAGTGTCA
>Ga0180221_1000600_pt1 | contig 29705 bp, 25 predicted proteins | sample eDN5th37CKraftMG_FD_151339 | JGI IMG/M metagenome (GOLD analysis project Ga0180221, IMG submission 151339) | Enriched Miracle-Growth compost microbial communities from Emeryville, California, USA - eDNA 5th pass 37_C Kraft MG (version 2) (version 2) ...
GGGCTATCGCGGACGCGGCTGACATCGGGAACGGCATGCTTGTTCGGCGCGTTTTCCAGACGAGACCCATAAGGAGCCTCGACATGGCCGAACGACCAGAAAAGACTGAAAAGCAAGCCGAACATCCGACTCCCAAGATTCGCACCGCGCTTGATGCGAGCGACGACAACCGCTTGGCCCACGATCCGGCAAATCAGGACGCGAAGCTCGACGTCGCGCTCGATGAGACGTTCCCCACGTCCGATCCGCCTTCCAACACCCAGCCCGGCAAGGGCAAGGACCCCGCCCCCTCTTCAGGCTATGACGAGGCCGCCGAGAAAGCCCGCGCGGCAGCGAAGAAGAAATAGCCCCACCGGCCCGGAGATATCGCGAACGACCGCCGGTTAAGGCGACCGCAAGCCTTCGGGCCACATATTCACCCTGACAATCAACAGTTCGGGGGTATGTGATGGGTATCCGCGCAAGACCAGCCGACGGCGCCATGGCCTTGGCCGAGATGAAGGAATTTGCGGGCTTCGCCGCAGCCACGCAGCGTTATATCCGCCGTTCGCTCGATATCGGGGTCGATCATCCCGACGCCGTCATCGCCCGTTGGGCGCGGACCGCCGCCGAAGCCGCGTCGATCGAGGTTCAGGCAAGGCTTTATGCGCGTCTTGACGCCCTGCGCGCACTTGTTCCCGACGATAGCGATATCGAGGCAGCCGAACCCTTCCTCACGCCACTGATAACGATCACGGCCTTCGATCTGGGGCAGGGCCGGCTTCCCGACTTCCATGCCTATCGTTTCCTCTACGAACGGCTGATCGGCGCCCACGTCCGCCCCTGGCTCCCCACCGCCTTCTGCGCGGCAGCCGCCCTGCCCCACCTCCACCCCGAAAAACGCCGCCACCTCCTCCAGTCGATCAGCGAAGCGGCCGCAACAGCGATCGGCTGGTCGAACCGGGAGCCGTGCTTCTTTCCAGAATGGGTGGAGAAAGTGGGCATGTAAGCACAATAGGGCAAAAGGTCCGCTCTTGCCATCTTCTCGCCCCCCTAATCCTGTCAACGCTAATGTCCATAGCTGTTTCCGAACACCACAATGGACGACGCCATTGCCCCGACCGAACTTAGCCCTTAGTCACGCACTCACGGCCGGCCGGCCGACAGACCAGCACGGTGCTCGATCCTATGAGTTTCGATATTCTACTCTCGCCGCCCCATATGGGAGGAGGAGAGTTCAGCAAGATCAAGGACGCTTTCGACAGTAACTGGATTGCGCCGACCGGACCGATGGTCGATGCGTTCGAGGCGGGCCTCGCCGCGCTTACAGGAATCGGCCACGTTGCCGCATTATCGAGTGGCAGCGCTGCGCTCCATCTAGCGTTCCGCCTCGCCGGCGTGAGACCAGGCGATAAGGTTTGGATGCCGTCAATGACGTTCATCGGCGGGGTTGCACCGGCGCTGTATCAAGGCGCTCGGCCAGTCTTTCTCGATAGTCGCGATCGCGATATGCTGATTGATCTGGATCTGCTGAGTGAGGCGTTACGCGGGACATTGCCGTCGGACCGGCCCAAAGTCGTGGTGACGACCGACCTTTACGGCCATGTCATCGATCCGGTGGCAATGCGGGCGCTAGCTGACGAACATGGGTTCTTCTGGATTAGCGATGCGGCCGAAGCCGTGGGCAGTAAATATGGCATGGTTCATGCTGGCAAAGGCGCGGATTTTGCGATTTTCTCCTTTAACGGCAATAAAATAATCACCACATCGGGCGGCGGCGCGCTGGCAAGCGACAATGCCGAACTGATAGCACGCGCACGCTATCTCGCGACTCAGGCCCGCGACCCGGCGCCGCATTATGAACATACAACCTACGGCTATAATTACCGCTTGAGCAACTTGTGCGCGGCTATCGGGGTCGGACAATTGGAAATATTGGCGGATCGCGTTGCCGCACGGCGGCGGATCGCCGACCGCTATCGCGTGGGACTGGAAAGTCTGCCCGGCTTCCGCTTTACCGGTGAGTATACAATGATGCACGCTAATCGCTGGTTGACAACCATCCGTGTCGACCCTGCGCTCGCGGGGGTCGGTCGTGAGGATCTACGATTGGCACTGGAGGCCGCGCGGATCGAGAGTCGCCCCTTATGGAAGCCAATGCACATGCAACCCGTATTCGCCAAATGCCGTTTCATTGGCGGTAAGATAGCCGAGACTGCTTTTGCGACCGGCTTATGCCTGCCGTCTGGTTCGGCGATGACCGACGATCAGGTTGATCGGGTATGCGACGTGATCCGCAACCGGGTGCGAGCGGGCTGATGGCAGCCGGCGGGCCGGTCTATCGCGTCGCGAAGCGAGGGCTGGATCTGGCACTCGCGGGCATTGCGTTAGCGGCGTTGGCAGTGCCGCTGATGCTTGTTGCCTTGCTTGTCCGGTGGAAGTTGGGGGCGCCAGTGCTGTTCCAGCAGGAGAGGGCGGGGCAGGACGGACGACCGTTCCATATCCTCAAGTTCCGCTCTATGACTAATCAGCGACAGGCAGACGGGACCCTACTTCCCGATGCGCAGCGTCTGACGCCCTTCGGAATTTGGCTGCGCTCGAGCAGCATAGACGAGTTACCTTCGCTCCTCAACGTCCTGCGCGGCGATCTCAGCCTCGTCGGCCCCCGGCCATTATTCGTGCGCTATATTCCGCGCTACACACCAGAACAGGCGCGGCGCCTGGAAGTGCCACCTGGCTTAACCGGGTGGGCACAGGCTCGTGGGCGTAATAGCTTGAGCTGGGTGGAGAAATTCCAGTTCGATAGCTGGTATGTCGATCATCGTTCGTTCCTGCTCGATCTCCAAATCATCTGCTTGACCGCCCTTCAGGTAATACGCCGTCACGGCATTTCAGCCGAGAATGACGCCACCATGCCGGAGTTCATGGGGCCTAACAGCACATGAATCCCAGCGGTATTGCCATCATTGGTTCGGGCGGTTTGGGCAAGGAGGTGGCCTCGCTCGCGGAGATGTACGCCGGTAAGCACGGCGTGATTTTCATTGACGATGATCCAGAAAAAGTCGGTGGGGAATTGCTTGGCCTTCCGATACGCGGCCCGGAAGAGATTGGATGCCGAGACGTCGTAATCGCTGTCGCGGCGCCAGCAGCAAGGCGTCGCATCGCGGCGCGTTTCGCAACACATCGCCCAATTTCACTATTCGCTCCGACATCAGTGCGCGAACCTGGTACATTTATCGGCGAAGGTGCGCTGTTCTCTCACTTCACCCTTGTGTCGACTGACACGGCTATTGGTCGTCATTTCCATTGCAACTATCATGCGATTGTCGCGCATGATTGCGAGATTGGCGATTTCGTGACACTCGGCCCCCGCGCCACGATCTGCGGCAACGTACGTATCGAGGATGGAGCCTATATTGGCGCCAACGCAGTCATCAAACAGGGTGTGCCCGGCAATCCCTTGGTGATCGGCGCTGAGGCGACGGTCGGCATGGGAGCCGTGGTGACGCGGCATGTCGAGCCCGGTACAACCGTTGCCGGCAATCCCGCGCGAATATTGTCACTCCCATAGGACGGCTCACCAACTCGACAAAGCGACGCGCTTCCATGTGTTCGCCACGATGCAGACATAAAGATAGTCCGCATCCCAGCAGACTTCTCCGGGAATGCCAACTGCGGTGGAGGAGGCAGGCGTCTTCGTCGGCAGACAGGGCGTCTCGGCAAGGATCAGATGTCCTCCGGCATCGAACCGCGCGCTTTCGGTCAGGCTTTGCCCGGATGCGTTTGCGTCGGGCAGACGCGAGAAGACCAACGCGCCCGCAAGATCGGTTGAAATCACTGTACCCGGCTTGCCGCGGGTTGCAAACGTATTGCCCGATGGATCGGCCTCCGCACAGAAAGCCAGGAACGGCGCGCCCAACGACCACGTTGCGCCAATGTTGGAAGCATAACCGTTGGAATCCGGATGGCCGAATTCGTAGGCATTGCCGGCGTGGCGCGCGCAGACAAGCGACGAAGATTGGGTCGCGACACCGCCGGCCAGAATCTGGTCGGAATTGTAGATTTTCCCGCTGCTGCCGAAGAAGGAATAATTGGTCGCCGTGCCATTTCTGGCGTCCGCAAAAACAGCGATATTGTTCTGCACGATCCCGATTGACGCATTGGAGATAAACTCTCCGGCCCTAGCGTTGGTGATCGTAGCGCCTTCAGATTCATTATAGATGAAACCGCGCACAGCGGTCGCATTGCTGATGACGGCTGTCGTGGCCGATCCCGCACCCTGGAAACCGGCGACACCATAGCATCCGATCTGCTGTTGCAATGTACCGGCATGGACATAGTCATTGACGGCGACCGAAACGGCCCAGCCAATGATACCGGTGCGCAGTCCACCGTCGGTTACGCCGGCGGGAATATTATGATATGCATTGGCGAAAGAGCCGGCCCAGCTCTGGTTCACGCTGTCGGACGTTACGGTATTAAACACCTCCCAAAGCGAATTGTCGTTGTTCTTATAGGGTGCGCCCGTCGACCCGCTCCAATAGGATGTGGTCCGCAGCCCGCATGTCACCGCGTCATCATTGACGATGTGGAAAAGCGCCTGAACCGGCGAAAGAGGAGAGGATCCACTACTTAGGCTTACCCTGCTGCCATTTGTGTAGATATCGAGGCCGCCATCGATACGCCGGATATTGTCTGACAAGATCGGATCTCGCTCTGCTATGGGTTACCGAAGCAATCTCATGGCCGCCAGAAATGTTCAACATAACAATGGGATAATCACGCCGGCCGGTTCGATATCAAAGCCCGGCCGCCTTGGGCGGAACAGCATCCTTAATGATGTTCTCGGACGTTTGCTCGAGGTGAACCCAGTCGACGAGATCGTCCTTCGGCGTAAACTCTGGGACGAGATTGCGAAGCACACGTCGCGCCTCGATCGTGTCACGCACCTCGATCAGCCGAATGAGGGTAGCGAGGGCGTTGCGTAGGAAATGCCATTCCGCATGTTTTTCGCTCGCCATCATGATCCGGGGGTGATCGGTCGGCCTTGGGCTATCGCCAATCAGTAGCTCCTCAAATAGCTTCTCGCCGGGCCGGAGACCTACGATTTTCAACTCAATATCGCCGGACTGATTATCCGCGTCGCGGACCGACATGCCGGAAAGCTCGATCATGTTGCGCGCTAGATCAATGATCCGCACTGGCTCGCCCATGTCGAGGACGAACACCTCGCCGCCCCGCGCCATCGCGCCCGCCTGCACCACAAGTTGGGCCGCTTCGGGAATAGTCATGAAATAGCGGGTCATGGCTGGATCCGTTACAGTTACCGGCCCGCCGGTGCGAATCTGTTCGCGAAAAAGCGGCACGACCGATCCGCTGGATCCTAGCACATTGCCAAATCGCACCATGCAAAAGCAGGTGCCTGCGGCAGTACTCTGCAGGCCTTGCAATACCATTTCCGCGAGTCGCTTTGTCGCGCCCATCGAATTGGTAGGACGTACCGCCTTGTCGGTGCTGACGAGGACGAATTTGGCGACACCCGCGTCGCGTGCAGCCTCGGCGGTCACCAACGTACCAATTATATTATTGCGAATGCCCTCCAACACGTTGCGCTCCACGAGCGGCACATGCTTGTACGCTGCTGCGTGAAAGACGACATGTGGATGCCAAGTGCGCAACACTTCGCGTACCCGCGCATCGTCTGCAACTGATCCGAGTAGAGGAACAATCGCCGCTTCGGGCGCGATGCCGCGCAATTCGCGATTGATGCTGTAAAGATTGTACTCGCTCAATTCAAACAGCAGCAGGCAGGCTGGATTGAACGCCAGAATTTGCCGGCACAGCTCACTTCCGATCGAGCCGCCCGCTCCAGTGACCAACACGGTCTTGCCAGAGATTATGGCCTGCATTCGCTCTGAGTCAGGCGGCACGGGATCCCGGCCGAGTAGATCATCGATACTCAGCTCACGTAGATCGTTCACCGTCACGCTACCGCTCGCAATATCCAGCAGATTGGGCAGCGTACGCACGTTAACGCCTAAAAGACGTAGCCTCCCAAGGATTTCGTTGCGACGGGTTCGTGTGGCGGAAGGGATGGCGAGAAAGACATTCTGGATGCCCAATCGGGAGATGGTTTCCTCAATCTCCGCAGGGTCGAGAATGGGCAGTTTGCCGATGCTGCGGCCGTGGAGATCAGGGTGGTCATCGAGAAAGCCTGCCACGCGCATCCCGTCACTATCATGGATTGCGGCCGCGAGTTGTCGCCCTGCGGAGCCTGCACCGTAGATCAAGGTTCGCGCTTGGGATTGACGTAACCAGTTCCGAAACTGTCCCCCGAGCAGGAAACTGATCGTCACACGCGAGAGCAGGATCGCCACAAACATAAGCAGCGGCTGAATGAAACCCAGCGTTCGCGGCACGTTCTCGAAGCCGTAGGCCGTAAAGATAGTGGAGAAGCTCGCCGCATAGATGGTGGTAGCCCGCGCGAGCGTCCATACCAGATCCGCGCCGACATAACGCACCACCGTCCGATACAGCCCCGAAACATACAGAATCGGTAACATCAGGCTGATGGAGGCGAGAGCCGCTACGAACGGCGCGCCCTTCAAGGAAACCCATGCGTCGAGGCGTAGATAATATGCCAGCCAGACGGTAAGGACACACAGACTCGCATCGATTGCCATCGCAAGACAGCGCTTCACCGTGCGCGGCAACCCGAGCAGGATTTTCGTCGAACGATCGATCATTTCGGAACGCAATCTCCCTGTCCGTCCAAAAACAGATCGCCTTCCGTCCACCTGCTGGAATCTGTTGGGTGTAACTCTATCGCAAATCGCCTTTCCCGTTTATAGTGGGCTTTTAACGCGTTGGATTACATCGAACAAGCGGCGCAATTCCGCGCCCGGACGTTTGTGCGCGGGCTTGGCAAGCTTACGGGCTTGGTGCATTAGGTCCACCTCCACAGTGCAAGAGCAGACTTTCCCTCATGTCCTCACCGCTCAAGGTTCTGAGTGTTTTCGGAACACGCCCCGAAGCGATCAAGATGGCGCCGGTTGTTATCGCCCTGCAGGAAGACGGAAGGTTCGAAAGCCGCATTTGCGTAACCGGCCAGCATCGTGAAATGCTGGAGCAGGTTATGTCGTTATTCGACCTCCAGGCCGATTTTGATCTTGCGATCATGCGCCCAAGGCAGGATCTTGGCTCGATTACCGCAGCAATTCTGAACGGCATGCGCGATGTCTTCGAGCAATATCGACCGGATATTGTCCTGGTGCATGGCGATACGTCGACGACCCTTTCAGCCAGCTTGGCGGCTTTCTATCACCGTATTCCGGTGGGACATGTAGAGGCGGGACTAAGGACGGGCAATCTCTATTCGCCTTGGCCGGAGGAGGCTAATCGCAAACTAACGGGGGGCCTCGCCACGCTGCACTTCGCGCCAACCGACACAGCCGCAGCCAATCTGTGGCGTGAAGGCGCGGATCCGGCGACCATAACGGTAACAGGTAATACGGTGATCGACGCGCTCCAACTCGTCATCGCCCGGATGGAGAAGCGGGCGGATATACGCGTCGGCGCGCAAGCACTGCTACCTGTGGTAAACCCCAGTTCGCGCGTGATCCTCGTGACGGGCCATCGTCGCGAAAGCTTTGGCGGAGGGTTTGAACGCATCTGCCAGGCGCTTTCGGCGATCGCCGACAATTTTCCCGACGTTGAGATCGTCTATCCGGTCCATCTCAATCCGCAGGTCCGCGATCCGGTGCAGCGACTGCTAGGCGGAAGAAATCGGATTCATCTAATCGAGCCGCTCGATTATCTTCCGTTCGTTATGCTGATGAAGCGCGCTTATCTAGTACTGACGGATTCCGGCGGGATACAGGAAGAGGCGCCTTCTCTCGGGAAGCCGGTGCTGGTGATGCGCGACACCACGGAGCGGCCCGAAGCGGTTGCGGCGGGAACAGTCAAACTCGTGGGAACCGATGTCAACACAATGGTCGACAACGTCTCCACCCTCCTGACCGATACCGCCACTTATGAACGGATGAGCTTCGCGCATAATCCCTATGGCGACGGGAAGGCCAGCGCACGCATCACGAACATGTTGGTCGGATGGCGCGATAGCCGGCCATCGCAAAACTGAGGCTTCCAAAATCATGAACGAACGCACCATCGCCGTTGTCGGCTTGGGCTATATCGGATTACCGACCGCCGCCGTTCTGGCGGCCTCAGGCTCCAAGGTGATCGGGGTGGACATCGATGCCCGAGCCGTCGACACGATCAATGCCGGCCGCATCCATATCGTCGAGCCAGGATTGGCAGAGATTGTCCAGAAGGCGGTAGCCGACGGCAACCTGCGCGCCACGACGACCGCCGAACCTGCCGATGCGTTCCTGATCGCGGTGCCCACGCCGTTCCGGGACGATCATAAACCCGATTTGCGTTATGTGGAGGCTGCGGGTCGATCGATCGCGCCACACCTGCGCCCCGGCAACATCGTCATCCTGGAATCGACTTCTCCCGTGGGCGCAACCGAGCAACTGGCAAAATGGCTCGCTGACGCGCGACCTGACCTGCGCTTTCCTGGTACTAATGGTGCAGCTACCGCATCGGTCGATATTCACCTAGCTTATTGCCCGGAGCGAGTGCTTCCTGGCAATGTCATTGTCGAACTGGTGTCGAATGACCGAGTAATCGGAGGGATGACGCCAACCTGCTCAGCGGCTGCGGCGGATGTATATCGGCTATTCGTGGAGGGAGAGTGCATCATTACCAGTTCGCGCACGGCAGAAATGTGCAAACTTACCGAAAACAGCTTCCGCGACGTGAATATTGCCTTTGCCAACGAATTATCGATGATTTGTGACGAACTTTCGATTGATGTTTGGGAGTTAATCTCGCTGGCCAATCGACATCCGCGGGTTAACATTCTTCAGCCCGGCCCCGGAGTTGGAGGACATTGTATTGCGGTGGACCCGTGGTTCATAGTTCACTCCAGTCCAGAGACGGCACGGCTCATCCGCGCGGCACGCGAGATCAACGATTTCAAGCCTGCCTGGGTAATTGATAAGGTAGCACAGGAGGCGGCGCGCCTGCGTACTGGCCGGACCAATCCGGGCGAGGTGACGATCGCCTGCCTTGGATTGTCCTTTAAGGCGAACATCGACGATCTTCGCGAAAGTCCTGCCCTTTCTATTTGCACCGATCTGGCGATGTCGACCGACTTTCGAGTGTTGGCGGTAGAGCCGCATATTGCAGAGTTGCCCACAGCGCTTGCCGATCAAGTCACGCTCGTCGGAGTGGAGACGGCGCTGGCGGAGGCCGACATCGTGCTGCTGCTGGTCGACCACAAGGAGTTTCGCGATCTTCTCGTTACACAACTATCTGCGACCATTATCGACACGCGCGGCATCTGGCGCCGCAGCCGATCGATGGACGGCAATCGGTAGTTGCGCGCCAGTGGTATCAATCTGGTTGCACTGACCTGCATTCAGGCGGCCAATGCTATCATCCCATTGATGATCGTGCCGTTAGTACTGTCGCGGCTTGGCGCAGAGGCTTATGCGCACTTGGCGATCGCCGAAGCAGCATCGATGCCGGTACTCGCCCTTGTTCTGTTCAGCTTCGAGGTGGACGGTGTTGCGCGGGTGGTGGACCTATCCCGCGAGCGCGACACCACCCGGCTGAGTGCGGCGCTCAGCGACATTGTTTCGGCGCGCTTCTTTCTGTTCCTGCTGGGTGCGGCGGTGGCGGTCGCGGTCGCCGGGTGGGTTGGCGGAAGCCTCGCCGTGCTGCTACCGCTCTATCTACTGATACCCCTCGGGCAGGTTTTCCACTCCTACTGGTTCTATCAGGGAATAGAATGGAATATAATCCCTGCAGTCGCAACTGTGAGTGCACGTATGCTAAGCTTTGCCTTGGTGTTCGCGCTGGTTCACGAGCCGGCAGACCGAATACTGGTGCCTTCTCTCATAGGCGGCCCATTTTTGGCGGCGGGGATTCTGTCGCTGGTCTATATTGGGTTCGCGTTCGGCTTCCGTGTTCACTGGGCAGGGTGGAGACGTATATGGTATGCCGTGCGCGGCGGCAAAGAGATATTCATCGGCAACGGCGCAGTGACCTTGTATCGCGAGATGAACGTCGTGCTGTTGAGCATCGCGGGCGTCGGTGCGGCCGGGATTGCAGCCTACTCACTCGCCGAGAAGGCCGTGAAGATGATCCAGGCCTGCACGCGCCCGCTGAGTCAATTTTTCTTCCCCCAAGTACTACGCGGCATCGCCGATTACGCCACGCCCTCGCCAGCGGCGGCGCGGCGAGTGGCGGGCTTCACGATCTATCAGCTCGGCGCGATGCTGCTTATACTCGGAGCTATCCCGGCAAGCTATGCATTGATCGCCCCGCAGTGGGCATGGCTCGCGCAGTTCGCCGCCACACCCGACTTCATCCGAATGTTTGCGATCATGGCTCCAGCCACCATTTTCGGGTTAGCCAATTTCATGTTCGGATCGGCGGCACTTAACTATCTCGGCGCGCGCCGTTATCTGCTGATGGCGATTCTTGGCACAGGCCTCGCCAGCGCAGCAATGTGCGTAACGCTCGGCTGCGTGGTTGGCGCGTTAGGGGGAGCAATCTGCTTTCTGTTTTCCGAAGCTTTCCTCTTCGCCCTAATCATGGCGCGTTTCTGGATAGGACGCTAAGGGAAGGCATGGTTTTCGTTCTCCAGAAAGTGGCATGTATCCTTCTCAGCCTAGTGATCCTCTGGCACGCTTGGGCGGTCAGTCGGTTCACGCGGACATGGATGACGCCGGCGTGCGTGTTCAGCATCGCCTGGTTTCTATTGACTTTCATTCCACTGGTGGCGTTACCGCAGGTGCCGGCAAACCCGCTGGCGATCGGCTACATCCTGCTTGGATGCGCAGCGTTTTCGATCCCCGCGCTGGTCGCCCGTTCCGACGGAACGGTTGCCGCGGACATTACAAGCCGCGTGCCGCCCGATCTGTTCGACACCTTTGTCGTGCGTGGCGCCTTTTTCGCTTTTTCCACCGTTGCATTGGCGGCAATCGTGTTCAACGCCTCACTTCAAGGCGTATCAATCACGGCGCTGATGACCAATTTTTTCGAGGTGGCGGCCACACTGATCGCGCAGCGCTATCTCGAAGACAATCCGGCCAACAACATCTATAGCCAGATCGGCAACATTGCCTGTTATCTCAGTGTCAGCCTGGGCGGACTGGTATTTCCCGGCTATCGCACCTTAGTGAGTAAGACCTTGGTGCTAGTAGTCGCTATGGCACCAGCATTGTTCGTTATCGGCATTTTTGGCGCTAAGGGAATGATCTTTCTCTGCATTGCCTTCTTCTGGGGCGGTACGTTAGTACGTCGGCTGCTCCGGGGTGATACGCGGCTGATGGAGCGCAGAACGATTCTACAGGCGATCATCGCCATTATCGCGCTGCTGCCGTTTGTCACCGTCTCCTTCATAGCCCGCGGTAACTACGCGACGATCACGCCAGAAGAGTTTATGTTTTCCATGCAACGCCTTTACGGCAGCTATGCATGCGGACACCTTTATGCCTTTTCGGACTGGTTTACTTGGTATATCGGGCAGCAATCCTATCTGCTTTATGCTGGTGAGCCGCCGACCGGCGGCTTTTATACCTTCACTTCACTATTTCTTGCCCTCGGGTCTGATCACATCCTCGTGCCAGGATATTACGCGGAATATTTCCGATGGCAGGATTATCTTCAAACCAATATTTTTACCTTCTTTCGCGGCTTAATTACTGATTTTACGCTCGTCGGATCATTTTTGGCGCTTATTTTGGCGGGCGCAGTGGCGAACGGTATGTTCCGGACAATGGCGAAAGGGCGCTTTTTACCGATAACCGTGTCCTTTTACATCTTCATGATGGGATATATCTATACGAGCTTCCTGATCAGCCTGCTGATCTGGAACAGTTCTTATCTCGTGGTAGCGCTGCAGACACTGATTTTGATAGTCAATGATATCGTCCATCGCGGAAAAACAAAAACTGGACAGGTTAGTCCAGTTCTATCAGGAACGGTCGCCTGATGCGCTACGGTTATATCTGCACCAATTACAACAATTCCGATTTCACCGTTACGGCGGCAGAAACATTGATGGCCAATGGCGTGCCTCCAGATGTCATCGTCGTCGTCGACAACGCTTCAACCCCTGGTGAGATCGCCAAGCTGCACGAACTCGCCGCGCGCTATCCGTGTATCCAGTTGATATTGAGTCAAAAGAATGTCGGCTATTTCGCGGGACTCAACCTTGGGATCGAAGCGGTCCGAGAAAGCGGACTCGACTGTTGCGTGATCGGCAACAACGATCTGGAATTCCCGCCGAATTTTGGTGAGGAACTCGCTTGTGTGATATACGATCATGCCACAGATCCGGTGATTTCACCGCATATCCTAACACTGGACGGAGTCCCGCAGAATCCTCATGTCATCAGCGAAATTAACTGGGCCCGCGAGCTGGTCTATGATGTCTATTATTCCAGCTTTGCGCTTGCACGACTCGTGCTGGCGGCAGCGCGGCTAACCCATCGGTTTACCGACCGAAAGGATGAGCGGTCCTTCGCCGATCCGCAGTATATCTACCAAGGCCACGGTTCCTGCTACATCATGACTAGGACATTCTTCGAGAAGTTCGGTAGTCTCTGGGCACCGACGTTCATGATGGGCGAGGAATATTTCCTTTCCCGTCAGCTTTCTGACAAAGGTTTCCGGATCTTCTATGATCCGCGCGTAACGATTCGTCATCGCTGCAACGGCGCGCTCGATAAGGTGCCGGCACGGCGCGCATGGAGTATGGCGCGCGATGCTCATCGCGTCTACCGACGCTACGTGAACCCTTGGCATCGGCAGAAGCAACTGCCCGAAAAAGGCTGATCGGGATTGATCATGCGAGACTATCAGATTTGTACCAATTGCGTGATGGACACTTCGGATTCGAAAATCCAATTCGATGAGCACGGGGTGTGTGATCACTGCCGCGGCTTTAAGGAGCATGTCGCGCCGAAATGGCATCCGAACACCGAAGGGCAGCAGATGTTCGAGGAGACGGTCGAGCAGATTCGCGCGTCCGGCAAGGGCAAGGAGTTCGACTGTATTCTAGGCATGAGCGGGGGGCTAGACAGCTCCTACCTGCTGCACAAAGCGGTTACTGAGTTCGGCCTGCGCCCTTTGGTGTTCCATGTCGATGGTGGGTGGAACACCGATGTCGCGGTCAGCAACATCCAGGCGCTGGTCGATGGCCTGGGACTGGATCTCTACACCGAGGTTATCAACTGGGAAGAGATGCGCGACTTCCAACTCGCCTTCTTCAAGGCAGGCGTGCCACATCTCGACATTCCGCAGGACCACGCCTTCATTGCGACGCTTTACAATTTTGCCGACAAGCACGGCGTAAAATATATTTTGAACGGGGGCAATATCTCTACGGAATGCGTCCGCAATCCGCTTGAATGGGTTTATTACGGTACCGATATGCGACAGTTGAACGACATCAGAGCGAAATTCGGCACCGTGCCTATGCGTACCTATCCGTTCAGCAGCGTACTGCGCCACAAGCTCTATTTACGCTATTTCCGCGGACTTAAAGTGGTGAAGCCGCTTGACTGGATGGCATATACCAAGGCGCTGGCGCGCGATACGCTAGTCGAGTGCTATGGCTGGAAACCCTATCCACAGAAGCATTTCGAATCCCGCTTCACACGCTTTTACGAGGGCTATTGGCTGCCCGAGCGGTTCGGTTATGACACACGGCGCGTGCAGTTTTCCAGTTTGATCCTTACTGGTCAGATGACACGTGAGGAGGCGCTGGCGGAACTGGCGGAACCAGCGTTCGACCCCGAAACGATCCGTCACGAGTTCGATTATATCGCCCGCAAGCTGCGTATATCCAGCGACGAATTGCGCCATTATTTCGAAATGCCGCGCAAGGCCTATCGCGACTATAAGAACCGGCAATGGTTGTTCGAGTGGGGCGCGCATGCGCTCCAGGCAATTGGATCCGAGAAAGCAGTCAAGCGATGATCGCGATACTTGATTATGGGCTAGGTAATATCAAGGCGTTCGCCAACATTTACAATAGCCTCAACATCGCCCATATGATCGTCGATCGCCCCCAGGAGTTGACTCACGCGACGAAGATTATCCTGCCGGGGGTTGGTGCGTTCGATCACGCTATGCAGCGGCTGAAAGCGTCGGGTCTGGCCGAACCGCTACACGAGCATGTGGTGGACGGCGGTGTGCCGGTGCTAGGAATATGCGTCGGGATGCAGATGTTAGCCGACGGCAGCGAGGAGGGGAGCGAAACGGGGTTGGGTTGGATTCCGGGCGTTGTCCGCAAAATCAAGATCGACGCCAACTCACGTTCACGGCTGCTGCCGCATATGGGATGGAACATGATCTTCCCTCGCGAAAGTGAGCCGCTCCTTACCGGCTTCGATATGGAGCAGGGCTTCTATTTCCTCCATTCCTATCAATTCTGTCCCCACGACGAAGCGCACGCGATTGCGCATGCCAACTATGCATCCGAGTTCGTTTGTGCGGTGCGACGCGACCATATTGCGGGCGTACAATTCCATCCGGAAAAGAGCCACCATAACGGCGTGCGCCTGCTGCGTAATTTCGCGGAAAGCTGAGCGATGCTGCGCGCGCGCATAATCCCTTCGCTGCTAGTGCGGCAATCTGGGTTGGTAAAAACCCGCAAATTCGCCGACGAAAAATATGTCGGCGATCCAATAAATGCGGTGCGAATCTTCAATGAAAAGGAAGTCGATGAGCTGATCGTTAGCGACATCGACGCTACAACCGAAGGGTGCGAACCCAATTATGAGATGATTGCCCGGCTGGCGGCTGAATGCCGGATGCCATTATGCTACGGGGGCGGGATCACCTCGGTCGAGCAGGCGAAGCGGATCATGGGATTGGGCGTGGAGAAGGTCGCGCTTAGCGCCGCCGCGGTGAGACGGCCTGGACTGGTGTCACAAATCGCCGAACAAGTCGGTACGCAAAGCGTCGTTGTCGTGCTCGACGTTAAGAAGAAGTTTCTTGGCGGCTATCGCATCCATATTCGTAACGGCACAGTCGACACCAAACTTGACCCAGCCATTTTCGCTCGCGAAATGGAGCAGCGCGGCGCGGGCGAAATCGTCGTCAACTCGATCGATCACGACGGAATGATGCAGGGATATGATCTGGTTCTTGCGAGTCAAGTCCGCGACGCAGTTGGTCTGCCGATGACGATCTTGGGGGGCGCCGGCTCCTATGATCATATGCGCGAGGCTGCCATACGCCTCGGCACCATCGGACTAGGGGCGGGCAGCCTGTTCATTTTCAAGGGCAAATATCGCGCAGTGCTGATCAATTACCCCGGAGCGGAGGAGCGCGCGATGATTCAACGGGCGGTTGCGCGCTGACATTGGCCCTGACAGCAGCAATACGGAAAAGGCATGAAGCAAATCGTCCAACACCTCGATAGCGGCGAAACCTCGATCATCGAGGCCCCCGCACCGCTGGCGATCGCCGGCACCGTGCTCGTCAGGACGCGACACAGCCTAATCTCTGCCGGAACGGAGCGGATGCTGGTTGGCTTCGGCAAGGCGTCAATGCTCCAGAAAGTCCGACAACAACCGGAGAGGGTGAAAGACATACTCGGCAAAGTCCGCACCGATGGTCTGCTTTCTACCGTCAATGCGGTGCGCTCGAAACTCGGACAGCCGCTGCCATTGGGATATTGCAATGTCGGAGAGGTCGTGGCTGTCGGCGCGGGAGTCGAAGATATAGCCGTTGGCAACCGGGTCGTCTCTAACGGACCCCATGCCGATATCGTACGGGTGGGAGCCAATCTGTGTGCACGCATTCCCGACGGGGTTTCCGACGAGGAGGCAAGCTTCACCGTAATCGCGAGCATCGGGCTTCAAGGCATTCGGTTGACTGAACCCACGCTGGGAGAAAGTGTAGCGGTAATCGGCGCTGGGCTAATCGGACTCCTGACAGTCCAGCTCCTGATTGCGCAGGGCTGCCGCGTCCTTGCGATCGATTTCGACGAGACGAAGCTGGAGCGCGCGCGTGGTTACGGTGCGGAAACGTGCAACCCAGGCTCAGGCGTGGATCCGGTTGCGGCCGGCATGGCCTTCAGCCGCGGGCGAGGGATGGACGCAGTGATCATCACCGCGTCCACCAAGTCGAGCGATCCCGTGACGCAAGCCGCACGGATGAGCCGCAAGCGCGGGCGCATCGTCCTGGTGGGCGTGGCCGGGCTGGAACTCAACCGCGCGGATTTCTACGAGAAGGAGTTGAGCTTCCAAGTGTCCTGCTCCTATGGACCCGGACGTTATGATCCGACCTATGAAGAAAAGGGGCAAGATTATCCGCTCGGCTTCGTGCGGTGGACCGAAAAGCGCAATTTCGAGGCAATCCTCGATTTGATGCAGCATCGGCGGATCGAGGCGGCTAGTCTAATCACCGCGCGCTTCGCCTTCGAAGACGCCGCCTCAGCCTATAAACGACTGACGGAAAGTGGCGCCGATCTCGGACTGATGCTCGATTATGATGCACCGACAGAACAGCGAATGAATGCAGTCATCCGCTTCGAAGCTCGGCGGTATCGAGAGAACGCGCCAGTGATCGCGGTGATTGGCGCAGGTAATTATGCCTCCCGCGTGCTGATTCCTGCATTGCGCAAGGCGGGTGGGCAGTTGCATAGTATAGTCAGCGCGGGCGGGCTGAGTGGCGCGATCGCGGGACGACGCGAAGGCTTCGCCGAAACGAAAACCGATGCGGCTGAGGTGCTCGCGGATCCGCTGGTCAACACGGTCGTCATCGCCACCCGACACGACAGCCATGCACGACTAACCGTAGACGCGTTGCATGCCGGCAAGCACGTCTTTGTCGAAAAGCCGCTGGCGATCGATGCGGCGGGTGTGGATGCGGTAGAGAAGGCTTTCGCCGCCACGCACCAGGGCGGCGCTGGGCCGCTGCTGATGGTCGGCTTCAACCGGCGTTTCGCGCCACAGATCGTGAAGATGAAGCAACTCCTCGGCAGCGCCTCCGAACCGAAATCCTTTCTGATGGTGATGAATGCTGGGGCCATTCCCCCTGGACACTGGACGCAGGATGTTGCTGTTGGCGGGGGCCGGATCATCGGAGAAGCCTGTCATTTCATTGATCTGATGCGCTTTCTGGCCGATGCGCCAATTGTCTCGGCCACAGCGCGGCGGATGGGCAATGCGCCCGGGGTCGCGATCACAGAAGATAAAACGTCGATCACGCTCGGCTTCGCGGACGGATCGTTCGGGACCATCATGTATCTCGCTAACGGCGCGGCTATCTATCCCAAGGAACGGATCGAGGTGTTCACCGCCGGACGTGTGCTGCAACTGGATAATTTCCGCCGAATGCGTGGCTTTGGCTGGCCCGGATTTCGATCAATGAATTTACTACGGCAGGATAAGGGGCAGGCGGCTGGGGCAGCGGCCTTTCTGGCGAGCATCGCCGCAGGACAGCCTGCCATTCCCTTTGAGGAAATCGTCGAGGTTGCCCGTGTCAGCATCGAGGTGGCCAGCCAATTGCGATGTCAATGAACCGGGTGCAGACTAGGACCCGCGCCTGGCTCGCGCTAGGCGTGCCCAATCTCGCCCGCGTAGCTTGGTACAAGGCTAGGCTTCGGCTGGGGGTACATCCCGCGCAAAGCCTCCGCGGCTCAATCGTGCCGGGGCGAGTATTCGATGCCGTCTCCGCCGCACCGCTACACACCTTGCCTGGACAGGATTGGCGCGCGACCGGTCGGCTGTTTGGCTGGCACCAGATCGCAGCAGATCGTCCACCTTCCTGGCATAAGAATGCGCTGACAGGACGCACGCAAGGCAATGCGAACGCGCCTTGGTGGCGTCTGCCAGATTTCGCTGGCGATGATATAAAGACCGTTTGGGAACCGTCTCGTTGGAACTGGCTGATCCCCTTTGCGCAGCGCGCCCGCAACGGCGACGCAGCGGAGTTGGAGCGGCTTGAATACTGGCTGCGCGACTGGATCGACGCGAATCCGCCTTTCCTTGGTCATAATTGGAAGTGCGCGCAGGAAACCTCGATCCGCCTGCTCCATCTCGCGATGGCCGCACTGATCCTCGATCAGGATCACTCTCCCGGCATGACCCTGCGCAATCTACTGCGACTGCATCTGATGCGGATTGCTCCGACGCTCGATTATGCCAGAGCGCAGGATAACAACCATGCGACGAGCGAAGCTGCTGCACTTTATGTTGGCGGTCTCTGGCTGCAATCCTGTGGGGACAATCAAGGCGCCCACTGGGCGAGGATTGGCCGCACCCAACTCGCGCGGACGGTGGCGCGGTTATTCGCACTCGATGGTAGCTTCAGCCAGCATTCAGTGACCTACCATCGGCTCGCACTCGATACACTGTCGATTGCTGAGATATGGCGACGACGACGCGGTGACCACCCATTCCCGGAGATACTGCGCACACGCGCGGTGGCGGCGGCCGAATGGTTGCAGGCGATGGTCGACACATCGAGTGGCGACGCTCCCAACATTGGAGCGAATGATGGCGCAGACCTACTGCAACTCGGGGCCGATTATCGCGATTTTCGGCCTTCGCTCCAGGTCGCCAGCGTGCTCTTCCGCAAAATGCGCGCCTTCGGCGAAGGGCCTTGGGATGCCGCATGTGACTGGCTGGATGTCGACTTACCCGATGAGATTGCGCCGGTGCCCGAAAGCCAGCTGTTCGACAACGGCGGCTATGCCGTGTTACGCGCGGACACGGCATTGGCCGTCCTGCGCTATCCACGGTTCCGCTTCCGTCCCAGCCATGCCGATCCTCTGCATGTTGATCTGTGGGCCGAAGGACACAATCTGCTACGCGACGGAGGCACCTTCAGCTACAATACCGATCCCTCCACCATGGCTTATTTCAACGGGATCGCCTCTCATAATACAGTGCAATTCGATGATGCTGAGCCGATGCCGCGTGTCGGACGCTTTTTGTTCGGAGACTGGCTGGAAACGGAGGAGCGCGGCACGATTCGCGACAATCGTTTCTGGGTATCGTATCAGGATCGGGCGGGACATCGGCATCGGCGCGAGTTGGCGCTGTCGGACGCACGGCTCGAAGTGATCGACCGGATTGAAGGATTCAGGCGCGCTGTGGTGCGCTGGCGACTAGCGCCGGGCGACTGGTCGTTGTCGGGCACTAGGGTGAGTAATGGGCGCCACGCCGTCGCCGTCACCGGTTCGATGCCCCTTGCAGCCAAGCTGGTGACGGGGCGGGAATCGCGCCACTATCTACACCAGGAGATTCTTCCCGTTCTCGAGATAGAGGTGACCCAAGCCGGAACACTGACAACCGAGGTCTCATGGCGGCAATGAGAATCCTCTATATTCATCAACACTTCACCACGCCGCGCGGCGCTACCGGAATACGATCCTATCAGATGGCGCGACATCTGATCGCAAGAGGCCATAGCGTGACGATGATGTGCGGCCGGGGGGCACAGGGGCGGAGCGGCCTGGACGGACCGTTCCGCAATGGGATGCGCCGCGGCGAGGTGGACGGGATCGACGTGATCGAAATTGATCTCGCCTATTCCAATCAAGACAATTTTGCACGCCGCTCCCTAACCTTCCTGCGCTTCATGCTACGCACGCTTAGCATCGTGCTGTTCGAGCAATATGATATTCTGTTCGCCACCACCACGCCGCTGACAGTGGGAGTTTCGGGCTTATTCGGGCGTTGGCTGCGTCGGAAGCCGTTCGTGTTCGAGGTGCGCGATCTGTGGCCTGAGTTGCCCCGCGCGATGGGCGTCATCCGCAATCGCTTCGTGCTCGCTACGCTCGGCTCTCTTGAGTGGGCGAGCTATCGCTCCGCCGATCGCCTGATCGGGCTTTCGCCGGGGATCGTTTCGGGAATAGAGCGGCGAGGCGTATCCCCCAGGCGCATTGCCCTAGTGCCAAACGGCTGCGATTTCGACATTTTCCCTTCCGACGGGCCAAAATGGTCCCCTCATGGTGTCAAGGAGCGCGATCTGGTCGCGCTATTCACAGGAACGCACGGTCTTGCGAACGGACTTTCCAGCGTTCTCGATGCCGCCGCCAAGCTGCGGGAGCGGGGACGATCGGATATCCACATCGTGCTGGTCGGCGACGGCATGATGAAGCCCACGCTGCGCGAACGTGCTACGCGCGAGAGGCTGGACAACGTGATCTTCCTTGATCCGGTTCCCAAAACCGAACTGTCTGCGCTGGTGCGCAGGGCGGACATCGGCTTGCAGATCTTGGCGAATATTCCGGCTTTTTATTACGGCACGTCGCCGAACAAATTTTTCGACTATATCGCGGCGGGGCTGCCAGTCCTTAACAATTACCCTGGCTGGCTGGCAGAGATGATCGTTGGCGAGCAATGTGGCTATGCAGTCCCCCCGAATGATCCCGAGGCTTTTTGCAACGCGCTCTGCCATGCCGCAGACCATAGCAATTTATTGGCGGAAATGGGCCGCCGCGCACAGGCGCTGGCTCGTGCGCGGTTCGACCGACGGCTGTTGGCCGATCAATGGGCAGAATGGGTTCTTGGAGCGACGGAGATAGGTTAGCGGGTGAGCGAACCGCTGATAGTCTCTATCCCCCCGGCTCCGCCCCGGATCATAGCGTGTTGCGGAGCCCCCACCGTGACTGGCTTCAGAGTGAGCGAACGGATTTGCGTATTGACGAGCAGCGCCGGTACAGGCTCGCTCTCTCCAATACTATCTCCTCCTCCAATCGTCAGTGAGGCGATGGGTTGAATCGCACCGGTGTGCTCCGCGATGCATCCCGCCGCGATGGCGAAAGCGCCGGCGGGTCGCAACCCGGTCCAGCGATTGTCGAGAAAACGTAAACGCCCCAATCCGGATGTCGGAGAGGTGCGGAGAAAGATACCAAAAGTCAGGCCGCTGCCCTGATTATCGATAGCGTCGATCAGGTCATGCACCCCCGGGCCATTTTGCCCTTGGGCGATGACGAGAAAGGCGCTAGCCAAACCTGCGCCAGTTTTGGTCACGCTGTTCGCGCTAATATTGATCATCGATTGTGCATAGGGTGAGGCGACCTGAACCGCCGCCTTAAGATCAAGGTCGGGATAATCGCTATCGTCAAAGAAGAAGTCGTTGCCCATGATCGTAGTACCGGTTATTTTCTCAAGGCGATTGCTGTCACGGAAGAAGTCAACACCATAAAACATGGTGCGAAATTCATTGTTTAGAATTTTGGTGCCAGTGGTCGGTGCCGCATAGGATGACGATACCCAGACGCCTCGCAGATAATTGTGTACCTTGTTGCGTTCGAAAAGATGATCCGCACCATGCACCTCATGCGCGGTGTTACCGCCGGTTCCATTATAAACGGCCGGATTGTCGAAACGATTGTTGCGAATCACCATCGTATTCGTTTGTCCGAAAATCGACGAATGATCGTCAGTGTCGAATCCATTGCTCGAGAATCTATTGCTGGTGATCAGCCAACCGCGACCGATTACCGCGTCGGCGGCGTTGGATTGACCGCTGACGATGCACGAAACCCCCGGTGATCCCGTGAAGAGGCACCGTGCGATGTGGCAATTGTCGATCCGCGCCGCCTCTTGCCCGGTTCCACCCGATACGAAGATATGCGCTTGCGGCAGGCGCGAGAAGATGCGCTCTCGACGTCGCGGACTAATCGGATTAGTCGCCCCGTTCATGTCCATCGTCAGTCCGCTGATCGAGATATCGCTCAATGGGTCATCTGCTCCGAACATGACCATTGCTCGCGGCGCGGTATCGCTCGACAGCCCCGCCGCCATAACGAAATGTGCGCCTGGCTCAGCACGTAGCCGCAGCGACGATCGCAGCCGCAACGCCGCGTGGCAGGCGAAGCTAGGATCTGCATGCATCAACGACTGCATCGGCACGAGCCAGTAGGTGCCGGCAGGTATGATTAGTTCGGCGCCATCACGCGCGGTTTCGTTAATCGCTCGCTGAATCTCACTGGTAAATTCGCCCGAAGGAGCGTCATGCTGATTCGCGGGGAGATAATCGCGCAGCGATGCCCGTTTCGGCACAGCCGAGCGGCAACACCCACAGATCGCCGCGGCACTTGTCGCAACCATCATCTGCCGTCTAGAAATCATCTGAAGGATTTTAAGGCCAAACGAGAGAAGGACAATATCGTGGCGATTGTTCTCCTGGGTTTTGGGCCCTAAGAGCCGGATCATGTTTGATCGCCTCCACACGCGCGCACCGAAGAATATGGCGGCTCTCGCTGCGATGTTTTTGTTCGCTCTCGCGCTGGCGGTTGCAGGAGGAGCGTCACGAGCGGATCAACTAGGGCAGCCGATTGTACGAGGGGTGGCGATCATCGCGATGGCAATCGTCATAGGTGCCCGCCGTTCGCTGGCGTACGACAGGATTCGTCCAATCCTAATTTTACTAGGCCTTGCCGCGCTCCTCTGTCTGTTGCAACTGGTGCCGCTACCGCCTGCCCTCTGGTATAGCCTTGGGGGGCGGGGTGATTTTACGGCGCTTTCCACGACGTTGGGCTTGCCCGAGGTCTGGCGTTCACTGAGTCTAACTCCAGATGCAACAATTAATGCCTTATTTTCACTGATCGTACCACTAGCCGTCGCGATTATCGTTGCCGCGTTCACGCCGGAGCAGTTGCGGGCGCTATTACCGGGCCTAGTGGTGTTCATTAGCATCAGTGCGGTGATCGGGCTAATTCAATTCGGTAGCGGCGATTGGAATAATCCGCTGCTTAACGAGACATTGGGGGAGGCCGCCGGCGTTTTCGCCAACCGCAATCATCAATCCCTGTTTCTGGCAGTGGGAATCCTACTGCTACCGGCTTGGGCGGTCCGGCTCGACTGGCGCATTAAATGGACGCGCACCGCGGTCGCTGTGATACTAATGCCGTTCTTCATTCTAATGGTGCTGGCAACTGGATCGCGCGCCGGATTGGTATTGGCCGGGCTGGCGCTGCTGCTCAACCTCTGGGTCTGCGCGGACACGATCCAAGTGTTTATGACGACTTCCCGAAAGAGCCGCACTCGGACGACCACGATTGCCGTCGCTTGCATGCTGCTGGTGACAGGGCTTGCCCTGTTTGCGACCCGCACGCGGGCACTCGACCGCCTGTTCGCAAGCGATGCGGTGGAGGATTTCCGCTTCCGTGTTTTTCCGACCGTGCAGGCGCTGGTCCGCGAATATCTGCCCTGGGGATCGGGCCTCGGTTCATTCGACACAGTTTTTCGTGCAGCCGAGCCGCTTTCCTTATTGAGGACTGCATATTTCAATCACGCACACAATGACTTCGCTGAGGTGGCTCTAGAGGCGGGGTTGCCTGGTATCGCACTGATCGTCGGCGCGGTGATATGGGTCGCCTCCCGTGCAGCGGTGACGCAACGAACTAACAATCGCCGTTTCAGGCGCTATGGCCGCATTGGAGTGAGCATCATCATGCTGGTGCTTTTGGCAAGCGTAGTGGACTATCCAGCGCGAGTACCGATCTGTATGGCCCTACTGGTGATCGCCGCAGTGTGGCTGCATCCGGACGTCGCTATGTCCGATTCCCCCGCAAAGCGCCATCCAGCGTGACTTTACCCTGTTAGAACTATTTCCTATGCATGTCGCCCGACTGATCTTCCAAAAAGGTTTGTCAATAATTATGCGTTTTTGCAGTATCGTCCTGTTGGCTATGACCTTGTCCGCTTGCGGCGGAAGGCTTCCCCTGAACAGCACGCAGACGCTTACGGTGCTGGGTGACGAACAGTCGCTTCCCCCGCCCGAGCGGTCTGATCTGGTTGCCGCGGATCGTCCGAGTCTGATTGGACCACTCGATACGATCAGCATAGATGTCTTCGGCTTGCCCGAATTAAGTCGCGAGGTACAGGTTGACGCGAGCGGCCGTGTGGCGATGCCGCTGATCGGTACGGTCGACGCCCGCGGCAAAACAGCGGACGAATTGGCGGCCGCTATCACTACCGCGCTACGCGCCAACTATGTTCGCCAACCGCGAGTTACTGTTAACATACGAAATTCTGTCAGTCAGGTGGTGACCATCGATGGTCAGGTCGTAGAGCCCGGTCTCTACCCGGTAACCAATCAAATGACGCTGATGCGCGCGATCGCGTCCGCCAAAGGCCTTTCGGAATACGCGAAGCAAGATGACGTCGTAATCCTGCGAACGGTAAACAACCGCAAACTGGCTGGCCTTTATAACATCGGCGCGATCCGACGAGGGCAGTATGCCGACCCAGCGATCTATGCCAATGACGTGATTATCGTTGGCGATTCACCGTCGCGGCGCTTGTTCCGCGATTTGATTTCGCTTTCCCCGCTGCTTTCCGCGCCGCTGATCGCGATTGTGCGATAACGGCTGAAAGGTTGTGACCTCGAATATGACCATCCAGCGTAATCCGCTGCGGATTGTGGCGGGCAACCCGCCCGCCCAAATGATCCAAAAGGAAGAAATTCCGGTGCTCCGCCTATATTGGCGGATGATCGTTCGCCGGCGTTTCGTTATTGGGGGCACGGTCTTGGTGGCATTGCTGCTTGGGCTGCTCGTCACGCTACTGATGACGCCGCAATATACTGCGACCACTACGATCGAGATCGCGCGCGAGTCGAACAAAATCACTGATATTCAAGGGGTGGAGCGCGAATCCAACACGGCGGATCAAGAATTTTACCAAACGCAATACGGCCTTTTGAAATCGCGTGCGTTGGCAGAACGCGTAGCTGGGGAGTTGCGTATCATAGACGATCCAACTTTTTTTTCCAGGTTCGGCTATAAATCGAAGCGCCCGGAATTTGCGCAAGTAAATGGCGTTTATCCCGCAAGCGGCCGCGCTGAACGCCAACGTGCAGCCGGTGAAATCCTGCTGAAGCATCTCAGCCTTTCGCCGACGCGGATGTCGCGGCTTGTCGATATCTCTTTCACCGGAGCAAATGCGGAATTTTCGCAACGGGTGGCCAATTCCTGGGCATCCAATTTCATCCAGCAAACGCTGGCCCGCCGCTATCAGGCAACGTCGTATGCGCGCTCCTTCCTCGAAACCAGGCTGTCACAACTCAAGGCGAAGCTGGAGCAGTCGGAGCGCAATCTGGTCCGCTACGCTTCCAATCAGCGAATCATCAACCTGTCGGCGGAGGACGCCTCCGGCCGACATTCCGAGCGATCGATCAACGCTGATGATCTCGTTGCACTAAACGGTGCCCTAGCCCAAGCAACGGCCGACAGAATCCAGCTTCAGGCACGCTACGAACAAGCGCTGAAAGGTGGAACCAACGAGGAAGCTCTCCAAAATCTGGCGATAAATGGCCTTCGTGAGAAACGGGCGGAGCTTTCAGCCAATTATCAGAAACTCATGGTCCAGTTTGAACCGGCATATCCCGCAGCCCGTGCAATCGCCGCCCAGATCAAACAGCTAGATGAAAGCATTACACGAGAGGAAGGCCGCGTCGCTGGCGCGGCTGCAACCAGCTACCACGCAGCGCTCGATCGGGAACAAGCTCTGCGCAACCGTGTCAAGGAACTGGAAAACGGCATTCTTGATCTACGCCGCCGGAGCATCCAGTATAATATTTACAAACGCGACGTGGACACTAACCGACAACTTTATGATGGGCTTCTTCAACGCTATAAGGAAATCGGTGTTGCGGGCGGCGTTGGCGTCAATAATATTTCGGTCGTCGATACGGCAGATATCCCGGAAAAGCCATCTAGCCCCCGACTCTTCCTCAATCTGCTCGTGGCCGCTCTAGGCGGATTGGTAATGGCCGGTGCTATTGCCTTCGCGCTGGAGCAGACTGACGAGGCGATTTCCGATCCATCGGAGGCGGAGAGCGCGCTGGGTATCCCACTGCTGGGTGTGGTGCCTAAGCTCACTGAAGGCGAACCGAAGGAGGCGCTGCTCGATCGCAAGTCGACGATGGTCGACGCTTATCTTTCAGTGCACACCAATCTTGCCTTCACCACCGATCATGGTGTGCCGCGGACGCTCGCTGTCACCAGCACGCGGCCGGGCGAAGGTAAGTCGACCACCTCGCTATCACTCGCAATGATGCTGTCTCGCGCCGGCAAGCGGGTGGTCCTCATTGATGGGGATATGCGCTCACCGTCGGTTCACCAACTCGCCGGCTTGCAGCTCGACCCGGGACTGAGCAACTTCTTGGCCGGTTCGGACAATATCGACACGCTGATCTCATCGGTGCCTGGATTGGGTATCGATGTAATGTCGGCTGGGCCGCTTCCGCCGAACGCGGCGGAACTGCTAACCGGCGAAAGGCTGACGAAGATGTTGGATTTGCTATTGCAGCGTTACGACCATCTCGTCATCGATTCTCCCCCTGTCATGGGCTTGGCGGACGCGCCATTGATCGCTGCGCGTGCGGAGGGCGCCGTCTATGTCGTCGAGTCGCACGGCATACGGGCGAGCCAGGTACGCACCGCCCTTGCCCGTCTGGCCAATGCCAACGTTCATATGCTGGGTAGCGTGTTGACCAAATTCGAAACAACTAGAGCTCAAGCTGGCTTTGGCTATGACTACGGTTATGACTACGGCCATAAGGATAACTGAAGCCCTAGCTACGCCAAGGAGCTGAACCGTGCTGCGAAGGTTGCGGAGCATCGACTCGAAGACTTGGCTGTGGCTTGTCGTGCTGACACTGCTCTTCATCGTTAGCACACGCTATTCGCTTGCTTTAGCCTTGCGTGACTCCGATCCACAAACTGCGTTACGGCTCGCTCCTGATGATGCCGAAGTGCTGGCGACGGTCGCTGCACGAACGGTGCGGTCGCAGATCCGCTCGGCCGCTGCTCGCGCGCAGGCGTCACGTGAGGCCAAAGCAGCGCTGATGCGGGAGCCCGGAAATGTCTCTGCGGTAGCCACGTTGGGACTCATCGCAGCCGCTGATGGTAAGGTGGCCACGGCGCGCTCTTTTTTTGCATACAGTATGCGACGATCACGCCGTAATCTGAGCACACAGCTCTGGCTGATCGAGGACGCGGTTGGGCGGAACGATGTTTCGGAGGCACTTTCCCATTACGATATTGCGCTGCGAACCTCATCTCGGGCCCCTGCCATCCTTTTTCCGATTCTCATTTCCGCCGTGAGCGATCCGCAGATTCGCGCAGGGCTGGTTCCGCTTTTTCGCCGCGGGCCGCTCTGGAAAGAGGCGTTCGAGATCACATTAGCGCAACAGACGCACGACTTCGCAGCCGCCGCCGATCTGTTCGCGAAGATGGCGGCTGGCGGCGTGGCACCTTCTGCCACCAGCGAGAACATACTACTTTCGAACATGGTGACGGCGGGGCAGATCGATGGCGCCTGGCGCTATTACCGTCTACATCGACTGCGATCAGACCCGATACAACCCCGCAATGCTACGTTTTCGCCGGCCGGTACCGACGGTTCACCATTCGACTGGGGGTTGATCAACGATAATGGTATCTCATCTTCGCTGGGCGGTGGCAATAATGGTCAAGGCGGCGCACTTTCCTTCACGATTTCACCCAGCATCGCCGGGATCATAGCGCAACAGGTCCAGAAATTGCCGGCCGGACGATATCGATTGAGCGGCCATTCGCGCGAGATTCGGCAAGAGGCAAAAAACTATCTCCGCTGGGAGATTCTATGCAGCGATGGGCGTCCACTAGGCAAGGCGATGATAAATGCTTCCGAAGCTGCGGCTGCGAGCTTTTCTGCTGATTTCGAAATACCAGCGAATTGCTCGACGCAGCTTCTACGCCTTATTGCTTTGCCAAGCGATGATGTGGCTGGAATAACGGGGCAGATGCTTGACGTCCGGATCGACCGGAGAAGCTCATGAGAATGCAGAAAGCGCTGATCCGTAGCGCGCTGCTGCCACTACTCGGCGTCATCGGATGGACGAACCTGTCCGCCCAATCGCTATCAACAGGCGATGGGAGGCGGTCAGACGAGATCGGACGTAAGAATGACAGACTAATTGAACGCAATGCCGGCCTGAGACGGATGCCATCCCGTCTTCCGACGCGAATCGATACCCGGCTAAGCACGCGTCTTGACGATCGCTATCATGTCGTTTCTAACATTCTCAGGCCGCTCGAGCAAAGCAAGGCAACTATGGAAATTCGGGCTAAGCCGAGATGAGATAAGGGATTCGACGAAATGGCGCTGGTTATAGAGGTGCCGCCAAAGGCATGCTCGCGGACGCTGACGGGTTGTCCGGGATTACGGCCAGCGGCTCTTCTGCCGACGGCGTTGCGGATCCGGTCGCTGTCGTGTGTCTGTCATAACGACCTCGACCGGCGATCCCTCGATCAGGCGCAGCGCTTTGGGACGGGGCCGGCGATCAGATGAAAGCTCACCGAACGATTCAAGCCACGGATCTTCAGGTGGGTTTTGGTGTCCAAACCTCCAAGGAGCGGCCAAGGGCACGATCTTAAGGCCCCTTTTCGTGCTAGCCGCGTGCCGGTGGGCGCCGATGATCAGATATTCGAAGTCGAGATCATCCGAGCATCTCGAAGATGCGCCACCAAGCCCTCTTTGCACTCCAGCGATTGAGCCGGCGAAGGACGCTGTCCCAGTCGCCAAATACCTCCGGCAATCGTTACGGGAACCGGTGTGTATGATCCTCAGAACGCCTTCAATGGACGTCCGATTACCCCGACCTACCCGCCCGTTCTGATTCAGTCAGCCAATGAACAGCGGCGCAATTCGATCCCATTGACCATCGCTCCACACCAGCCGGTCCATTACTCCCAAAATCGCCTCTTGAATCCCGCATCACGCCAAAGGAAGTCCCTCAGCATCCACAATCTCCAGGGCATCAACTACGACGTGAATCCTGGTTCCGAACTCACCTCGCGAGCGGCCGAGAGCCCGAGCTTAAGCCGTTCCCCTTTTTACCCGTACCCCGGCTGTCTGGATTTAAGCGCGGATCACGTCGGTATCGATTGAGGCCACTCTATATCGGAGCCATCGGACACTGCCGCGGACATTTTCCTAAGGTGATTCCATCAAAAAAGGGCGGCCCACAGGCCGCCCTCTCCTATTCAAAAGTCTTCAGCAGAATTAGTTGCTGACGGGCTCGTTGTGGTCGTTGCCGCCATCAACCGCGACGGCGATGCCGACGCCGACGGCAGCAGCCGCGAGGACGCCGAGGACGACGCCGCTGGTCGCCTTGCTCTCATCCTTGCGATCGGCGCCGATGCGCGCACCGGACTTGACCTGCGGCGCAGCGTTCAGCGAAAGACGGCTCGCAGCCGGCGCAGCCTGCGCAACAACCGGCAACGCCAGCAGCGCCAATCCCCCAGCAGCGCCAATGGCCTTTTTCAGTACGCTCATGAAACAGCTCCCTCTGTACCTCTCTGGCGGGTGTCTCGCACCGATTCGTAAATATTTCAACCCTCTTTGCGCCACGTTGCGCAACGATTCCAGACACCGCCCTTTCTTTATACGTCGAATAGACGCAAAAATGTGACAGGGCGCGTCATTATTTACCGCTTGCCCGCGAATCTTGGATATCGCCTTGCGCGAGTAAGGAAGATGGCGGCACCAGCGGCTGCCCCGTCTGCTCCTTCTTTCGGATTTCGACGATCGTGTCGGTCAACTGGCGCACGCGCGTCTTCCAGCGCGGGTGCGTCGGTTCGGAAAGGAAGCTCATATCATGCGCCTTTCCGTAGCGTTCCCAGA
>Ga0180221_1000602_pt1 | contig 29517 bp, 30 predicted proteins | sample eDN5th37CKraftMG_FD_151339 | JGI IMG/M metagenome (GOLD analysis project Ga0180221, IMG submission 151339) | Enriched Miracle-Growth compost microbial communities from Emeryville, California, USA - eDNA 5th pass 37_C Kraft MG (version 2) (version 2) ...
GCGCGAGAGCGTGAACAGCACGTCGTACTCGCGCATGGACAGGTCGCGCCAGATGTCGTCGGCCTGGAACCGGCGCATCAGGGTGACCTGCGCGCGGAACAACGACTCCCAGGCCTCGGCGGCCAGGCGGACGTCGGGCGGGGGCCGGTCCGCGGGCGGGTCCGGGTCGGGGGGTGGCGCGGACGGCGTCGTCGGCTCGGACGGGGTCACCGTGGCAGTGTGCCGCACCCGGCGCGGGTCGGTCCTGCCGAGCGGGGTGGGTCGTACGACGCGGCAGGGCGACGCGACAGGGGGCGCGACAGGGCGACGCGACGGCTCAGCGCCCGAGCCGGCGCTCGCGACGGGAGAAGTCGCGCAGCGCGCGCAGGAAGTCCACCCGGCGGAAGTCGGGCCAGTACGCCTCGCAGAAGTAGAGCTCCGAGTGCGCGCTCTGCCACATGAGGAAGCCGCCCACGCGCAGCTCCCCCGAGGTGCGGATCACGAGCTCCGGGTCGGGCTGCCCCTTGGTGTACAGGTGGGCGGCGATGTCGTCGACGTCGATGCGCTCGGCCAGCTCGTCGAGCGTGGCCCCCGTGGACGACTGCTGCTTGAGGTAGGACCGGACGGCGTCCGCGATCTCGTGCCGCCCGCCGTACCCGATCGCGACGTTGACCTGCAGCCCCTGGACGTGCTCCGTGCCGTCGGCCGCGGCTCGCACGGCCCCCGCGAGCTCCGCGGGCAGCAGGTCGAGGCGGCCCATGACGCGCAGGCGCCACCGCCCCGACTCGGCGAGGTCCTGCACGGCGTCGCGGATGATGTCGAGCAGGTCGGTCAGCTCGCCCGCGGGCCGGGCGAGGTTGTCGGTCGACAGCATCCAGAGGGTGACGACCTCGACGCCGAGCTCCTCCGCCCAGCCCAGGAACTCCGCGATCTTGTCCGCGCCGCGCCGGTGCCCCGTGGCCGCGGTCTCGCCGAACGACCGCGCCCACCGCCGGTTCCCGTCCAGGATGACGCCCACGTGCCGGGGCTTCTGAGCCGTCGGCAGCGAGGCGGCCAGGCGTCGCTCGTACAGGCCGTAGAGCAGGTGGGGCATGCGCACGCGGGACCTCGAGGGATCGGGCCGCACCGCGGGCACGCGACGACGCGGGCACCGGCGGCCGGGGGACGGACGGAGAGCGGGACAACGGTACCGCTCCCCCGGACGCGCAGGTCCCGGCGTCGGGGGCGTCCGCGTCGGCGCCTCGCAACCCCTGCGCACGATCTTCACCGCCTCCGGTCGCCACCCTCGGGCGGCCTCCCCTACGCTGGCGTAACCTACGGATGCGTAGGTTACGTCCGCAGCAAGGAGAACACCGTGGCAGCTGCCGCACAGCCGGACCGGCGTCGGTCCGACGACCTCGAGGCCGGCATCGCCGACGTCGCGCGCGAGGCCAAGGACGCCGTGGGCGACGCCGTGCAGTCCGTGTCCGCGGCCGCGGCCGAGACCGCCGCCTGGGTCAAGCCCCGCCTGCGCGGCTGGATCCACGCCGTGACCGCGCCGCTGGCGCTCGCCGCCGCCGTCGTTCTCGTCGTCCTGGCCGACACGACGGGCGACAAGGTCGCGTGCGCGGTCTTCGGGCTCACCGCCGTGATGCTGTTCGGCACCAGCGCCGTGTACCACCTCGGTACGGGGACGTGGTCACCGCGGACCGCCGCCCTGCTGCGGCGGCTCGACCACGCGAACATCTTCCTCATCATCGCGGGCACCTACACCCCGCTCGCCGTCATGCTGCTGCCCTCGGGCACGGCCACCGTGCTGCTCTGGGTCGTGTGGAGCGGCGCGATCCTGGGCCTCGTCGCCCGGGTGCTGTGGATGGGTGCCCCGCGCTGGCTGTACGTGCCGGTGTACGTGGCGCTCGGCTGCGTGGCCGTCGGCTACATCCCGCAGTTCGCCGCCTCCGGCGGCGCGGCCGTCGCCTGGCTCGTCGCCTCGGGCGGCGTCGCGTACATCCTCGGCGCCGTCGTGTACGGCACCCGGTTCCCGAACCCCTCGCCGCGCTGGTTCGGGTTCCACGAGATCTTCCACGTGCTCACCGTGGTGGGCTTCGCGTGCCACACCGTGGCGATCTACCTCGCGGCCCTGTGACCGCCGCTCAGGTCGCCGGCACCACGAGGTAGCGCCGGTTGACCAGCGACGGGTTCTGCCGGCGCACCTGCGCCAGCGGCTCCGGGTCGAGGTCCACCGTGCGCACCTGCGGCGTCTCGTCCAGCTCGAGGCCGACGACGCCGTCCGGCCCGGCCAGCAGCGAGCGGCCCACCAGGCCCCGCCCGGCCATGCCCACGCCGACCACCACGGCGGTGTTCTCGATCGCCCGCGCCCGCAGCAGCGTGCGCCAGTGGTCCGCCTTGAGCGGGCCGTCCATCCATGCCGCCGGCACGAGGATGACGTCCGCGCCCGCGTCCACCAGGCGCCGCGCGGACTCCGGGAAGCGCAGGTCGTAACAGGTCAGGACGCCGAAGGTGAGGTCGCCCAGCCGGATCACGAGCGGCGGCACGCCGGGCGGGCCGGGCTCGAGCCGGTCCGACTCGCGCGTGCCGAACGCGTCGTAGAGGTGCACCTTGCGGTAGACCCCGACGACGGCGCCGGTCGCGTCGACGGCGACCACCGCGTTGTACGCGCGCGTCGGGGGCCCCTGCTCCGGCCCGGCCTCCGGCGTCGTCCCGCTGACCGCGGGCAACGACCCCGTCACGGCCGGGAACGCGCCGCTGACGGCGGGGAACGCACCGCTCACCGTCGGATGCTGGCCCGAGCCCCCCGTGGGCGGGCCGTACGCGGGCAGCGTGGTGCCGGCGACCACCGCGACGCGGTAGCGCGCCGCGTGCTGGCGCAGGGCCGTGACGAAGGGGCCGTCGAGCGGCTCCGCGTGCTCGACACCGACGCCGTGCGGGTCGTAGCCGGACGCGTACTCCGGCAGCACCAGCAGGTCCGCACCGACGCGGGCCGCGGCGACGAACGCCTCGGCGACCGACTCGCGGTTGGCCTCGTGGTCGGCCGTGATCGCGAGCTGGCCCACCGTGACCCGCACCGTCGTGCTCATCGGTCCGCCCGGCCGTCCGGCCCGTCGTCACCCACGTCGTCGCCTGCGCCGCCGTCCGCGCCGCCGTCCGGGCCGCGCCCGCCGTCCGGCCCGGACCCGGCGTCACCGGGGCCGGCCTCGGGACGCCGGACGCCGAGCCGCTTCGGCTCCTCGAGCGGGATCCCCTGCTCCTGCGCGTTGTGCTGGGCGCGGCGCAGGTGCCGGGTGAGCGACAGGAACAGCAGCACGCAGGCGACCGCCACCGCGAAGGTCGCGACGAAGCCCGCGAGCCCCGGCGTCACCTGCAGCTGGTCGGGACCCTGGCTCGGCGAGGGGCTCGGCGTCGCGGCGAGCAGCGTCGGCCAGCCGGCGGTCACCGGTCCTCCTCGCGCACGCCGGCGAACAGGTCGTCCTCCGGCAGCGACGTCGGGACGCGCGAGTCGGCGAGCTCGTACTCCTCGGTGGGCCACACGTCGGCCTCGATGTCGCGCGGGACGGCGAAGAAGAACCCGTCCGGGTCGATCTGCGAGGCGTGCGCCACCAGGGCGGCGTCGCGCTGGGGGAAGTAGTCCGCCACCGCGATGTGCGTGGTCGCCTCCCGCTCCGGGATCTCGCGCGCCGTGCGCGACTCGATCCAGTCGCCGAACGGCGACTCGAGCCCCGCACCCTGCATCGCCTCGTGCACCGCGCGCATGCGCTCCATGGAGAAGCCGTGGTTGTAGTAGAGCTTGAGCGGCTCCCAGGGCTCCGCTCCGCCCTCGACGACGTACCGGGAGCCGTCGCCGGCCGCGTGGTACGCCTCGAACGCCACCTCGTGGCACTTGATGTGGTCCGGGTGCGGGTACCCGCCGGTCGGGTCGTAGGTCGTCATCACGTGCGGCCGGAACTCGCGGACGAGCTCCACGAGGGGCGCGGCCGCCTCCTCCAGCGGCACCAGCGCGAACGACCCCTCGGGCAGCGGCGGCAGCGGGTCGCCCTCCGGCAGGCCGGAGTCGACGAAGCCGAGCCACGTCTGGCGGACGCCGAGCGCCGCGGCGGCGGCCGCCATCTCGAGGCGGCGCACGGCACGGCGACCCTCGATCGTGTCGAACTCGTGGCCCTCGGGCACCTGGAAGCTCGGGTTGAGCACGTCGCCCCGCTCGCCGCCGGTGCAGGTCACGACGAGCACCTCCACCCCCTCGGCGGAGTAGCGCGCGGTGGTGGCGGCACCCTTGCTGGACTCGTCGTCCGGGTGCGCGTGCACCGCCATCAGACGCAGCGGCTCGGAGCGCGTGGCGGGCGGCTCGGAGGAGGCGGTGGCCAAGGTCCCTCCCGGGGTGGCGGGTCAGCAGGAGCGTTCAGGGACAATGGTGCACCATGAGCGAGCCCGTCAGCCCCACTCCTCCCGCCGACCGCTACGGCGCCCCGCGGGGCCGACGCCCGCTCGGGACCGGCGCCAAGGTGGCGATCGGCGCCGCGCTCGCGGCGGCGGTCGGGGTGGCTGCCTGGTTCTCCGTCGAGCAGACCCGGCGGGACCCGGTGGACGTGGACGTCGTGGGCTTCGACGTGCGCGACGCCGAGCAGGTGGACGTCACGTTCCAGGTGCACATGCCGCCCGGCACGACGGCCCTGTGCGAGGTCGAGGCCCTCGCCCCGAGCTACGCCCAGGTGGGCGCGATCGAGGTGCCGGTCGGGCCCAGCGAGTCGCGCACCTCCGTCTACACGGTCACGCTGCGCACCTCCGAGGAGGCCACGACGGCGGTCGTCGAGTCCTGCGACCCCACCGGCCCCTGAGGGCCGGTCGCGCTGTTCGCCCACGGCGGAGCCCTGGGTTCTGGGGGCGCGCCAGGCTATCCTGAGGGATTCACACGCAGTCCTGCCCGAGCCGACGCGCGTGCCGACGCCCGTCGGTCGCCCGCGCACGGTCGAAACAGGCCGACGAGCACCACGAAAGGAGAGCCCTCGTGACCGAGAGCACCGTCACCTGGCTCACCCAGGAGGCTCACGACCGGCTGCAGGCCGAGCTGGAGCACCTCTCCGGCCCCGCCCGCACCGAGATCGCCGAGCGCATCGCTGCCGCCCGCGACGAGGGCGACCTCAAGGAGAACGGCGGCTACCACGCCGCGCGCGAGGAGCAGGCGAAGAACGAGGCCCGCATCCGCGAGCTCACCGAGAAGCTGCGCCACGTGCAGATCGGCAAGCCCGCGGACGACGGCGTCGTGGAGGCCGGCATGGTCGTCACCGCGGTCGTCGCCGGGGACGAGATGACGTTCCTGCTGGGCTCCCGCGAGATCGCCGACACCACGGACCTCGACGTGTACTCGCCGACGTCCCCGCTCGGCGCCGCGATCGACGGGCACCGCATCGGCGAGAAGGTGGCGTACACCGCGCCGAGCGGTCGCGAGATCCCCGTCGAGATCCTCAAGGCCACGCCCTTCGAGAGCTGACCTGCCCCGGGCGCGCCCGGACCCGACGCACGCGTGGGCGTGCCCGTCCCGACGGGCACGCCCATCGCCGTACTCGGGGCCGTACGCGGGGCGGCGACGCCGAATCGTCTCGCGATACGAGACAGATGACCCTCCATAGATCGCTCGATGATCCGTCGATGGCCATCGGGACCTTTCGTTGCCCTACCAACGATCGTCGCCCCGCCGCGACGGCCGCCCGGTCGAGGAATGGTCATGGCCGAGGTGAACTTTGGCCCCCGATGCGTCTATGGTCGATGGCGGTATGGACACGACGGACACCGCAACGACCAACCATTCGACCGACGAGAGCTCGACCGACGACCCCGCCGACACGGCGTCGCCCGGCACCGCACGGCCCCTGGAGGGCCTGACGGTCCGCCCGCCGACGACGGCGGACGGCGCCGCGATGTGGCGCCTGGCGCGCGACTCCGGCTCCCTCGACCTCAACTCCTCCTACGCCTACCTGCTGCTCGCGGACCACTTCGCCGCGACCTGCCGCCTGGCGTTCCTCCCCGGGTCGGACGACCCCGTCGGCTTCGTCAGCGCCTACCGGCTGCCGGCCGACCCCAGCACGCTCTTCGTCTGGCAGGTGGCCGTCGACCCCCGGGCCCGCGGGCACCGCGTGGCGGGGCGGCTGCTGGACGCCGCCGTCGACGACACCGCGGTGGACGGCCCCGCCGTCACGACCCTGCACACCACCGTGACCACGGACAACGTGTCCTCGCGGCGCGTGTTCGCGCGCTGGGCCGACGAGCGCGGCGCGACCCTGCGCGAGACCTCCGGCTACGAGGCCGCGCACTTCCCGGACGGCCACGAGGCCGAGCCGCTGCTGGTGATCGAGGGCATCCGCCCTCGCCGCTGATCCGGGCCTGACCCAGGCCCCTCACCCCTCGGGCTGCGCCGGTTCGGCGCGCAGGTGACGTCGCAGCCCTCACCCCCACCAACACCGCACCGGCGCGCACCACCTCAAGGAGTGTCCTTCGTGACAACCCCGACCGTCCCCACCACCGAGGCGTCCGCCGCCGACGACCCGCTGGGCTTCACCGCCCTCGAGTCGGAGGTCCGCAGCTACTCGCGCTCCTGGCCCGTCGTGTTCGACCGGGCCTCCGGAGCGACGGTGCACGCCGAGGACGGCACCGAGTACCTCGACTTCTTCGCCGGAGCCGGCACCCTGAACTACGGGCACAACAACCCGCTGCTCAAGCAGGTGCTGCTGGACTACCTGGCCGACGACCGCATGGTGCACACGCTCGACATGTTCACCTCGGCGCGCCGCGAGTTCCTCGAGACGTTCAACGAGCTGATCCTGCGGCCGCGCGGGCTGGACCACAAGGTCGTGTTCCCGGGTCCCGGCGGCGCCAACGCCGTGGAGGCCGCGCTCAAGCTGGCGCGCAAGGTGACCGGCCGCGAGTCGGTCATCAACTTCACCAACGCCTTCCACGGCATGACGCTCGGCGCGCTGTCCGTGACGGGCAACTCGATGAAGCGCGGCGGCGCGGGCATCCCCCTCGTGCACGCCACGCCCATGCCGTACGACGACTACTTCGACGGCGACGTCCCGGACTTCGTCTACCTCGAGCGCCTGCTCGAGGACAGCGGCTCGGGCCTCAACGCGCCCGCCGCCGTCATCGTCGAGACGGTGCAGGGCGAGGGCGGCATCAACGCCGCGCGCGCCGAGTGGCTGCGCGGCCTGGCCGACCTGTGCAAGCGGCACGGGATCCTGCTCATCCTCGACGACATCCAGATGGGCTGCGGCCGCACCGGCGGCTTCTTCTCGTTCGAGGAGGCCGGGATCGTGCCGGACATCATCTGCCTGTCGAAGTCGATCTCCGGCTACGGCATGCCGATGGCCCTCACCCTCGTGCGCCCCGAGCTGGACATCTGGGAGCCCGGCGAGCACAACGGCACCTTCCGCGGGTTCGCGCCCGCGTTCGCGACGGCCGCCGAGGCGATCCGCACCTACTGGTCGGACGACGAGCTGGAGCGCTCCACGATCGACAAGGGCGCGCTCGTCGAGGCGCACTTCAACTCGCTCGTGGCCCGCTACGGCGACGAGGTGCTGGTGGCCAAGGGCCGCGGCCTCGCCCGTGGCCTGCAGACGCCGGACGGCGAGACCGCGAGCAAGATCTGCGACGAGGCGTTCGAGCGCGGGCTGCTCATGGAGACCTCGGGCCCCGACGGCGAGGTCGTCAAGCTGCTGCCGCCGCTGACGATCACCTACGACGAGCTGCAGCGCGGCCTGCGGATCATCAGCGAGTCGGTCGCCGCCGTCCTGGGCTGACGCCCGCCCCCGCCCCACCCTGCACCCGAACCACCGGAGGTACCCCCATGCTCGTGCGCACGCTGGACGAGATCACCGACACCGACGCCGACGTCAAGACCGAGAACTGGCGCAGCAAGCGCATCATCCTGGCGAAGGAGGGCGTCGGGTTCTCCGTGCACGAGACCACCCTGTACGCCGGCACCGAGAGCTTCTTCTGGTACGCCAACCACATCGAGGCCGTCTTCATCACCTCCGGCGAGGGGGAGATCGAGGACCTCGGCACGGGCGAGGTGCACCAGCTGAAGCCCGGCTCGCTGTACCTCCTCAACGACCACGACAAGCACAAGGTGCGCCCGCGCACCGACATCACGTGCGTGTGCGTGTTCAACCCGCCGGTCACCGGCCGCGAGGTGCACGACGAGAACGGGGTCTACCCGCTCGTCACCGAGCCCGAGCCGGAGGCCGCCACGGTCTGACCGCTCCCTCGCCGAGGTAGTACGAGACCCCGCGAGGTAGTGAATCCACAGGATGGTGACCTGTGGATTCACTACCTCGCGGGGTCTTGTACTACCTCGGCGAGGCGGGCGCGCAGCAGGCGGCGGTCGCCCTCGCGGTCGACCTGCCCGAGGGCGCGGCGCAGCTCGGCGGCGGCGTCGGCGGGCCTGCCCGCGCGCGTCAGCAGGTCCGCCCGCAGCGCGGGCAGCAGGTGGTACCCGCTCAGCGCGGGGTCGGCCGCGGCCTCCCCGACCGCGGCCAGGCCGGCGTCGGCGCCGTGCACCTCGGCCACGGCCACCGCACGGTTGAGCGCGACGACGGGCGACGGCGTCATCGCGAGGAGCACGTCGTACAGGGCGAGCACCTCGGCCCAGTCCGTCTCCCGCGCCGTCGCCGCGCGGCAGTGCAGCGCCGCGATCGCCGCCTGCACCTGGTACGGCCCCGGCCGGCGCGCGGCGAGCGCCGTGTCGAGCACCGCCAGCCCCTCGTCGATCTCGTCGCGGCGCCAGCGCGCGCGGTCCTGCTCGGCCAGGGTGCGCGGGACGCCGTCGGCACCGGTCCGCGCGTCACGGCGCGCGTGCTGCAGCAGCAGGAGCGCGAGCAGGCCGCGCGCCTCCGGCTCGTCCGGGAGCAGCCGGGCGGCGAGCCGCGCCAGCCGCACCGCGTCGTCCGCGAGCGCGCGCCGCTCGGCGCACCCCTCGATGTCGTCCGCGGGCTCCGCCCACGCGTCGTACCCCTCGGTGAACAGCAGGTAGAGCACCGCGAGCACGGCGTCGACGCGCTCGGCCAGCAGGCCCGGGGGCGGCACCCGGAAGGCGATGCCGGTCGCCCGGATGCGCCGCTTCGCCCGGACGAGGCGCTGCGACATGGTCGCCTCCGGGACGAGGAAGGCGCGCGCCACCTGCGCGGTCGTCATGCCCGTGAGGGAGCGCAGCGTCAGCGCCACCCGCCCGTCGAGCGGCAGTGCCGGGTGGCAGCACGTGAACAGCAGCCGCAGCAGGTCGCCGTCCGGGTCGTCGGGCGACCAGCCCTCGTCGTCCAGGCCGCGCTCGACCTCCTCGTGCACGGCGTCCGGCACGCGCCCGTCGACGCGCTCGCCGCGCCGCGCGGCGGTGGCGCTCCGCTCCGCCTCGACCTGGCGGCGGCGCAGCACGTCCAGCGCGTGCCGCCGCGCCGTCGTCGTCAGCCACGCACCCGGCCGGTCGGGGACGCCGTCGCGCGACCAGGTCCGCAGCGCGGTCGCGAACGCCTCCTGCGCGGACTCCTCCGCGAGGTCGAGGTCGCCGGTGGCGCGCGCCACCGCGCCGAGGACGCGCCCCCACTCGTGGCGGAACGCGTCCTCGACGGCGGTGGTCGTCACGACGTCTCGTCGCCGTCTGCCGGCCAGAACGGGTGCACCTCGACCGTGCCGACCCGCGCTCCGGGGTGCTCGGCGGCGATCGCGAGCGCCGCCTCGAGGTCCGGCGCCTCGATGACGTCGAAGCCGCCGATCACCTCCTTCGTCTCGGTGAACGGGCCGTCCGTCACGAGCGGCCGGCCGTCGGACACCCGCACGCGCCGCACGTCGGCCGCCGGCCGGAGGCGCTCCCCCAGCACGCGCGACCCGTCCGCGTCGTACCGGCGCACCCAGTCCTCGATGGCGGCGTCCGGCCCACGGTCGGGCACGTCGGGCTCGATCACGAGCAGGAGGTACCGCATCACGCGCCCCCGTCCGTCGCTGCGGCGCCCTCGAGGTCCAGCGGCCAGACCGGCCGCAGCTCGATGGCGCCCTCGTGCGCCATCGGATGCTCGGACGCAATGGTGACGGCCGTGTCGAGGTCGGGCGCGTCGATGACGTCGAACCCGCCGATGGCCTCCTTGGTCTCCGAGAACGGCCCGTCGGTGACGAGCGTGCGGCCGCCGCGTACCCGCACCCCGACCGCGTCGGCGGGCGGGCGGAGCCGGTCCCCCAGCACGGCCGCGCCGCTGCCGTAGTACTTCTCCACCCACCCCTCGATGGGCGGCGCGCCCACGGCGTCCTCCGGCCGCAGCTCCGGGTCCTCGGGAGTGGACAGGACCAGCATCAGGTAGCGCACGACGATCTCCTTCGGTCGGTTCCTCATCCTGCACGGCCGTGGTGACCGTGTACACGAGGACGACGAACGAGGTCGGCCCGGACCGACACCTCCGTGGCACCTACTTGATGCCCGTGCTCGCGATGCCCTGGACGAAGGTCTTCTGGAAGACGAGAAACACCACGAGCAGCGGCACGACGGCGACCGTCGCCACGGCCATGACGGCACCCCAGGGCGAGCTGAACGCCGGGTTGCCGGTCAACGTCGACAGCCCGACCGGCACGGTGAGGCTCTCGTTGCCCTGCAGCACCACGAGCGGCCACAGGAAGTCGTTCCAGCGGTTCATGAAGCCGAGGATCACCAGCACCCCGACCAGCGGGCCGCACGAAGGCAGCACCACCCGGAAGAAGGTGCGCAGCTCCCCCGCCCCGTCGAGCCGCGCGGCCTCGAGGAGAGCGTCCGGCACGCCCAGCATGAACTGGCGGGCGATGAAGATCCCCACGACGTCGAACAGGGTCGGCAGGATCACCGCCCACGGCGAGTCCACCAGGCCCAGCCGCGCCACGACGAGGAACGCCGGCACCAGCGTGACCTGGATGGGGATCATGATCGTCACGAGGAAGACCGCGTACAGCAGCCCGCGGCCGCGGAACCGGTACTTCGCCAGGGCGTACCCCGCGCCGAGCGAGACGCACACGGACAGCGCCGTGCCGACGCCCGCGACGAGCAGCGAGTTGCCGAGCCAGCGCCAGACGGGCTGGGTGGCGAACACCTCGGTGAAGTTGCCGAGGGTCGGTGCCTCCGGCCAGAGGGAGAACTCGCTGCTCTGGGACTGCCCGCCCGCGGTGAGGGCCGAGACCACCATCCAGTACAGCGGGAAGACGACGAGGATCGCGACGGCGGTGAGGCCGGCGGCCAGCAGCCAGCCACGACGACGGGACCGGCGCTCGCGGCGCGGGCGGACGGCGCGGGCTGACGCGGGGCGCACGGGGGCGGCGGTGGCGGTCACAGGAGTTCCTCGGCTTTCTTCGTCGCCCGCTGCCGCAGCAGCGTGAAGACCAGCAGGATCAGCACGAGCAGCAGCCCGAGCGCCGCGGCGTAGCCCATGCGGGCGTCGGCGAACGCGGACCGGAACACGTACTGGATGAGGACGGTCGTGGAGAAGCCGGGCCCGCCGCCCGTCATCACGTAGATGACGTCGAAGGCCTGCAGCGAGAACACCACGTTGAGGATGAGCAGGATCGACGTGGTGGGCGCGAGCATCGGCACGGTGAGACCGCGGAACCGCTGCCAGCGGCTCGCGCCGTCGATCGCGGCGGCCTCGCGCAGCTCGGACGGGATCGACTGCAGCGCGCCGAGGTAGATCACCATGCAGAAGCCGATGCGCGTCCACACGACGACGAGCACCAGCGTGAGCATCGCCGTGCGCGGCGACGTCAGCCACGGCAGGCCCTCGAGCCCGAGGGCCCGCAGCGCGTTGTTCGCGACCCCGTAGTCGGGGTTGAAGATCCACGACATGATCACGCCCACCACGACGCCGGCCGCGACCATCGGCACGAAGAACAGCGCCCGCAGCAGTCCGCGCCCGGGCAGCGGGCGGTCGAGCGCGACGGCGAGCGCCAGGCCGATCGCCATCGCCGTCGGTACCGTGCCGACGGTGAAGACCACGGTGTTGAGCAGGGCCGTGCGCAGCAGCGGGTCGGCCAGCATGGTCCGGTAGTTGTCCCCTCCCACCCAGTTCCCGTCGCCGAGGGTCGCGGTGTCCTGGAACGACAGCGCGACCGCGATGACGATCGGCACCAGGGAGAAGGCGAGGAAGAGCAGCCCGGCGGGGCCGACGAACAGGTAGGGCGCCCAGCGGCCGGCCCTCGAGGCCGTGCGGGTCTCATCGCGTGGTGACACTGCGCATCGCCTCCGTCATCTGGGCGCCGCACTCGGCGGGCGTGAGCTCGCCGAGGAAGCACAGGTCGAGGTAGTCCGCGAAGACCGAGTTGAGGGAGCTGAAGTACGGCCCGGACTGGGCGCGCACCATGGACAGCGGGATGGTCGTGGCCTGGTCGATGAACTGCTGCATGGTGGCCTCGTGGCGGTCGTAGCCGATGTCGGCGGCGTCCAGCGAGGAGCGGGCGGGCAGCCAGTTGCCGCGCCGGCAGAACTCCGCGACGTTCGTGCGGCTCGTGAGGAACGCGACGAGCTCGGCCGCCAGCTCGGGGTGCTTGCTCGACCGCGTCACGGCGAGCGCGTTGCCGCCGAGGTCGGACGCCTCGCCCTCGTTGCGGATCATGTAGGTGGTGCCCCACTCGTCGGGCCGGGCCTCGTCGAGGGGGGCGATGGCCTCGGGGTTGTCGAGCAGCAGCCCGGTCTGGCCGGTGGCGAAGAGGTCCCGCCCGACGGCGCCGCCGCCGGACTTGCTCATGTTCGACGGCGAGACGAGCCCGTCGGCGTACCAGCGGCGCCCGAAGGCGAGGGCGCCGACCGCGGCGTCGGTGTCCATGCTCGGCGTCTCGCCGTCCTCGCCGAGGAAGGCGCCGCCGTTCTGGTAGACGAGCGGCATCCAGCGGTACGCCGTCTCCGAGCCGCTCCAGCCGTAGCCGAAACCGTAGCGTCCGGTGATCCTGCGGGCCTCGGCGGCGATCTCGAGGAACTCGTCCCACCGCCACGCCTCGTCGAGGGTCTGCGGCACGGGGACGCCGATCTGCTCGATGACCCGCTTGTCGTAGTAGGTGATGAAGTTGTCGGTGTGCTGGAAGATGCCGAACAGCCCGTCGGCCTTGGCGCCGATGGCCCAGAACGGCTCCGACCAGTCGTCCTGGTACTCGGGCGGCACCGCGTCCGTGAGGTCGACGAGGCTGCCGTTGGCCGCGTACCGTCCGATCTGCTGCGGCGTGATGCGGATGATGTCGGGCGCGAGGCCGGCCGCCAGGCGCGTGATGAACCACTGGTGGAACGACCCGGTCGTGACCTCCACCGCGACGCTGGTGCCGGGGTGCGCCGCCACGAACTCGTCGGCGAGTGCCTGGTACGACTCCAGGTCCAGCGGGATGTTCCACGAGGACAGGCGCAGGTGTTTCGTGCCGGTCGGGGCGCCGGAGCACGCCGCGAGCGCCCCGGCCACGCTGATCCCGGCCACCGCCAGGAAGCTGCGCCGGGACAGTCTCCGCACGACCGGGCGCCTGCCGGGCACCAAGGGGGTCGGCATGTCGTCTCCTCTTCGTCGAGGGATCGTCGGGCCGGCGCGGCGCGCGGCCCCGCGGGTGGTGCCCCGGCCTCGTCGCCGGGGCACCACGGGTGGGCTCAGCGCGCCGGGACGGCCACCGGCTCGGGGGCGGGTGACGACGCCGGACGCAACGCGGCGGGCAGCAGCGCGGCGTGAGCCTCGAGGAGCTGGTCGGTCATCGCCCGGATCTGCTCGAGCGTGCAGTGCGCGGACGTCAGCGGGTCCATGGCGACGGCGTGGTGCACGTGCTCGACGTCGCCGGTGAGGGCGGCGCGGACGGCGAGCGTCTGCACGTTGACGTTGGTGCGGTTGATGGCCGCGAGCTGCGGCGGCAGCTCGCCGAACGACGTCGGCTGCACGCCGTTCGCGTCCACCAGGCAGGCGACCTCGACGCACGCGTCGTCGGGCAGGTTGGTGATGACCCGGCCCGCGTTGGGCACGTTGCCGTGGACGACGGCGGGCACGCCCGTGACGACGGCGTTCACGATCGACGCCCCGTACTCGACCGAGGGCCGGAGCTCGACCTTGAGCCGCTCGAGCTGCTCGTCCACGTCGCCCTGTTCGTCGTGGGAGGAGCAGATCTCGTAGTAGTCCCAGCGCTCCGGGATGTACTCGAGGGTCGTCTCCGGATCCTTGCGGAACCACGGCACGTACTCGGACGCGTGGTGGCTCGACTCGGTCTCGAAATACCCGAAGTGGTTCATCAGCGCGGTGCGCACCTGCTCGTTGCCGCCCTCGTAGGTGCTGGCGGCGAGCGCCGCGTCGGAGTGGTCGCCGTCGTCGGCGAGCAGGTCGGCCGCCGCGCGCCCGGGCACGTGGCGCGCGGCCATGGTCTCGCGCAGGCGGGGGTAGAGGTCCTCGCCGCGGTGGCGGAGCTCGAGGATCCAGGCCTGGTGGTTGATGCCGGCGCACCGGAAGGAGACCTCGTCGTAGGGGACGCCGAGGGTGCGGGCGAGCATGCGGGTGGTGCCCTGCACGCTGTGGCACAGTCCCACGGTGCGCAGGCCGAGGGCGTTGAGGTAGGCGGTGGCCATCGCCATCGGGTTGGCGTAATTGATGAAGTGCGCGTCCGGGCACACCTCCAGCGCGTCCGCCGCGATGTCCTGGTAGGCCCGCACCGAGCGCAGGAAGCGGAACACCCCGCCGGGGCCGACCGTGTCGCCCACGGTCTGGTCGACGCCGTAGCGGCGCGGGATCTCGACGTCGTGCCGGTAGGACTCCACGCCGCCCACCTGGAACGTGATGATGACGAAGTCGGCCCCGTCGAGGGCGGCGCGCCGGTCCGTGGTCCGCTCGACGACGGTCGGCAGGCCGTGGTGGTCCACGAGCTCCTGGGCGGCGTCGGCCACCCGGTCGAGCCGGCCGGCGTCCAGGTCCATGAGGCACAGCGTGGCGTCGCGCAGGGCGGGGAAGCTGAGGAGGTCACCGATGAGCCGGAACGGGAACACGAAGCCGCCGGCGCCGATGATGGTGATCTTCGGGGAATGAGCCATGCCTGCGACGCTAGGTCCGAGGATGGCGGTGGATCCTCCGGATCTCTCGCCCCGCTCTCCGGGATCCTTCGATCCCGGCGTGGTTCCCTCTAGGCTCCCGGCATGCCGCTGACGGTCGACGACGTCCGCCTGGAGGAGCCCGCCCTGTGGGTGCGCCGCGGCGCGCCCCCGGTGATGGCGCACCCGCACCGGCACGACGACCTCGAGCTCAACCTCGTGCACGCCGGCCGCCTGGAGTACCTGTTCGGCGGGTCGACGCTGCGGGTCGAGGCGGGCGAGGTGGCGCTCTTCTGGGGCGGCACGCCCCACCAGCTCGTCGACCCCGACGCGGTGGAGTCCGCCGTGTCGTGGGTGCACGTGCCGCTCACCGAGGTGCTCGGCTGGGCGCTGCCGGCCGAGCAGATCGCGGTGCTGCTCCGGGCGCGCCCCGTCGTCGTGCCCGCCGCCGCCACGGCCCGCGACGTCGACGCGCTGTTCGCCGTCTGGCACCGCGACGTCTCGGACGGCAACGACAGCGCGACCGTGATGCTCGAGGTGCAGGCGTTCGTGCGGCGGGCGCTCGTGGCCGCGGAGGCCGGCGGAGCCCCGGGCACGGCGGGCGACGCGGCGACCACGCTCGGCCTGTCCCGGGCGGCGGCGCGCGCCACCGCGATGGCCCGGTTCGTGGCGGAGCACTACCGCTCCCCCATCGCCCCGTCGGACGTCGCGCGGGCGGTGCACCTGAGCCCCAGCCACGCGATGACGCTGTTCAAGCGGGTCGTGGGCACCACGCTGGGCACCTACATCGCCCGGTGCCGGGTGGCGGAGGCGCAGCGCCTGCTCATCACGACGGACGCCACCACGACGGAGGTGGGGCACGCGGCCGGGTTCACGTCGCAGAGCAGCTTCTACGACACGTTCCGCCAGATCTGCGGCTGCGCGCCCGGCGACTACCGGCGCGCCCTGCGCTGACGGGCGTCAGGTCACGCGACGTCGAACCCGGCCGCCCGCAGGCGCTCGACGACGGCGTCGCAGTGCTCTTGCCCCTTGGTCTCCAGCTGCAGGTTCACGAGCACCTGCGACACCGTGAGGGACGTGTCGGTGCGGGTGTGCTCCACCTGCACGATGCTGGCGCCCGCGTGCGCGACGACGTCGAGCAGCTCGGCGAGGGACCCGGGCTTGTCGTCGATGCACACGCGCAGCTGCAGGTAGCGGCCGGCGGCCACGAGGCCGTGCTGGACGACGCGCACCAGCAGCAGGGGGTCGATGTTCCCGCCGGTGAGCACGGGCACGATGGTGCCCGGCAGGGAGCCCGGCTCGGCGGCGAGCACGGCCGCGACGCCCGCGGCGCCGGAGGGCTCCACGATGAGCTTGCCCCGCTCGGCGACGAGCAGCAGGGCGCGCGACATATCCTCCTCGGTGACGGTCCGCACCTCGACGCCGAGGCGCGCCAGCACCTCGAACGGCACGTCGCCGGGCGTGCCGATGGCGATGCCGTCCGCCATCGTCGCGCCCAGCCGCCGCGGCACGGGGCGACCCGCGGCGAGGGACTCCGGGTACGCGGCGGCGGTCTCGGCCTGCACGCCGACGACCTTCACGTGCGGCGCCGCCTCCGCGAGGACGGTCGCGATGCCCGCGATCAGGCCGCCGCCGCCCAGCGGCACGACGACCGTGCCGACGTCGGGCACCTGCTCGAGGATCTCCAGCGCGACGGTGCCCTGGCCGGTGACGACGTCGAGGTGGTCGAACGGGTGGATGAGCGTGCGGCCGGAGCGGGCGGCCTCCGCGCGCGCGGCGACGAGCGCCTCGTCCACGCTGTCGCCCACCTGGCGCACCTCGGCGCCGTAGCCGCGGGTGGCCCGCAGCTTGGGCACCGAGGCATCCACCGGCATGTACACGATGGCGTGGATGCCGAGCATCTGGGCGGCGAGCGCCACGCCCTGGGCGTGGTTGCCCGCGCTGGCGGCGACGACGCCGCGCGCCTTCTCGTCGTCCGACATCCGGCTCAGGCGCGTGTAGGCGCCGCGAATCTTGAACGACCCGGCGCGCTGCAGGTTCTCGCACTTGAGGACGACGGGCGCACCCGCCACCTCCGACATGGCGCGGAACGCCTGCACCGGGGTGCGGGTGATGACGCCGTCCAGGAGGGCCGCTGCGCTGCGGACGTCCTCGAGGGTGACGCGGTCGATCGGGGGATGTGCTGCCACTTACCTGTTCTCTCCTGCCGGGCCCGCGTCGGTGGCGGGGGAGGCAGGGTCGGTCAGGTCGATCGTGCTGCCCGAGGTGCCGCCCGTGGCCGTCGCGCCCTGCGACGACCCCCGTCCCGACCAGAGCAGGGTACCGGGCAGCTGGGAGCGTCGGCGCAGCAGCGGCACGTGGTCCTCCGTGCCGAGCTCGGGGAACTTGTCGTGGCCGTGGAAGTACAGCAGCACCGTGTTGAGGACGGCGGCCAGCGGCACCGCGAACAGGGCGCCGATGATGCCGGCGGCGAGGCTCCCGGCCGCGACGACGAGCACCACGGCGACCGGGTGCAGCGACACGGCGTGCCCCATGAGGAACGGCTGCAGGATGTGGCTCTCCGCCTGCTGCACCAGCAGCACGATGCCGAGCATGATGAGGGCGGCGATCCACCCCTTGGCCACGAGCACGACGGCGGTCGCGATCGCGCCGGTGACGATCGCGCCGATGATCGGCACGAACGAGCCGACGAACACCAGGATGCCGATGGGCAGCGCGAGGGCCGGCACGAAGAAGACCGAGCCCACGCCGATGCCGACGGCGTCGACGAACGCGACGAGGATCTGCGTGCGCACGTAGGCCGAGAGGGTGACGAGACCGCGACGCCCCGCCTGGTGCACGTTCTCCCGGGCCCGCACGGGCAGCAGGTTGACGAGCCACGTCCAGATGGTGCGCCCGTCGAGCAGGAAGAAGATCGTGCAGAACAGCGTGATGAGCGCACCGACGAGGACGTGCCCGACGGTGGTCGCCGCCCCCAGCGCCCCCGAGACGATCCCGGAGCTCTCGACCAGGGATCCCTGCAGCTGCTGCCCGTACTCGGACAGCTGCTCGGCGTCGAGCTTCAGCGGGCCCTCGGCGAGCCAGGTCGTGAACTGGCGGAAGCCCTCGACGGCCTGGTCGGCCAGGTCCTGGAAGCCGCTCACGATGGACGTGCCCGCGAGGGTGACGAGGCCGCCCACGAGCACGACCAGCCCGATGATCGAGATCGCCGTCGCGAGGCCCTTGCCCAGGTGCCACCGCTGGAGGGTGCGGCGCACGGGGGCCAGCAGGATCGTCAGCAGCAGCGCGATGGCGACCGGGACGACGATCGTCTTGAGCGCCGCGAGCAGCCACAGGAAGCCGGCGACGGCGGCGGCGATCAGGAGGATGCGCCACGACCAGGAGGCCGCCGCGCGGACGCTCAGCGGGACCGTGTCCACGCCGGCGGAGGAGGTGCGTTCCGTGCTCACGCCAAGACCCTAGGTGGCCTGCGGCCCTTGCGCGCGTGGACCACGCCCGCGCGCCCGGTCGGCGCCCAGCCGCCGACCGGGATCTTCACGGCGCGCCCACAGGTTGGTCGCCCCGGCGTACCGATAGCGTCGCGGCGGGCAGGGCCGCCCGGGCCGTGCCCCCTTGACGAGGAGGCAGCACGGTCGTGACAGCGACACCAGCGCGAGAGGTCCTCAGCACCAGCAACCCACCCGAACCCCGCCCCCGCGGGCCGCACGCCCGACGGCGCACCTGGCGGGCGGTCGCCGCGACGGCCGCCGCCCTGGTGGCGCTCCCGCTCGCGAGCGCCCCGGGCCTCGCGGCACCCGGCCCGCCGGGCGACGACGGGTCGCCGTCGTCCGGCCCCGTGGTCCCCGCCGACCCGCAGCAGTGGGCCGACCAGGCCACGATGACGTGGGACGACTACGTGCCCGTGCGTCCCGACGAGTGGGCGTCCGCCGCGACGTCGCAGGGCTCCGAGGTGCAGTACCGCACCGCGGTGATCCTGCTCGAGTTCACCGACCAGCCGATGCTCATCACCCAGGAGCCGGGGTCGCACCCGTTCGGCAACCCGCGGGAGGGGTTCGAGCCCGTCCCGGCCGACCAGGTGGACGACTGGTACCTCGACTACTTCACCGTGCCGAGCGAGCGCAACGGGTTCCAGACGCTGCACTCCTACTGGATGGAGGACAGCCACGGCCGGATCGGCGTGGACGCCGAGGTGTTCGGCGCGTACGGGCTGCCCGGCAAGCTGCACGAGTACGGCATCGACGACCGCATGAACGGCCCGATCGAGCAGTTCTGCCCGCAGGGCGACGAGTGCGGCAAGAACCTGCGCGCCGACGGCATGGCGCTGTGGCGCGACGCCATCGGCTGCACCACCGACGACTTCTGCGGCTTCGACAACGTCTTCATCGTCACCGCGGGTCACGACGAGTCCTCCACGTGGGAGGAGTTCGGGCGGATGCGGTTCGCGGACAGGGAGGACGTGCCGGACGAGCTGGGGCCGCCGCGCGACGCCGACGGCTCCCCCGTGCTCAACCAGCTCGGCGAGCCCATGACGAACTGGGCCAGCACCCGGTACGTGGACTGGACGTCCTGGCGGGCGGCGGCGAACCACTGGCCCAACGCGAGCGGCGGCATCTCCACCCAGGCGGAGAGCTCGGGCCTGAGCGTGTTCGCGCACGAGTTCAGCCACCTGCGGGGGCTGCCGGACAACTACAACAACCCGTTCGCCGACGACACCCGCAACTACACCGGCTACTGGGAGATGATGAGCCGCGGCACGTTCAACGGCCCCGGCGGCACCCACGAGCGCTGGCAGGTGCCGAACGTCGGCGGCTCCGGCCTCGGCCCGCACCACATGGTCCACTACAAGCAGGACCTCGGCGTGCTGACCGACGACATGACGGTGCAGCTCACCCGCAGCGGCCTGGCCGAGGAGGGCGTGGCCGTCGCCACGCTGCGCTCGCGGGAGCACGTGCCCGGCGACGGCGACAAGGTCGCCCTCGACCTCGACGTCGACGGCGGCTGGACCGCCGGCGCGTGCGAGGCCCAGGTGGGCGACGTCACGGACGACGCCGCGTTCTGGTGCCCCGACGGCACCCGCTGGGAGGACTACACGATGGAGGTCGTGGACCGGGTCGGCAACGACTCCTTCGCCCCGGGGCACGGTGTGCTGCTGGCGCAGAACCAGTCGACGGGCAGCCCGCGCGAGTGGTTGGTCGACGCCAACCCGCAGGACATCGACCGCGTCGACTACGAGGGGCCGGACGGTGAGGACGTCATGGTCGTGCGGGGCGACCCGCGCCAGCTCGACGACGCCACCTTCCACGCCGGCACCGGCTCCGGCAGCGTGTCCGAGTGGGTGGACGAGCCCAACCGTCTGCACCTGTACGTGCTCGACGCGTACCGCGACCGCGACGGCGTGCTGTCGTACGACGTCGCGGCCCGCTCGCTCGACGGCTCCGGCGACCAGGAGCGCGACGGACGGCTGGGCCGGGCCCGGACCGCTCCCGTCGGCGACGACACCGCGCTGGTGACGTCCCGCCTCGCCAACACGGGCGAGGCGGGCGAGGGCGTGCACGGCTCCGACGTCTACCGCCTGTCCGCGTCCGTGGACGGCGCGGGCTGGGACGTCACGCTCCCGTACGAGCTCACCGCCGTCGAGGCCGGGGACGCCGCGTCCGTCGCGGCGTACGCGACGGCGCAGGACGGCGCGGCCCGCGAGGCCACGGTGACGATCACCGCGACCAGCGAGTCCGACCCGGACGTCGTGACCACCACCTCCGTGACGCTGACCCGGCACGACCTGCGCGTCACTCCGGCGAGCACGGCCCGGCTGGTGGGCGACTACGCGGCCGAGGGGGTGCTGACCCGCGGCGAGAGCGCGCGGCTGGCGGCCCAGATCGGCCTGGTGGCGACGCTGCCGCCGCACGCGGCCGACAAGGCGCTCGACCGCTTCCAGCGGTTCGCCGCTGACGTCGCGTCGGAGGGCCGGCGCAACCTCGCGAGCGCGGCCCTGGTGTCCGCCGCCGCCGACCTGCGGCACTGACCCGCCGCGAGCGGCCCTGTCCGGGATCCTCCGGGCAGGGCCGCCCCGGTGCCGCCCGGTGCCCGTCAATCCGCGGGGCGGCGCTTCTGCGGGTACACGGTCTCGCCGCGCTCCAGCATGGCGACGAACTTCGCCACGTTGCGCTCGCGCGCCTCGGCGGTCTTGAGGGCGCCGAGGCGGTGCAGCAGGGCGTACCGGTTCTGCGACGTGAGGACCTCGAACATCGCCGCCGCGGCCGGGCTGGCCGCGAGCGCCGCCGCCAGGTCCGGCGGCACCTCGGCGCGGGCCGGGCCCTCGTAGGCGGCCTCCCAGCGCCCGTCGGCCTTCGCCGCGTCGATCTCCGCCTGTCCGCGGGGCCGCATCCGGCCCTCCGCGGCGAGCCGGGCGACGATCTCCTGGTTGCGCACGGACCAGCGGCTGCGCGGACGTCGCGGGCAGAACCGCTGCAGCATCGTGTCGGCGCCGAGGCTGCGCATCTGCGCGTCGATCCACCCGCTGCACAGCGCCTCCTCGAGCGCCGACGCGTGGGTGAGCGTCGTCGGCGCCGGGCGCCCCTTCTTCGCCAGCACGAGCCACGCGCCGTCGGGGGTGTCGTCCTCGTGCTCGTCCAGCCAGGCTCGCCACGCGGCCGGGTCGGGCAGCACGAGCTGGTCGGGAAGGTCCGGGCGGTCGTCGGCCATGTCCGGACGGTAGCGCCACCCCGGACGCGAGGGAACACCTGCCCTGGTGGTCTGGTTGGGTCTGATGTCGATGCAAGGCAGATGAAGGGCACGAGGTAACGCGATGAACTCGATCTTCGACCAGCTGCTCGGTCGCTCCGGCAAGACCACGATGGTGGCGCCCGAGGACGCACTGCCCGGGCGCGAGTCGCCCGTCCTGCCCGCCCCCCGCCCGCACACGGTGCTGGGCACGTCGCTCACCGGCCCGTGGCCGGAGGGCACGCGCGTGCTGTACCTGGCGATGGGCTGTTTCTGGGGCGCCGAGGAGATCTACTGGCAGGTGCCCGGCGTCGTGAGCACGGCCGTCGGCTACATGGGCGGCACCACGCCGAACCCGACGTACGAGGAGGTGTGCACGGCGCGCACCGGGCACGCCGAGACGGCGCTCGTGGCGTACGACCCGGCACGGGTGTCCGAGAAGGAGCTGCTCAAGATCTTCTGGGAGCGGCACGACCCGACGCAGGGCTTCCGGCAGGGCAACGACGTCGGCACGCAATACCGGTCGGCGGTGTACTGGACCACGGCGGAGCAGGAGCAGGCCGTGCGCGAGACCGCGGAGCGCTACTCCGAGGTCCTCGCCGCGAAGGGGTACGACCCCATCACCACGGAGCTGCGCCCCGCCGTCGAGGCCGGCCCGTTCTACTACGCGGAGGACGAGCACCAGCAGTACCTCTCCCCCGCGAAGGTCCCGCACGGCTACCGGTGCCACGCCACCACCGGCGTCCCCTACCCGGACGCGGCCTGATCGGCGCCCGGCCGGGGGACGCGACCCCCGGCCGCCTCCGGTGAGGCGCGCATCCCGAACGCCCACCGGGTCACGCGCCACCGGCGCACGCCGAGGTCGTGGACGGCGAGCAGCACGGCCGCGGACGCGAGGACGACCGCCGCCAGCTCCACGACGACCGGCGCGCGCCACGGCACCACGAGCGCGGCGACACCCACCACCACGGGCTGGTGCAGCACGTACAGCGGCATCCCGGCGGCGAGCAGGTAGGCGTACACCCTGGCGCTGCGACCGGCCGGTTCCCCGGCACGAGCCGCCGCCCGCCGCAGCGCCCACCGGTCCAGACCGCCGAGGATCGCGACCACGAACAGCCAACCCGCGGCGCCGAACAGACCGCGGAACGCGACGGCGGCCGGGTCCGCGGCGGTGAAGGCGTCGACCCCCGCGTCGTCCGCGGCGAGGAAGGCCGCCAGCCCGACGGCGAAGAACGCGAGGTAGCCCCACCGCGGCCACCCGGCGTACTCCTGCTCGAGGCCGGGCACGCACAGGGCCGTCGTCCCGACGGCGGGCAGGAGCACGAGGCCCCGGCGGACCGCGGCGCGACCCACCCGGTCGAGCCCGCCCGGCGCGACGAGGCGCGGCGCCACCCGCGCCAGCACGGCGGCCGCGAGCGCCAGCAGCAGCGACCACGCGAGCAGCAGCACGACGAACCACAGGTGCCCCGACTCGAAGCGGTCGCCCTGCACGACGAACGGCGCCTCGGCGAGGTCGAGCCGCACGTCGAAGAACTGCCGGTACAGCTCGGGGTACGACACGTCGGCACCCTCGCGCGTCCGCTCTCGCACCCAGACCGGGAACGGCAGCAGCAGCACGGTCGCGACCAGCAGCGGCACGCCGAGCCGCAGCAGCCGCTCGCGGACGAACCCTGCCGGGGCCCGCCGGTCGAGGGAACGCCGTGCGGCCCAGCCGGAGACGGCGAACAGGGCCGGCATGGCCCACACCACCGCGAGGCCGGCGAGGACGGTCGTGACCTCGGTCGTCGTCTCGTTCTTCACGTAGAAGTCGGGGTCGCTCGCGTCGAAGACGAGCGCGGAGTGGAACAGCACGAGGCCGAGCACGACGGCGAGGCGCAGCGCGTCGAGCTCCGGGCGCCTGGGGGTCAGCGCGGCGGGGGCGTCGACGGCGTCGCCGGGCACCGCACCGTCCGGGGGCCGCACCCCCCGATCGTCGCACCCGCCGCACCGGTGGTCGAGGCGCGCGTCAGTCCTGGAGGTACTGCAGCACCGCGAGCACGCGGCGGCTGTAGCCGTCGGCGGCGTCGAGCCCGAGCTTGGTGAAGATGGCGTTGCCGTGCTTCTCGACGGCCGAGAGCGACAGGTGCAGCGCGGTGGCGATCCCGGCGTTCGTACGCCCCTCGGCCATGAGGCCGAGCACGTCCCGCTCGCGCGGGGTCAGCCGGGCGAGCGGGTCCGTCCGCCGCGAGTCCGCGAACAGCTGGCGCACCACCTCGGGGTCGACGACGAAGTCCCCGCGGGCCACCCGGTGCAGCGCGTCCAACAGCTCCGCGACCCGCATGACGCGGTCCTTGAGCAGGTACCCGACCCCCGCTCCCCCACCGGTCACCAGCTCGCGCGCGGACCCGCTCTCCACGTACTGCGACAGCACGAGCACCGCCACCGCGGGCCAGCGGCGCCGGATCTCGAGGGCGGCCCGGATGCCCTCGTCGGTGTGCGTGGGCGGCATGCGCACGTCCACCACGACGACGTCGGGAGGCGTGCGCGCGCCCAGCAACGCGAGGAGCTCCGCGCCGTCGCCGACGGCGGCGTCCACCGTGATGCCCTCGTCGGTCAGCAGCGCCCGGAGCCCCTCGCGCAGCAACGCCGAGTCCTCCGCGATCGTCACGCGCACGGCAGCACCGCCCGCACGACCGTCGGCCCGCCGGCCGGGCTGCGCACGTCGAGGATGCCGCCCAGCGAGCCGGCGCGCGCCGCGAGCCCCGCCAGGCCGCGGCCTCCGCCGAGCCCGGCGCCACCGACGCCGTCGTCCTCGACCGTCACGACCACCGCGCCGTCGGACGGCTCGACGGCAACGCCCACGTCCACGCGGGAGGCTCGTGCGTGCTTCCCCACGTTGGTGAGAGCTTCGGCGACGACGTAGTACACGCACGCCTCGACGGGCGGCGGCACCCTGCCCGGCACGCGGTAGTCGAGGGTCGCCGGCGGCGCGGACCGGGCGGCCAGCCGCCCGAGCGCCGGGCGCAGGCCCTGGGTGTCGAGGGCCGTGGGGTGCACGCTCCACGCCACGTCGCGCACCGCCGTCAGCAGGCGCTCGGTCTCGTCGGCGGCCTGCGCGAGCAGGGCGTCGCGCGCGGCGTCGTCGGTGGCCCGGCGGCTGCGGTCGACGAGCATCCCCAGCGCGACCACGTGCTGCTGCGCACCGTCGTGCAGGTCACGCTCCACCCGGCGGCGCTCCGCCTCGACCGCCGCGACGATCCCGGCGCGAGACGCGACCAGGGACTCGATGCGGGACACCAGCTCGGCGGGGTCGTCGTGCCCGAGGTAGCGCGCGGCGGCGGCACGCTCGAGCGCCGCGGTGCCGACCAGCCCCATCACCGCGAGGTAGAGCAGCAGCACGCCCGGGACCGCCGCCGACAGGATGGTGAGCCCGGTCGTGGGCTCGCCCTCGTCGTTGGTCAGCGCCGGGACGCGCAGGTCGAACGCCCACGACCCGATCATCAGCACCGCGGCCAGCACCCCGTACGCGAGCAGCAGGAGGACGCCCAGGCCGGTGAGACCGACGACGAGGCGCACCGCCAGGTACCTCGCGCGCCGGTCGGTCGCCGTCGGGGCGCCGGCGGGGCGGCCCAGCCAGCGCTCGAGCCGCCGCGTGTGCACCGCCACCGCCGCGGCGAGCACGCGGTCCCGCCGCTCCCGCGCGCCCGGGGCGACACCGCTCACGGCGGACCAGGCGCCCGCCGCGGCCAGGGCGGCGGCGTCGAGCGGGACGAGGCACGCCCCGAGCACGACCCCGTACGTCGCGCGGGAGACGGAGCTGGGGACGGCCACGAGGCAACCCTAGCCAGGAGGCGCGGGCGCGGTACTGCGGTGGACCGCACCCCTGACCTGCGGTTCCCCGCGCCGAACCGTGCGCGAAGCCGCGTCGTGGCGGCGGCAGCGCCGTCCATAGCGTCGACGGCATGAGCACAGCACTCCTCGCGACGGCCACCACGGCGACCACCCTCACGACGACCACGACGGCGGACGCCCCCGGGATCGTCTCCCGCCTCACCGACTGGGCGGTGGGCCTCATGGAGTCGCTCGGCGCGCCGGGCGCGGGCCTCGCCGTCGCCCTCGAGAACCTCTTCCCGCCCATCCCCAGCGAGGTGATCCTGCCGCTCGCCGGGTTCACGGCCAGCCAGGGCACGCTCGGGCTCCTCCCCGTGGTCCTGTGGACCACCGCGGGGTCCGTGGTCGGCGCTCTCGCCCTCTACCTCGTCGGCGCGGCGATCGGCCGGGACCGGCTGCGGCGCGTCGTCGACCGCATGCCCCTGGTCCGCGTCGAGGACCTCGACACCGCGGAGGCCTGGTTCGCCCGGCACGGCGCGCGCGCCGTCCTCATCGGCCGGCTGATCCCCATCGTGCGGAGCCTGATCTCGGTGCCCGCCGGCGTCGAGCGGATGCGGCTGGGCCGGTTCGTGACGCTGACGGCGGTCGGCAGCCTCGTCTGGAACACCGCCCTCGTGCTGGTCGGGTACCTGCTGGGCGAGCAGTGGCACGCCGTGGAGGGCGTCATGGGCCGCTACCAGTCGGCCGTGATCGTGCTGGCCGGCGTCGCGGCCGTCTGGTACGTCGTGCACGCCGCCGTCACCCGGCGCGCCGTGGCCGGCCGTCGGCACGCGCGCTCGCGGTGACCGGCGGGCTCAGGCGAACACGTCGAGCAGCCGCCGGCAGCGCACCGGGTCCTCGGTGAGGCCGTGCGCCAGCCCCCACAGCAGGTAGGACGTCGCGCGCAGCACCACCCAGGCGCGCGCCCGGTCGCGCGGCACGTCGGCCGCCCGCACGAACCGGTCGAACGTCCCGACGACGGCGGCCTCGGTGGGCAGCTCGTCGAGGCGGGTCCACAGCACGCGGGCGAGGTCTGCCTCCCGGTCGCCGCGCCACAGCACGGGGTCGACGACGAGCCACGGCGCGCGCGTGCCGGCCAGCACCTGCGCGTGGTGCAGGTCGCCGTCGACGGCGAGGGACGACGTCGGCGCGGCCGCGCGCTCGGCGGCCAGCGCGGTCGCGACGTCGAGCTGCCGCGCCGGCATCGGCTCGCCGAGCGCGGCCCACTCGCGCGGGAACGACTCCGCCATGCCGGCGGCGATCGCGGCGGTCGACGGCGCGTCGTCGGGGGCGGGCACGGCGAGGGTCCGCGTGAGCTCCGCGAGCACCTCGGTCGCGAGGTCCAGGGGCTCGTCCGCCAGGGACCTGCCGCCGTCCAGCCGCTCGAGGAGCGTCGCGCCCTCCGCCTCGTCGGCGTCGACCAGCAGCACCGTGCCCCGCCCGGCCCACGCCCGCAGCGCGCGCACCTCCGCCGCGACGTCGTCCCCGGGCGGCGTCAGCCGCAGGGCCAGGCGCTCCTGGCCACGGCGCACCGGCACCACCAGGGCGTTCGAGCCGTGCGCCACCTCGCCGTCGACGGCGAGGCCCCAGGCCGCGCACCGCGCGGCCACGCGGGCGGGCAGGTCGTCCAGCCAGCCGCGGCCGGCGTCGTCGTGCCACCAGCGCGGCATCGCGCGGAACGAGGACGGCACGGTGATCACGTCGTCACCCTAGGGCGGTCGCTGGACGGCCGTCGGGGCCGCGGGTGTGGAATGGAGGCATGAGCGACCAGAGCACCACGCCCGACGTCCCCACCCGCACCGCCGCCGACGGCACCGCGATCCCCGCCGTCGGCTTCGGCACCTACAAGCTCAAGGGCTCGGGCGGCGCCGACGCGATCGCCCGCGCGATCGACACCGGCTACCGGCTGATCGACTCGGCGTTCAGCTACGAGAACGAGGGCACGGTCGGCCGCGCCGTCCGCGCGTCGTCCGTGCGACGCGAGGAGCTGCTGATCACGTCGAAGCTCCCCGGGCGCCGCCAGGCCTACGACGACGCCGTCGCCACCGTCGAGGAGTCGGTGTACCGCAGCGGGCTCGACCACCTCGACCTGTACCTCATCCACTGGCCCAACCCGCGCATCGGCAAGTACGTCGAGGCGTACCAGGCGCTGGTCGACTGCCGCGAGCGCGGCCTGATCCGGCACGTCGGCGTCTCGAACTTCCTGCCCGAGCACCTCGACGCCGTCATCGAGGCCACCGGCGTGACCCCGGTCGTGAACCAGGTCGAGCTGCACCCGTACTTCCCGCAGGCCGCCCAGCGCGCCGCCGACGCCGAGCGCGGCATCGTCACCGAGGCGTGGAGCCCCCTGGGCCGGGCGAGCGACATGCTCGAGGACCCGGTGATCGCGGAGGTCGCCGCCGCCCACGGCGTCTCGCCCGTGCGTGCCATCCTGCGCTGGCACGTGCAGCTCGGCGTCGTGCCGATCCCCAAGGCGTCCAGCCCCCAGCGGCAGGCCGAGAACCTCGACCTGTTCTCGTTCGAGCTCACCGACGCCGAGATGGACCGCATCACCGGCCTGGGCCGCCCCGACGGGCGCACGGCCGACCAGGACCCGGCGGTCTACGAGGAGCTCTGAGCAGGCGCTGACCGCCCGTCGCGTGGGCCGAAGGCGCGCAGCGCGTCCGCGTCGCTCGCGGCCGACCGCAGGTACTCGTCCGCCCACGCCCGTGCCTCGGGGTACGTCGACGCGGCGACGACGGCGTCCACCGCCGCGTCGACGTCGACGGCGGTGTGCCGCAGCTCGACCTGGCCGTCGCGCAGCAGCGCCCACGACCCGCCCGGCCGGCCGTAGGGCATCCCGACGCTGCCCGGGTTCACGACCAGCCGCCGGTCCACCAGCCGCACGAACGGCATGTGCGTGTGCCCGCACAGCACGGCCGTCACGTCGTCGTCCAGGCCGCCCAGCACGTCGGCCCACCGCTCGAGCGACGAGTCGACGAGCACCACCTCTTCGTCGTCGCGCGGCGTCCCGTGGCACGCGACGACCCGCCCGAACCCGCGGACCCGCAGCTCCACGGGGTGCGCCAGCCCGGCCAGCAGCTCGACGTCGGCGGGGCGCAGCTGCGCCGCCGCCCACGGTGTGACGGGGTCGGGCACGGGGCCGGAGCCGTCGCGGGCGTGCGCCACGAGCTCGCGGTCGGCGTTGCCGCGCACCAGCACGGCCCGCTCCCCCAGCGCGCGCAGCCGGTCGAGCACCGCCACCGGCTGCGGTCCGGCGGCGTGGTCGCCCGTGACGACGACGGCGTCCGCCGCGCGCACGTCCGGCTCCGCCAGCACGGCGTCCAGCACCGGCAGCACGCCGTGCACATCGGACAGCACCGCGACGGTGCCCAGCTCGCTCGTGGTCATGGTCGTCGCCTCGCTCATGCCGTCACCGTCCCAGGCCCGGCCGCCCGGCGCACGGCGTTCTGCCCAGGGCAGCAGGACGACGCGCCGCCGTCGGGGGCGGGTGCGACGATCGGGGGGTGCGGCTCACCGAGCTCGTCACCACGCACGCCGCCGTCGCCGCGACGCGCTCCCGCCTGCGCAAGCGCGAGCTGCTCGCCGATGCGCTGCGCGCCGCTGAGCCCGGCGACGAGGTCGAGGTCGTCGCGGCGTTCCTGTCCGGGCGTCCGCGCCAGCGACGCACCGGCCTCGGCTGGCGCACCCTCGGCAGCCTCCCGGCTCCGGCCGTCGAGCCGTCCCTGACGCCCGCCGGCGTCGACGACGCCCTCGGTCGCTTCGAACGGTTCTCGGGCGCGGGCTCGCAGGCCGCCCGTCGCGCCGCCGTGGACGAGCTGTTCGGGCGGGCCACCGCCGATGAGCAGGAGTTCGTGCGGCGGCTGGTGCTGGGCGAGCTGCGCCAGGGCGCGCTCGACTCCCTGCTGCTCGACGCGATCGCCGCCGCGGCCGACGTCCCGCCGCCG